>Ga0315280_10007828_pt1 | contig 14205 bp, 8 predicted proteins | sample YL17G06_40_MG_FD_203697 | JGI IMG/M metagenome (GOLD analysis project Ga0315280, IMG submission 203697) | Sediment microbial communities from Yellowstone Lake, YNP, Wyoming, USA - YL17G06_40 | ecosystem: Environmental > Aquatic > Freshwater > Lake > Sediment | place: USA: Wyoming | collected...
GGAAGCACTGCTGTCATCGGGAGGCGTGGTCAGCGTCCATGTGCTGAACGAGCTGGTGTCGGTGGCCCGCCGCAAGCTGGGGATGTCGTGGGACGAAGTAACCGAGGCGCTCGCCGCGATACGGACCGTGTGCCCCTCACCCGTGCCGATCACCATCGAAACGCACGAGGCCGCGCTGCGGATCGCGGTGGAGTACGGCTACCACATTTACGACGCGCTGGTTGCGGCCGCGGCGCTCCAGGCCAACTGCACCACGCTGTATTCAGAGGATCTGCAGGACGGTCAGGTGATCGACGGCCGAATTACCGTCCGCAATCCGTTCACAGCGTGAGGCGAGCAGTGGGACGCACGGCGAAGCGCGGGTTGCCGGCGCCATCTGGCGGAGCGCAGCCCTCTTTCTGCGGGCCCCAAGCCCCCGAAGGGGAGCGGCATATAGTAGCCCAGGGCGCCAGCCCTGGGAGTCAGGCGGAAATTGGACGGAGCCCGCGAAGCGGGCGGCATGAATCCGGCGGCAGCGAGTCGGGAAGCTGGTTTCATGCCGCCCCTCCGGGGCTCCGCGTGTTTGCGGACCGGTTCCCAGGGCTTGCGCCCTGGGCTACTACATGCCGCCCGCTTCGCGGGCTCGCTTCTTCGTCGCACACAGTCACACTTTTTGGACAGGAGCCCGTTGTTTAAAAGGCGTTCACTGCGCTATACAACGCTCTTTCCCTTTTGCGGCAGCTACCCTACAATAGTAGTCGGCAACAGCCCTTGGTGTCGAACCCGAACGCAAGCTGAAAGGGGGAGCGCCATGCACTCCCGGACCCTCCGCACTACTGTACTCGTAACCTGCCTTCTGATGAGCGCTGTATCGGCAGCCCTTGCTCAAGGCGTGATCACCACGATAGCCGGCAGCACCTGGATTTATCGAGGCGACACCGGCCCGGCGCTGAATGCCCCCCTGGGAGGCTTGCAGGGGATCGCCGTGGACGGTTCCGGTAATGTGTACGCGGCCGACATAGATAATCACCTAGTGGTGAAGGTTTTCCCCAACGGCCTCCTTACGGCAGTGGCGGGAAACGGCATCGCGGGGTTTTCCGGCGACGGGGGCCCGGCGACCAGCGCCTCCCTCCACAACCCCGTGGATGTGGCTGTGGATACGGCCGGCAACGTGTACATTGCCGATAGCGGCAATCAGCGCATCCGCAAGGTCACTCCCGGAGGAGCAATCACCACGGTCGCCGGCAGGGGCGTGGCAGGGTTCGCTGGGGACGGCGGGCCCGCTACTGCCGCCTCGTTAAGGACCCCCTCCGCTGTGGCGGCGGACTCGGTGGGTAACCTTTACATCAGCGATCAAGGCAATGCGCGCATTCGGAAGGTCACCCCGCAGGGGATCATCACCACAATAGCCGGCAATGGCACGGCGGCGTTTTCGGGCGACGGGGGACCGGCGACGAGCGCCTCACTCAACTCCCCGCAGGGTTTGGCACTGGATGCGGCTGGTAACCTTTACATCGCCGACAGCGAGAATCATCGCATCCGGAAAGTCAGCCCCGACGGCACCATCACCACGGCAGTCGGCAACGGAGTCGCGCGCTTTTCGGGCGACGGCGGCCCGGCCACAGCCGCTTCCCTCAGTTCGCCCAGCGGTTTGGCTCTGGATGCGTCCCGGAACCTTTACATCGCTGACACCAGCAATCAGCGTATCCGGAAGGTCAGCCCCGATGGGACCATCACCACCGTGGCCGGCAGTGGAGCGGGGGGTTTTTCCGGCGACGGTGGGTCAGCTACCAGCGCCAAGCTCGACTCTCCCGAGGCCGTGGCGCCCGACGCAGCGGGGAACTTGTTCATCGCTGAAACTTCCCGGATCCGCCGAGTCAGTCCAGGCAGAATCATCACCACCGTGGCCGGCAACGGTCAGTTCCGGTTTTCAGGAGACGAGGGACGGGCCACAAATGCTTCGATGTATTTTCCGGAGGGCATTGCGCTGGACGCGGCCGGGAACCTCTATGTCGCGGATTGTCTCGGTAACCGTATTCGTAAAGTAAGCCCCGGTGGAACAATCACCACAGTAGCCGGCAACGGACTCTGGGGTTTTTCCGGAGATGGCGGTCCGGCCATCCTCGCCTCGCTGAATGCTCCGAGGAGTGTAGCCGTGGACGCGGCCGGCAACCTTTACATCGCCGACACCTCCAATCATCGTGTCCGCAAGGTGCGCCCCGATGGCGTCATCACCACGGCAGTCGGCGACGGGCTCGGGCGCTTTAGGGGCGACGGCGGCCCGGCCACCGCCGCTTCCCTTTTCTACCCCGGCGGTTTAGCGTTTGATGCGGCTGGCAACCTTTACATCACCGACCTGTGGAACTACCGGGTCCGCAAGGTCGCTCCCGATGGGATTATTACTACTCTTGCCGGCAATGGGGTGGCTGGTTTTTCCGGCGACGGTGGGCCAGCTACCAGTGCCTCGCTGGTTTTCTGGCCCACCCACTTTACTCTTATTGGCGTTGCCGCGGACACTACCGGCAACGTCTACTTCGCGGACTATCAAAACCGGCGGGTCCGCAAGGTCGATTCCCAGGGGACGATTTCGACGGTGGCCGGCAACGGCGCAGCGGGCTTTTCCGGTGACGGCGGCCCGGCCACGAGTGCGTCCGTGAACATCCCCCGGGGGGTGGCGGTGGATGCGAAGGGCAACCTTTACATCGCCGACCGCTACAATTATCGCATTCGGAAAGTCAGCCCCGGGGGGACGATCACCACTGTGGCTGGCAATGGGGTGGCTAGTCACTCCGGCGACGGTGGCTCGGCCCTAACCGCCTCGCTGTACAATCCGAGCGGTGTGGCAGTGGATGCAACCGGCAACCTCTACATCTCGGACAACGGCCAGCGCATCCGCGAGGTCCTGGTTGCCCCTCCCTCGCTTTCCGTCGCCCCGGCGAGCCTGAAGTTTTCTGCGCCGGCCGGCACGCCGGCGGTCGTCGCGCAGGAACTTTCCGTCTCCAGTTCCGTAAACGGACTTGCCTGGATCGCGCAGGTCTCCACGGAGAGCGGCGGTGAGTGGCTGGCTGTTGCAACTTCCTTCGGTTCGGTTCCAGGCACAGTCGCAGTCAGCGTGTCTCCGGCCAATCTACAGCCGGGAACCTATCGGGGTAGGGTCACAGTGCAGGCCCCGCTGGCGGCTCCGCCGGTGCAAACGGTGAGCGTCGAACTGACCGCGAGCTCCACGCTGCCGCCACAGCTTGCTCTCGACCCGGGATCCCTCAGCTTCGAAGTGCGGTCCGGGGCGGCTAACTCCTTGCCGCAGACGCTGCGCATCGGCAATGCCGGAGGCGGCACGCTGGCTTGGACCGCGCGGGCCGAGACCACCAGCGGCGGCAACTGGCTGAGCGTCTTGCCGGCGTCTGGTTCGTTCCCGGCCGGCTCCGCCGCAACCGTGCAGGTGAGTGTGAACGTCACCGGTCTTGCCCCCGGGGTCTACTCGGGAACCGTGGTGGTGGAAAGCTCGACCAGCAACCAGACACAACGAGTCCCTGTGACGTTGCTGCTATCCGCCCAGGTTCAAACCATCCTGGTAAGCCAGAACGGTTTGTTGTTTACCGGCGTGGAGGGCGGCACGGTGGTTCCATCACAGAGCATCGGCGTTCTGAACACCGGGCAGGGCGTCATGAACTGGACGGTGCGTGTGGAGACGCTTTCGGGAGGGAATTGGCTGACAGTGTCGTCAGCCACGGCCGGACGCAGCGATGCCGCCTCGACCGACGTTCCGCTGATCGATGTGGGCGTGGATGTGACTGGCCTCCGCGCGGGACGATATAGCGGGCTGCTCCGCGTGGAATCGTCCACGGCCCGCAACTCGCCGCAGCTTGTCAGCGTGGATCTGAACGTCCTGCCACGGGGCAGCAATCCGGGCGTGCTGGTTCGTCCGACCGGGTTGATCTTTGCCACTCAGGCGGAGACATCGTCGCCCGGTTCTCAGACCGTGCGCCTGGCGACGGCGGGAACGGGCGCCGTCGAGGCGCGGAGTGGCGTGCTGACGCTGGATGGCGGGGACTGGCTGGAGGCCTTGCCGCTCAACTTCGCCATCTGCGCCACCGACCCCCAGACGGTGACCGTGCAGCCAACGCTTGGCACGTTGACATCCGGGGTGTACCGCGGCGGTCTGACACTGCTGTTCGGCGACGGCAGCCTGCAGAATGTGAACGTTCTCTTCCTGGTAGTGGCGCGGGCGGCAGGCGCGGCCATGGTTGCCTCATACCGCACGGCCGGTGACAGTGGCGATGGTGCGGTGCCACTCGACACGACAACTGCCTGCACTCCGACGCGCCTGCTCGCCGTCCACCGCAGCCTGGCCAGCAGTTTCTCCTCTCCCGCGGGCTGGCCCAGCCCCATCGAGGTGCAGGTGGCGGACGATTGCGGCGCGGCAGTGGCAAACGCGACGGTAGTGGCGAGCTTCACCAACGGCGACCCTCCGCTGGTGCTGACCAGTTTGAAGAACGGCACGTACATCGGCACCTGGCGGCCGTGGAACGCGGCAACACAAGTTGTGGTCACTGTGCGCGCCAGTCTGCCGCCATTGACGCCTGTCGAGATACAGGCGCGTGGGGCGGTGGGTCTGAATCCTGCAGCCCCGGCGTTGAACTCCGGGGGAATCGTCAATGGGGCAAGCTTCGCGCCTGGGGTAGCAGTTGCGCCGGGGGCCATTGTTGCGGTGTTCGGCCGCAACCTGGCGCGCGGGGCGAACTCCGCCAGCCGTGTGCCGCTGGATACGACCTTGGGCGGTGCGGCACTGAACATCGGCGGACATGATGCTCCACTGTTTTTTTCCAGCGACGGCCAGATCAACGCGCAGCTTCCGTTTGAATTGACACCAAATGCCCGTCACAGCGCCGTGGTTAAAACCCGCCTGGAGGCAACGGGGTCCGAGACATTCGCCGTGCCCGAGACGATTACGGTCGCAGCCTCACAGCCAGGAATTTTTACCACCAACCAGCAAGGGACAGGCCAGGGCGCCATCCGGGATACCCAAGGGCGGCTGGTGGACACGGCGGCGCCCGCGGCAGCCGGCGAGATCGTGCAGGTTTATTGCACGGGCCTGGGCACGACTCAGCCGGCAATCGCTTCCGGCCAGGCCGCGCCATCAGCGGAACCGCTGGCACGAGCAACATTGCCGGTGACCGCGACCGTTGGGGGCAAATCGGCCGTGGTTCATTTCGCGGGTCTGGCGCCCGGTTTTGTCGGTCTCTACCAGGTGAACGTGCAAATCCCTGACGGCATCACACCGGGTTCGGCTGTGCCGCTGGTGCTCGCTCAGAACGGCGTGCCGAGTAACACTGTGACACTCGCGATCAAGTAGCAGCCGCCGCTTTTTAGATTCCGACGCACTGGACGCCATCGAAGATGGCAGGTATTCGCCGCCCCGCGGCGGTCTCAGCGCCATTCCCACTGGATGAAGCCGGGCTGCACGTCGGTCATGGCGTTCACAATCAGCTCCACCAGACCGCCGTACAGGATGCGGTGCTTCTCCCAGAGCCGTTTTTTCAAGATCCGTGCTGTTGCCTTATACAGGCCCGGCCTGTAATATGATCTGTATGAGGCAATTGAATCTGAATGTCACCCCGGAGTTTGAGCGCGATCTGCGAACGTACATGAAGTCCCGCAGCATCTCGCGCCAATCCGAGGCGATCCGGCAGGCGCTGCGCGAGGGTGTAGCGCGGTCGGGCAACGGCAGCGAGTACGACTTCCGCAGTTGGCTCGGTTTGGGGCTCAGAGCCCCGTTGCGCCGGAAGCGGCGCTTTCTCAGCGAGGATGAACTGTGGTCGTAGACACCTCCATCCTGCTGGCTGTCTTTTTCAATGAGGCGTCCGGCCCGCGGGCCCTGGACCAGTTGCAGAAGCATCGCCAGCAGCTTCGCATGAGCACGGTCAACTACGCGGAAGTGCTGATCCTTATTTATGACCGGCAGCCGCAGCTTTTCGACGAAATTCGGGAGGTAATCCAAGAATCGTCAATCCGGCTGGTTCCACCCACCGCGGAGCAGGCTGAGATAGCCGCACGGGCACGCCTGCGCTACCCGCTGAACCTGGGCGATTGCTTTGCCTACGCCCTGGCCAAACATGAGGACTGCCCACTGCTCACATTGGATCGCGACTTTCGTCGGACGGATGTGAAAGTGATCATTCCTTAGCGCCATTCCCACTGGATGAAGCCGGGCTGCACGTCGGTCATGGCGTTCACGATCAGCTCCACCAGACCGCCGTACAGGATGCGGTGCTTCTCCCAAAGGCCGTAGTAGGCCAGCAGGTCGCGGATCTGCCCCTTGCAGTTGCTGCAAGGCGCGCAGACATATTTCGGCACGGAAGGATCGAGGCAATCGGAAAAGGCGTTCAGGATCTGCTCGAGCTTCTTGCGCCCCGCGACGTGGAAGCGCCAGTCGGCGAAGTTGTTGCCGCTCATGATGGCGAAGCCGCTGCCGCCGCCGCAGCAGTAGTTGTCCACGCCGTGCGGCTCCATCTCGCGGAACTGCGGGCAGATGGCGCGCAGGACCTCGCGCTGCGGCTCGACCACGCCCATCAGCCGCACCAGGTTGCAGGGATCGTGCAGGGTGACGGGGAAGTTGTTGCGCGACGGATCCAGCTTCAGGCGGCCTCCGGCCACGATGTCGCGCAGCAGCGTCAGCGCGCTCTCCCGAGGAATGTTCAGATCGCCGGCGAGCAGCCGGTCGGCCACCACCGACAGCGCCTTGTGGGCGTGCCCGCATTCGCCGAGCACGATTTTCTTCACCTTCAGCTTCTTGGCCGCTTGGGCGTGAAGCAGCGCCACGCGCGCGAACTGGACGTCGTCGTACCACAGGCCGTAGTTGATCGAATCGTAGGCGGCCAGCTCCGACGACATGGTCCACTTGATGCCCGCGGCGTTCAGGACCAGGGCGAAGGCGCCCGGGTTCTCGGGCCAGGCCATGATCTCGCCGGCGTTGTGGATCAACAGCACGTCGGCGCCCTCGACGTCCCACGGCGTTTCCACCTTCACGCCGGTTCTCTCGGAAGTGTCCTCGTCGATGAACTGGACGTTGTCCTTCACCACCTCGGAGTTCATGCCCGTCGAGGAGCCGACCCGCAACTGGAGCATGGACCCGGAATCGTGAAGTTCCTTGGCGGCGATGCCCATCTCCTGGCTGAACAGCTTGCGCAGATCGTGGGCCACCAGGCCGTTATCGGCGCCGATGGGGCAGGTTTGGGCGCAGCGGCGGCACAGGTTGCAGCGGTAGGCCAGCTCAATCAGGCGGGCCACCAGCGGCCAGTTCAGCCGGATGTCGCCGTGCTGGAAGGCGGCGAGCAGCCCGCCGTGCTTCTTGTACTTGAAGTACAGCCGCCGCAGCACTTCCGAGCGGTAGGCGGGCCGATACAACTCGTTGCCTCCGCTGGCCTCGAAGACGTGGCAGGCTTCCGAGCAGGTCTGGCAGCGCGCGCAGTGCTCCATGGTCAGCAGCAGCGGCTGCAGGAAGGTCCAGTTGTTCTCCGGCGAGAACAGCTTGTCGAGGCCCGCGAGGAATTTCCGAACCAGTTCCTCTTCCTCCTCTTTGCTCTTGGGCCGGGGAATGTTGACGGCGCAGGTGTCGTCCAGGAGGCACTCGTATTTCTCTTTGGCCTGCTCGGAGAGCGGGGCCCAGGCGCGGTCTTTCTCGGGGCCGTCCAGCGGAGGCGGAAGGGGCATCAGCTCGTCGTTGGTCAGATGGACCAGCGCGCGCCGGTCTTCCCGCGACATGTCGTGGAGCGTCACCTTGGGTTTCATTTCCTGATCCACTCCGCCGGGTTGGCCGTAGCCACCTCAGCCCAGGTCTTGACGCCGTCGGCGCCGACGTGCGCCGCCGACCACGCCGGCCGATAGGTCAGGTATTCCGCGATCTTTTTCCCCAACGCGCCGCCCGCGGCAACCGCCCGATCATCCCAGCGCACCGCGTGGTAGGTGAAATACTTGGCGATGAAGTGCGACATGTGGGTCAGCGGGATGTAGGCCGCCACGAGCGCCCCCAGGACCAATCCGGCCGCCAGGACCCCGGGAATGTCCAGGCTGGTGTCGAAAGTCAGAAGCCCATGGGCAATGGCGGAGGCCCGCAGCTTCGGTCCCCGCGCCAGCAGGTATCCGGCGAAGAGCAGCCCGAGCGTTGCGATAAAGAGAAGCAGGTTAAAAATGTCGGCGGGCGTGGTGTAGAGGCGCAGCGCCGGATCGCCCAGGCGGCGCGCCAGCAGGCCCAGCGCGCCCAATATCGCCAGCGGAGCGCCGATCAGCCACGCCGCGGAATAAAGAAACCGCACCACGGCGCCCGTGGTCCCCCACAACAATTGCGGCCCCGCCATTGAAACAGCGATCGCCGACAGCAGCAGCAACGAGACGCTTCCGATGACCAGGTAAAGGCCGAAATGAAAGGGGAAAGAGCGATACCACAGCTTGCGATTGAAGTCCCGCAGCCCCTTCAAGAACAGCATCTCCGGGACCATGAACTTGAGCTCGCCGAGCAGGTTGAAGCCGACCGGGCGCTTCCACCAGTCGGTCTCTTCATAGCGGGAACCACCGTGCTCGACCCGCTCCGGCGCTTCGTGCGGGACTGGGTAAAGCTCCCAGCGCAGGTGCGCCGGCAGGCGGGCATAGCGGACGGCGCGCGCCACGCAGCCGATGAGGAACGCCAGCGCTCCTGCGTAAATGATGGCGTAGATTACGGCGGTCATAGGCAAGGAGAAGTGACAAGTGACGAGTGATGAGTGACCAGCGGAGGGCGCCCACTCGTCACTTGTCACCCGTCACTCGTCACTATCCGTTCAGCTCTTGGCTGCGCCGCCGGTGGCGAAGCCATGGAGCTTTACCTCAACCTTCTGCTCCAGGTTGTCGTAGTACTCCTTCAGGATGGCGATCACCTCCGGACGGGAGAACTCCGAAGGCACCGGCTTGCCCTCGCTCATCAGCTTGCGCAGCAGGGTGCCGGAGAGCAGAAGCCTGGCGCCGCCCTTGTACTGGCCGTTCTCGTCGATGACCGCCTTGCTCTCGTGCGGGCAGGTCTTCATGGAGGCCATGGCCCCGCACTCGTAGCAGTAGAAGGTCCAGTCCATGCACAGCGGGCGCAGCACCAGGGCGTTCTGGGGAATCTCGTTGAAGATTTTCTGAGCGTCGAAGGGGCCGTAATAATCGCCCACGCCGGCATGGTCGCGCCCCACAATCAGGTGCGAGCAGCCGTAGTTCTGGCGGAAGACGGCGTGCAGCAGGGCCTCCCGCGGCCCCCCGTAGCGCATCTCCATGGGATAGCCGCCCTGGATCACCCGCTCCTTGCGGAAATACTTGTTGACCAGCGCGTCGATGGCCTTCACCCGCACCTCGGCCGGAATGTCGCCGGCTTTCAGCTTGCCGACCAGTTGGTGGATGTAGACACCGTCGCAGACCTCGATGGCGATCCAGGCCAGGTAGGCATGCGAGCCATGCATGGGGTTGCGCAGTTGCAGCGCCGCCACCGTGCTCCAGCCGCGCTCCTCAAAGGCCCGGCGCGCCTCGACCGGCCGCTGGTAGATGCCGGCGAACATCTCCGGGTAGTAAGACTCCGACAGCACCTTTACCGCTCCGGCCAGGTTGACCGGGCCCTGCTCCATCACCTTCTGCACGCCGGGATGGGCCTGGTCGGTGGTCCGGAACACCTGCTTGCACTCCTGCTCCTTGTCGATGGTGTATTTCTCGGTGACCTTCATGGTGCCCATCAGCGCGTCGGTTTCCGTATCCCAGAGCGCCACCTGCTCGCCGATGGCGATGGAATCGGCTGTCGATTGCTCGGCCGACAGCGTGATGGGGATGGGCCAGAACAAGCCGTTCCTGCTGGGCATCGAGTAGCTTTCGCAGCACCCTTTCCAGTCCTCTCTGCCCATGAAGCCATCGAGCGGCGTAAACGCCCCGATGCCCATCATGATCAGGTCGCTGGTCTCGCGGCTGGTCATGGGCACTTTCTTGAGGCCCGCTGCCTTCTTGATTTCTTCCTGCTTCGCTTCCCCTTCCAGCAGAAGCGGCTTCAGTGCAGGACTGCCATGCGGAGGCACCAACATACTCATGGATCATCTCCTGTTTTCCGGGCACGTGGCCCAGGCTGAAAGTCCAAGGGCGTGCAGCCCGCCCGGAGGCCGGGAGGCCGCTCGTAGCCTTCGAAAGTATCGATCTCCCGGGGATTTGGGATTAAAGGAGAGGCTCGTTCGCCGTCCGGCCGCGCCGCGGCGCTGGTTTGTCCATGGATGGACGCGCAGGGGGCCATGGCACAACTATCCCTCCCCCTCCCCCGTGCGCCCGGCACCGAAAAATATCAGACATCACGGCGACCGGAGGCGGCACTAATATCCTTCCAAGAGCCGCCTGCTGTCAATAACAAAAGGACAAAACAGGTTCGGCGGCTGGTGTGCGATTTAACTACCTTTATTTGCAGTTGCTTGGCCCATCCGATCGCATTGCCCATACGGTAAAAATACTTGTGAGACAGCACAGCAGTGTGCTGTCTCATGAATAGCCCGACAATGGCGAAGGCAGAAAGCGGAAGGCAGAAGGCAGCAAGCCCGCCGCGGCGGGCGTTTGCCGCCTTCCGCCTTCTGCCTTCCGCCTTCATCGTTGTAGACCTGTTTCGGAGACACAAGCTAGTTGAAGGCCGTGACCTCATCCTGGACGGTACGGGTCCGGATGGCCCGGACCAGCTTCCTGAGGTTCCGCCGGTTGGTCAGCCTCCTCGCCAGGTTCCACATTGACCGCGGACGCAGGTAAAAACGCCAGTAGGCGCGGCGCTGCAGGCGGCGGAGCGTGTCGGGCGGCAAGGACTTGCTGGGCACCACCGGAAAAAGCCGATCCAGGGCCTCCAGCGCCTCTGGCTCGATCTCGCCGAATCTGCCGCTGCGCACGTCGTCGCGCAGCTCGGTGCCCTTGAAGGGCGTGGCGACGGAAATCAGGATGTTGTCGAACGGCGCCCGCAGGGCCAGGCGGATGGTTTGTTCCGCTTCCTCCAGCGTTTCGTTGGGGAAGCCGATCATGAAGAAGCCACACACTTCAATCCCACAGCGTCGGGCCCAGCCAGCGGCCTCAATGGCCTTCTTGACCTTGAGGTTCTTGCGAATCAGTTTTTGATAGCGCTCCGAAGCCGTTTCGATGGCGATGGCAATGAAATGCGTTCCCGCGCGGGCCATGAGCGCCATCAGCTCTTCGTCCAGGCGGTCTCCCCGCAAGCCGTTCGGGAACTGCAAGTGCACTTTCAGCCGGCGCTCCACGATGCCCCGGCAGATGCGCTTGGCCCGTTCCAGGTCGAAGTTGAAAATGTCATCCACGATGAGGAATTCCTCGACCCCATAACTGCGCGCCAGCCACTCGATTTGACTCAGAACCTTGTCGGGATCCAGGCCCCTGTATTTCTTGCCGTGGATGGTGTGGCAATACGAGCAGTGGTAGGGGCAGCCACGGCTGGTAATCATCTGGACGACGCGGCTGGATTTTGGGAAGTGCCAGGGCGTATCCAGCCGGAAATACTTCTCGAGGTCGAGCAGGTCGTAGGCGGGCGTGGGCAGCGCCTCGATATCGGGAGCGGGGGCGGGCGCGTTGCGGAGCACCGTCCCGTTCCTCACCGCCCAGATACCCGGAATCGATAGCGGGTCCCCGCCGGATTCGAGAGCCGTGAGCAGTTGGGCCAGCGCGATTTCGCCTTCCCCGACCACCACGTAGTCGGCGGCGCCGTCCGCGAGGCAATCCTCGGGCGCCGCCGAGGGGTGCGCGCCGCCCATCACCACCACGATGCCCGGGTGCGCCTGCTTCAAGCGGCGGGCCTCGGCGAGCGCTTCCGGAAGCTCGCAGGTCATGCAACCAATGCCGGCCACGCGAATTCCGCTCCGGAGGATGAAGTCATCCACGGCGGCCGGCGTGACGCCCGCCAACACCATGTCGAGGATGTCAGCCCGGTGGCCCTTGGCCCGCAGGTAGGCGGCCAGGTGGATGTAGGCCAGCGGCACGTTGCAGGCGTACCGGTTGATGGCCGCCAGGGGCCGGATGAAAGCGATCCGCATGGTCGGTCCAAGGTCCAAAGGTCCAAGGTCCAAAGGTCCAAGGGTCCAAGGTCGAAGGTCGAAGGTCTAAAAGCAGCCATTTTAATCCAGTCTGCGTCCGATTCTTCTCACGGCGTCTTTGCAGACGCGCCTGACCCCTCTGTATACTGAGCGATAACGGCGGCGGCCTTGTGCGCCGGCGTCAGCCACATTTCAGCAGATTTTCAGGAAACCGCGGTAGGAATACGAGCCTAGCATGCAGGTTCTGGTAGTGGAAGACGAGAAACGGCTGGCCGCGCTGCTTCGCCAGGGTCTGGCCGAGGAAGGCCATTCGGTGGTGGTGGCCCACGACGGGCGCGAGGGGCTAGAAACGGCGCTGGCTGGCGGTTTTGACGCCATCATCCTCGACGTCATGCTTCCCGCGATGGACGGCCTTGCCGTGGCGCGGCATCTGCGGCAGGCGCGCAACCAGACCCCGATTCTCATGCTCACGGCCCGCGACAGCACGGCGGATGTGATCGACGGCCTGGACCTGGGCGCCGACGACTACCTGACCAAGCCCTTCCGCTTCGACGTGCTGCTGGCGCGGTTGCGCGCGGTCAGCCGCCGCGGCCCGGTGCCGCGGCCGGTCCGTTTGCAGGTCAGCGACTTGGTGCTGAACACCGCGAGCCGGCAGGTGCTCCGTGGAAATCAACCCGTGCGCCTGACCCGCACCGAATACAGCCTTTTGGAGTTCCTCATGAGGCGGGCGGGGCGGGTGGTCAGCCGCGACGCCATCCTCGATGGCGTCTGGGGTCTGGACAAGGACGTGGAAGCCAACACGCTGGAAGCTTTCATCCGCCTGCTCCGGACCAAGATCGACCAAGGGCGCGCGCCAAAGCTGATCCACACGGTGCGCGGCGTCGGCTACTGCCTGCGGGAGGAGGCGGAATGAGCCGGCTGCGATCCATCCGCGTGCGCTTGGCCGCCTGGTACCTGCTGGTTCTGGCGCTCAGCCTGGGGTTGTTCGCGAGCGGCATGTGGTTCGCGCTCCAGTACAGCCTGATCGCCGACGTGGACGCCGACCTGGCCGGTCATTTCAGCGGATTCCGGCAGTGGCTGCAGAACCAGTTGCCCGGCGGACTGCAGCAGACTCCCGCGCCCGAGCTGCTTGAAGCGAAGGTGCAGGAATACGCCTCGGGGCTGACGGCCGGCTACTGGCTGCGCGTTTCCGATGCCGCCGGCCGGGTTCTGTTTGCATCGCCCGGCTTCCCGGACGCGCCGCCGGCGAAACGGCAGCGCGAGTTCCGCTCCATCCGTGTTCGGGGCAAGCGCTGGCGGACGATTCAGCGGACGCTCCCCGTCGGCCCGGATACCTACCGGGTGGAATACGCCGCTTCGCTGAAATTAATCGAGGAGATTCTCGAGATGTTCTCCTCGGTTCTGTGGTCGCTGGTCCCCGCCATCCTGGTGCTGGCGCTGGGCGGCGGTTACTGGATGAGCCGGCGCGCGCTGCGGCCGGTGGATGCCATGACTCAAACGGCGCGCAGCATTAGCTTGCACAACCTGTCCCAGCGGTTGGCCGTCCCGCAAACCGGCGACGAGCTGCAGCGCCTGGCCGAAACACTGAACCAGATGATGGGCGGGCTGGAAAGCTCGGTCCGGCGCATGACGCAGTTCACCGCCGACGCCTCCCATGAGCTGCGCACCCCCATCACCATGATGCAGACGGCGGCCGAGCTGGCGCTACGCCGGCCGCGCCGCGCCGAGGAGTACCGGCAGGCTCTGGCCCAAATTCTGGAAGACATCGCGCGCGCCTCGCAAGTGATCGAAGACCTGCTGCTGCTGGCGCGCGCCGACGCCGGAACTTCGGCCTTCGCCAAAGCGCCGGTGGAAACAGCCGAGCTGGTCGAGGAAGCATGCCGGCAGATGTTGCCGGCCGCCGGGGAAAAACAGATCGCGTTGCGGTGGGAGGCCCCGTCCGAGCCCGGCGCCTCGGTCATGGGCGACCGCGGCGCGCTCGGCCGCCTCCTGCTGGCTCTGATTGACAACGCCCTAAAGTACACGCCGGCGGGCGGCCAAGTGGAGGTAGGGACGGAGGTCCAGGGCGCCGAAATCATCGTGGGGGTAAACGATTCGGGCCCCGGCATCGCGCCCGGGGACCTGCCCCACATTTTCGACCGCTTCTATCGCGCCGACAAGGCGCGCA
>Ga0315280_10007829_pt1 | contig 14205 bp, 9 predicted proteins | sample YL17G06_40_MG_FD_203697 | JGI IMG/M metagenome (GOLD analysis project Ga0315280, IMG submission 203697) | Sediment microbial communities from Yellowstone Lake, YNP, Wyoming, USA - YL17G06_40 | ecosystem: Environmental > Aquatic > Freshwater > Lake > Sediment | place: USA: Wyoming | collected...
AATCAGGTCTAACAACAGTACTCTTGTTGCCATCGGGTGATGGCATCGCGGGTTCTCTTATCACAGCAAAACCAAGGTCGTTAAGGCGCTGGCAGAGGTGGGCGATGATCTCCTCCTCCTGCATATCGGATAACTCTCGAAGGACAGCTCTTATGGTATCTACGAGCAGGTCAACGCGCAATGCGCCCGCGTCGCCGATGAAATCCAGTCCCAGCACGCCCCCCAGTTCGCGGATCAGCGCCACGGCTGCCCGCGCATAAGCCCTCATCCTGATCCCGTCTTTCGGATTGTCAAACTGCTTGCGCTTTTCGTGCAAACTCGCCACCGCATCGAACAGGACGCTTAGCGCCCGCGGCGTGTTGAAGTCATCGTCCATATATTCGCAAAACCGCTCGCGGATCGCCGCCAGCGCCTCGTCGTCTTCCTTCGTCGCCGGCTTGGAGAGCGTCTCGCCCGCGGGCGACGTGAGCGCCAGGACCTTCCCGATCGTCTCCAGCCCTCTGACCAGCCGATCCAGCGCCTTGCGCGACTCTTCGAGGCTCTCCGGGCCATAGTCCATGGGTTGGCGATAGTGGGCCGACAGGAAGAAGTAGCGCACGACCATCGGCGGATACTTCGCGAGCACCTGGTCCATGGTCACGATGTTGCCCAGCGACTTGGACATCTTCTCGCCGCCGATGTTGAGAAACGCGTTGTGAATCCAGTAGCGCACGAACGGCTTTCCGGTCGCCGCCTCCGACTGCGCGATTTCGTTTTCGTGATGAGGAAACACCAGGTCGGAGCCGCCCGAATGAATGTCCACCGTCTCGCCGAGGTGCGTCATGGCCATCACGGAGCACTCGATATGCCATCCGGGCCGCCCCGGTCCCCACGGGCTCTCCCACGTCGGCTCGCCGGGCTTGGCCGCTTTCCAGAGGGCAAAGTCCATGGGGTTCTCTTTGCGCGGGTCAACCTCGACGCGTTCGCCCTCGCGCAAATCCTCGAGCTTCTTGCCCGAGAGTTTGCCATATCCCTCAAACCGCCCGACGCGATAGAACACGTCGCCGTCCACCGCATAGGCGAACCCCCGGTCAATCAATCGCTGGATGAAGGCGATCATCTGCGGGATGTGTTCGGTCGCGCGCGGGCAGAGGTCGGCCCGCTCGACGCCCAGCGCCGCGATGTGCTCGAAATAGGCGCGTGTGAATTGCTCGACGATCTCGGTGGTCGGTCGCCCCTCGGCGTTCGCGCGTTTGATGATCTTGTCGTCAAGGTCGGTGATATTCTGAACGAATTTGACCTCGTAGCCTCTGAAGCGCAAGTAACGGCGGATCAAATCGGCCAGAACGAAATTGCGCGCGTTGCCGATGTGGGAATAATCATACACCGTCGGGCCGCAGTTGTAAAATGCAACGCGAGGCGGGTTGAGAGGTTGGAACTCGTCCTTGCGGCGCGTCAGGGTGTTGTAGATCTTGAGCATGGACGGCGGCCCATTCGAGTTGCGCGACGTGATGGGTACTTTTCGTGCGAGCGGGCACCAAATTGCAAGTCGAAAAAAGCCGATTCCGCTGGATTTTAGGGTTGCCTTTCCTATCCAACGACCGAGAAGGAACCGCCGATTTCGCCGATTTCGGCGATCATACGGAACAACGAACTGCGCCCGGCCCCTGCCCTGGAGAGACAATTATCTCGGTCTCACCCAGTGTTAAAACTCTGGCATTCTGTCGGAGCGCTGTTGTAGGATCCGAGCGCTTCTGAGAATCAGAAATAGAGAGGGAGAAAAGGATGAGTGGTCCGGACAAGAGCGCGAGTCAGCCCGCCGGCCCGCCAAGGGCCAAGTGGCGGATCCTCTGCATTGACGATGAACCCGACGTCCTGGTCGTGTTGCGCACGGCGTTTTCCACCAAGCATGAGGTCGTCACGGCGGAAAGCGGGGTCGAGGCGCTGAAAATCATCAACGCCTGCGAGCCGGACTTCGTGATCTGCGACATTCTCATGCCCGTGCTGGATGGCTATGCGACGGTCGAGGCCATCCGCCGTCAGTCCGCTTTCGCCAATATTCCCGTTTTTTTCCTCACGGCCGAACGGGGCAAAGACGCGGCTCGGCGCGGCTTCGAGGCCGGCTGCAACCTCTTTCTCAACAAACCGTTTGATCCCATCCGCCTGCTCGACAACATTGACTATTTCACGCGCGAAAGCGGCCACACCGTCCGCCCCAAATCGCATACCGCGCGGGAAATGGAGCGGCTGGTCGAGGCGGCGCGGCGAGCACCCGCCGAAGCCATCCCGCCAGCGCCACCGCCGCCCCCTCCTCCGCCGCCACCCAAGCCCGCCGCGCATGACCGCCGGCTGGCATCGGAGGTGTTCGCCGAGTATACCGGTGCTCATCTGAAGGGGAAACACGACGCGTTTCTGGCCGATCGCAAGCGGCGCGAGCAGGAGTTTTGGAGCAAACGCTACGCCCAAATCCAGTCCTTCATTGACCGGCACATGAACGACTGAGGCAGGCTCGTAGTTGCCGCTTTAGCGGGGCATCGTGCCGCCTGAAGTATGTGTTTAGCACCCTTGTCCTCGCGGGTTTTGTGTTAGCCCCGTACGGACCAACACACGGCAAGAACGTGAAACGCGTAGATAGGGGGAGGGGGCCTTCACCCGAATTCGAGGGAGTTGCGAAAAGCGACGTTCGAGCTCGGCTGGCGTCCGGATCGCCTGGTGCATGGGGGGCATTTGTCTGATCTCCACACGATTCACAGGCTAACAGCCCGCGCCACTTCACTTTTCGCAACTCCCTCCCCGAATTCGCCGCAATGAGGATTGGAATTGACAGTTTGGCCCTGGAACGGGCAGAATCAGTGAACTGGGTGGAAGGAGAGAGAACCGTCGCGGACCAGTTTTTTACCATCCCCATGTGCATGATTCTCGCTCGCACCCCGTCAAATGAGATGTTTCGCAACTTGAGCAATCCAAGTACCCCATGAATCCCACACTTACAACAGGGTCTCCATCGCTTCGGGCCAAGGTCATCTTCTTCGGCCTGGCGTGTGTCGTCCTTCTGGCTTTTTGTCTGACGCTGGTGACGGTCATTGCGGTCGAGGCGCGAAAGCGTCAGATCGTGGGGCGCGCCCAGGAGCTGGTCGAGCAGCGCGTGGGGCACCTGGCGAGGCTGCTCGAAGAAGAGAAAACGGCCGACGTCGCCGCGCTCCGCGAAAATCCACGCTTCCGTCAGGCGGTCGGGCTGGTCCTGGCCGACAGCAACAACCGCGTGATCGTCTACCTGAGCTACGACCAGAACGGGCGCGTCACCTATCAGCTCAATCCCGATTTCGCCAAGGACCTGCGGATTCAGGCGGAAACGATCGGCACCACCGATGTGGCGACGGCACGACGGCCGATCCTGCGCGGGGGCCAGCCCGTCGGCGACATCGAGGTGAAATACGTGCCCGGGGTCCTGCTCAGCGAGATCCACAAGGAGAGTCGCGAAATCACTCGGTGGCTGCTGGCCTTGAGCGCGGGATCGTCGCTCCTGCTGGCGGCCACGCTCTGGTTTCTCTGGCACGTGTTCCGGCGGCATCTCGAGCGCGAGCGCGCCCACGAAAGACTCGATCGGATGGCTTACGTCGGAACCCTGGCCTCGGGGCTGGCCCACGAGATTCGCAATCCGCTCAATGCGCTGAGCCTGAATCTCGACGTGGTGGGCGAAGAGCTGGCCGATCCCCAGCCCGATTCAGGCGAGCGGACGCGCAAGATCCTCGACTTGCTCAAGTCGGAAATCCGTCGTCTCAATGCCACGCTGACCAGTTTCCTGCAATTCGCCCTGCCCACTCCGTCCCGCGTGGAAATGACCGACCTGGTGGCGATGCTTCACGAGACCGCCACGCTGCTGGAACCCGACATGCGGCAGCGCAACGTCCACTATCGGTTCGAGGGCGACCGGTCCTGTGTGACCCTGGCCGACGCGACGGCGCTCCGCCAGGTCTTCTGGAACGTCATGCTCAACGCCGTCCAGGCGCTCGAAGGGGGGGCCGACCGGCGCGTGGTGGTCGCTTGTCGGGTCGAAGACGGCCAGTGCCGGATCGAGATTTGCGACACCGGGCCGGGGATTCCGCCCGAACGGCGCGAGCAGGTCTTCGAGGTGTTTCACTCCACGCGACCGGGAGGTTCCGGCTTTGGCCTGGCGATTGCGCGCCAGATTGTCACGCGCCACGGCGGTACGATTTCCATTGATTCGCGCGACGGCTGGGGGTGCGTGGTGGACATTCAACTCCCCTTGAGAATGGGAGCGGTGGAAAAGCAGCGCTGAATGAAAAGGGAAGGATGAAGGCGGAAGGATGAAGGGTGCGGCAGCGCAACGATAGAGGAGGGGGAGAATTAGCACGAGTTTCCGTTCATTGCTCATTGCGCTGCGGGAGTTGGCTGGGCCAGAATCAGACTGGCGAAAAGTGGACATCCTCGAAAAGCGAGCGTGAAAATGGTTGAAGAGAAGAAACCGGGACGGCTCCAACAACTCTTCACGGCCGTGGAAAAAAGGGAACGCGAGCCGCCCGCCAAGCCCCAGAGCTACTGGGCGCGCAGCCGGGCCATTATCCGCCGCCGGATCATCACGGGCATCCTGTTCCTGGTTCCTATCGCCACGACGCTGTGGTTCCTGAACTTCTTCCTCGGATCCATTTACACCCATGTCGAGCCGAGCATCCGGCCGGCCCTGACCGGATGGGGCATGGACCCCGAGCACGCGGGCTACAAAGCGGTCGGGCTGGTGACGTCCATTCTCGTGGTCTTGGCCTCTCTCTATCTGTTCGGATTGATCACCTCGCGTGCGGCGGTGCGGCGGCTGATCAGTTTGGCCGAACATCTGGTGGAGCGGATTCCGTTCGTCAAATTCTTCTACAAAACGAGCAAGCAGATCGTCGAGACCGTGGCGATGCCGTCGAAAGGCGCACTGAAAAAGGTGGTCCTGATTGACTTCCCGTACCCGGGCATCAAGGCGGTTGCTTTCGCGACGGGCGAAACCCCCCTCGTCGGCTTGTCCGAACCCTTCGTAAACGTCTTCGTGGCCACCACGCCCAACCCCACGTCGGGCTATCTGGTCCTGTTGCCGCGAAGCCAGGTTTGGGAAACCGATCTGACGATGGAAGAAGGGGTCAAGTTCATCGTTTCGGGCGGCATTCTCCATCCGGACAACGTGACGTTTTCGCCCTATCGGTCGCCGGAGCCCGCTTTGGTCGCCCTGCCGACTGGGGAAAGCGGCTCGACGCAGGAGGAATAGATTTTGGATTTTCGATTTTGGATTTCGGATTAGTGAAAGCGGGGGAAGGTGCTCGCGTTCGGGCTTATGGACGACTCTATCGGAGGACGGATTGCGCAGCGGTTTCGCCGGCGTGCGATTCGAGAATCCAAAATCGAAAATGCAAAATCGGATCGCATGAAGATGGAAGAAGCCGATGCAGCAGACGCTGTTACTTGTTGATGACGATGCCGGCAATCTTCAGGCGCTGGAACTGGCGTTTGTGCGCAGCCACTATCGCGTGTTGCCCGCCAACAGCGGCGAGCAGGCCCTCCAGCTGCTCGACGAAGAGCCCGTCGACGTCGTGGTCACCGACCAGAAGATGGGCGAGGGCAAAGCCGACGGACTGGCGGTTCTGCGCGCCGCCATGCGGAAACAGCCCGCGCCCCCCGTGCTTCTGTTGACCGCCTTCGGGACCATTCCCTCGGCCGTCGAGGCGCTCCAGAGCGGAGCGTTCAACTATCTGACCAAGCCGATCAACCTCTCGGAGCTGCGCCTCCAAGTCGAGCGCGCCATGGAGAAACGCCGCCTCGAGGTCGAGAACGCGGAACTCCGCGCGCAACTGGATCAAAAGTTCGGCTTCGAGGGGATCGTCGGCGATTCGCCGCCCATGCACGCGCTCTTCGACCAGCTGCGCCGGATCGCCCCCAGCCAGGCCACGGTGCTGATCGAAGGCGAGAGCGGAACGGGCAAGGAGCTGATGGCCCGGGCGATTCACCAGAACAGTCCGCATCGCCGCGGGCCCTTCGTGCCGGTCCACTGCGCCGCGTTGCCCGAGACCTTGATCGAAAGCGAGCTGTTCGGCCACGAAAAGGGCGCCTTCACCGGCGCGGTGGCGCGCAAGCCGGGCCGCTTCGAGTTGGCCGACGGCGGGACCCTGTTCCTCGATGAAATCGGCGAGATCCCTCTGTCCATGCAGGTGACGTTGCTGCGGGTGCTGGAGACGCACGAGTTCATGCGCGTCGGCGGACAGGAAATGGTGACCGTCCGCGTCCGTCTGATCGCCGCCACCAATCGCAATCTCGAACAGGCGGTGGCCGCCGGGCGTTTCCGCGACGACCTCTACTATCGGCTCAAGGTCGTGACGTTGCGTGTCCCTCCGCTGCGCGAGCGCGCCGGCGACATCCCGCTGCTGGTGCGGGCCTTCCTCAACGAGTTCGCACGCGAGGCCGGCCGAAAGGAGCCCCCCCGAGTGTCGCCCGAAGTCATGGCTCGACTGATGGCCTACCAGTGGCCGGGCAACGTGCGCGAACTCCACAACACGATCGAGAACGCGTTTCTCTTCCACAAGAATGACGAAATCACGGTCCAGGATCTTCCGCCCTCGCTCCAGGTGGCGGGCTCCGGTGAGGGCTGGACCTTGCCCGTCGGGCCGGCAACCAAACTCGACGAAGTCGAGAAAGAGGTCATTCGCCAGACCATGCTCCTCTGCGATGGCAACGTCACCCAAGCGGCCAAGCGGCTGGGGATCAGCCGCCGTACCCTCCAGCGAAAGATCAAGGAATTCGCCCTGTAGCCCCAGTTCCCCCGGCAAATCCGGTTTGATAGGGCTGGGGAGGACCGGCGGAGCCGGTCCGAGCGGTCCCCGCTCCCTCCGAACCGGACGTGCAGGTCTCCCGCATCCGGCTCTCCAGTTGGTGGTCTTCCCGTCAAGCGGGTTGACGGAGCCGCTTCCGGGCGGTGCCTGGCGAGAACAGCCCGAGAGCCTCGAAGTAGGAATTGGGCCAGCGCTCATTGTCGGCGCCTTGACCCCGGCCTTTGCCGCCCTGTTGCTTGCGCAGCATACGGCGCAGGCGCAGGCGGACCCAGGAGTCAAGGAACCGAAAGGTGGTCCCGTGGCTGTGCTTAGCGTGGATTCTTTACCAAAGGAGAGCGCATGTGTCCCCTAAGAAGCGGCTTCAGAACAAGAATGTACGCCCCTGACGGCGTTCGAAGAAAGTGAGATCGCAGCACAGACCGACGTCGTGGGTCTCCTTCCTTTGGAGCCACACGGTAGGGTTGCGAGGACGACCCGCCCTCGGGGCAGCCCTTGTACGAGTCGGCGGCCTGGAGGACGTTGCCGAAGGCGTCCATGCAGTAGAGGTCCACGAGGTTGCCGCCGCCGGAGGTCACCGCGACGACGTTGCCCAGGCGGTCATAGTGGTAATATAGCGCCGTGCCGTTCTGGTCGCGGCTGAGGATCCCGCCAATGGGGGGGGCGCGTTCATGTAATATATCTTATTCGTCGTGCTGGTGCCCTCAGCGATGACGTTCAATCCATCATAGAAATACCAATTCCACGCGCCGCTCTCCACTTTCTTCCCCACTCGCCGGCCCATGAGGTCATATTTGTACTGCGTGGTGGTGCCGCCCTTCACCACCTTGGTCAGGTGATCCTGGCCATCCCAGTAATACTCGATCGAGCCTTTCTTGGTGAGGTTGCCCCGCAGATCATACAGATAGATCGTGTCGTCCGTCCCCTCGAACGTCGTCTTGGTCAGTTCGTTCCGCGACGAGTACAGATAGGTTGTGGTCTCCCACGCCGGCGAGGTCACCCACACCCACTCCTCCAACTCTTCGTCCCAGACCTCCTCCTGATGATCCACGTTGTAGTACCGCATTTTCGTCCGGTTCCCGACGGCGTCGTACCAGTATTCATACCCATACTGGCGGCGGTGGGAGTTCCCGCCCGGCGAGCAATACTCGCGCGTCAGGCGATGGAGGTCGTCATACTGGTAAGTGATCGTCGCCCGACCCGACTGCAAGTTCCAGGTGTTCGCGTTGTCGAGGTCGTCGCCCCATTCGAGCCGCGTTACGTTGCCTGCGGCGTCATACTGGTAGGCGAGCGTGGCAATCGGCGAGTCGGAATGGAATCCCGAATAGTGCCCGATTTTCGTGAGCGCCCCCGAAGCGTCATAGCCGTACGACGACCACGAACCGTAGTAGGTGTTGTCGCTCACCCGGGTCACCCGCCCGTCGGAATCGTACAGATACACCGCCTGTTTGGCGCTGTCGCCGTCGCGCTGGATGCGGCTCAATTCCTGGTTCGCATTGTACGAATAGGTCTGGTACGTGTCAAGATTAAGATGGCCCGTGCGGTTGTCGCTCAGGAACGCCTGCTTGGTCCGCCGGCCCGTCGCGTCAAACTGCACGCTTCGCTTCCCGAACGGGTAGCTCGTCGAGGCCAGCCTGCCGTTGAGAAGTTCCCGAGTCAGGCGTCTCCTCGCGTTGTCCCTCCCCCATCCACCTTCCTGCGCTCCCTTCGCTCTCCACGCCCGTTACGGCGCCTCCTCGCTACTATGGGCGCGCTGACTCCTGCGCGGCCGGCTCTTCGGTGCCCTCTCGGCACCTGAACTCCGCTCGCTCCACCGCCCAGGTCTCCCTGATTCACATACCGGGCCTTTCCGTCCCTCCCGTCTCCAACCACCCGGTGCTCCCCCACCGCCGCTTTCGCACGCGACCCCTCCGCTCGGTGGGCCTCCTCCCTCTGGCGGGTCTGGGCTTCGCCGTTAACTCGCCGGTCGCACCGGGCCGAATCGAGTTCGTCATCCTACGGGCTGGTCCTTCACCTCCTGTTGCTCCCCACCCCGCCTTACGGCGACGCAGTTACAGTCGGTTACAGGCCGGAGAGCGCATGCCTGGGGAGGACTTCCACCTCCCGGACCCGCTATGCTTTCAGGCGTACGAGTCCAAACCTTCAGTTTGACTCTTTATTCTTCTTCTTGAAATCGAAAATCGAAAATCCAAAATCGGAAAATGGGGTTGACTTTCCACGCTCCGCGACCCATAGGGTTCCTCAGGATGCACTTTGAATTCCGCTCCGTCGCCTCGTGGCTGGCTTACAGTGGGAGGGTGCGAGTGGCGGCATTCCAACACAGGATGTGACATCCAGAGAGGTCGCTCACTGATCATGCCCGCCCGAATTGCCGTCGTAGACGACGATCCCGATATCGTGGCGCTCGTCAAAGCCACGCTCAAGAGCCGAGGCTACGAGGTGACCACCGCACCCGATGGCGAAGATGGCCTCCGCCTGATTCGTTCGACCAAGCCCGATCTGGTGATTTTGGACCTGATGATGCCCAAGGTCTCGGGGCTGGAAGTCGTTCGCCGCTTGCGCGAAGAGCCGGAGACCCGCGACATTCCGATTGTCGTTCTTTCGGCGATCGGCGAGAAAAGCGACAAGCCCGAAGAGTTTTGGCGGGTCGGCCTGGGCGCCGAGGATTTTATCAGCAAGCCGTTCGAACCGCTCGCCCTGCTGGGGCGCGTCGAATACGTCCTTCGTCGCAAGGAATACGTTTCGAGCTACGCAGGGGAAAAGCAGGCCGGCGAAGGTGCGGCTCGCACGCCCCGCGTTCCCCTCAGCGAAGCCATACCGCGCGAGATCGTGCGCTGCTTCATCGAGGCCTGGAACGGCCGCAACTTCGGGGATGAATATGATGTCCTGTCCGACCCCCTGCGCGGCTCGATCGTGCGCGAGGAGTACATCCTGCGTCGGCAGCAGGCCGTGGCCGAGGAAGGCGCCTCACCCCATCGCCAACGCCTCGCCTCGGTCGTCGAGGAACAGACCAGCGGCGAGACGGCGCGCGTCCTGGTCGAGCGCGAGGACATCTATGGCGCCCGCAAGAACCGCCGCCGCGAACAGTACTCTCTCAACAAAACCGCGGACGGCTGGAAAATCGCCACCGTCCGCGTGGTGCCGAAGTAGAAAATGGTCTGGGCGTTCCGGCAGGGAAGGTCTGCCTCTTCTTCGTCGCTGTACCGGATCCGTTTGAAAGGGATATTCAACGATTGGGGGTCAGCTTCAGAATCTGTTTCAGAATCCCTTTCGCTGCCTCAATCACCGCTGTGACGCCTCCAGGACTGTAAGCCCGACGAGACGGTTTCCCCGGTAATCCAAGATAACCCCGTCATCCCGCATTTCGCTGTGCGTGGAACGCGGTTCCGGTTCAAAATGGAGGTAGAGCACATCCGCCTCGGAATCATAGTCCAGCCACATAAGCTTCCGGGGCAACTTCACCAAACGGGTGACCGCTTCCAGCAGGTCGGTGATGCTTTTTTCCTCTAAGGCGGCCTCTGGCCGCAACCAAAGAGGGGGGAGAATCGTGGACATCCGCTCATGCCCCGGAAAAAGTCCATCCCGTCCATGTCGTCCATGCCGTCCACTTCGTCCACGGGAGAAGATCTTCGCAAAATGGCTAGATGCCTAGACGAAAGGTGCTAAGGGGATAAGCTAAAATGGGCAAGCAAGGCAAAGAGGCAAACGGAGGGTTTGAACTCGGAACGGAACAAGGTGTTTCTTCCTTGAAGGGAGCGGCGGCGTATTCCTTAATGAAGACGCAGGGCTGAGCGAAGCGAGGGATCTGCGAAAAGCGGGGTGAACCGCGGTGGGCGATCTGTTCGCCGAAATGTCCGAACCCCAAGACGAGAAAGCGGCAGCGCCTCGTCCACTGGCCGATCGCCTGCGGCCGCGCCGCATCGAGGAGTTCGTCGGCCAGTCGCAGCTGCTCGGCGAAAACGCGCTGCTGCGCCGCCTGATTCGCGAAGACCGCATCCCTTCGATGATTTTCTGGGGACCGCCCGGCTGCGGCAAGACCGCGCTGGCCGCCGTCATCGCCAACACCACCCGTTCGGCCATGGTCGCGCTGTCGGCCGTGACCGCCGGCGTTCGCGACATCAAGCCGATCATGGAGCAGGCCCGCCAGAACCGCCGCCTCCACGGCCGTTCGACGATCCTCTTCGTGGACGAGATCCACCGCTTCAACAAGATTCAGCAGGACGCCTTTTTGCCCTTCGTCGAGAACGGCACGATCACGCTGATCGGCGCCACGACCGAGAACCCCTCGTTCTCGATCATCGCGCCGCTTCTTTCGCGCTGCAAAGTCTTCGTTCTCCGCGCCCTGAGCGACGAGCAATTGCACACCATTGTCGAGCGCGCTCTGACGGACAAGGAGCGTGGTTTCGGCGCGCTCGACGTCGAGATTTCGGACGAGGTCAAGGGCCACATCATCCGCCTGGCCGACGGCGACGCCCGCCGCGCGCTGAACCTGCTCGAGATGGTCGTCTCGTCGGTGCCCGTCAACGAGGCCGGCAAGATCGTCGTCACGCGCGAAGCGGTCGAGCAAATCACGCAACGAACCAACCTGCTCTATGACCGTGCGGGCGAAGAGCACTACAACCTCATCTCCGCGCTTCACAAAAGTCTGCGCAGCAGCGATCCGCAGGGAGCGCTCTACTGGCTGGCGCGCATGCTGGCCGCGGGCGAAGAACCGCTCTATTGCGCGCGGCGGATGATCCGCTTCGCCGCCGAAGACATCGGCGCCGCCGACCCTCACGCGCTCGAAGTGGCCGTCGCCGCCTGGGAAGCCTACGATAAACTCGGTTCGCCCGAAGGCGAGCTGGCGCTGGCCGAAGCGGCCGTTTACCTCGCCACGGCGCCCAAGAGCAACTCGATCTACAGCGCGTGGCAGAAGGTCGAGGGGGCGATCGAACAACACGGCTCGCTGCCCGTCCCGCTCCATCTGCGCAACGCCCCGACGCCGCTCATGAAAGCGCTCGATTACGGCAAGGGGTATCAATATGATCACGAGTCGCCCGATCATTTTTCGGGCCAGAGCTGTTTGCCCGAAGAGCTCGAGGGCACCAGGTTCTATGAACCGGGGCCTTTCGGTTTCGAGAAGGACATCCAGCGCCGGCTGGAGTGGTGGGAAAAGAAAAGAGCCGAACGTCGCGGAGAAAAGGGAGGACCACAGAATGAGTCTTCATAGGCTGAGCTTCCTGGTGGTGGTCGCAACATTGCTGGCGGCCGCACCAGCACCCAGGCCGGCGCCACGATCGGCCCCGATGCCAACGCGCACGCCAAGACTTCCTGCCGTGTCGGCCGGAACGCCGGCGGCTGTGCCCACGCGGCTCACCGTGCCGTTCGATCTTTTCTTCCACGAGCTGCGGTCCTATGGAGCGTGGGTCCAGACGGAAGACGGGAAATGGGCGTGGCGTCCCACCCGCGTCGCGTCCGACTGGCGGCCGTTCGGCCAGGGCACGTGGGCGTTCACCGATGTCGGCTGGTTCTGGCTGTCCGACGAACCGTGGGGTTGGGCCACCTCGCACTACGGCCGCTGGGCATTGACGAAACCCAAATCCGATGCCTCCGCGACTTCAGTTTCAATCCGAAATCCAAAATCTAAAATCCAAAATCCCGAGTGGTTTTGGTTCCCCGCTCCCGACTGGTCACCCGCCCAGGTCGAATGGCGGCAGGGAGACACGGGAATCGGGTGGTGTCCAATCCAGGGATCTCAAAGTTCCGATTCCGCAATCGGCAGTCCGCAATCCGCAATCGAGTCCGGGTGGACGTTCCTATTGTGGAGCAACGCCTCCCGCGCGGCCCTTCCGCGTCCCGGCACCCTGACGGCCTTCCGCCAGCCAAACACACTCGAGGCACTGGTCATTTCGAGCACAACCGCGCAGACCGCAACGCCGGAACTTCTCTCGCAAACGCATCCCATCTCCAATCCAAACCAGGCCGGGCCCGATCGCTCGCTCGTCGAGAGGAAAACCAGCCGCCGCCTGTCGCCGTGCCGAATCCTGGACTCAGGCCAGCCGCGTGAGCTGCTGCTTGTGGCGCGCGACGAGACCGCCGTGGTAGCCTTCCGCCCGCTCCTCAAAGAGAGCGCCGAGCAAATCCAACAATTCCTCACGAGCCAGGCGGAACGGTATCGAGCCCTCGAGAAGAGGAAAACGAAATTGTGAATCCTGAGTTTTGAATCATGAGTTGTGAGTTGCGGAGGCGGGAACATTAGCGCCCGCTCGGAATTCCGCAATCCGTCGAGGTGTTAAGATGGGAGATGAAACCAAAACCGACCGGCCTCTGCCCGACAAAACCACGCCCTTCGTGCCCGCGCCGACCGAGGTCTCGCCCGACTCGGCGGAACGCCTCGTTCAGGCCACCCAGATTCTTCATCAGATGACCGCCGTGGCCGCGGGGGGGATTGAAGCCAAAGACATGCGGACGACGGATTTTCTCGGCGCGGCCGACGTCATCGTTCGCCCCTTTGGTTTCGAGATCGTCCGCCTGATCGGCCAGGGCGGCATGGGGGCGGTCTTCGAGGCGCGCGACCTCAAGCTCGACCGCCCCGTGGCCATCAAGTTTATCCTGCCCGAAAAACTGGGAATGTTCGAAGGGATGGCGGCCCTGTTGGAATCCGAGGCGCGCGCCCTGGCCAGCATCAACCACGAAAACGCCGTCCAGATTTACGCCATCCATCGCCACGGCGCCAACCTGTTCATCGTGATGGAGTTTGTCCGGGGCACCTCGCTCGCTCAATACGTCGCCGACCACGGTCCGCTGCCCGAAGTCCAGGCGCTGCGCGTGACGGTCCAGGCGAGCCGCGCGCTGGCCGCCCTTCACGCTCAGAGCATCCTCCATCGCGACATCAAACCCGAGAATATCCTGATGAGCGAAACCGGCCAGGCCAAGCTGGGCGATTTCGGTCTGGCCCTCGCCCGACACGGCCGGACGCCCAAAGGCGTGGCGAGCAGCGCGGCCGGCACCCCCGCCTATATGTCGCCCGAGGTCTGGGAAGGCGAAGCCCCTTCCGTGCGGTCGGACATCTATTCGATGGGCATGACGCTGCGGTTCACGCTGACGGGCAAGCGCGCCGCGCTGGGCGATTCGCTCGAAGAAATTCGCCGTAAGGTCACTCACGGCCAGCTGCCGGGTCTGCGAACCGAGCGCGCGGATGTCTCTGCCGAAACCGAGCTGATCGTGGCCATGGCCCTCAAGCTGTCGGCCGACCAGCGCTATCAGACCGCCGATGCGTTTGCGGCGGCCTGCGAGAAGGCGCTGCTGCGATTCGGCGCGGTGCGCGAGAAGCCGGCGTTGCCGAAAGTCCACGTGGTGCTCGGAAGGAGCGGCCGGGTCGCGCTGTTCACGGCGGCGGTGTTTTTGTCCGGCGCCCTGGTCGGGTGGT
>Ga0315280_10007830_pt1 | contig 14203 bp, 9 predicted proteins | sample YL17G06_40_MG_FD_203697 | JGI IMG/M metagenome (GOLD analysis project Ga0315280, IMG submission 203697) | Sediment microbial communities from Yellowstone Lake, YNP, Wyoming, USA - YL17G06_40 | ecosystem: Environmental > Aquatic > Freshwater > Lake > Sediment | place: USA: Wyoming | collected...
TTGAGCCATGCTTTCACAACACTGGCACGGGAGGGATGGCTCCTAATCATTCGGAAAGAACAAACGTTGATACGGGAATCTGGCTACGTCAAAGAACGACTTTACGAACTACTGAAGTTGCTCGTTCGAGCTGCAATTGTTGTTGCTAAGTGTGTTGTCGTTTGACGAGACGAGAAGCAAGCCCCACAGAACATTCGAGTTGCAGGTGTTATTGCTCAATGCGTTGTTGCTTGATGAGGAGACAGATATGCCAGTACTTTCGCTCGAACATGTGTTCTTGCTCAGTATGTTGTTGCTCGATGAGCTGAGCGATATACCCTGATAACTGTTCGAGCTACAGTTGTTGCCCCTGAGAATGTTGTTGTGTGACGCGCCGAGAGATATGCCATTATTGTAATTCGAGCGGCAGTTGTTGTAGCTCAGGGTGTTGTTGCTCGACGAATCGAGCCATATACCATCATAATTGTTCGAGCAGTTGTTGCTGCTGAGAATGTTGCCGCTTGAATCGCGGAGCTCTATGCCACCGCCGTTGTCTCTCGCTTCACTCGACTCAATCACAACACTCCTACAGTGATCAAGGCTGAATCCGTCCTCGGTGCCAGAGACTTCACAGCCCGAGAAAGACAAGTTTGAGCAGAACAAAGCACCGACCCCATACTTACAATCGGAGACGATGCAGTTTTCGACATCTATTTCATCACAATATGCGGCCAGCAAACCAACACTCGCATGTTCGAAGACCAGATTCCTGATATTCGATTGAGTGCAGTTCACAATGTACAGTTGAGCGGCATCGACGGAATCAAGCTCCACATTGTTGGTGTTGGCGTAGAAAAGAATTGGCTTTCCTGCAAGGTAGTTGTTGGGTTCAACTGTGTGAGTGTTGAAATGCTCAAGACTGTAACCATTGATATACAGACCATATGTACCAAAGACGTTTCCCTTGATTGTCACGTTGGAGGAATACTCAAGGCGGAAATCGTACTCGTAGTCCTCCAATGTCGTGCTGGCTGTGTTGTTGGACACACAACCATCGCTGCAGTCCTCAACGTACAACATCATGCTGTTCTGCTCAAACACACTTGACGATAGTTCGAACAATCTCGAATATTGGAAGTACACTCCATACCCGTTCGATATCAGGGTACAATTGCGAACTGCTACATTGGTCGAATATCCAACGTAGATTCCGTTGTAGTTCCCAGTGCTCGTCACATTGACAATTGTCGTATGATCGGACTCGTCGAGAGCAATGCCATTGTCGTTGTTGGAGCACGAACTGTTGGTGATGTTCGTCCAAGCACAATATGCAAGTTCGACACCAATACCCGCATCGCTGATATTCTGATTCTCAATCTCCGTGCCAGTGCAGTTCGCCAAGATTATCTGCCCCGCTCCTGCAGGAACAGTGATTCCGGTCTGGTTCTTGTAGTAGTAGACTGGTTTTCCGTTGGCGGTGTTCGTTGCGTCAATCGTATGTGTGTTGAAATGACTCAATTGACTCCCCATCGAACCTCCACCAATGGAGATTCCGTCACCAACGATCTCGTTTTGGCGAAGTGTATTGCTCTGACACCCACTGAGCCCGATGCCGCCATAATAGTTCGAAGAGCAAGTGTTGTTGGTCAAGGTGATGCTGTCTGAGGAATAGAGTGATATGCCATCCCCATTGTCTGAGCAAGTGTTGTCGACTAAGGCGTTGCCATTCGAGAAATAGAGATAGATGCCGTGTTGGTCGTTCCAGGAGCAGGTGTTGTTGGCAACGATGTTGCCGTACGATGAATAGAGATAGATGCCATAGAAACCGCCGTAGGAATTGTACGTGGAGCAGGTGCAATTCCTGATCGTGCCATTTGAACAAGACCGTAGGTAGATTGCCGCACCTCCCCATCCCCCTGCATAGTGAACATAGCAGTCCTGAATTACGAAATGAACGTCCGCATCTCCTATTTCAATGCCGTTTGCAGGGAAGAAGCTGATCTCCCAACCCTCGATGACATATGGGTCGGATGCCGTCCCACTCCCCCTCGTGACGCCGGTCGATGCGTTCGGAGCAGAGAATCCAGCGTTGCCATCAATGAGGATCGGGGTATGAACGGTCAAGGCGAGCGTCTTGGCGGTGGTCGGACCTCCTCGGACTGCAGTATCGGTCCTATCGGACGGAGAAGCGCCGAGCAACCCGATCATCGCTGAAACACATAGGGTCAGTGCGATCATCACGGACAGCAGTCTTCTTCGTTCGACTCGCAGCGCTAGTTTCCTCACTCTCTTCCCTCCTCGAACCACCCTCGAGTCTACAACCAGCATCAACCTATGGTGTACTTGGAGGTTGCTGCCCCAGCTTCCGACAGGCGTCGGTTCGATTTGCTTCAGTGACATATCCCAAGAGCAAAAGCAGAGAAGTCTGGCTCGGTGCAGGAGTCTCCTGAATGATGACCGGCTAGGCATTTGAACCAGGGCTCACGGCCGTCGTCTTCCGAGCCTGACCTTCGCGATGACTGGAACGAGAAACAGCGCCGAGGCGATTGGCATAACTACGGCACTGAACTCCGGGATGACCTCGACCACTTCAACTTGCATCGTTGTGGTATTGGTCAGTCCTTGTGTATCCCTCACCTCAAGGCGAACGGTATATGTGCCTGGTTCCGAGTACTGCCAGTTAGCCGACTTCTCAGTTGTCCAGTCTACATCCCAGATGCCATCATCGTTGAAGTCCCAGCGAACCTCCAGCGCGGAAGTAGGATCTTGTGCATCAGTCGACGACGATGCATCGAAGGCGAAGACTGTATTGACATCTCCGCTAGTCGGGCTAATCTCGAAGGATGCCGATGGCGCAGTGTTGGGCGATGGCAGTCCCCATGGACCCATGAGCGGGAATCCGTCTTGATTGTTGGAGTTCAACGGATATGGCGTATCGCCGATCCCGTCTCCGTTCGCATCCTGCCCGGTGTAGTCGCCCCAGTAGTTTCCCCCGGAGGGATAACCGTTGTCCCAGATATTCCAAGGCGTCATCGCATCGAGAGTCGCGTTTATGTTGTTGCCGAAAATGTTGTTGTGGTAGATCGTGTGACCTCCGATTGATGAACTGAGATACATCCCGCTGCCGTGGTTGAACGTAATGTTGTTCCCGACGATAGTATTCACTGATGCAGCGTTTGACAGCGAGATGCCGTTCCAGCCGTTGTGAGAGACCGTATTACCAGAGACCGTATTTCCGACACACCATTGATCTATGAGGATACCAATGAAACTGTTCTCGGACACGTTGTTGCCAACTATGTTGTTGTTGCTGGACTTGTAGGTTAGAGCGACGCCATACTGGTTCTCGCAGATGTAGTTATTGAAGACGGTGTTGGAATCGCCCAAGAACATCTGCAGGCCGGACAATCCACAGCTTGTGATATGGTTCCCCGATACAATGTTAGATGATGTCCGCCACTCCAAATAGAGAGGCCAGCCAGTCGTGCGGCCCTGTATGTAGATACCGACGTTCGCACTGGCTGAGACGATGTTGTCGAGCAGAGAGTTACTATCGGATCCATTGTACACCTCAACGCCCACGGAGTCACCCGTAAGCTCATTCAAGCGGACTTCATTCCCAGACGAGCCCTCTCGAAGCGAGATTCCACACTCACTGCTGTCGGACGCCTCGTTCCTGACTATTCTGTTAGATGAGGATCCTTCCAGGTAGATTCCAACATTGTTGCCGGATATCGAGTTGTCGCAGAGCACCGTTCCTGTCACGCCGACAAAGTGAATACCGTAGGTGCCTGCGGCGATTGTGACGTTACGAATGCAGTTGTCGCTCGTATGCCATGAGTATATGCCTCCTTCCACATCGGCAATTGTGACGTTGTCAATCACACTGCCAGAGCTGCTGATATTGATGGCGATCGTTGAAGCCGGCGTTCCGTTCCTGATCGAGAAATTCGCCAGCGTCACATTGCTGGCAGATATTCTGACAATGAAATCCGTGGCTTGATCACCGTCAATCACAGTCATTGTTTCATCCTCGCCGATGATGTTGATGGACTTGCCAATGACCAGCTGCCCGTGGTACGTGTAGGTCTCAGCAATAATCGTGTGCCCACTTAGTGTCTCGGGAGCATCCACAGCAGCTTGGATTGTCGCGTAGCGAAGCCCTGTGTCGATGTTTATCACTGGAGGCTGGTTAGTGACTCTGACGAACTTGGATTCGTGGTTGTCCCCAATGTTCGATTCTCCTGGGAGCACAATAACGCTTGCAGTCACATTGTAGAGTCCTTCGTTCATGGGAACCCAAGTATAGTCGACCACTAATGGTGATTGGGGGGAAAGGAGAGCGAGGACTGTGTCATTGACGACACTCCCCTCGATTGACAGAGACACAGAGATGTTACGCTCGAGGAAGGTCCCCTCATTGGTGATAGTCGTTCTAAGCAAAGCTGAGCCATTAGGAATGACTCGCGCCGGAACGCTCAGATCGACTCTCAGCTCATGTACCACTGCGGGGTTGCACCTCTCCATCAATGGGTAGCAGTCAAGGCTGTCTGAGTCGATCGAATACGGTGTGTCACCAATTCCGTCGCTACCAAGTACATCCTGCAAGGGGCCATTGTACTCATCCAAGCCGGCGTAGTCGCTCCAGTAGTTACCGCCGGTCGGGTAGCTATCGTTCCAATGGTTATCTGCTGCCCTGTCGTCATAGCCTTGCAGTCCGTTGTTGATGATGTTGTTGCTGCAGACCTTCGCGTCGCGTGTACGCTCCAACCACACGCCCCATTGATTGTCCTCTATCAGGTTACCACTAATCGTGAGTCTCCTGGTTCCCCATGTCCAGACGCCATCTTCGTTTCCTGTCAGCGTGTTCGAAAAGACCAGAATGTCCGATGTATCATTTTCCCACCAGCCGATTCCAATAGCCCCTCCCAGGTTATCCTCAATGACATTACCGCCAACAGTAATGTTGTCCGACCGAGTTTGTGGACCGTAAGGGTCCTCTATATTCACACCACACGGACATTCATGGAATGGCGCCCAGTTGTTGGAGAGAATGTCGTTCTGAAAGACACTTATTCTAGAAGAAGACACAATCCAGATCCCGTCGCTCCTGCAATGCGACAACTGATTCTCCACAACAACAATATCCCTCGAGAAAGTGATGTTAATGCCATCGCCAGCATTAGACATCGTAGAGCCTGAGATACTGACATTGGAACAATATGACAGCGAGATCGCACTTTTGGAGCTATTGCCGCCATCGATGATGACGTTTCTGATCACCAAATATGCTGTCGTACCAGATATCTTGATGCCGTCATTCGAGATAGCGTCAATCTGCCACCCTTCAATGATGTATGGATCCGCTTGACTACCACTGCCAGAGGTGACCCCGTTACCAAAGACCAAGCCAGCATTGCCGACAATCCATATTGGGTCATGAACGGTCAAGGCGAGCGCCTTGGCGGCAGTCGGATTTTCTCTAACTACTGCGCCAGTTCTACCCGATGAAGATGTGACCAGCAACCCTACCATCGCTGAAAGACAGAATGCAGCTGCAATCATCGCAGAGATCAATCTTCTTTGTTCGACTCGTAGTGCTAGTCTCCTCACTCTCTTTCCTCCCCGAACTACGCTCTCTCATCCAATTATGCTTAGTTAAGGATTTACGATGAATGTGCCTTCCTGCGCCTTGCCCCCGTTGTCAACACGATTGCCACCAGGAGGACCATCACCACGAGTGGCATCATGCCGAATTCCGGTATCGGTGCCTGAGGCGTCGTCTGAGGATAGTAGTCCTTCGCACCTGCGCTCCCTGAGATATCGTAAGGCACGTCCACAATCCCATATGGCGGAGCAACATCCGGAGTGGTCCAGTCGCTCCAGTAGTTGCCGTAGCCTTCTGTGTTGTTCCACCAGTTGTTAGCTCCATCGTCACGTGCCTGAGCATGGTTTGGATCAAAGGTGCTCCCCGCACCGTTGTTGCCTATGAAAGTGTTGTTGTAGACGATGTTGTAGGAGGAGTATGATCTAAGGTTGACGCCATATTGCAGGTTGTTGCACAGTTGGTTCCGGAGCACGATGTTCCACCATGATTCCAGGAGTTGCATGCCCCAACGATTGTTCGAGCTACAGTTGTTGCTGTCTATAGTGTTGTAGATCGAATAGCTCAGGCATATTCCATCATAGCCGTTGAAGCTCCAAATGTTAGCGACTAGAGTGTTGTTATTCCCACCAAAGATATCTATGCCATTGTAAGTGTTCCAGAAACCACGATTCGAGATGATAGTGTTGTTGCAGCTAAATGTGCCGAGATAGATGCCATCATTACTGTTCGAGCTGCAGTTGTTGTTGACTAGAGTGTTACCGTCCGAATATTGGATTTCCATACCCGAATAGCCGTTCGAGCTGCAGTTATTGCTGTCCATAGTGTTGTTGTTCGAATCACAGAGACGTATACCATCCTGGGTGTTGTCGGCGCAGTGATTGCACTCGAAGGTGTTGTTATCCGAATCGAACGAGCAGATGCCCTCTTCTGCGTTGAAGTAACAGAAATTGCCGGAGATTCTATTGTCGTGCGCGCTGTTGAGTTCGAACCCCCGACCATTGTAGTTGCATTCGTTGTCGCTCACGGTGTTGTTCCAGCACGTGCCCAAGGAAATCCCCGTATTTTCGTTGTGGGAGCAGTTGTTGGCAACTACACTGTTGTTGGATGACCAGTCCTCGATATAGATTCCGTACCCGTTGCCGTCCGAACACACATTGTCCGTGACGAGACATCGCTCAGAACCGCTCAATGAGATCCCACGACTGTTGTTGTAGCAGTAGCAGTCGCGAACGACAGCTCCATGGCTTTGGCGCACAACAATCCCCTGATCGTTGTCGAATGAGGTACAATGCTCAATCGTCGCATTGGAGCACTGAAGAAGGTCGATCCCGGATCCCCCAGAGGCTATCTGACTTCCGTGCAGATAACAATCCTGAACGATGAAGTGCGCGTCTGCGTTCCGAACGTCAACGCAGGTGACACCATACGGTGGCTGGATGTCCCATCCAACAATGACGTAGGGATCGGACTCCGTGCCGCTCCCCGCCACGACGCCATTCGCGTCTGTGAACTCCGCATTCCCATCGATGAGGATCGGATCGTGCGTAGCCAGCTCCAAGAAGGCCCAAGTATCGTTGAAAATCTCCGTCGGGGGACCTCTTGCCCCACCGAAAATGATTGACCTGGCGGACCGGGAGTCATAGGCCATGCCGTGGTAACTCCGGCCGGGACCCCTTGTGTCAATCTTCGTCCAGACATCCGCATCGAAATCATATGTCCATGTGTCATTGCGATAGTAGGGCGGATATGGGTCGTCCCCGCCGAACATCACTATTCGATCGGCATGGGAATCGTACGAAAACCTGGCGCCATACGAGGGCGGAGGCCTCACTGCCGGGTGCATTTCAGTCCATGTGTTCGACTCGAAATCGTAGGCCCACATGTCGTCCCTCAAACCCCCACCTGCGCCGCCGAATATCAGAATTCGGTCAGATTGAATGTCGTAGGCGATTGCCATGGTGAATCGAGCGGGAGGTCTTGGGGTGGGGTTCATGTTCGTCCACGAGTTCGTCTCGAAATCGTAGCTCCAGGTCTCGTCGATGTCATATCCCGCATAGCCGCCGAACAAAATGACGCGATCCGATTGCGAGTCATACACCATCCCGAAATCCGCCCTCGGGGAGGGCGCCACGATCGGGTTCATATTCGTCCACTCATTCTGCTCATAGTTGAAGGCCCAGGTATCATTGAATTGCTCCAATTGATTCGAGCCTCCAAACAGTATGACCCGGTTCGATTGCGAGTCATACGCCATCGCGTGGGCGAACCTGCTAGAGGGCGCTACAGGCTGAGTCATGTTCGTCCAGGTGTCTGTGTCGAAGTCATAGGCCCAAGTCTCATTGTAACAACCGTAGTATGAGATCCTGCCACCGAACAGAATGACTTTGTCCGACACGGAGTCATAGGCCATCCAATTCACCGTACGGGGGGAGGGGGCTGAGGCTGGGTGCATCTCTGTCCACTCGCCCGGAGGTAATGCAGACATGATCTTCACAACTGTGTTCGATGTGTTCTCCACATTTCCGAGTCTTTCGGATGGAGCCACTGTCGTCGCATCCATATGGATAGGCAGACAGAGCATCAGTCCGGTCACCAACACGAGCGCCATTACTGGAGCTGTTCTCATCATGAACGAATCCTCTCCTCGAACCCCGACCAGGCTGCAACAGTCATCAACCTATGTTGTACTTGGAGATTGCCACTTGGACCGACTAAACACCTCAGGTTCGGCTCAATGCACAACCCCGGATATTTGCCCTGAATCTACTGGCATTTAAACATCCCACCTATAATTCTGAGAAGAATTAGGGAGAAAATGATGCCCGATTATTGGCCTGTATTCTACCGGTAATCAAAGCATCCACCAATATCTACTGGTAGGATATTCTCGACCGAAGAGGCACTATCTCGTCAACGAGTTTTCGCGCCGTGGAGGAAGTCTCGCACGACTTCAATGAACTCTACCCGATCTTCCCACATCGGCAGGTGGGAACCCTTATCGAACATGACGAGCTTTGAGCCGCGGATGCCATGATGAATAGCCCGGGAGCACTTCGGTGAAACGAGGTCGTACTTCCCCGCGGTGATGAGGCATGGAAGTCTGATCTCCGAGAGACGGTTCGTGACATCCCATCCTGCAAGACGATCCGGCAGTCCACGGAGGTTGAAGGCAGCATGGTGTTCCGCCGAGTAGCACCAGTCATACGGCCAAACTCGCAACCGACAGGCTTGAGTTCGATACAAGACCTCTTTGGCTGCGAGGTACTTAGAATTCTTAGGATCACCCTTGTCTCCATACTTCTCGATTGTCTTTCGAATCCCTCTCGGCAGATGTGGGTTCCATTCCGATGAGAGTAGTGCGTCGCTCGCGAATCCACTAGAGATTATGAGGCTTACCAAGCTCTTCGGATACTTGAGAGCCACGTCCAGAGCCAAAGCTCCACCGTAACTGCTGCCGAAAAGGTGGACCCTTCCGAGTCGCAGAGACTTCCGAACCGCCTCAACTTCGTCCACTGCTCGGCTCTGAGTGTAGTACTTTGAGTTCTCTGGCTGTTCCGATCTCCCGCAGCCAATCTGATCGTACAGCACGATGCGATATCCGAATTGGACGAGGTCTGCGAGGGGCAGAAGGTAGTCATGCGTGCCCCCTGGACCACCGTGCAAACCGAGCACAGTTCCTTTGTCAGGTCTTCCAAATGAACGGTAGTAGAGTTTGAAACCCAAGACTTTGACATGCCCTTGAGACGGTTCCACGAGCATTTCCTCCACGGTCCGTATTGCCTTTCATCTCCTATTGGCTTTTGCCACGCAAACGACATCCTCGCAAGGTCGTTGAGTCGACCAGCTATGCAGCCTTTCTCTTCTCAAGTTCCTTGGCGAGATACTCAAACCAGCCAAATGACTCTGGCAAATTCAACTCTGCCCTCCAGCCCAGAACAAGCGGCCCTAGGGTCTTCCATTGGAACACAACACCGTAGCCAAACAGCTCCTCGATCAAATCGATGCTGACAAATCGTCTGTGGACCATGAAGCCGAGTCCGTTCATGAACCAGCCCACTTTATCTATGTCCGTCCAAATCGGAGACCTGTTCGGAGACGCGATTGACCCGTGCTCCCGGGAGAAAGTCTCATAGTCCTGCGGCTTGAGGGCGACAACCTTGCTGAAGGCCCTCTTCATCTCCTCGCTGCCCCATGTCATGTACAACCTCATGATTATGTCCATCTGTCTTGACTTCACTAGGTTCCGGACCTGGAACACATAGTACAGGACCCCGGCGATCACGCTGGCGCTCGCAATGATGATTGATGCGGTCGAAGCATCGACCATTTCCTCCACCGTACCCTGAATCAGCGTCTTGCGCTTAGGGCTTTGCTCCGTCGCCGAAAGACCCTTAGGCTCCGCGAACGATATCGAAGACGGTGGTTCGATGAGAGTGTTCCTTCTGGGAGGAGCTGGAGAAGTTGGTCAATACTTTGCACAGAGGGCGGCGAAGAATCCTGCGATTACTGAGATCACGGTTGCAGGGCGCAATGCTGGGAAGGCGAAGAAGGCAGCATTGGCAATCGGTGAGAAAGCGAACAGCAAAACGGCAGAGGCAACCGACGAAACGCAACTAGTTCGGCTAGTCCGCGGCTATGACATCCTCGTTAACACTTCTGGCCCCGACTATCTCGTGCAGCCCCATACGGTCAGGGCGGCAATACGGGCAGGCGTTCACTATTGCGACGTATCGTGTGACGGGCAATCTGCCGAGCAAGTGCTGGAGCTCAATTCCGACGCGAAAGCTGCGGGCATCACGGCAATCATAGGCATTGGCTGGGGACCCGGCATGGACAACCTGATGATGGTCCATGCTGCCAGGCAGCTGGACAAGGCGGACTCGGTGCACACGTGCATGGCTCTGACATTCACAAGGCTCGTCAAGGAAGACACGAGCAAGATAGCCGATGATATGCGCAAGTCAGCTCAGTTCAGCGCATCTTGGGAGACTTTCATGAGAGTGTACAGTGGACAGTGCAAGATCTTCCGGGATGGGAAGTGGGCGATTGTCAATCCCTTCGAGAATGAGGTGATCATGCAGAACCCGAAAGGAGGCGTAGTCAAGCTGTACCCTGCTTGTGGCGCGGAGCCCATCACGGTCCCGCGCTCCTTGCAGGGGCTGAAGAATGCCTCGCTGCTTACGTGCTACTTCCCTCTTCCGCTCAATGAGGTGGCCCATAAACTGGCTACTCGGATCAAGGCGGGGGAGATTAGCACAAAGGAAGCCGCGATAGCATTCATTGAGACCGCCGGGTCAGAGCGGCATGGATGGGCTCCAACCACCCAGGAGTTCCCGGAGGATTTCTGGATAACCGCCACGGGAATCAAGGACGGCATGAGAGTCAGGTACACTCTGATCCCAACTTCGGGCTGGCTATCGACAGCTGGACCTCTCTACATTGCGGCAAAGAGAATTCTGGACGGCAAGTTCAAGGAGCACGGCATTCTGCCTCCGGAAGCGTGTTTCGACCCTGTGCCTTTCATGGAGGAGGTGGCGTCAAACGAGCCCGGGTGGACGAAGGAGAAGAGGCTCTTTGAGGAGAATCTCGAGAGATTGGAATAAAGCAGGTGGTGATTCGAGGATGAGGAGAATTGCAGAAGAAAAGGACAGGTTAGACCCCGCCAAGGAATCCCCGGAGACGAGGGCGCTCAAGCGCTTCTTCCCTAAGGGCAAGGGTCGGTTCGACGGGAAGATCGTTCGCGGGTTCTTCGGCCCGGACTCGCCCGAGGTGCGAGAGGAAGGAAGGATGTCGAGCAGGTGGATTATGGACGGCCTCTTCTGCGTCTTCACTTGGGATGAGTGGACATTCAGCGGGAAGAAGAAGGTCAATCCGATACATGGCTACGCCATAGTGGGCTGGGACTCCCGGGACAGAGAGTACAGGATGCTGAGAGCCGCGAACCTTGGCGTGCTACATCAGCTCAACGGCAGGCTCGACCGAAATAAGCTGGCCTTCGTCTCGGACGAAGCTCTTGTCAAGGGCAAGCCCACGAGGATCAGGTACACGATGGTCTGGAAGAAAAAGAGAGTAATCGTCTGGATCGCGGAGTGGTCGATTAGGGGAGGAAGATGGAGGAAGATCTCTGAATCGCATCTCATCTACAGATAGCACGAAGCTAGTCTCAAGGTCGTTCGCATTTCCTTCCTCTGTTGGCTTTCTTGTTCAGACGACACCGAAATGCTTTCTAGACTTCTGTGCATTCCACAGTCGGGGGGTCGAAATCGCATGATGGGAGGTCTCTCAAACAGGGAGCTAGTTCCTGCAATTGAGACCACCTATTATGAGCTTCTTGCCGCTCTTCAGTCAAGCGTCCAAGGCGGGTTCTGGCGAAGGGAGCCCAACATGATCTTCTACTACAGCGGATTCCGCGTGCCCATGCTCAATGGCATCCTCGGCCCGAGATTCACAGCTGAGAACGTGTCCACGAGGGTTGACTCGGCGATGGCACATTTCAAGAACATGCTAGTGCCGATGAGATGGCTCCTCGGCCCGTCATCCTCTCCTCCGAATCTTGGTGAACTGCTGTCGAGGCAAGGTATGAAGGAGGGATGGGCAATCCCAGGGATGGCTCTGGACCTCAAGACCGTGGATCGAGAGCCTCTGCCTGAGGGGTTCGAAATCCAGGAGGCTACAGATGCGGAATCCCTGAGAACCTGCGGTGACACACTGGCAGAAGGATTCGAATTCCGAGACGAAGTTGAAAGAGGCGTCAGCGACGCGGTCATGAGCTATGGCATGAGCTCGACGCGGCGATGGTTTCTTGGATTTCTGAACGGGAAGGCTGTTTCTGTGTCTCTTCTGGTCCTTCATGATGACTTCGCCGGCGTCTACTGCGTCGCAACGGTTCCCGAAGCTAGAGGGAAGGGCTTGGGTTTCGCGATAACTCGCGAGCCTCTATTGGTGGCGAAGACTGAAGGATACGATGTCGCAGTTCTCGAGGCGAGTAGTATGGGATTCCCTGTGTACAAGAGGATTGGATTCAAGCAGCTCTGCGAATTCAGGACCTACACTTGGTCTCCGTAAGAAGATTCCAGTTTCAATCTGCGGAGGACGCAAAGGGCCAAAGACCAGAGAGGCGATATGCGGTTTGGAGGATGAGGTTGCAGTGCCGAAGTCGGAGCCCAGGGGACCCGTTCTGATCACAGGAGGAATCACCGGAATTGGACGGGCGACGGTCGATCTCCTCTCAGAAATGGGAGTCACAGTATATGCGACAGCGCGGAATGATGCAGATATCGAAGCCCTTGGCTGTCTCGAACATGTTGTTCCCATGAAGTTGGATGTAACGAAGCAAGGAGACGTTGACCGCGTTGTTGGCATAGTGAGGAGTAGAGGGAGAGGACTCTTCGGTCTTGTGAACAATGCCGCCACCGGAAACATGTGGCCTCTGGCTGAACTCACCGCAGAGGAGATGGTGTCCACATTCGAAGTGAATGTCTTTGGGGTCCACAGGATTACGCGAGGGCTTCTGCCATTCTTGGCGAAGTCCCACGGCAGGATCGTGAACATCAGCTCAATCGCTGGAATAGGCACTGGAGGGGATATCGGAGATTACGCAATGACAAAGCATGCAATCGAAGTCTACTCCGATGTACTCCGCAAGGAACTGAAGAGATACAAGATCAAGGTCAGCGCAATAGAACCAGGAGAGTTCAGGTCGCCATCAATAGAGAAGGCCGCTAAGGTCACCAAGAGAAGGGCCGAGGTTTATCGTCCGGTCCTGAGTCAGACGGAGATCCGGAGAGTGGTCAGAGAGGCAAATCAGTACGCTGTCGAGCATTGGAAGGCCGATCCACCAGACAAGGTAGCGCATGCGATCGTCCATGCGCTGTTCTCCCCCGCCCCTCATTGGAGGTACTTGGTCACCACAGACAAGGACGATCTAACCTACGAGCTGCAAGTGCTGATGGCGAAGGTCGTCCAGATCAATCGAGGGAGCGAATACAAGCTGGAGAAGGCCCTGCTTCATTCCCTCTTGAACAAGACATGGAGCAAGTGGGATGAGTTCTAGACAGTCAGTGTTGTAGGACTCCTGTTCATCCTTCTCCCTCCTCGGGCTTCTCCGGAAAGAGTTTGAACACGAGAAAGCCGCCGCCGTGACGAGTCTGCCAGATTGCCTATTGATTGAAAACGGTGAGACGTTTCTTGCTAGCAAGGAAATCGCTCTAAGGGCGAAAGAGGTTGGATTCGGATTATAACACTGGGTAGCGCTGAGTCAACAATTCGAGATCTTGTTTCAAGCATTATTCATTGTCGGCTTTCTTTCTACATAATGATAAAAGGACCGCATGCAATTAGGCAAGAATAGGAAGGGACCATTCTTGGTTAGTATTGATCGGTCTCGAATAAGAGAATTGCAGGTGAAAGAAGAGAAGCGGTTCGTGGAGGCAAGACCAAAGTCAAGTGCAATGTTTCAAAGAGCGAAGAAGTCGCTCCTCGCTGGTGTCCCAATGAACTGGATGGTGAAATGGGCCGGGCCATTCCCTGTCTTTGTCGCGAATGCCAAAGGGGCTCATATCAAAGACGTCGATGGACATCAATACATTGACTTCTGCCTTGGAGACACGGGCGCGA
>Ga0315280_10007832_pt1 | contig 14200 bp, 7 predicted proteins | sample YL17G06_40_MG_FD_203697 | JGI IMG/M metagenome (GOLD analysis project Ga0315280, IMG submission 203697) | Sediment microbial communities from Yellowstone Lake, YNP, Wyoming, USA - YL17G06_40 | ecosystem: Environmental > Aquatic > Freshwater > Lake > Sediment | place: USA: Wyoming | collected...
CCAGAAGCCAGAGGCCTCGTTCGCTGCGCCGGTTTTCTCATTCTGGATTTGGATCATGAAGCCGTAGTTCGGGCTGTCGCCGTTCACCCACCTCTGCACTGCTGAGGTAACATTCCAGGAGACCCAGGCATCCTTGATGGCCGGCGCTTGAGCTGCTGAGATGACAGCGGCATCACTTGACGGCTGCGTCTTCCAGTTCATTGTGGATTCGTTCCAGACTGACTGGACCATGTGCATCTCAAGGGCCTGGTCGGACGCGGGGGCGTACATTTGATAGAGACTCATCTCAGCGGAGACCACGCGTGCATGGCGCGGAATCGCGGACAGATTGAACTGGATGTAGATCCTTGCGGGTCCGGAAAGGTTCTGAGCTCGATCGTAGCTGTTGCCCACGTATAGTATTGGCCTGTTCCCGTAAGCAGAGTTGGGGTACATGCTGTCCGCGTAGTTGTCAGCCAGTGCTTCAAGGGTGATCTCGACGGTCGGTCCTGAATCTGTCACCGCAACAGCGTATGGAAGGATGGGAAAAACGGTGACGAGCAGCAGAGACGCAAACGCGAGACTGCTGAGTTTTCCGAGTCTCAGGTTCGATCGCTCCTGGATCCGAAGCCTTTTTCACGACCTGAAGATAAGTGCGCGTGCCGGGGCATCTCTCATGCGTTGGTTGCGCATCAGTTCGACGTTTCTTCATCTTGGAGTTCATCCGTATGTCGGCGGCCGATCTACCCTTTTATAAGCAATCTTCGTCCAAGGCGCTTGTACAGCCTACACGCATACGCATGTAGGCCAAAAGAAAGATAGTGAAAAGAATTGAGAAAGAAACTAACCGCAACAATTGTAGTATTACTAATGACGCTCAGCATTTTCAGCGTAATGTCAAGGACAGTGCCGGTCGCCAAGGCTCAAGGAGACGTGGATGTCTACCTGAAGCCCGGTGCTCCGGACCCGTACAAGCCAGGCTTCAGCCACACTCTAGGTACTCTTCGTGACAACCCAGATGAAGTTGTCGCGTCGTACCTAGATTATGCCATACTCACCGATAGCGTGGGCGACCTCCAATTCGACCTAACGGTGAACGTTCTGATGGGCTACATCGATATCTTCTATCCGTGTGAGTTCACCTTCACACGAGGCACAACAGACGAGGACGCGGTGTTCAGCGTTTGGACCGACATAACCAACGACTACGGATTCATTGCTGTTAGCGTTGATGACTGCCAAGTCACAATCGGCAGCCACGCAGACCTCGACGGCACCCTTGTGATAGAGCCCAACCTATATCACGTCCGTCTGCTCGCAATGAAAGCCCCGGCGGCGTTCGGAGCCTACTACTTCGAGATAGACGTTGACGGCACAGCCATTCCACAAGAAGACTGGCCGATAATCGTCGTGAAGGGCGAACTGAACCCCGCATACATCACGGGCATAGTGGAGGCTGACAGCGGACTCACCGATCTCAAGGTCGAAGCCAAAGGCACAACGCCAGAGGGAAGATCAGTCGAGGGTCTCTTCTACTTCGCCGAAGACTCCATCTTCGACGATGGTACGGGCGACTACACGTACTGGCTGTTTGGCGCCCCTGCAGGCACGTATGAAGTAACCGCCTCCGCAATCGACGACGGTTATGCGCCGGACACCTCTGACCGCTTCAGCGTGAACGCTGGACAATCACACCACACACCGGACCTCAGTCTCTCCCTAGGCCCACTCGTTGCGATAACAGTCTGGTCGAAGCACGGCAGGGGAACACTCCCATGGGGCTGCCTATGGCAACCACCATACGGAACAAACGACCCCACAACTCCGCCCGACATGTGTGGTGACGCCGTTCGGGACATGCACATATACATCTACGATGAAGCAGGAGAGGAAGTCACTAGCGTACTCGACGAGAAACTAGACCCAGAAGCGGTGAGCTTCAGTACGACGCTTACTGCCCTCGAGTCAGGGAAGACATACACACTAGCGGCATACGTCACAGGCTACGTTATGGTTGACGAAGACGCGTGGCAGAGAACCTTCACGGTCGCTGGCGACGAAATGAGTATCGGAATGGACCTGAGAAGAAGCAACTGGTTCGAGATCACTGCGCACACCATTACACCAAACAACGACATGACACTCGTCTACACGGCCGTCCAGGACGGCGAGGAGAAAGGAATGGCAGTCTACCGAGTGCCCGCTGGAACGGACGCTCCAACCATCATACTTGAAGGCTGGAACGCTCGGACCTCCTTGGATGCAGCAGAAGACAAGGACTACGGGCTCGCACCTGGCACCTATGAGATCAAACTGTACGCGGCTGACGGCACGCCGCCTGATCCCGTAGCTGCAGGAGCCGTCGAAGGAGTTGGCTGGTACTACATCAACGCTGGCGAGCCGACTATGGCCTCGATTGCCTTGTGCAACTCGCCCTCTGCATTGAGTTTCGAAGTGAGCAGCATTACCCTGACACTGAAATTGAGGTCCGTGGACTGGGAGTCTCCATCACACCCGCGTCCTTGGACGTTCCCCGGCGCTGAGATCTGGGTAGACTTCGTTGACGAATCGACAGGCGAAGTCGCCGATTCCCTTGATCCCACGGTCTGGGGACTAGTACAGGACGACGGCAACATCGGCAGCCCGTACTACGACTTCCCGCCTACCTCTGCTTGCGCCCTACCGGATGGTTCTAGTGCTTGCCTGCAGATCACCTGGACGGGTAACGATGTCGTAGACGTAGCTGATGCGCTAGACGGCACGCTCCCAACAAACATAGCGCCAGGCGAGTACAACTTCGCAGTCAACACGTTCGCCTACCTATCAAGACGTGTGTTCCCCGTCTGGGTACCTGACGGTGGAAACGGCGACATACAGGCTGACCTCATCCAAGGTGGAGAGATAGCTGTCGGTGTGAGCTTCACTAAGGAAGACCAAGACGTCGACTTCAACGGCTTCGTTAGAGTCGAGGTCTACGACAGCGACGGCAACCTCAAGGGCGCCAACATTTACGGACAAGCCGTAGCAAGCTGGGACACCACAGTGGACGGAACCGGAAGCTACTCACATTACGTCCCAGACCAGGACTGGAAACTCATTCCTTGCGCAGCAGAGGGGTCAAACATTGATGATGCAGACGGCGACGAATGCGGGGACGGACAGAGAGGCTTCACATCTAGTGGCTTCTACAATGCACCTATGTTGACTTGGGCTAACTGGCCCAACACGAACCCGAGCTACGCCAATAGGCTAGCCCTGCCCGGCGGTGAGACTGCACTCTTCGACGTCTTCGGCTTCTACTGGTACTATGGAGGACCCTCAAGCCGAAATGAAGGCCTCTGGGCGAACGGATGGGAGACCACTGACGGCGCACACCAGAACGACCACGGCCTTGCCGGAAGCAGAGACATATCTCCGAACTTCCTAGGTGCAGGAACATACACGGTGAAGGTATACGCCTTCGATCCTCTCGGCGCTGACGGTGTGTTCGGTACTGCTGACGACTGGGCTTCATACTACGCTGATGCCGTCGAGAACATCGACCTCCCGTGGGGCGCAGGACAACTCGTCTCTGTCTCATTGGCTGAGATGGGACGCCTCTCGGGCAGCATCAGGTGGACCGACATGTATGGCGACCGCAGAGCAATGCCGTGGGCCATGCTGACGGCAAGCTCACCTGAAGTGGTCACTTACACGCTCACGCCAGAGGAAGCTGACTACCAGTACACCGAGCCAGCCTACTTCATGTGGCTCCCTGCAGGAACCCACGACGTCGCCGTATCGGTCGCCGGGGCCCCGCAGGTGTTTGAAGCACTCAGCTTCACCGTCGCGATGAGCGATGGCTTCAGAGGCACAGGAGACCAGAGGCTGGATCCCACCGGTGTGCCCGTGCCAGAATTCTCGGCGGGGACAGCGCTCGCACTGCTTTCAGCACTATCCGCGTCGATCTACCTACTCCGCAGAAGAAGAATCGCGAAGAACTAGAGAAAGGGATCGAGAAGATCCCTTCCCCCTACTTTTTTTCTATGACCCGATCGCAGCGGAGCTTGGGTAGCTGTCTGCTGTCCGGGCAATGTTGAGGGCTTGACTTCCACTGCGTTGTGTGTTGCTTTACGCGCGCAACCGAGTTCCGGTGTTGCTTCGGTCCACGAGCCGTCTTGACGAGCAAGCGGTACCCAACCTTGGCAGGGCGATAGGCCCGTCAGTCGCAGATTCGAGCTTCAGAAGCTTCTGTCGCAAGAGGCCGGGCTTCAATGTCTTCAAGTGACAAATGCGGAAAGGAGGGCTCGCTCGGACTTGGAGAAGAAAAGGTGAAGTGCCATGAAGCAGCACCTCCTTGATGGTTCAAGCCAGACTTGTACGGTCTCGGTTCGGGCAGGCTTCCGTGAAGGTCTAGTCTGAACATGAACTAAGCAAGATCCTATGTTGGTCGGCCAGGGCCATTCATCCGACTTGGTTTGAAGGCACATCTACGCCGGTTCCGAGTTTCTTCCTCGACGGGAGAGGCAAGCCCTACGTTAGGACATCGTTGGCCGCAGTTTCTCATGGTTCTATCAGTCGTCTCGATGCTGACTTTGGCAGCCACACCTGCAGTCCACCCGGGTGTGATGCCTACTGCTGAAGTCGCTGGGTACAGTGTCTCTCGACCGATGATCGACTTCTACGCGAAAGCAAGCAATCTAAGGAATCGGATCGAGATCTCGCCTTCCGGAGGAACAGTTCAGATCGGGGGCAACAGGCTCTTCGTGGTACCGTGGGAGTATGTCGAGACATCTTGGCGTGGCACACAAGTGTGGGTCATACTTCTCGCGAATGTAACGGCGACGGACTTCACGATAATGTATGTGTACCTTGCGAATTCGCCCGATCCTTTCTACTTGAGGAGTTACACGTACTCGGACGGTAAGCTACGGACATACACCTTCTCTGGCGTCCAAAGAGTTCAGAAGAACATAGTCCATACTCAGTCAATCCCAATGCCCGATATCCAGTTCCCCGAGGAATCCAGGGCCAGAAGCAAGTTCGCAGCACTTGGTGCTGACCTGTATCTGAACGGGGAGGCAGGCAGCCTCGTTAATGGCACCGACACGCTGACGATCTACCCACTCTTCAATCAACTGTTCACTGCCTCCGATGCGTACAATGAAGTGTGGATACTGGCCAGAGACTCTCAGGGCAACCGATGGTTCTCCATCCTATATTTCACAAGCTCGGACCCACACCACGTTATCATGACACACACACTCCGCCTAGATGATCTTCAAAGCGCTCCCATGAGAACGCTTGACGCAAAGTGGAAGCAAGGCCGATTCACCGTGAAACTCGCGGTCGAGTCACCCATTCCTGACTCCATAATCAAGGTCGATGGATTTCCATTCAGCACAGACCCTAATGGGCGTGTGAACTTGTTTCTAATGGCCGGGGGCCACAGGATAGGCCTCGAGCCAGTGGTCTACAGAAATGAGGATGTCAGATCCTCCTTCAAGAGCTGGTCCGACGGAAACACTGACAATCCCCGAGATGTGGAGATCCGAACCGACATGACGCTCGTAGCAGCCTACGAGAACGAATTCAATCTCAAAGTCGTGTCAGAGGTTGAATTACGGGATGTCGGTGGTTGGTACAAGAACGGAACGCTCGTCAGCGTAGCGGTTCATCCAACATACAATGCGCAGAACGCCACTCGGTTCACTGTTGCATCGTGGTCAGGCGATGTCTCGCCGAGCCTTGAGAACGGAACCGTGCTGATGGACGGTCCGAAAGCACTGACCATCACCTGGAACAAACAGTTCCTAATGGCTTTCAAGGTCGAGGGGGTGCCAGATTCCTCGGAGCTGGCCTTGGCTGTTGCCGGCAAATCATATCCGCTGAAGTTGGGAGGGTCGGTTGAGCTCTGGGTAGACTCAGGGTCAACCTTCGCCTTCGAAATATCCCCAAGCGATTTCAAAGTGGGCCAAACGAAGTACATTTTCTCCGGCTGGCATTCTACGACGGGCCCGACCACGGGAAGTTCTGCAGCCATACAGCCCATGGTCTTCATCGCATCGTATAGGGCTCTATTCGAAACATCGATCACATTGCAGGTGACGCCGACCATTAGGCTTTCCAAAGAACCCTTCAAGATAACAGGCACCGTGACAAATGTGAACGAAGCAGTTTCAGTGAACGTGTACTATAGCACAGACGGATCACGATGGCAACTGGTCGAGTCGATCGAAACAGATCCGAAGGGAGACTTCGTCTACGAGTGGAGCCCACCCGCTGAACACGCGCTCTTCATCAAGGCAGAATGGGTAGGAGATCTGTCACATGAGGGGTCCTCCAGCAATGTGACCGCCCTTCTGAACGTGGCGTTCTGGTCTTGACACTCTCCGCGACTAAAGTCGGGAGATTCTCTGGGCTTGGTCGAGGCTCTTCATAGCTCCCATTCTCCCAGAGTTCCGGGTGGTGTCAATACAACCCCTGTCTCATGCGCTAGCAGCCCATGAGCCCGTTTCCCTATGTTCCACGCACCATTCACATCAGCGTCGCATACCAACCCGCAGTTAGGGCATGAGAATCTTCCAGCGACACGCTGTCCTCTCACACCGCAGCGGTGGCAAATCTGTGAAGTGTACGCTTCTGGAACCATTAGTACGCGTATGCCCGCCCAATTTGCCTTGTACGTTAGCAGCTGCTTGAATAGGTAGAAAGGTTGACTGGACAGGCGACGGTTGAAGCTTCTCCCACGATTCTGTCCTCGTATACCTTTCAAATCACCTATCACAATGACTGCATTGGCACGTTTCGCCTGCTCAACGATTCGCCGCGTTATCACGTGAACCTCATGCTGTACCGAGCGTTGCTCAGCATGCTTCCACTTCTTGATGATGCGTGGCTTACCGGTGGAGCGGCGAAGCCGAAAATAGTGTCCCCGGATTGAGCGTACTCTCTTGCTGTAGAAGTGTGGGTTACTGTTCTCGATTGTTGTGGCGAGCTTGCGAATGCCCATGTCTACAGGTAGGATTGTGGCGTACTTGCGTTTCAAGTGTGCTTGCTTCTGAACGATTATGTTCATGTACCATTCACCGTCTTCTCCACGAAGGAGCTTACATTCTCGCAACTCATCTTTCAGCAGCGTCTCTTGCTCGTACGGCAACTGGATTGGAGTCCAGACGCTTTCTGGATGAACTGGAATACGAATCCACCAGCGGAACAACGAATCCTTCCGCTGTTGCACTTTCACGCAGTCGCGGCGCATAATCATCGGGTACTCTCGCATCTTGAGGCCGCAGTGGTTCTGTTTCTTGATTCGTTGCTTGAAGCGTTCTGCTTGCTGCTTCGTTGCCGAGTAGAGGCACTCATCGCTTCCTTGCAGTTGACACTGCCAAGCCCAATACTCACGTGCAATGGCTTCCCGTTTGCCCTTCCTGTCGAGAATGAGCTTTGCGTGGATTGTTCGTTGCAGCATCAATGGAGTCCACATAACAGTTCCTTCAAGCGATCGCATTTAAACCCGAGAGACGGATGAAAGTCTCCCGAAGGCAATTCATCTCCATTAATAAATTCAGGAGCTTTCTTGCGGGGATATGGTAAATCTACCTCGCTTCGTTATGATCCAAGGGATCCCTTCCCCCATCTTTTTTTCAGCCTCATCCCGCTAGGCTACGGTCTATTGTGCACAGTGCGAGAAACAGCGTACGCCCCAAGTTAAGTTGCTGCGTTGTCCCAAGAGAACATTTCCGAGGCAACGTCTGGAGGCTCTGATGCGTATCTCGCTGGGGCTTCATGGCAAGGGATGCCCTATTTTCGCTTCACGGCAAAGCGAGATGCACGGTGCGGGCACGGAGGACTGCGCCTAGCGCTTCTCAGCAGGCAGGGAGATGAACTCCATGCGGCCGTTTGACGCGATCCTGAAGCCGACCCAGTCTTCCCGATGCTGCAGCCCACGAGCTTTCTTGACGAGAAGGCGGCCCCGAATCTTGTGGGGGCCTACATACTTCTCAGTCTGCAGAACGCAGTCGGAGGCTTCCTCGAATCTATTGAGCAGCCCAGATTCTAGGGCGGCGCTTGTCACGTAGAGCAAAGTTCCACCGGACTTGACAACTCGTGCGCCGTAGTGCTGCAAGAAATTGAAGGCCTGAGATGAATCCCCAGCCGCAACGATGGGCGCCAGCGAGTCGAAGAAGACGTCGCCGACACCGCCGACTTCCTCGAGACAGCTCGTGATCTGGATCCCAAGTGCTGTAAGATCTCTAGGAGACGGAACGGAATGTTTCTCGGATGACACTGCCCCAGTTCCCCCGGAATATGCGTCGACGAATCTCAGCAGCCTTTCATCTTGGTACCTTTCAACTTCCAACTCCATCTTTGCCAATCGGTCTTTGATCTTCGAAGGTAGCTCCGAGTTCGATACGTACACGCAGCGCCTACCAAGCCGGAGCGTATCAGCAAGAATATTCTGTAGGAGCAGGGTCTTTCCGCTCCCGGAGGAACCAACAATCATAATGACGGCTGATTGAGGAATCGCGCCTCCAAGAAGTTCGGCCACGTGTTTGAAACGTCGTGTTCGTGTTCTCCGACGGGCCATTGCGAAGGCTCCGAAGACCGTGACAACAGCTATCGCACCGAGTATCAAGACGATGCTGTCCGAAATAACCGGCAAGATGGGAAGTTCGAGCGTAGTCTCCTCAAGCTCGGACGTGTGACTCACGTTGAGAAAACGCTTGGACGCAAGAGATGAAGCGACCGTGACCTCATATGTCCCAAGAGGGATTCTTGTGAAGACCGCTGCACCGTTCACATCGGTCGCATTTGAAGCGAGAAATGTTCCATTGAGATACAGGTCAACCCTGGCTGCTGAAACCGGAAGATTCAGGGTCTGAAATCTAACCACGAAGGTCCAATCATACAACGGCGCTTCAAGCTGGAATGTTGAATCTGATTCGAGATCGACCTCACGTGATAGTACTTCTACTGCGTCTTTTCGAACGCGTAGCGTGATCGGGCCGACGACACGGCTCGAAGGGAGCCGCGTAACAGCTGTCCCGGTCGAGTTGGTTGTCACTTGGTCGATCAGCTGACCTGCTGCCAAGAAGGAGACGTTCAGGCCAGGAACGGGTCTCTTCTGCGGGTCGATCAGCAAGAGGATCAGCGTGTGAAAGGGGGTGACCGTTATCTCACGAGTAGCCAGAAAGGTCCTCTTGGCAATGTCGAGAACGCTGACGGTGACGTTGAAGCGTCCGTAAGGAATCGCTATCGGAAGCGTATAGCCGAGTTGAAGCGGGAGCTCAACGCGAGACCGCAGTTTCATCGGAGCACCCTTGATGAGGGGGTAGCCTGAGGAGTTGGTGACTCCGAGTGAAACCCTCGCTATGTTTGCGCCGCCGAACGGCTCCTCCACGAACGCTTCGGCGACAAGATTAGCCATCCCTGTCTCGTTCATAGGAAAAATGGTTGATGCTCTTCCAGTAGCGTCCGTGACCCTGAGGCTGACTTTTGGAGAGGCCTCGACACGTAGGACCAGCCGTGTCGGCATTGAAGGATCGTCCCATAGTAGCGAAACCGGTACGGGCCTGACAGGTGAAAAAAGAACGTCAAGCCTCAAGGCTGAGCCGGATGCAAGTGTCTGGTTGGCTCCTCCGAGACCCATGGTAATTAGGACCTGATATGGAGTGGAAGGAAGCCCCAGCGTCACAGATGTGGACCTTATCTCTCTCACAGACGCGTTCGCCATCACTTCTGACACGGCGACTCGCACTGTTCCTTGGACGTTGCTCTGAGATAGGAGCCAGACATACACGCTGATTCCGAGTATGCGCAACGGCGCTGAAAGTGAAGGAACGAGCGCAAAAGCCAAACCGTCTCGTGCGTCGGCCGACTGTCGTGACGTCGAGTTCGCATTAATGGTGAGTACTCTGCCCTTCGCAGACGAGGCTGAAGGATCTGTATGCGCATACAGAGTCACCTCGGTGGTCACCCGGTCTCCACTTGCCGGGGGCAATCCAGACTGCAGCATGACCAAGGCGATGATCAGTAAGAGAAGCGCTGTCTTGGAATGCATGCGTCAGACCGTTACCTTTCTTGGCATGGATCATTCACATATAACGTTAGCACCAGCCGTTGGTGCCGAGGGGAATAGTCAAATTCTTAATACGAGCGAAGCAGCTAGCGTTGACAGTCGCTGCGGATAGCAATGGAACGCGCTTCATCTGGCGTCAAAGGGCTCGACGGCATCCTCGGGGGCGGATTCCCCAAGGCAAGAACGATCCTCGTTGTGGGGAGTCCAGGGTCAGGCAAGACAATCCTCGCGATCCAATTCCTGAGGGCCGGAGCTCTCGCGGGCGAACGTTCGATCTACATCGCGTTTGACGAGAGGCCGGAACAGGTCAAGGAGAACGTGTCCGCGTTCGGCTGGGACTTGGACCGTTTGGAGGCCGAAGGCAAGATGATGTTCGTTGATGCAACGCCCTTCAGACGGGCCAGGAGTACTTCAGTTGGCACACACGAGGCGCGTGGAGGCTTGCCCATGCACGATATCGTGCCTGAGGTCACTCTGCGTGGGCTCGTTGAGACTGTCCAGCGTCTCGCAGAGGAAGAGGGTGTAACGCGACTCGCAGTTGACCCGATTACATCGCTTTCGGTCAGATATCACTCGCCGATCAAGAGAAGGCATGCTATGCTGATGCTCTTCGACGCTCTCTCTTCGACTGGCGCGACATGTCTCGTGACCACTGAACTGAGAACCTCAATGCTCAGCCGAGAGTTCCAACTCGAGGAGTTCCTATCACAGGGCGTCGTACTCCTGCGCACAGGCATGCACGAGGGCAACGTGATCAGAGGCGTCCAAGTGGAAAAGATGAGAGGCATCGCACACGACACGCAGCTGAGGCCATACATCATCGGCCAAAACGGAATCGAAGTCTTCGCGAAAGACCGAGTCTTCAAGTGACCTGCACCCTCCGCTGACATCTTTTTCTTAGCGCGTTGCCCACTTCCCATGGATAAGACACCTCACTACCCCCCCGAGAAACCCTTAAGTCAACTATGCCTCAGCGTTCAGGAGAGACGAATTGGTTTGAAGCTCAAGAATAGGCTCACGCTTTTCTTTGCAGTCTACATTATCGCTTTGAGCTTCGTACCCTTTCTCCATGACACACTCATTGCTCAGGGCCGGTGGCTCGGATACGGGACAGGCGCCTACCAGTACCAGAACCAACACTACTTCGTCCTCTTCAATGACCCATACGACGGCAGCAGCAAACCACACATCCACGTGAATCCGGACTTCGCGCCGGCTGCACGGATCAGTCTACTCGAGTTCAGCGATTGGACCTCTTGGGTGAACGATCACAATCTCTTCAACGAATTCAACGTGGCCATGCGCGCGGATCCCCGAACGCTCGATGTGACATACGCGCTTCCCGAAGTGGTCATCCACAAGTACGTTGAAGTTTCATCAGAGTCCGTTAAAGTCACACTTCAGTCCGAAAAGGAGTTCAGCGCTCATCTCGAGATGTGGAGATGGGTGATGACATCCATAAATGGAATATCGGCCAAGGATACGACCAAGCCTCTGGCGATTCCCCCGACAACCTTGGTTGAGTTCACGTTTGAGGATGAACGTCTCCAAAGCCTTGGGCGCGGACGTATTGTAATGTCGGCTATGCCTGCTCAGGTGAAGATCTGGCCTCACGAGAAGGGCTTCAACAAGATTACCATAGACTTCGTGAACAGCATGATGTCGTTCACCGTGTCAGGTTCGATGGAGGAAGTAGGTGCACCGTCACAGCCTTGGAGCTACGCACTACTGCCCTACGTAATGCCGATAGTAGCGATAACGGTAGTCGCTCTGTACTTGTTGGTCGGTAAGTATGGAAGAACGCTCAAGAATCGTATTGCTAGCCGCAGCAGTTAGGCTGGCGATCGCGCCCTTTTTCATGCATGCGGGTGACGTTGGCACAATCTACGAATCAAGCATCATGACACTCAAAGGTCTGAACGTCTACGACTTCGTCTACGCCAAGACCATGCAAATGCAGAACGCAACCGGCCTTCCTGTGTTCTTTGAAGGATACGCTTACCATCCCTTGCTGATCTACTTCTTCGCTCCGTTCTACTGGCTCTTCAGTCTAATCGCAGGGCCAAGTCCCGTGATGATTGACGGACACTACCCTTCGCTTCCCGTGCTCGTCTACCCGTGGACGCCGTTACTGCTCTTGATGCTGAAGATTCCGATAATCTTGGCAGACTTGCTCGTTGTCTACCTTCTTGCCCGTGTGGACATGGGAAAGGCGGAGATCTACGCCTTCTGTCCATATGTGATATTCATAAGCACTGTATGGGGAATGTTCGACTCCCTTGTCGGCCTTTTCCTCTTGGCATCCTATCTGATGTCATCCCGGAACAACTTCCTCTCTGGGCTGTTCTACGGTCTCAGTCTGCTGAAACTGTACACAGTCGTCTTGCTGCCGTTGTACGTGGTTCGCCTGTTCAGAAGACGGAGGGCGCTTGTTGAGTTTCTCGCTGGACTTGCGGTAACGTTGCTTCCGGTGGCCTATTATCTCATTGTGAGCCCGCTCTCTATCTGGAATGTGCTCGTCACCTTTCAGGGCACAAGGATCATGGGTGGCGTCAACTTGTACAACTTCATCTGGATCGTTCAGGATCTCATATTCGATCTCGCAGTCTCGATGGTCCCGACCGTCTTACTCCTTGTTGCTCTGTACTATCTGATTAGCAGATTCGGCAGGAAAGCTCCGCTCTTGGAGTCAATTCTTGTAATCATGTTCGCGTATTTCCTGTTTGGAAAGGTCATAAACGAGCAGTTCCTCGTCTCGATCTTCCCGCTGATCCTGCTCTGCAGGGAATGTGACCACAGACTATGGGTCGCACCGTTCGTCTTCGTCTTCCTGAGGTCACCGTTCTACTACTTCATGCTCCCGATACTCTGGACGAGTCCTATCTTCTACGGGTACTATCTTCAGGCAGATGAGGTGTGGAGGCAGCTTCAGGCCGCGGGATACCTGCAGATACCCATGTACGCGGTTGGGATTGCCTTCTCACTCTTAATCTTCTGGAACCTACTGCGGTTAGTTGATGCAACACGCGGTGGAGTTTCCTCGATACCTGGCGTAACAGAACCGACAGGACATCGTGCCTACGACCACGTGCTGAAAAGGGCGCGGGGAGTGTGGGAAAACTCAATCACAAACCGGCCTTGAACAGGAGGAAGTAGCTCACAGACGCGCGGTTCTGTTAACTTGTCGGCGCATGGCTGACTTGTTAACTGCCTCGCATCGACTTTGCGGATTGCTGCACCGGCGCAGGTTCCGCCACCATCGCTTCATGTGCGAGGCCGACTGCCCCGAACCTCAGGGCTCTCTCCAAGACGTTCCTGGCCGCGTTCACATCACGGTCTACCGCATACCCGCAACTGGAGCATCGTAGCATTCGGTTCTCTTCAGGCTTCATGCGTTCCCCACATATCGAACACCTGCTACTTGTCCCATACGGATGCACGTAGATGACTGGCAAACCCTCCCACCTAGCTTTGTATTCGATCTGACGTTGCAGTTCCGCGAACGACCATGAGTTCATGCGTCCACGATACCAACGTCCCTGCCAATTCCCATGACGATAGAGTTTACGAATACCAGTGAGCTTCTCCATCGCAATGCCATACTGCTTCGCCTTCGCTTCCTCCACAATCAACTTGGACGCGTGATGTAGAATCTGCTTCACCTTGTCCCGTTGCTTCTGTCCGTACTTGCCGCTGACCTCACGGCGAATGCGAACATCGTTGCGCTTGAAATGTGACCTTACATCACAATACGTGGCTTTTGCTTGTGTGGCTTCTGAGAGGGTATGCTGCTGAGCAGTCCCATCAGTTGCGGCAACCGTGACATTGTCAAGGTTTCGATCAATGCCTATGAAGCCGCGTGGCTGAACCTGTTGAACCTCACTCGCATACGCTAGGCATAGCCTATCCTCCGTCAGCGTCACAGATCGAAGCGTGAAACCGTTGATTGTAGCTAGGACATGCTGATTCAGGGAGATCCGAACATGCTCCCTCGCATGAATAGGCAGTGACAGTTCCCCGTCTCGAACCTTGAACCCATAGCATGTGGTCAAGCGTAGGCGCCGCGCATACGGCTCCTTCACGTATGGGTTCTTCCGCTTCGCTTTCCGATAGTTACGCAAGATACCAGTGGCTGCGCTGATTGCACAGAGCTTATAGTAG
>Ga0315280_10007833_pt1 | contig 14199 bp, 11 predicted proteins | sample YL17G06_40_MG_FD_203697 | JGI IMG/M metagenome (GOLD analysis project Ga0315280, IMG submission 203697) | Sediment microbial communities from Yellowstone Lake, YNP, Wyoming, USA - YL17G06_40 | ecosystem: Environmental > Aquatic > Freshwater > Lake > Sediment | place: USA: Wyoming | collected...
CGGCCTCCGCGAGTATCGTGGCAATGAGCGACGTTGTTGTAGTCTTCCCGTGCGTGCCAGCAACGGCAATCCCTTCTTTCATCCTCATTAGCTCGGCCAGCATCTCGGCTCGCGGAATAACTGGCATCCCTCTTTTGCGCGCTTCAGCGAGCTCAGGATTATCGAGCGAAACGGCTGACGAATAGACCACGACCTCTGCGCTGCCGAGGTTTTCAGCCTCATGTCCAATTTCAATTTTTGCGCCAAGCGTTTTCAAGCGCTCAACTACAGCGCTGTCCTTGATGTCCGAGCCGCTTATCTCAAAGCCAAGATTTAAAAGCAGCTCCGCAATCCCGCTCATTCCAGCGCCGCCAATCCCGACGAAGTGTATCTTTCTTACTCTTCTGAACATTATCTGCTCCTCACCATCTCAACCGTTTTTGTCGCGCCATCTTGCAGATTTATATTTTTGTATGCCTCGCTCATCGCGCGCAGCTTCGCAGGGTTCTGGAAGTAAAATTTGATTTTTTGCGCAATGACATCTCCCGAAAACTCCTCGTCCCGAATCATCTCGGCTGCACCTGCATCCACAAGCACCTCAGCATTCTTTTCCTGATGTCCCAGCGCGTGGGGATAGGGGATGAGGATCGCGGGTTTCTTTGCAGCGCAGAGCTCATATACAGAGTTCGCGCCCGCACGCGAAATAATCAAATCGGCCCACGCATACAGAATCCAGACATTATCAAAAAACGTCCGCACCTCGCCGACAAACCCGAGCTTTGCCATTTCGTTTTCAATCGAGGCTTTATCCTCCTCGCGCGCCTGACAATAGATGATCAGATCATTTCTTAAATCGACTAAATGCGTGAGGGCCCTTGACAGAGCGCTAGCCAGCACATGCGACCCCTGACTCCCTCCGACGACAAAAACTATGAATCCGCCCGGTTTATTCTCGATCCACTCGTCGAGCTTGAAAAACTCGAGGCGGACAAGAGGACCAACAAAATCCGTCTTCTTCTGCGGATATCGTTTTAACGCTTTCTCAAAGGCAACGAACACGACGGTCGAAAATTTCGCTAAGAATCGATTGGCTAGGCCCCCTTTCGCATCCGGCTCAAACAGCGCGCACGGTATTCGCAAAAACCACGCTGCGAGCACGACGGGCACGGATACGTATCCGCCGATACCGATAACCCTGTCGGGATTTACCTTCATGAGCAACTTGATTGCTCCAAACGTAGCGAACAAATTCTTAAAGATAGCACCTATAACGCGAAATCCCTTCTGGCCAACGACAGGTGCAGCCTTTATTTTCCGCGAGTCGAATCCGGCAATAGAGAGCAGCCTGTTTTCAGCTGCGCTTCCAACTCCGACGAACACGACGTGATCCTGCGGCCAGCGCTCGACAATTCTTTGAGCGAGCGCAATCCCAGGCACCACGTGCCCGCCCGTCCCGCCGCCCGCAATAACCCATCGCACTGGCTTTTCAAGCGTCTCTTCAAACGCTCTGGCGGAGAGATTCAATAAAAGCCCGAACATGAACAGATTTATCACAAGCGAACTCCCGCCGTAGCTTAAAAGTGGGAACGGCACGCCGGTCGGGAAGAACATGCCGATTGCGACCAGCATGTTCAGAAACGCAGGCAGCACAAACGCTGCGCTCAGTCCAAAAGCCAGAAGCGATTGATAAGGATTAGACAGCTTCTCTGCGAGAGTGAGTCCCCACTTGAATAAGAACATGAAGGCAATCAGCATCGCTATCGCTATCACAATCCCCTGCTCCTCAGCCAGATGCGCAAATATGAAGTCCGTGTGGATTTCAGGGAGAGAGCCGAACTTGTGGACACCTGCTCCCAAGCCGACGCCAGAAAGGCCGCCCGTGGCAAATGCTTCCATCGAGCGCGCCATCTGATCGCGCGAATCGACCGTGAGGAACAGAAGGTCGCGAAGCATTCTTATCCTTTCCCAGCCGTATCCGGTCACCTTCGCCGCCACCAACCCTAAAGCGCCGAGACCCATCGCAGGAGCGGCAATCTTCAGGATGTTCGAGCCACTGGCCCATATCATCCCAAGCGCTAAAATGATCACGATCGCCGCGCCGCTCAGATGCGGCTGTAAAAGGAGCGGTAAGGCTAAAAAACCCGCGTAGATCAGCGCTATTATGTATCCTCTCCCCCTTTCCAGCTCGGCCCTTTTAATCGCGCCATAACGTGCGAGGAACAGAACAACTGCGAACCGCGCGAGCTCAGAAGTTTGAAAGTTTATAGGACCTATTCTCACCCAGCGGAAATGCACAAACCTAATATGATTCACAAATCCGATGTGGAGCTTCTCGCCAATGCCGACAACAGCGCACAGCGCGCAGAGCGCTACGGCAAATCCATAAATGCTCCACGAAACCCATTTTTTCATCAGGAGATTAACGTCCAGCCTCAGCGCGAGCCAGAACCCGAGCAATCCAAGAATCGCGGCCTGAAGCTGACGAACGAGAAAATAATCGGAGTCGTTCAAAACTATCGAGGAGTATTGATAGCTCGCTGAATAGACAGTAACGATTCCGAGCGCCAAAAGCGCGAAGAGGAAGAAGAAGTATATCACGTCCATCCCGCCGAACACCGGGTCTATGCGGAACGACGCGAAATCAGGAAACACCTCGTCCTTCAGGATTTTCAGCCGCTGCGCTAGCTGCCTGTGCGGCACAAACATGTTCCCGTTAAGCTTTCGCATCTTTTATAAGCTCTTTAAATTTTCTCCCGCGCTCCTCGAAATTCGTAAACTCGTCGAAACTCGGGCAGCCGGGCGAGAAGAGCACCGTATCGCCTGGTTTGGCAACGTCTTTTGCCTTGCCCAGAGCCGACGCTAAGTCCTCGACCACTATCACTTCAAAATTCTCTCTGAAGATTTCGCTAAGCCTGCGCGCGGACTCGCCGAACGCAATCACTACCCTGACCTTCCCCTTTGCGGCGTCGCGCACCTGCGAGAAATCCTCTAACTCGTCTTTCCCGCCGATCATCAACACGATGTTCCCGCCGACCGCCTCAAGCGCTGCCTTCGTAGCGAACGGTGTCGTCGCCTTCGAATCGTTTATGAACCTGACCTTCGCAAATGTGCCGACATTCTCGGTCCTGTGTTCCAATCCTTTAAAGCTGCTGTACCCGTTGATGACGGCATCCCTTTTTATTCCGACGGCACGCGCGCATCCGATCGCGCACAGAAGATTCCCTACGTTGTGACGCCCCAGCAGCATAAAGCTAGCCAGTGGATACTCTTCCCTCCCCTCCTCGCTAACCCTCACCGCGTTATCGCCTTCCAAAAATACCCCCGGCACCGGGTGAGCTATCAATGAGAACAGAATTTTTTTCGACTTCAGCGAGGCGGCGCGCTCGATTACTTCAGCGTCATCGCCGTTTAGAACCGCGACATCGCTCTCCGCCTGATTTGCGAACATCCTCAGCTTGGTGCGCGCATAGAGGTCGAATCCTCCATGTCTTTTCAGGTGGTGCCCCGCAAGGCTCAGCCACGCCGCTACATGTGGATGAAACGTATACGTAGCTTCCAACTGGAAGCTGGAGACTTCAAGCACGCAAATGTCGAAGTGCCTATTCGCCGCCTCAATTGCGGGCGGTCCAAAATTCCCACCGACAAACGCATTCAGCCCGCCGGACTTCGCCATCTCAGCTAATAACGCAACCGCAGTCGACTTGCCGACCGAGCCAGTCACCGCAACAACGGGCGCTTTTATGAAATGCGATGCGAGTTCGAGCTCCGAAATAACGTCCACCCTGCGCTCAACGAGCTCTTTGAATAAAGGCGTATCAATTGATACGCTAGGGCTTATAACCACAACGTCACAACGTCCGATGAATTCAGCCGAGTTGCGCCCGAACTCAGCGTCCGCAATAAATGACAAAATATCGCCCAACTCGATTTTTTCCTTTTGCTTCGCATCTGAAACCAAAACCCTCGCACCGTTTTGAGCGGCGAATCTGACGACAGCTTTGCCCGTCCTTCCGAGCCCGACGACGCAAACTGTCTTCCCTTCAATCTGCATGGCTACCTCAATTTCAGCGTCGACAGCGCAACCAACGCTAGAATCACACTGATGATCCAGAACCGAACAGTCACCAGCGGCTCCGGCCATCCCTTCAGCTCAAAATGGTGGTGCAACGGAGCCATCATAAAGACTCGCTTGCCGGTGAGTTTAAACGAAACAACCTGCACGATGACAGAGACCGTTTCGAGCACAAAAATCCCGCCAGCTATCAATAGCCCAAACTCCTGCTTTGAAACGACCGCCATAGTTCCGAGCACTGCACCAAGGCTCAGCGAGCCGACATCGCCCATGAACACCTGAGCGGGAAACGTATTGAACCACAAAAATCCGAGGCCCGCGCCGATAAGCGCGCCGCAGATTATGGAAAGCGAGCCCGCGCCCGATATATATATGATCTTCAAGTAACTTGATATCTTCACGTTGCCCGCGACATACGTGAACACGAGCAGAACGCCGGCGGTAACCATAACAGGACCTATCGCGAGCCCATCGAGGCCGTCTGTAAGGTTCACCGCGTTCGCGCTGCCGATTATCACAACGAGCGCGAGAAGCAGATAGAAGATGCCGATGTCCGGCATAAAATTCTTGAAAAACGGAGACATGAACTGCGTGTTCGATCTGGGGCTGGAAAATATTATGAAGCCTATGGCGATCGCAAGCGCCGCCTCGGCGACTATTCGAATATTTGCGGACAGCCCTCTTGAACCGCCTTTGAGCTTCGCAAAATCGTCTAGAAAGCCGATTGCACCAAAGCCAACCATAGAAACGATCGCCGCCCAGACGTAGTAATTATCCAGCCTAGCCCACAAAAGAACGGACAGCAATACGGAGATCAAAATCATAATCCCGCCCATCGTGGGCGTCCCCTCTTTAGTGAAGTGTGTATTTGGTCCATCGGAGCGGATCGGCTGCTTCGCCCCGATTTTCCTCAGCCATCTCAGAATGTAAGGCCCTATAACGAAGCTGACCACCATCGATGTGAGCGTAGCCATAACGGTCCTGAACGTGATGTATTCAATAACGCCAAGCCCAGGAATTTTTGCGCGAATCGGATAGAGAAGATGATATAGCATCAGCTCTCCCCCAACGCCTTAACGAGCCTATCAAGCCCAACGAGCCTAGACGCTTTGACGAGAATCGTCGCCTCGCTTTTTACCGCCTTCAAAAGGACGTCGAGCGCCTCACGCCAATCGGCCGCGCAGAAGACACGCGATTCGTCCATGCCCGCTAAAATTGCGCCCCGCTTAATTTCATCTGAAAGCTCACCCACGGCGATCAAAACATCGCTATTTTTAGCAGCAAACTGACCGACCTCGAAGTGGAGCTGTCTTGAAGACTCGCCGAGTTCGCGCATATGACCGATGACGGCCACTTTCTTCCCGCTGCCAAACGCGAGCATCTCAAGCGCCTGCTTCACCGCCTCAGGGCTCGCGTTATAGGAATCGTCGATAACAGTCCACTTGCCCCGTCTCATTACGCGCCCGCGAAGCTCGAACGGCTCGAACCCGCTCAGCGCGTCGGCGGCGTCTCTCAGTTTCAAACCGTAGGCGTAAGCGATTGCGAGCGCACACAAGGCGTTCTTCGCCTGATGCCTGCCCGCCGCTTTTATGGTGCACGTCGCGGTCTCGTTGCCCGCCCAGACCGTAAGTTTTGAACCATCAAAGCCGAGCAAGCTCAAATCTGCTAATTTCACGTCGCTTTTTGAATGCGTGCCGAACCAGATTATTTTCCTTCGAATTCTTTTCGCATTCCCGACCAGAAGCTCGTCGTCGCGATTCAAGACCACACGCGCGTCGCCAGCCGTAGCTTCAACCAGTTCCCACTTCGCTTTCAAAACTCCATTTATGTCTCCGAAGAATTCAAGGTGCACAGGCGCGACAGCGGTAATCACGGAAAAATCAGGCTCTACTATTCGAGTGAGCCTCGCGAGCTCGCCAATCCTGCTCGTCCCAAGCTCGAAAATTGCGACGCGCTGTTTTTTCAATCGAAAGACGTTCAACGGCACTCCAACGAGATTGTTCAGGTTCCCCTCCGACATGACGACATAATTTTTACCAATAATTTTTCTGAAAATCCGGCCGACCATCTCTTTGACCGTCGTCTTACCCAAAGAGCCCGCGATTGCGACGACGCTCGCGCCGCTACCTTCACGATGCGCCCTCGCAAGCTCGCCAAAGGCAAAAAGCGGGTCGGCATGGTAAAAAACGTGCACATCGCTTTTCGGAAGCGGCGTATCATTTTTTACGACAACGGCTCTTGCGCCGGCTTTTATCGCATCGTTTGCAAACAGCGAACCGTCGTGCTTTTCACCTTTAAAGCCGAAGAAAACACCGCCGGCAACGGGGAATCGAGTGTCGGTAAATATTCCTTTGAAGACTCTAGCTCTTCCTCTCTTCGCATGGACAACGCCCGCAACGTTGGCAACATCGGTCGGGCGGATTTTTACATCGCTCACATTTCGCTCATGCGCGCCCATATTTTAAAATCGCCTCCCGCGCCTTTTCTCGATCATCAAAGTGAATTTTTTTCGTTCCCAAGACCTGATATGTCTCGTGCCCCTTGCCCGCGATCAGAACAATCTCGCCGCTTATCGCCTGTGAAATTGCGAGTTCAATCGCGCTTGTGCGGTCGGGCAAGACGCAATACACGTGCCCAGAGCTTTTTTCAAATTCAGTAGAATCGACCCTTCGCGCTGAATTCATGCCAGCGATGATCTCGTCGATTATGCGCACGGGGTCTTCCGTCCTGGGATTATCAGACGTAACAACGACTCTATCGGCCAGCTCCGCTGCTGCCTTCCCCATGAGCGGCCGCTTGCCCCTATCCCTGTCGCCGCCGCAGCCGAAGACAACTGTCAATTTCTTCGGGTTCAATTTTTTCGATGCGCCGATCGCCTTCGCCAAAGCATCGGGCGTGTGTGAATAATCTATCAGCACCAATATGTCCCTGCCAAAAATCGGCTCCATGCGCCCTGCCACGCGCCCAAGAGCGCCCACGCCGCGGGCTATCGTATCAAGGTCGATCCCGAGCAAATAAGCCGCACACGATGCGACCGCAATGTTTGTAGCGTTGAAATCGCCGATCAGCAAAGAAGATATAAAGCGTCTCTGCCCAAAAATATTCAGAATGCCGCGAACGCCCGTCCGGTTTGACTCGAAGCTTTCCCAGAAAACATCGCCCCCCTCGCCTACGCTTGCTATTCGAATGTCGCCGACCGAAACGAGTTCGTCAGCCAATTTTTTCCCTTCCGGCGACCCTGTGTTAATCACGGCGAATTTATTACTTTTGCGACTGCTTTTCAATAGCTCGGTGAACAATCTCTTTTTGGCTTGGAAATAGTTTTCTAGCGTCCCGTGATAATCCAAGTGGTCGCGCGCAAATCCCGTGAAGATAGCACAGTCAAACTGGCAGAAATCGGCTCGCTTCTGAGCCAGCGCATGCGACGAAACTTCAAACGTACAAGCCTTCGCGCCGCATGCACGCGCCTCAGCAAAAAGCGAGACCAAATCGAGCGATTCGGGCGTCGTGTTGAGCGCGGGATAAAGATTTCCGCAGACGCTGTATTCAATCGTCCCAAATCGCGCAGCCGATATTTCAGCGGCGCGAAATATCGATTCCAATAAATAAGTGGTTGTGGTTTTCCCATCCGTGCCAGTTACGCCGACCGTTATCAGCTCGGATGTCGGATCGCCAAAGAATCTGTGTGCCGCGCGTGCGAGCGCTCGACGTGCGTCTGAAACTTTTACCAAAAGCGCCTGCCCTTTCAAGGATTGTGGTTCATCGCCCTCGAACACAACGCCGCCTGCGCCGCGCTTAATCGCATCCTGCGCAAAAAGCTTGCCGTCCTGAGCCGCGCCGGGGAGCGCAAAGAACAGGCTAGAGCTGACAGCTTTGCGCGAATCGTAAGCGAGAGCGCTCACCTCAAAGTCTTTTCCTGAAACAATCTTGTAGTTCCCTTTTTCCAAAAGCTCAGTCGCTTTCACCCTTCGGCTCCTTATTCTCTTGGTGTAAACCATCCAGCGTCTTGATCCCCGATAAAAAGTTGGATAAAAGAGCGCCCTCATTTGAGCTCTTCGATTTCGGCTGATAATCCGCGGCGACCATGTATGCAGGCTGATCCAGGCTATTGCCATCGCTCAAAGCAAGCATTCGTTCAACGACTCTCTTAAATACTGGTGCCGCGGCATACGCAGCGTAGTGCTGATATTCTGGACCTTTGGGGTCATCAACCGAGACTACAATGACATAAGACGGATTTGGCAGAGGGAAAGCGCCGATGAATGTAGCGATGTATCTATTTTTTATGTAATGTCCCTTATCATCGATTTTCCATGCTGTCCCCGTCTTGCCCACCATGCCAATGCCAGAAACCTTCGCAGCTCGGCCAGTGCCGTGCTCGCCATCAATGACCCTCTTCAAAACTTCGCGTATGAGCAAAGATGTCTGCTCGCTTATCGGCTGACCGATGAGTTCCGGCTCAAAGCGGGTTACGACGTTTCCCCACTGGTCGCGGATCTCACGCACAACTTGGGGTTTGTAGAGTTTGCCACCATTTACTAAAGAAGCAAAAGTCGTCGCCAAGCCTATGCCAGTGGTACTCAGGCCCTGTCCGTAAGAATTCGCTATCAAATCATATCGACTCCAATACGGATTACCTGGCGTGCGCATCTCCCCTGGCATCTCACCGACGAGGTCTATTCCCGTCTTTTTTCCAAACCCAAATTTTGTGAACACTTCATAAAACTTGGCCTTGCCAGTCATCTGCGCGAGCTTGCAAATTCCGATGTTTGACGAGACCTCGACAATCTCAGGCAGAGTCAAAATGCCCTGCGGATGAACGTCGTCTATATCATACTTTCCGACCTTGTAATGTCCATTCTCGCAATCTATCTTCGTATCAAGAGGAATTCCGGATTCTAATGCAGCCGCGAGCGAGTAGGGTTTCATGACGGAGCCAGGCTCTGTCTGGGCCGATATGGCCAAATTAAAATGGCTGCCAAGCTCGGGCTGGTTCGGGTCGAACGATGGAAGGCTGACCAATGCTAGAACGGCACCCGTGTTCGAATCGAGTATAACGCCCCAGGCACCGGCTGCCTTCAACTTATCCAACGCGCCCTGCAGTTCTTCTTCTAAAACTCTTTGCAGCCAGAGATCGGTATTCAAAACGATTTGATGGCCGAAGCTCGGCGGATCGACCCCTTCAAGCCCCCTCGTCAAAAGCGGGTGCGAAAACCTGGCGACAAACGTGCCGCGCAGTTCGCCAGCCTTTGGGATAAGGTATCTATCGTATTTGGCCTCAATGCCGTATTTCCCTTCTGCCTCAGGCGAATCGCCCGACGACGCTGCACGCGCCTTAGAACTAGCCCTGTTCGCGAACCCAACGACGTGCGCGAAGAGCGCACCGAACGGGTAGTGTCTGCGCCAGCTAACGTCTATCTGCACACCGTCTATTTGCAGAGCTCCCAGTTTCGCTGCTAACTCACTATCCGCCGAGCGGACAAGAACAAGGTATCTTGAGCCGCGACTCTTAGCCAGCTTTATACTTGCCGCCAATTTTTCAGGGTCTTCTTTTAAAAGTACAGCCAGCTCGCTGGCCCTAGTTTCATCAAAATTGACAGGGTCTAAAGAGAGCAGATATTTCGGAAGACTCACCGCGAGCACACTGCCGTCAGAGCTCATAATCATCCCGCGGCCAAGCACTATACGCTCATTTTTCTGATAGGCTTTGAACGGTCGAGTCGATTCGCTCAAGCAAACAATGCGCGCGCTGATGAGGACGACTACTATGCAGACAAGCCCGAACGCTCTAAATCCCTTATGCGCCCAACCATTAGTCAGCATCGCCCCCGCCCTCTTTTGTAGTCTCGCTCTTTCCCATCTGGGGCAGAACCATGCCCATGCTCTTTGCTTGTGCATCGAGTCTGCGCGGGTCTAAAAGGCGTGCACGCTCGGCAATTAGCTCATTTTGGCGCATGCGTTCTTTCTCGATAGCGATATACAGCTTAGAGATTTCGACAGACGTCAGTCCCAGCACCTGAGCCCTTATCCAGACCTTGGTAATTCCAACGGTCAGCAAAATCCAAAACGCTGCAAAGATTAAAATCAGCCAGCCTAGCCTTGTGCGAGTCATTTTTTTACGCGCACTCTCTACCATCGCTAACCTGTCCTCTCTATGGCGCGCAGCTTTGCACTGCGCGCGCGCGGATTCTCCGAAATTTCTTTAACGTCCGGAACAAGCGGCTTCTTAAAAACCAGCTTAAAACTCAGATTGCCCTCCTCGGCTGTGACGCCCTCGCGCGCATAGCTCACAAAGCAGCGCTTGACCAGTCTATCCTCAGCCGAATGGAAACTGACAATTGCGACCTTTCCGCCGCTTGCAAGGAATCGCGGAAATTTTTCCAGAAATTTTCCCAGCTCCTCCAGCTCTCGATTCACCGCAATCCTGAGCGCCATAAAGACCTTCGTCGCAGGATGGATTCTGCGAGACCTAACAACGCGCGCTATAATGTTCGCTAGCTCACCTGTCGTCTCAATAAACCTAATTTTTCGCGCGCTAATTATTGCAGCAGCGACCTTTTTAGCCTCGCGCACGTCGGCAAATTTAGAAAATATTTTTTCCAGATCGACAGCCGACCAGCTGTTCACTATATCAGACGCAGTAAGCTCCTGTTCTGGATCGAACCTCATATCGAGCGGCCCCGACGCCTGAAAACTGAATCCGCGTTCGCTATCTTTCAATTGATCCAGAGAAAGCCCAAGGTCCAAAATCATTCCGACAAATTTTTCTTTGGCTTCACCACAGATTTTTTCGAGGTCCGCAAAGCTGGATTTTATAAAAATCACTCTGTCCGAAAACATCGCAAGCCTCGTTTTCGCGCTGTCGAGCGCCTGCGGGTCGCGGTCTACACAAACGACAAAAAGATTCGGGTGCGCCTGCAATATGCTTTTGGCGTGCCCACCCTGCCCCACCGTTCCATCCAACAACACCCCTTTTTCGAAGTCGAAGAGTTCAACAATGCGACCCGCTAGGACGGGTCTATGCAAAAAATCAGTCCCGCTCAGAAGACGATCCCCATACCTTTTTCAAGACCTCGCTAACCCGCTCTTGCGTGCATTTTTTCTGCCTGAATATCTCCCACTGCTCGTGCGACCATATCGTAAAATACGTCCCCATCCCTGTGATCTTGCACTGCTTCGAGATTCTCGCACGATCGAGATATTCCTGCGGAATGAGTATTCTCCCCTGCCCGTCGAGATTGACCGTAACCGAGTTCGCCATCTCGCCGAGCCAGAACACCATCCACTCATCGCTTCTTGGGACTAAGTTGCGATGCGCGTTTTTAATCTCTTCTTCGACGACGGAATTTACCAGACACTCAATCCAGACAAATCCCAGCGGATCCTCGCGCATCCTGAGCTCGAGGCTCCTCGTAGATTTATCGAGAAACTCATACTCAAGAATTTTTCTGAACGGCGCAGCGATCGGGAGCCTATTTTTATCGTCCAGGATTCTGTCATAAACTCCCTTAAACTCTGCCATTGCACTTCCCCACGTTATCCCACTTTCTACCATCCAGAATATTCATTGTCAACAATTAAATGATTACAATGATTTACAAGCGAAAATTTGACGTAAAAATACGAAAACAGAGAGGATATCTGCTTAATTTACCACCATTAAAAAATGCCGAATATTCAATGGAATAAAATACATATTTGAAATTTTACTTTAAGTTATTTTTAGGTGGAATGACACTGTCGAAGGCCGGAAGTGGAAAAACTGCGTCAAAGCAAGATTAAAAGCATCTTGGAAATTGTGCTAGATAACTACTTGAAATATATAAGGAAATCTAGAAAAAATTTTATTTTTGCGCGACGGGCGGCGTGACTTGAACGATGTAGTCGTTTAGCTTTGGAAATATATCGTAGACTTTGGGCTCGTGCCCCGGCAGCACCTGCTCCTTCGCCTTTGCAATCGACAACATCTTGCCGAGCGTGCGCACGCTGTCGCTCCATTTCTTGCACGCAAGCGGCGTCGGGCCGTCGAGGTTCTCATACAGATAGGCCGCATCTGACGCTATGACGATATTTCCAGCCATCGTCTCGACCCAGACCCACTGAAATCCCATCGTGTGACAGCCGCCTGTTACAACGTGGACGCCCGAATATATTTTCTTATCGCCGTTTAACAAAACCAGCCGCCCCTCTTTCGCAATTTTTTCTAGCTCGACGACATCGTCATAGTTTATTCCGTTCGAATATCTCTGGTCCTCGCTGACCATTTTGCGGGCCCAATTCCACTCATTTTTTTGAAGCCATATCTTCGCGTTCTTAAAGCGTGCAATCGAGCCCGCGTGATCCCAGTGCAAATGAGTCAGAATTACGTCCGTCACATCCTCAGGTTTTATATTCAGGTCCAGCAGTATATCGACGGGTCTTTTATATTTTTCGATTTTCCACTTCTTTTTCATCTGTTCGTTTTCAAAACCACAATCCACAAGAATTGTTTTTCCCTTACTTCTCAAAATCCAAAACATCCAAGCCATCGGATACTTTTCATCCGAGCCGCCGCGAACCATCTTCGATAACGGCATCCCCTCAGAGACGCCGTATCTCGCACACAGCACCTCCCACCTATCGACGTTACCGCACGACAGCGCGAATAAAAGAATAAAAAGGGACGATAAGACAACCTTTATCTTTGAGGGCATAAACCTAATTACAGCCAACCAGAACCAGCTAGTTGACCCGCTTCCAGCCGCACTTGGGACACTTGTCCGTATGATGGAAGTAGCAGCCACAAACGGGACACCTGTAAACCCAGCACCCTTTTGGTTTATTCACCGCCTCTCCCCCGAAATCATGTTGAGTAATTTTCCCCTCTTTTCTGCACTGTGTCAATCTCTTTTTTCCTATATCTTGTGTGCCCATTTTTTTCAACCTCTATATCTTGAGTAGACCGCACCGACCGCGAGCATACTTGTAGCTTTCAAAAGCGCCAGTATCAAAGCAGCCCAAAATATCCCTAAAATCGGCACGACAAAAAGGCCGGTCACAAGCGCGCCGAGCATCGCACCAGCGTGGTCCAGCGCCTCTACGCGCGAGGCCGCACCTGCAACCTCGTAACGAGTTTGCAAAATAGAGCCTCCCAAGGCCAACTGAAATCCGCCGAGCAGTCCGAAGATCACAAGCGCAAATAAAAAGCCAAATGCTGATGGAGGATAATAGCGCCACCACACAGGAGATGTCGCTACCAGGGCAGTTATGAATTCTATTATTAAGAAAGATCTTAATTTCGCTATATCTATAATTCTATATATAAAAGCGCCAAGCGTCAAGCCGAGCATATACGAAGCCACGAGCAGACTGACGTTTTGATACAAAACTCCAAAGCGCGCCTGATATAGATAGAGCGTGATAATCTCAAATGAGATGCCGCAAAGCCCCGTAGTGGCAATCCCGAACAATACAGCGCTACTTTTCAGCGCCTCGGCTTTTTTCGAAAACAACACATATACGCAGATGAGCAAAATGGCAGCAGCTATAAAAGGCAAAATGTTTTTCTTCTTTTTATTTATAGCTAGATCGGAGGCATCAAACGTCAATTTATAGCTACCTTCTAAAAGCGCGGGCTTAACAGGGATCTTCGACAGTCCTATAAGGCTCGCAAGATTGCCGCCCGCGACTTTGTCTAAAAACAAGAGCTGGAAGAGGTAGGCTATCGGGCTGTAATCGGTGTTGTCCTTCGCGATTCTCATGAACGGTTTTATCTGGTTTATAAGCGCAGCCGTGCGTTCCTTCGGCATTACGCCGACGAAAACTTCAGGTGAAAAATCTAAAGTTGATACTCCTCTTTTTTTGTAACGTTTTATGAGCTCTTCTTCCGAGCGCGGCACGACGCCAATTTTTTTCGAAGCGACAAGATACAGCGTCTCACCCGGTATAATTGTGACTTCAGAAAAATCCGAGTCCAGAAGGGTCTTTATAATAGATGCCGCAGTCAAAGCGGTGAGAGCTCCCGCGTAGTTCTCGCCACCCAAGATGGGAAGGGCCACCACGCCGTCCTCGCTCAGCGCCCCGCCGAGCATTTTAAAAAATTCTTTCGTATACAATCTATTTGACGATGCGGTGGTCGGGGAAGAGCTAAACACGACGACCAAATCGTA
>Ga0315280_10007834_pt1 | contig 14199 bp, 23 predicted proteins | sample YL17G06_40_MG_FD_203697 | JGI IMG/M metagenome (GOLD analysis project Ga0315280, IMG submission 203697) | Sediment microbial communities from Yellowstone Lake, YNP, Wyoming, USA - YL17G06_40 | ecosystem: Environmental > Aquatic > Freshwater > Lake > Sediment | place: USA: Wyoming | collected...
CATCAGCTCCCAGAGTACCAAGTGCCCAGAAAAACAACCTCGGCCATCACAAGTTTTCATGCGATATCAGTTCCCTGTGGTCGGAGAAGTGCTGGGTCAGCCAAAGTCGTCATGTCTCCCTTTATAAGGGGGTTATCCACAAGGCAAATCGGGTGAAACATGAACAAAAAGAAGCTCATACTGGTTGTCGCGGTGCTCGTCTTCGGCGTTGCCTCCCTCGCCGTTGGGATCAAGACCCTGACGAACGCCAGCGGGGGCGGAACCGGGTACGGGCAGTACAGCAGCGCGGAGTACGGGTTCAGCATAAAGTACCCCAAAGATTGGATTGAGAGGACAGTATCGGGAGCGGCGGTTTACTACAACGCGCCACCGCTGCAGCTGACCTCTACATCTTCATGGAACGACCCCGCGAGTTTCAGCGTGCAGATCCCGGCACCCGCGGGCGGCATGAATTTGAACCAATTGGCAAACGCGAGCAAACCCCTGCTGGAAAACATGTATCTAGGCATCAGTTTTACAAGTGAAAAGGACGTTCAAGTAAACGGCATAGAAGGGCACGAGTGGATGATGGTCTGGGACAACTTCGCCGGCACGGGTATAGATGCCACCGTGAGGCAAGATTTTTTCATCGCTAACAATGAGGTTTACACCATAACATTCGCTGCCATGTCTGAATATTACGGTGACTACGCAAGCATTTTTGACGTTATATTAAATTCATTCACAGTACCTTAGGACACGGGTGCGAGGCCCAGATGGTGCAATATGTCCGAACAAGTTGCAAAAGCGGAAGTTGTATTCTACGAGAAAGAGAAGCCAGGGATGAGAGGAGGTAAGGCAGGTCAATTAATCCTGACGAATAACAGACTCGTCTATATAAAACATGTTTGGAAGCATCTTCACGCAGTTGTTAAGGATTACACAGCTAACATAGAAGAAGGCTTAAAAAATAAGGGAAGCCTTGAAATTCCCCTAAGCCAGATAAGTGAAGCCAAAGCTGAACGCACATGGGGAACCCCATACCTAAGTGTACGCTACCTTGGCGGCGCAGGTGAAAAAGCCTGCTCCTTCATCTTCTCCACCAAAGGCGGTGCATTACTGGCAAAGGGCCCAATAGACGAATTGGCGAAAAAGATAGTCTCGTTGAGCAAGGAAGTGCAAGCATGAGAATCTTGAGCGAGAAAACCGAAAATAGGTTGGTTGTGGGCGCATGCGGCAAAACTCAAATTGACGCCCGCGATGATACCAGCTCTGGTTCATTTGTCAAGAGGCGGACGAAGCGTATCAACTGGGTGGCCACGCATAGGAAGATCGCGAGGTTCATCGAGGAGGAGGTCTCGGAACTCGGGGTCAGGCGTGGCATGAGGATGCCTCGATGTTGATTTTGTTTTGAAAGGGGGGAAAATTACGCAGCTGATACAGGCTTGCTACGATGTGGAGGATCTCGGCACGAAAGGGGGAGAGTTAGATGCCATGGCAAAGGCCGGAAAGGAGCTGAAGTGCAGCGGCACGCTCGTAATAGCTTGGGATTATGAAGCGGTTGAAAAGTGCAGTGAAAGAAAAATCAAATTTTTGCCGTTGTGGAAGTGGCTGCTCAAATTATGATTTTTTTTGCTTGTCGTGGCACCAAAATAGCGGGTGAGGGAAAACCTTCCGGACGTATGCGCTCCGGGAAGGGGAGATGGGGAATCCATCAAGTTGGCGAGTGGTAATCGGCCAGGATGGCAAGCTGTCTAAAATTTTCATAAGCTACTTTTGACCTGATTTCTCCTGGCAATTTTAGAACCTTGGGGCTTGGGGGGAAGCTTTAAAAGTTATCAGAACCTCTCATTATCAGATACTATGCCATCCATATGGGTCTCGGACAAGGACTACAAGGCCCTGATGAGGGTCAAGACCGCCTTGGAGAAGTCCCGCGGGAAACCCGTCGGCTTTCCCGAAGTCATATCCTATCTGGTCGAAATCACATCGATCTCCGCGATCAACGAGAAGGATGAGGAACTCATCCGGACGCTTGAGAAGTCGCGCTCCATCGCCAAGAAGAGGGTGGGGGAAGTCCGGTGAGGCGCGGAAGGATGGATAATCTCGTTGTGCCGGGCTTTGAACCGGAAAGAGGGGGCTGGGTCTGTTGAGCCTTGGTTACGGTGTCCTGCTGAGGGCATTCAGGAGGGGTCTCAGAAACGGAACATGGAGGAAGCTGGATCCGCTCAAGAAAGCGCACTTTAGAGTCTCTATGGCGTACTCGAAGATCAAGGGGAAAATAGTGAACTCAACGGTCCTGAGGGTCGTGCTGGACGTGATCGAGATGCTCACCTCGCCCCTGAGGAAGGAGATATGGCGGAGGGGGCTCGAGGCGGCCAGCGCCATGCGCAGGCAATTCGATGAGGGAGTGTTCGGCTGGTGCCCGGCGCTTAGGGGTTGGCTCGAAGACCACGACTACATATTCTACCTCGGCGTGAGCTCCGTGAACTCGATGTACTGGGGAGGGGTGCGGTCTTGAGGAGGGATAGAGTCTACGGGGCGCTCATCCTAGCGGCCGCAATCATCGGCATAGTGGCATACGGCTGGTTCCTCTACTCGGATCCCATCGTCACCCTCAAGGTCTTCTCGTTCATCGCCGTCGCTGCAGTCCTAGGGATAGTCGGGTGGATAGGTTGGATGATGGCAAAGACGCCCTCCCCCAAGCTACATGAGGAGAAATTACCTGAATCCGGCGAGGGCGAAAGAAAGTGTTAGATTCTTGTTCTCTCCTGAGGATAACAGGGATGTCAAAGAACGTGAGGCGATGGGCCTTGAGAGTAAGTCCCGCTTACGAGTTTCAAGTCACCATTCCGAGATCCCAGCTAAAGGGTAAAGGCCGTCTTGAAGGGGACTTCGTCCCTCGTCGAGAGCTCGAAAATCTGGCAGCGACCCCGAAAAATGAGTTAAAACGGTAGATAGTATATGCACGACGTCTGCATAGTGGGCGCGGGCATCGCCGGCCCCTCCTTGGCCTGCGAGCAGGCTCCGGGGTCCCGCCTGCTAATTTATATCGTCGGACTGAAAAACAAAAATAGAGGATCAGATGGCCGTAGACGTTGAGGTGTTCAAAGACATCAGGGAGGAACTACGGGAGCTCAGGCTGCTCTACAAAGAACTCGTTGATAGACTTATGCCCGTTGAAGAACCGTCTGAGGGGGAGAGAGAGGCCATAGAAGGAAGGGATGAGATCGCTGACGAAAAAGAGCTGATGAAAGCCTTGGGTAAAACTGATGTTCAGCATTGAAATAAAGAGAAAGGCTCTGAGAAAGCTCACTGAACTGGATGAAAAAAGAAAGGGAAAGATAGAGGAAGTTGTAACAATTCTGAAGGCGGATCCAGTACCCTTCAGAAGGGTAGACATATGTAAGCTCAAAGGCTACGACAACATGTACAGAGTTAGGACCGGGGACCTGAGAATCGTTTACGAAGTTTCATGGGATCGAAGGGCGGTTGTCATCCATTATGTGGGTCCCAGAGAAAAGGCCTATAGGGGCATATAGGGAGGATTTGAACATTTCCCGACCTCCCATATTCGCCTCTCCAGGGGCATAAAATTTGTACGACGTTTGCATAGTCGGGGGCGGCATCGCCGGCTCTTCACTGGCTTACTATCTGGCCCCCGAGTTCAAAGTTTGCGTGGTCGAGGAAAAGGGGCTGGACGGGGTCGGAAAAAAGCCATGCCCGGGAGCCGTTCAGAAGTCCTGGTTCAGGGGATTTTCACCTGAGGATTTCGGGGCGGTTGGCAGGAGGGTCAGGAACATGCGACTGAGCGCGGGCGGGAGGAGCCTCCGGGTCGGGTTCGACGGCTACGTGATAAACAGGCATAGGCTGTGTAGGGGGCTGCTGGAGGCCGCGTTCGCAGAAGGTTGTGATTGGGTGAGGGGGAAAGCAGAGCCCAGCTTCAGAGATGGGGTTGACCATGTCCGTGCTGATAAGAAAAGGATCGAGGCCAATGTATACGTGGACGCTTCCGGTTCTTCGGCTGTTTTAAGACGACATTACCTGCCGAACAGGCGCGGGATGTTCGTCTTGGGATGTATGGAGACGGTCGATGGAGGAGATGGAAGCGATGAGCTGGATATATATTTGCTCAACCATGGCGAAACAGGTTGGGTTTTCCCTGCCGAGCATTCGACCAACATCGGTTACGTGAAGGCTGGAGTTCGAGGGCTGGATCTGGGCAGGAAGCTCAGGTCTTTCAAAAGGGAGGTCGGGCTGGATGGCACCAGGATGCTGGACAGGGGCTACGGGTTGATCCCTAGCTACAGGCCGATTAGGCTCGTCCACGATAATCTCGTCGCGATAGGGGATGCGGGCTTCACGGTTAATCCGATTACCTGCGGCGGGATCGGGCCGAGCATCACGGTCGCAAACATGCTTGCCGAGAACCTGGGGAGGGGGGAGGACCTGGACGTCTTCGAGGCGGAATACCGGAAATCCCTGGGCAATAAATTCGAGAAGTTCTATCGCATCAACCATGTGCTGAGGGAGGCCTGGCTCCCGCTCTGGTGGGCTGCTGGGGCTTACTACGGCGATAATTTGCTCAGCAAGCTTCTGAAGGGGTTGCTCAGACTTTAGCAGTTGGCTGATGGAGCGGAAAACTGAAATGGAAACAGTTCAAAGGGTCCTGAAAGGCCATCCCGGCCTCGTGCACGTCACCATAGGGCAGGTCGGGGCGGCCGCCTTGGGCGCGGTGTTCTGGTTCGTAATGGCCAGGCTACTCGACCCCGGCGACCATACCGTGGCTTTTAAGGACTCAAAATTGGATTTATACTGGGCTGAGAAATGACCGCGACCGAAGTCATGCTCTCGCAATATCTGGATACAGAGAGGAAATACGAGGGGAAATGGTTTGCCCTGAAAGGGGGCGAACTCATAGCCCTAGCAGACACCAACGAAGAACTCTGGGGGAGGCTGCGCGAAATCGGCGCGAGGGATGTGCTAATTGGCTATGCCCCCACCAAGGCGGAGCGAGAAGCGGGCTGCCTCTATGTCATTTTCCATTGACCTCGACGACCAAGGAATGGCGAGGATGCTCATAAGGGTCGAGGGATCGAGAGGCTCCGCCATTTACCTGTCCCTTGTCGATACTGGCTCGACATATACGGCACTTCCTGAGAGTGATTGCACAAATCTTGGCCCCGTGAAGGGCGAAAAAATAGTACAATTGAGGACGGCAGGCGGGATCATAAGTGCGCCGCTTTACTTCGCCCCAAGAATAACGATCGAAGGTACGGGGCTCACGGCTAAGGATGTAAAAATCATCGCCAAGACAATACCAGGAATTCCAGCCCTTCTCGGCATGAGCTTTTTGAGAGGATTCGATTTCTGCTTCAGAGAATCAAAAGGAAAGTTCGTCGTAGAATGACCTCACCGCAGGCTGAATTCCAATGTCCTCACCATCGTTCAAAAAGGCCCGGGAGCTGGGATAGTTGGAAACGGTTAACAGGATAATTAGGGGCCATCCCGGCTTTCTTCATGTGGCAATAGGGCAGGCTGGCTCCGTCGCCGTTGGAGCAGTTTTCTGGTTCTTCATAGCGAGGCTATTGCAGCCAGACGCCTATGGTCAGGTAAACTGGCTTATCTCCATAGCCTCATTCGCCGCGGCCTTTTGCGTGCTGGGGTGGGGGAAGACAATAGTCACGTATTACCCGAAGGAGGGCAGCGAGGAACTCGTGGGAGGCGCCACGCTTATCGTTTTGGTCGCCAGCCTTGCAGTCGGGATCGCGATGGGTCTATTTTTCGAGCCTTTGGTCGGCCTGCTCATAGTTGGACTCTCGCTGTTCAGCATTACCATCTCGTACGAGCTTGGGAGGCGGCGCTACAAGCGCTTCATGTGGATTTCGCTGATCGCCAAGTTCATGAGTTTGCCCCTCGCAGTTTTGCTGTACTTCATGTTCGGCTTACCCGGGGTGCTCCTCAGCTACACGATTCCGTCTCTCATTTTCGGCATCCTTTCCCTGAAGCACCTGAGCTCAAGCAATCCTGGCATGGGGAAAGCCAAAGAGAAGGCCGGATTCGCTTTTAAAGCATTTGGAGCGGATACCACAAGCAGCGCTACGGGTTTGCTCGACAAAATTCTGATAGGAGGCATTTTCGGTTGGATGATGCTTGGGCTCTACCAGCTCGCGTATCAAATATTTGCTTTCTTGGGTGTTCTACCCGGCGTCATGTTCACGTACCTGTTACCTGAGAGATCTGCTGGTGCAAAAACCAAAGAGATTGAAGTTCTCGGCCTGATGGCCTCGATCGCTCTCGCTTGTTCTGCCATTATACTTTCTCCCGTGGTAATATCCTGGGCATTCCCGAGCTTTGCTGGAGCGGTGGGGATCGTTCAGGTCATGAGCTTGGGGATAATTCCATCTGCAATAGTGGCAACGAGGATGTCAGAGCTTTATGCGCGCGGGAGGGCCGGGGCGGTGCTGACCTCGTATTTGGTCGCGCTCGCCGTCGAAATCATGGGGATCGTGGTCTTGGGCAATTACTTTGGGGGAATAGGGCTTGCGACGAGCGTGGTGCTGCTGCAAACCGCGCTGGCGGCAATGCTGCTCCTTTATGCTAGAGAGAAGGTTTAGCCCCATGAAGCTCTCGGTTATTTTGCCAGTTTTCAATGAGGAAGCGAACGTCAGGGCAACCCTTAGGGGGCTTGATGAAACTTTGAAAAAAATAAACATGGAGCACGAGATAATAGCCGTGGACGACGGATCGACAGATGGAACATGGGATGAATTCAAAGCTGCGGCGTCTGAGATCGATGGGCTAAAGCTCGTCCGGTGCAATGAGAACGGAGGGAAAGGGCAAGCGTTGAAACTCGGCTTTGAGAAATCCTCTGGGGATATAGTCGCTTTCTTCGATGCCGGAGACGAGTATAGTTCAGATCATTTGGTACAGTTCCTTAAACTGATGGACGGCGAGAAGGCCGAAGTTGTCATTGGGTCGAAGCGTCACCCCGAATCGAAAGTGAAATATCCCGTTCGAAGGATATTCTGGAGTGCAGTTCATAATTTAGCGGTTAAGATACTCTTGGGGCTACCGGTCAAGGATACTCAAGTCGGGGTCAAGGTCTTCAAGCGTGAGGTCTTGAAGGAAGTTATGCCCCCGCTGCTCGTGAAAAGGTATGCCTTCGATGTCGAGCTGCTCGCGAACGTCCACCGCAGGGGTTACAAAATAGTTGAGGCCCCAGTCGAGCTGAACTTCAAGCCCGGGTCGGAGAAGATCAGGTTTAAGGATATCTTCAGGATAGCCCTGGACATCCTAGCGATATCCTACAGGATGCGGGTTTTGAAGTACTACGACCGTGTAAAAGGGAAAGTGTTTCAAGTGGGAAGTTGAGTATGCGGGTCTCAATCATAATCCCCTGTAAGGAAATCGATGAATATATGGAGCAATGTATACAACACTGCTTGAAGCTTGATTATCCCGATTACGAGATCTTGGTGCTACCGGATTCTGAGCCGAAGCTCAGTCCTTCGGGAGTCAAAGTGATACCCACGGGCCCTGTCACGCCTGGAGCGAAAAGGAACATCGGAATAGCGAATTCCAGCGGTGAAATATGCGCTTTCATAGATTCAGATGCTTACCCCAAGGAAGATTGGTTGAAAAACGCCGTTAAGTATATCGGCAATAATGCTTCGGCTGTTGGAGGGCCCGGAATAACTCCAAACGAAGATTCAGACATGCAAAGGGCGAGCGGGTATATGCTGTCCTCTTTTATGGCTGGCGGCGTGGCTAGAAAATACAAGTTGAATAGTGTCCGCGAATCGGACGATATTTCATCCTGCAATCTCATAGTGAGAAAGCGCGTTTTGCTAAAAGCCAGAGGCTGGGACGAGAGGTATTGGCCAGGGGAGGATACATTGCTTTGCATGAAGATAAAAAAGCTTAGAAAGAAAATAGTTGAAGCTTCAGACGTCGTGGTTTATCACCATCGTAAGCCGCTGTTTAAGCAACACCTCAAGCAGGTCTCTGGTTTTGGCTTGCATCGAGGCTTCTTCGCTAAGAGGTTCCCAGAGACCTCTCGAAGGCTCACGTACTTCCTTCCTTCGCTTTTCATCCTGTTTCTAGTGGTTGGTGGGATGATTTCATTCTTTTATCCGTTCTTCATGTTGGTCTTCGGAACAGTTTTATTGGCGTACGTCCTTTTGGCCCTCGCGGCAGCTATACCATCCAAAAAAAGATTGATTTTTTCGGTTTGGCTTGGGATAATAAGCACGCATATAGTATACGGCGCATTCTTCTTGCTAGGACTTTTGAAGAGGGAGCTAAAGAGATGAGGGTTAGCATCTCCTACCCGCCGCCGGAAGGAGGTAAAGGAGTCCCCCCGCTCAGCCAGAGCAGGCAATTTCAGTGGTTTTCTGGCCCCACTTACATTTACCCCTGCGTGCCGACGTATGCAGCAACACTTTTGGACAAAGCTGGCCACGAGGTCATTTGGGACGACGCGATAGCCGAAGGGAAAACCTACAGCCAATGGCTAAATGTTTATCGTTTACGTATATCGAGGTATTACAACCAGCACTTTGAGTAAGGCTGTGTTTGAAAATGAAACATCAACCAGGTATGAACATTGCTTAACGCTTTAACAATAGATTTGGAACCATGGACGTGCTTTTATGATAACGTGCCACTAGAAAAGCATTTAGTTGAAAAAAGTCTTGTAGATAGTACTTACCAAATATTAAACATTTTTGATTATCATAGAGTCACAGCTACATTTTTCGTTTTGGGTATCATTTATAAGCAGTTTCCTTTTCTTTTAGATGAGATCAAATCGAGAGGTCATGAAATCGCTTTTCATGGTTACTCCCACAAGAAACTATCTGAAAGTTCACTAAAATTGGAAATCGAGAGATCTCAGGATTTAATTGAGAAATATCGCATGAAGGGGTTTCGCGCGCCTGAGATGAGGATCACTTGGAACGATTTAAAAACATTAGACTCCGTTGACTTTCTCTATGACTCTTCTACATATGGGTCGTTCAACCAAACGGTTGGAAACATAATAGAAATTCCAGTGTCTACCTATCCGGTGAGAAAGAAAGTTCAGACTTTCCCGAGGACTCTTACGGACGCGCTTAGAGAATTTGAAATACCCATAGGTTCCGGTCTCTTCATGGGGCTATTAAGCTCAGGGATGATTGACAGCATGATCAGAAAGATCAACCAGAAGGGGCTACCCGCCGTTTTATTTATCCATCCTTGGCAGCTGACCGGATTGCCTGAGGTGAGGATTAAACGGTTGATCAGACATCCATCAAGGGTTCTCTATCTCCCTAAAATTTCGGGAGATAAATTAGGGTATATTTTGAAGAGGCACAAGTTCGTATCCATCTGGGAGTTGCTGAAAGACGAGGGCTTAAGTAGCAAGCGGCGCGCCGAAAGAAGTGAGGAATATTGTTAAGATTAAATCCAGAAATCATCAAATGTGTAGGTAAATTCCCCCACAATTTTGGCTTAGAAGGGAGGGATAAGCTATGGATGTTAGATTAATTAAGGACCGCAGTTCTTGGAACCGATTCGTGACTAGTAATCATCATTCGAAAGTATTCCACTTGTGGGAGTGGGGGGACTTGTGTGAATATTATGGGCATTCGAAGCACTACATCGCCGCCGTAGATGATGGTGAGATCATGGGAATTCTTCCTCTTATTTATGTAAAGAGCCATTTTTTCGGGAAACAGTTGGTTTCAATGCCTTTCTGTGAATATGGTTTTCCCCTTGCTGGGGAGGATGTCAACTCTTCAACGGTTATTAGAGTTCTTCTAGAGGAGGCAAAGAGAATAGCAGGAGAGATTCAAGCCGATTTTGTGGAACTACGAGGGCTTGGACAAGGAATTGAGGAAGCGTTATCTATGGGTTTTAGAAAATATGAAAGGTTCCTCACCTTTGAACTCAATCTGGAGGAAGGGGAGGAAAAGATCTGGAGTCGCTTTGAAAAGTGCAAACGGAACGGAGTCAGAAAAGCGATAAAGATGGGCGTGACATGGGAGGAAATCGAGAATAAGGATGGTTTGGAAAGTTACTACACCCTCTTCCTTAAAACTATGAGAGAACACGGGACGCCGCCGCACTCATTTAAATTTTTCGAAAGAATGTACGACGTTTTGGCCCCCCGAGGATGGATGAAGATATATGTCGCGTACATCAATCGTATCCCAATTAATGGTATCATCTTTTTCCCGTTTAACAAAAATATTCTATATTGGTCTGCAGTTTCAGATATTGACCATAGAAACTTATGCGGGGGCGATTTATTGTTGTGGGAAGCTATAAAATGGGGCATGAAGAATGGCTTTGAGGTTTTCGATCTGGGCAGGACTAGGAAAGAGAGCGGGGTATATCTTTATAAAAAAGGATATAACGCTGCCGAAAAGAAACTAAGGGATCTTTTTCTATTTAGAGGAAAAAAGGATCTGGTTCACCCCGACAAACTAAGATATAGGGTATTCGAAAAGATTTGGGAAATGTTACCATCACCCATTGCAAATTCGCTTGGCCCGAAGATAAGAAGTGAGATCACACTCTAATTCTTTGTCTGAGATGAATGATACAGAGATTTGCAGCGCCAATAGGGAGAAAAGAAATCCTTGCTTTACCTGAGAGATATCTGAAAAGCGAAGCTGTTATGGAAGTATCAAGAGTTGAAAGGGAACTAGCAAACTATTTGAGCGTTAAGCATGTTCTTGCATTCGATTCTGGAAGGACCTCGCTCCTCATGGCTCTTCGGGCACTGAATTTAAATCGGGGGGACGAAGTGATTGTTCCCGCTTACACATGTGGCATTGTCTTTGAAGTAGTATTAAGGGCTGAGCTGGTGCCTATATTTGTTGATGCAAGACCCGGGACCTTTAACATCGACCCGACCCCTGTTTCTAAATCAATCACCCCAAAGACCAAAGCAATAATTGCTGTACACATGTTCGGGTACTTTTAACCGCATAATAAAGAGAACCAGTGGTACAGCTATACCATTTTTTGAGAGGTTTAAGATTAAATGCCTTCACGAGTTTCGATAATAATTCCTGCCAAAAACATTGACGAAAACCTTAAGGAATGTATAGGGCACTGCATAGAATTGAACTATCCCGATTTTGAAATCCTCGTTTTACTTGACAATGAAGTAGAAGCCAGATTTCCAAAAACAAAAATTATTGTTACCGGACAAGTACCACCGTCACATAAAAGGGATATTGGGGCAAAGCACGCAACGGGGGAATTCCTTGCATTCATTGACGCTGATGCTTATCCATCAAGAAATTGGTTACTAGAGGCGATAAAGAATTTTGAGAAGGAGGGGGTTGTGGCTGTTGGAGGGCCCGCGGTGACGGCAGAGGGAGATACCTTATTGCAAAAAGCTAGCGGATTTGTTTATTCTTCTTTTCTAGTGGGTGGGACCTATAGGTATAGATATATTCCAGAAGAAAAACGAGAAGTGAGTGACTGTCAAACTTGCAATTTTGTAATTCGGAAGCGGGTTTTTCATGAGCTAGGTGGATTTAAGGTAGATTTTTGGCCTGGTGAGGACACTAAGCTAGGCCTAAAGTTAGAGAAGATAGTTTACGACCCCAAGGTTTTGGTTTATCATCACAGAAGAAAGCTTTTCATCCCACACTTGAAACAAATCTGGGGTTATGCTACAACTCCTTTTATCGTGACTGGGAAAAATCCCCTGAAAATTCTTCATTTAATCCCATCGCTGTTTATTCTTGGGCTAACTGCTGGCATGATCCTATTTTTAATGGGCCACATAAGATTGATTTTTATATCCAGTGTTTGCATTTACCTTGCGTTGGTGCTGATTTCTAGCGTTCATTCCTGTGGAAAATCGAATTTAAAAGCTGTTCCATTGGTTTTCATAGGTACAATATTGACATATGTTGTTTATGGAGCTGGTGTTATCGGGTATCTTGTAACAGCGAGATGGAAAAGATGGAAAAATGAAAGTTAGCATATCTTACCCTCCATTGAAAAATGAGAAAGGCGTGCCCTTGCTGAGCCAGAACCGCCAGTTCCAATGGTTCAATGAGCCCACCTATATTTATCCTATGGTTCCTGCCTATGCAGCAACTCTGCTTCATAATGCGGGCTATGAAGTGATTTGGGATGATAGCATAGCAGAGGAAAAGAGCTATTCAAAATGGTTAAAGGATGTGGAAAAAACAAGCCCGGACTTGATAATGATTGAAACTAAAACTCCAGTGATAAAGCAACATTGGAAAATTATAGAAGACGTGAAGGAGGTTAGCCCAAAAACCAAAGTTGCTTTGGTGGGAGACCATGTAACTGCCTTACCAGAGGAATCGTTCAAAAATAGCGAAGTGGATGCGATTACGATTTTCTTCTACTGAATTTGGTTAAACATCTAAATGGGGATGAAAAAAAGCTAGAGCCTGGAATTTGGTATAAAAGTAACAGCAAGATAAAAAACACGGGCAAATTTAGGCTAGACCACGATATAAATGCTCTCCCATTTATCGACAGAGACTTGACTAAGTGGTGGCTTTACAACGAGAAGAATGGCAATTACAGGAAGATCCCCGGTACCTACACGATGGTCGGAAGAGATTGTTGGTGGAGAAAGAATGGGGGGTGCACCTTCTGCAGCTGGACAACCCTGTACCCGAATTTCAGGGTTAGGAGGCCAGAGTTGTTGGCAGATGAAATTGGTTTTCTTATAGAGAAATATGGCGTAAAAACAGTGTTTGACGATACCGGTACATTCCCGGTTGGTAATTGGCTCAGGAAATTCTGTAAGCTCATGATCGAGCGAGGTTACAATCGGGAAATAGACCTCAGCTGCAACATGCGTTTTGGTGCTCTATCACTTGAAGATTATGAATTGATGAAAAAGGCTGGTTTTAGGATGCTCTTGTTTGGACTTGAGTCAGCAAATCAGGAAACTTTGGACAGGGTAAACAAAGGACTGACTGTGGATCAGATAGCCGATTCATGCAAAAAGGCAAAGCAGGCTGGCTTGGAGCCCCACCTGACGATTATGGTTGGATATCCTTGGGAGAGCGCAGAAAACGCGTGGAAGACTTTCGAGTTGGCCAAGTATTTGTTTGAGAAGGGATGGGCCGGTACCCTCCAAGTTACTATTGTAATGCCCTACCCAGGGACGAAGCTGTTTGATGAGTGCAGGCGCGAGAACTCGCTCACAACTTTAGATTGGGATGACTACGACATGAGGAAGCTCGTCATGAAATGCGAGATAACGGAAAAAGATGTAAAAGAAATGACCAGAAGGATATACAAACTATATTTCAACTTAGGGTACATGCTACATAAGCTAGCCTCCATAAGAAGTTTCGATGATATACATTTTATTGGGAAGGGCGGGAAAAAGATTTTTGGCCATCTGAAAGATTTCAGCGATTAAGGCAATTCTGAAATGCTAAGTTTTGCTATCTGAATAAATTGTGGCTAAAATCTAGGGGCTTGATTATGGAGCGAAAATCGAAAACACCGTTGGTTTCGGTAGTCATAACAACAAAAAATGAAGCTAGGCACATCAGGAATTGTCTTGAATCCATAAAAAAACAAACGTACCCCTTGGATAATATTGAAATAATTGTCGTTGATAATAAATCCTCCGACAACACAGTAAAGATAGCTATGGAATTCACAGATAAAGTTTTTAATATGGGTCCTGAACGTTCAGAGCAGAGAAACTTTGGAGTCAAGAAATCTAGGGGAAAATACATACTTTATCTTGATGCAGACATGATTTTATCTAGGAATCTGATAAGGGAATGCGTAAACAAGTGCGAGTCCGAAGGCTGTATTGCGCTGTATATCCCCGAGAGAATTATTGGCAGCGGATTTTGGATAAAAGTAAGGGACTTTGAAAGAAGTTTTTACGATGCTACATGCATCGATGCAGTTAGATTTGTTGTTAAAGAAAAATTTCAGGAAACTAGCGGCTTTGATTTATCATTGGCAGGTACTGAAGATTGGGATCTGGACAGGAAAATACGAAAAATCGGGAAGGTAGGTATTGTTGAGGCGCCACTGTATCACGATGAAGGAGAATTTAAGCTTAAAAAATATGTGGAGAAAAAAAATTACTATTTCAGAACTATTGATAGATACATACAGAAGTGGGGCAAATCTGATCCAATAGTAAAAAAGCAACTGGCCCCTTACTATAGACTATTTAGCGTGTTCGTGGAAAATGGG
>Ga0315280_10007835_pt1 | contig 14198 bp, 12 predicted proteins | sample YL17G06_40_MG_FD_203697 | JGI IMG/M metagenome (GOLD analysis project Ga0315280, IMG submission 203697) | Sediment microbial communities from Yellowstone Lake, YNP, Wyoming, USA - YL17G06_40 | ecosystem: Environmental > Aquatic > Freshwater > Lake > Sediment | place: USA: Wyoming | collected...
GGAGTTTTATGATGAATTGCTTAAGCTCCAGCCCTCTATGGTCAGCGCCAATGGCGATACGCACTGCTTAGCTCCTCTTGTGATATAGCCCCCTCCCGCAAAACGAGGGGGGTTTCCCCGGTCAAATCAACTATGGTTGACTCCTTGCCATCGGGGCATCTGCCGCCATCAATAATCAGGTCTACCTTGTTACCCAGCTGAGTATAGACCTCTTCTGCGGTCAGGGCACTGGGCTTGCCGCTGAGGTTGGCGCTGGTGCCGACGATAGGTGTTCCCACCCCACGGGCAAGGGCAAGCGGGATGGGGTGGGCGGGAATTCTAATGGCTACTGTTTTACCCCCGCCGGTGACGGTATCGGGGACGGCTCTAGACTTAAATAGCACTATGGTCAGGGCGCCGGGCAAAAATTTTGCGGCTAGAAGCCAGGCAATTGGTGGCACTGGCTCGGCAACCTCCTCTATCTGGGATTTATCAGCCAGGAGTAGTGGCAGGGGCATGTTTTTTGGTCGCTCCTTTACCTGGTAGACCCGCTCCACCGCCTGAGGAAGGTTGACGGCAGCACCCAGCCCGTAGACGGTATCGGTGGGGAAGGCGACTATACCCCCCTTTTTCAGGATAGATATGCCCTGCTCAACCTGTTTTTGGAGGGATGAAAGCAGCTTGTTTGCCACCGCTCGTTCCTTGACGACAGTATATCACAGTGATAAGCTATGTTCTATACATGGCTAAGGGTAAATCAAAGCCAGCGGCAAAGGGTAGCCACCGGGTAGCCACCAGCGGCGATATTGAGGTCTCCACCTATCTGGAAATCGCCAAGGAGATAGGGGGCGAGCAGCCGGCGCCGGCAAAGGAGACCATATCCAGAGGTGAGCGCGAGGCGATAATTGTCATTGACTTCGGCTCGCAGTATAACATGCTCATTGCCCGGAGAGTGCGCGAATGCGAGGTATATTGTGAGCTGGTGCCCTATGATGCCCCCTGGGAAAAGATAGCCTCACTAAATCCCAAGGGGTTTATCCTCTCCGGCGGTCCGGCCAGCGTCTATGAAGGCGGTGCCCCCCAGGCCCCGGCGTATGTCTATGAGAGCGGTCTGCCGATATTGGGCATATGCTACGGGATGCAGGTCCTCGCCCACCAGTTAGGCGGGCAGGTTGTACCCGGAACAAAGCAGGAGTATGGCCATGCCATTCTTCATCTGAGCAATGTAGATTCGCCCCTCTTTTACGGTTTACCTCCCACCACTCCGGTATGGATGAGCCACGGCGACAGGATTGAAAAGCTGCCGCCCGGTTTTGCCGTCCTCGCCTATACTGAAAATTCGCCCCTTGCCGTTATGGGCAATGATAAAAAGCTCTTTGGTCTCCAGTTTCATCCTGAGGTCGTCCACACCCCGGAAGGGAAAACCATACTGAAGAATTTCGTCTACCGGATATGTGGCTGCCAGGGGAACTGGACAACGGCTAACTTCATTCAGGAGAGCATAGCTAAAATCAGGCAGCAGGTAGGCAAGGGCAAGGTCATCAGTGCCCTCTCGGGAGGGGTTGATTCGGCGGTAACGGCCACCCTTGTCCACCGCGCTATCGGCGACCAGCTCACCTGCATCTTTGTTAATCACGGCATGCTGCGTCGTGAGGAGGTGGAGAGGACATTTAATACCTTCCGCCTTAATCTGGGCATGAACATTGTCTATGTTGATGCCAGCGAAAGATTTCTTAATCGCCTCAAGGGTATAACCGACCCGGAGAGGAAGCGCCGCTTGATAGGCGAGGAGTTTATCCTGGTATTTGAGGAGGAGGCGAAGAAGATAGGCAAGGTTGATTTCCTGGCCCAGGGGACGCTCTACCCCGATGTCATTGAGAGCGCCTCTTCGGGGAGCACAGCCTCGGCGAAGATAAAGACCCACCACAATGTCGGTGGACTGCCGGCTAAGATGACGCTGCAACTGCTTGAACCTTTGCGCAACCTGTTCAAGGACGAGGTGCGCCAGGTTGGGCTTGAACTGGGGCTGCCCGAGGAGATGGTATGGCGGCAGCCCTTCCCCGGCCCGGGCTTGGCGATTCGCATTATCGGCGGGGTAACCAGGGAGAAGCTTGAGATACTGCGCGCCGCTGACTGGATTGTAATGAGCGAGATTAAGAAGGCAAAGCTATATCGCCAGTTGTGGCAGAGCTTTGCCATCCTCACCGATGTTAAGAGCGTGGGGGTGATGGGCGACCACCGGACCTATGGCTATCTGGTCGCCATCCGTGCCGTCACCAGCGAGGACGCCATGACTGCTGACTGGTCGCGCCTCCCCTACGAGGTGCTGGCTCGCATCTCCAGTCGCATCGTCAACGAGGTGCCCGGCGTCAACCGCGTTGTCTATGATATAACCTCCAAACCCCCCTCCACTATTGAGTGGGAGTAAAATAAAAGGAGAGTTGAAGAGAGGCGAAGCCTCTCTTATAAAATCCCTCCCCCTTACCCTTATTAAGGGGAAGGGGGATAAAGGGGGATGGGGTTTACATAATAATTTAGGGGGTGAGGTAGATAAAAATCTTAGTTGTTGGTGGTGGGGGGAGGGAGCATACCCTGGTCTGGAAGCTAGCCCAGAGCCGCAAGGTCAAAGAAATGTATGTCGCTCCGGGGAACGCCGGCACGGCTAAGCTCGCCCAAAACCTGGATATAAAGCCTACCGATATTGAGGGGCTGGTCAGGGCAGCCAAAGACCATAAGGTTGACCTTACCGTTGTTGGTCCGGAGGCGCCTCTGGCTGAGGGCATTACCGACCAGTTTATCGTCAGGGGCTTTCAAATCTTCGGCCCAACAAAGAGAGCCACCGAGATTGAGTCGAGCAAGGTCTTCGCCAAGGAGCTGATGCAGAAATATAAAATCCCCTGCGCTAAAAGCGTCAGCTTTTCTGATTATAATAAGGCAAAGGAGTATCTCCAGCGGCAGAAACCACCGATTGTGGTCAAAGCCGATGGACTGGCGGCGGGGAAGGGGGTAATAGTTGCTGATTCCATCCCCCAGGCGCTGGACGCTCTCGCCTATATAATGGAAGCAAAAGCCTTTGGTGCTGCCGGGGGCAGGGTATTAATTGAAGAGTGTCTATTGGGGAAAGAGATGAGCGCCTTCGCCTTCACTGATGCCCATGCTGTAGTCCCGATGGTGGCGGCTTGTGATTATAAACGATTATATGACGGAGACCAGGGACCCAATACCGGGGGTATGGGCAGCTACAGCCCGCCCCATTTTATGAGTCCAGCGCTGGCGAAAAAGGTATTAGAGAGCATTATGGAGCCAGCGGTAACGGCGATGCATGGTGAAGGAAGACCGTATAAGGGCGTCCTTTATGGTGGTTTAATGATTACCAATAACGGCCCGAAGGTGCTAGAATTTAATGCCCGCTTTGGCGACCCGGAGGCACAGGTTACTCTCCCCTTGCTCAAGAGCGACCTGGTGGATATTATGCTGGCGGTGGTTGATAATAAACTTGGTCAGATAAATGTGGAGTGGAGTGACGGTGCCTGTGTCGGGGTGGTAATGGCGTCGGGGGGATACCCCGCAAGCTATAAGACAGGCTTTGTTATCAGCGGGCTGGACGAGGTGGACAAGGACATTTTGGTCTTTCACGCCGGGACCAGGCTGGAATCGGGGCAGGTATTGACTAACGGAGGACGAGTGCTTACGGTGGTGGCTACCGGCAAAAACCTCGCCGAAGCAAGGGAAAAGGTCTATAAAAATATACCGCGGATTCAGTTTGATGGCTGTCATTATCGCAAGGACATCGCTAAAATAAAGGAAGGATAATATGCCTTTAGTCGCTGTAGTTATGGGCTCAAAATCGGATGCTGAAGCTCTCAAGCCAACGCTTGATATATTAACTCAGCTCGGCATTGAGCATGAGGTCTCGGTGATATCCGCCCACCGCACCCCGGAGAAGGCAAGGCAGTATGGTCTTGAGGCGAGGGGGCGGGGGGTCGAGGTTATAATTGCCGCTGCCGGTGGGGCGGCGCACCTGCCCGGCGTCCTGGCAAGCTGGACAACCCTCCCCGTTATCGGTGTGCCACTAGCTGCCGGGGAGCTGAAGGGCGTTGATGCCCTCTACTCCATAGTCCAGATGCCCGCCGGGATACCGGTAGCCGCAGTAGCCATCGGCGGCGCCGGGGCGAAGAATGCCGCCTTTCTGGCAGCTGAAATCTTAAGCCTGAAATATGACAAAATTCGGAAGGCCTACGAAAAATATCGAGCCGAGTTGCAAGGAGAAAAGCCATGATTGAACGCTACTGCAGGCCTCAGATGAAAAGGGTGTGGTCGGACGAGAATAAGTTTGATAAGTGGCTCAAGGTGGAGATTGCCGTCTGCGAGGCATGGGCTGAGCTCGGCGTCATTCCCAGGGAGGCGATACCCAAGATAAAGCTCGCCCGACTCAACCTTAAACGCATGGAGGAGATTTTAAAAGAGACCCACCATGATATAACTGCCTTCCTTGGTGCGGTGGCGGAGAGCGTGGGGGAGGAATCTCGTTTTATCCACCTCGGTCTTACTTCTTCTGATGTAATTGATACTGCCTTGAGCTTGCAGCTAATTGAGGCGGCGGAGCTACTCAGCCAGGATATGAAGGAGCTCATCTCAGTACTGGCGCAACAGGCGATAAAATATAAATACACACCGATGATTGGTCGCACCCATGGGGTTCATGCCGAGCCAATCTCCTTTGGTTTTAAGCTGGCGCTATGGGTTGAGGAGATGAGGAGAAATTCGCAGAGGCTGGGTGAAGCCACCAAAGCCATCGCTGTCGGCAAGATTTCAGGGGCTGTTGGCACCTACGCCACTCTAAATCCTGAGGTTGAAGAGAAGGCTTGCGCCAGGTTGGGACTTAACCCCGCCCCAATCTCAAGCCAGGTCTTGCAGCGCGACCGCCATGCCCAGTTCGTTACCACTTTAGCTATAATTTCAAGCTCGCTGGAGAAATTTGCCACCGAGATTAGAGCATTGCAACGGACTGAGACCCGGGAGGTGGAGGAGCCCTTTGGCGCCGCTCAGACCGGCTCTTCAGCCATGCCTCATAAGCGCAACCCTGAGCTTTGCGAGCGAATCTGTGGCTTGAGTCGGCTGGTGAGGGGCTACGCCCTGACCTCAATGGAAAACATCGCCTTGTGGCATGAGCGTGATATAAGCCATTCCTCCACGGAGCGAATTATATTGCCCGACTCCTGCCTGGTGCTGGATTACACTCTTAGCCTTTTCACCTCAATAATGCAGGGGTTACAGGTCTATCCCAAGCAGATGAAGCGCAATATTGAGCTCACCAAGGGCCTGGTCTTCTCCCAGCGGGTAATGCTCGCCCTTATTAATAAGGGCTTGAGCCGGCAGAAAGCCTATGAGCTGGTGCAGAGAAATGCCATGAAGGCGTGGCAGGGGAATAAGAGCTTCTTAAGCCTGCTCAAGGCTGACCCCGAGGTTAATACTACCCTGCCTCAAAGCGAGCTTGAAGCGTTGTTTGACTACCAATATTACCTGCGATATATAGATGATGTTTTTAAACGTCTGGGGTTGACCGAGGCGCAGTGGAAGGGGGAGATGGCCAAGCCCTCAGACCTGGCACCAAGGGCGATATAGTGAATAACGATGTTTTGCTGAATACCGACCTGCCCTTACCACTGTTTATTCGGGGCAAGGTGCGCGATACCTACGAGCTGGGCGAGCTATTGCTGATTATCGCCACCGACCGAATCTCAGCCTTTGATGTTGTCCTGCCCGGTGGCATCCCCGGTAAAGGCCTGGTGCTGAATAAACTCTCCGCTTTCTGGTTCAGCCAGACCGGGGATTTGCTAACGAATCATCTGGTGGAAGCAGTGGACGATGTTCACCGCCTTGACGCTTATCTTCCTGCCGGCAGCCGCTTTGATTACCCCTCTTATCTTGCCCGGCGCTCTATGGTGGTTAAAAAGGTGAAGCGCCTCCCCGTGGAATGCGTGGTGCGCGGCTATATATCCGGGTCGGCGTGGGCGGAGTATAAGCAAAGTGGCACTGTTTCCGGAAACCCAATGCCCAGGGGCTTAGAGGAAAGTGCGGAGTTTTCTGAACCCCTCTTCACCCCTACCACCAAGGCGGAGAGCGGGCACGACCAGCCGCTATCTATGGAGGAGATGGGAAAGCTGGTGGGTGGGGCTGTGGCTGAGGAGATAAGGGAAAAGAGTTTAGCTGTCTATAGCTATGCCCGTGGCTACGCACAAAGGCGGGGTATAATCATTGCCGATACCAAGTTTGAGTTTGGGCTGGACGGTGATAAGTTAATCCTCATTGATGAGCTACTGACCCCGGACTCATCGCGCTTTTGGGATGCTGAGCTATACGAGGTCGGCCAGTCCCAGCCTAGCTATGATAAGCAGCCGGTCAGGGACTGGCTCACCGCTTCCGGGTGGAATAAAGAACCCCCCGCCCCCATGCTGCCGCCGGATGTTATTGAGGCTACCAGCAAACGATACAAGCAGGCTTACGAAAGATTAACTGGCAGGAAGCTAAGCTAATAGCTCCTTGGTGCTGGGGAGTTCGCCAGAAATTCTCTGGTCAATAGCCGTCGCCGTATCCAGGGCTCTACCCAGGGCTTTGAATATTGCCTCGGCCTTGTGGTGGTCGTTGGTGCCGTATAGAACCCGGGCATGAAGATTAAGCCTGGCTTCAATGGCTAAGGACTCAAGGAAGTGGCGGATGAGGTCGGTGGGAAAGCCAGCCATGTCATTATCAGAAAAGGGCAGCTCCAGCACTGTATATCCCCGCCCGCTGATGTCCACCGCCACCATCGCCAAAGCGTCATCCATGGGCACAGTAGCATCGCCCATCCTGACAATGCCCCGCTTTTCTCCCAGCGCTTGGCCGAGGGCTTTGCCCAGGCAGATGGCAACATCCTCGGCTACATGGTGCTGGTCATCACCGGCGGCTGAAATTTTTAGGTCGAATCTGCTATGCTGGGCAAGCTGGGATAGGAGGTGGTCAAACATCTTAATTCCGGTAGCGATCTCCCACTTGCCGCTGCCGTCAAGGTTAAGCTCCAGGCTGATATTTGTTTCTTTAGTCTCTCTTTTGATAATGGCTGTCCTTGGCTTCATCACTGCTTCTCTACCACCTCTTTTAGTGCCTTAATCAGGGCGTCAGTGTGCTCAGGTTTGCCCACGCTCATGCGGAGGGAGTTTTGCAGCAGCGGCAGGTCAAAGTAGCGAATCAGTATCCCCCTGTCCTGCAGTTCCTGCTGGATTTGGCTTGCCTTGCCTTTGAGGACGTGGCAGAAGATAAAGTTGGCTCGGGAGGGGAAGGGTTTCAACCACCCCAGCTTTTTCAGCTCGCTAAGTAGCCTGTCTCTCTCGGCGACGATAGCCTTTACATTATTCCTCAGATAATCAATGTCCTTTAAAGATTCCCTCACCGCAATGAGGGCAGCGACATTTACACTGTAGGGTAGCTTTATTCTCAGCAGATATTCGGCAATCTGGGGTGGCATAATGCCGTAGCCAATCCTGAAACCAGCCAGCCCCGCCCACTTGCTGAAGGTTCTTAATACCAGCAGGTTCTTGTACTGGGGCACTAGCTGGGTAACGGTCTCACCGCTGAATTCCATATAGGCTTCGTCAGCCAGCACCGGCACGCCGGTATCCACCAGCTCCAGTATATCCTGCTTGGGGGTGGGGGTTCCGGTGGGGTTATTGGGGTTGGCCAGAAGTATCATCTTGGTTCTCTTGCTTATCGCCTTCTTTACGGCACTTACATTGACACGGTAATCTTCATCCCGTAGCACCTCAACCAGCCTGCCATTGCACAGTCCGGTACTGAAGCGAAATATATCAAAGGTAGGCACACAGTTTATTACCTCGTCGCCGGGACTGATAAACAGGCGTAAAATAAGGTCGATTAGCTGGTCACTGCCACTACCGGCGGCAATGTACTCAGCACCGACGCCGACATAACTCTGGAACAGTTTCCTCAGCTCGGTTTGACTGGCGTCGGGGTAGATATTGAAGTAGGGAAAGGCGCTCAGCGCCTGCCTTACCTTCGGCGAGCAGCCATAGGGGTTCTCATTGGCATCCAGTTTGATGACGCCGTCCACCGAGACCTTAGCCTTGGCGGCTATCGCCTCTGGCGACTTGCTGGCAGCATAACCGCCAAAGGCAGCCAGCTCCGGCCGTATTAACTTCTCTATTCCTTCTTCAGCCATTCCCTTCGTCTCCCTTTCTATATCTAATAAATAAAATTCCCTCCGCTTGGAGGGCTCTGGTTAAGTTTTTTAATTTATTATTGGTTTATCTATTTACGCTACACTACCCCCCAAGCGCACCTGGTGCGCCCGGTAAATGTATAGTAATAATAGCTGTGGGGAGCAGTATAGAATAACATCGTATATTTAACCAGCAGGTTGAGTTTAACATAAGCAGTATAATTTGTCAATAGCTTCTCTTCAGGCGCTTTTCAATTGCCCGGGCATGAGCTTCCAGTCCCTCAGCCCTGGCAATGGTAGTTGCGGCTTTACCCAGTTTGAGCAAACTGGCCTCATCTACATTAACCAGGTTTATGAGCTTGATAAAGTCAAGTATATTTAGCGGCGAGCCGAAGCGAGCGGTAGCCCCGGTAGGCAGGACGTGGCTCGGCCCAAAGACATAGTCGCTCAGGGCCACCGTTGCGTTTTCCCCGATGGATATACATCCGGCATTATAGACTCGGTTGATAAAGGAAGCTGCCTTGTTCACTATCAGGTAGAGGTGCTCCGGGGCGTAGAGGTTAGCCAGTTCTATAGCCTCATCCATATTAGCCACTACCGCTATCACCCCCCGCTTTTGCAGTGATTCAGAAGCAATTGCCTGGCGTCCTAAGTCTTTTAACTGGCGCTCTACCTCTTGATTAACCCCCCCGGCTAACCGCTTTGAGGTGGTTATCAGGATGGCTGAGGCCAGTGGGTCATGCTCCGCCTGAGCCAGAAGGTCGGCGGCGCAGTAGCTGGGGTTGGCTGTTTCATCGGCAATGATTAAAACCTCAGATGGTCCGTAAAGACCGTCAACGCCAACCACTCCGTAGAGCAGTTTCTTGGCTAAGGTGACATAAATATTACCCGGCCCGCAGACCTTGTTCACTCTGGGTACGGACTCGGTGCCAAAGGCGAGGGCAGCAATTGCCTGGGCGCCGCCAACGGAGAAGATACGGTCAACCCCGGCAATATCGGCGGCGACCAGTGTTGGCGGCGAAACACCTTCCTGTTTTCTTGGTGGCGTGACTAGGATGACTTCTTTGACCCCGGCAACGCGAGCCGGGATTGCCGTCATCAGCACTGTTGAGGGGTAAGAGGCAGTCCCGCCGGGGGCATAAACGCCGACTCGTTCCAGTGGGCGTATTAGGACTGAGCCTGGTGAGGCGATGCGCCAGATACGGCGTTTTTGCTCCAGGTGAAAGGAGCGTATCCGCTTGGCTGCCAGCTTGAGGGCAGATACAAGCTCTTTATCCACCTCGCGGTAGGCATTTGTTATCTGCTTTTTATTTACCTCCAGTGAAGCAAGCTCCACGCCATCAAACTTCTTGGTGTAGTCAAAGAGGGCTCTATCGCCTCTGCGGCGCACCTCGTCGATTATCTGCCTGACTACCTGCTCCCGGTCATCACTAAACACCTCCCTCGGGGCTTGTCGGGAAAGTATTGCTTTTGCCGGCTCAAAACCTTCGATGATTTTCAATTTAGATTTCCCTTACCGCTGTTTGCAGGGTTTTAATAATGGACTCTATCCTCTTTCGCTTGGTCGAGCTTGATACCCGTTTAGTATTGCCGATGAGGCAGGCGGTGGACTCAAAAAGGGTGTCAATAATCTTCAGGTTATGCCTGGCGATGGTTCGCCCCGTCTGGGTATTCTCAATCAGCAGGTCGGCATCCTCAGGCAGAAAGGCTTCGCTCGCCCCCCAGGTGGGGACTACCCGGTATAAGCCGAGGTGATTATCTCTGGCGTACTTATCGGCGGTGTTTACATACTCTGAGGCTACCCTAAGTGGCACTGTCTGCCTGGCATTAAACTCCCTCAGGCCGTTGACATCACTTATAGGTAAGAGCTTGCTGACCACCGCCACTATTTTAACACTGCCCAGCTTCAGGTCAACGAGCTCGGTCACCGGGCTGGAGGGGAATTGGTAGAGGTGCTCCATAAGCCAGTCCCGGCCGGTAATCGCCAGGTCAAAATTCCCATTGGCTACCTGCAGTGGCATATCCTGAGGTCTAATCACCTTGACGGCGAGACCGCTCAGGGTGGTAGTTGGGCGGCGGTTTCCCGCTGGCGATGGGTAATCGTCAACGGTGATGCCGGCTTTGCTCAGCAGACGAAGGGCATACAGTTGCTGATGCCCGTCGGGTAAGGCAAGCCAGACTATATCCTCGTCGCTGGTTTTGGGGTAAGCCCCCGGTTTTCGGGGGTATTGCCCCGGAATTTCAGGCTCGGCCGCTTCTTGAGCCGTCGTCTTATCGTAGATAGAAGCCACCACCTCGCCCATGTCCTTGGCTTCCCATCTGCTTTTATTGGCGATTAAACAGGCGCTGACAGTGAGTACTCTGCTTACCGGCGCTAGCTCATAGCGGGCGAGTTCCTCTGTAGTGCCGCAGACCAGGGCTAGTTCGGCGCTTTCCGGGGGATAAGCCTCAGCCGCCCCCCACAGGGGGAAGATGCTAAACCGCCTCAGCCGGAGGTTTAAGGCAAAGGACTCAGCCAGATTGGGATACTCGCTGGCAATGCGGATAATGCCTGCCTTGGTCTTTATTTCTTCTATTGTAGGTATCCCCTTTACGCTGCCAGCGGCGTAAAGAGCACCGTCCCCGTATCCCAGATTCCCCACCTTGAGCAGGGCACTGCTCGGGTATTTGGCGAAAAGCTCTTCAATCCAGTCTGAGCCACAGATGCCGAGGTCATAGTTGCCGATGGCTACCTGGATAGGAATATCCCGTTCGTGGAACACCTTGGCGATAAGGTTGGGGAAGTTTTTGGAGCTAATCCGGTAGAGGCGTGTTTTTTCCTGGTAGCCAGCAAGTCCCCACCCCGCTTTTTTGAGCCGGGCGGCGGTCTGGGCTAAAAGGCGGCCCTTAGGCAACGCCACCTTTATATTATTTATCTACCTCACCCCCTGTAATAATTTTAAAACTTCGTCGGCAGTTTTTGCCTCAAATTTTTGGTGCTTGACCTCGTCAGTCAGAATAAATAGCGGCGGCTTGCTTTTAACCTCAAGCCTCCAGTTAAAGTCAGCCTCTTTCTGCCCGCCAAGCTCTAGCTCAGCCATATGCCCGGCTTCACGCAGGCGGCTGGCAGCGCTAAAGCCATCTTTTGCTGCCTCCGGCTCAGCCCTGATTAGGATTTTCTGAGGTTGACGTTTAACCAGGGCTTCGGGCTTCACCAGCTTCATCAGGTGGTCAAGGTAAAGGGCAAAGCCAGAGGCGGGGGTATCCTTGCCCCCCATTAGCGGGATAAGGGCGTCATATCTGCCACCGCCGCCGAGCTTCTCCCCATTCTGGAAGAGCTGGAAGATGATGCCGGTATAGTATTCAAAGCCTCTTCCCGAGGCGATGTCAATCTGGTAATCACAGCCGAGGGTCTCAAGGAGCCGGGCAATATCTAGGAAGTCGTCAATATCCCCCTTGAGTTCGGGCAAGTCCGGAGTGAGCTGAAACTCGGACAATTTTCCCTTGAGGTCAAGCAAAGACAAAATCCTCCCCACCTCCGGTCTCTCCAGCTTTACCTTAGCCAGCGCTTCTATATCCCCGTCCAGAATGCGGTCAAATATTTTAATCTGCTCCTCGGGGCTTAGCCCCAGCTTTGCCAGGAGCGCCCTGATTAAGCCGGCGTGGGAGAGTCTCAGTTCAACGCCGCTAATCCTTAGCCGTTTCAGGACCTCAAGCGCCAGCATTATCAGTTCTGCGTCAGCCAGGGGGGAGCTGACGCCGATAAGTTCAGCCCCAAACTGCCATCTTTCCCTGTTTTGCTTTCCTGTCTCCTCAAAGATAAAGATATTGGCAACATAAAAGAGCCTGGCCACCTTCTTCCCTTCCATGCTATCAATATAAAGCCGGGCAACGGGGATGGTGCCGTCGGGTCTTAACACCACCCTCTCCCCGCTCCAGCCGTCCCAGTCAAGGAAGGAGTATACCCTGCTTAACCGGCCTGGGGTGAGTGTCCCCGTGGAGGTAAACAGGTGTAGGTACTCAAGGGTTGGTGTCCTGACCTCTTTATATCCCCATTTGAGGCAGCAGTCCCTGAAGACGCCCTCAATAAGGCGGAAGGTAGCCATTTCCTCCGGGGATAGGTCTCTGGTTCCTTTGCACCTTTGGATTTTCATATCAGTAAATAGTGGGTAAATTTTAGCACTATTCTGCCTGCCTATTCAACTGCGGATTTTTATTTTACAAGTAGAATAAGACGGGTATATAATTTAAAGCCACTGAGATGAGTAAGAGACTATTTAAAGCCTTGCGTCTTGCCTTCTTTATCGCTTTGCTGGCTGGCGTTTTGTTATCGGCTGCGGTCAATGCCGGTAGCCAGTTAGTCCAGGTACTGCATGTTGAGGGCGTCATTGTCCCGGTTGTGGCTGATTATATTGACCGGGGTATCAGCCAGGCTGAGGAGGAGAGTGCCGCCGCCTGCATCATTGAGCTGGATACGCCGGGAGGGCTGCTGGAGTCAACCGAGACGATAGTCAAGAGGATTATGAATGCCGATGTTCCGGTTGTGGTCTATGTCTCTCCCAAGGGTGCTTGGGCGGCTTCGGCGGGGACCTTTATTACCCTGTCGGCTCATATTGCCGCCATGATGCCGGGCACTACTATCGGCGCTGCCCATCCGGTAAGTGGTGGTGGGGAGCAGATACCCCAGGAGCAAATGCAAAAGATAACCGAGTTCTCGGCTAAGTGGATGAAGACCATTGCCCAGGAGCGCGGTCACAATATGGATGAAGCCCAGCTGGCAGTAACCGAAAGCAAGTCCTTCACTGATGTTGACGCCCTGAGTGCCAATCTTATCAACCTCAGGGCCGATAGTTTAGATAGCCTTATCTCTCAAATAGATGGCTGGAAGGTTACCCTGGCTGGTGGCCGGGAGGTTACCATAGACACCACCGGCTACGAGTTGGCGAGGCAGGAAATGAGCTCTATTGAGCGCTTTTTGCATGCTATCAGCAACCCTAACATTGCCTATATCCTGCTCAGCATCGGCAGTTTAGGCATTATGGCTGAGATTTACCACCCCGGGGCGCTCTTCCCCGGCATTACGGGCGCTATTAGCCTGCTTCTTGCCTTCTATGCCTTGAATGTCCTTGAAGCCAGATTGGGGGGAATATTGCTCATCCTGCTTGCCTTCGGTCTATTCATCTCTGAGTTATTTACCCATAGCTTTGGTTTACTTACCACCGGGGGCGTAGTGGCTTTAGTCCTCGGTTCGTTGATTTTATTTCCGGGAGGGGGAGCATTGTTTCAAATAAGCCCATGGTTGATTGCCATAGTTGTTATCCTGGTTGCTGCCTTTTTTGCCTTTGCCATTCAAATGGTAATCCGAGTCCACCGCCGCCAGGCAACCACGGGCAGGGAGGAATTGGTGGGTAAAACGGCTGTGGTCAGGGTGGCCCTTGACCCTGAGGGTATGGTTTTATTTAAGGGCGAGCTCTGGACGGCGCTGTCAGAGAAGGGTCGGGCGAAGCCCGGGGAGGAGGTGATTATAACCAGGGTTGAAGGCTTAAAGCTGTATGTAACCAAAAAAGAAAAAAGGAGGTAGATAAATGCACCCAATTTTAATCGGAGTAATTGTTTTGGCCTTGATTATACTTCTCCCGATGACAATTAAGATTGTCAAGGAGTGGGAGCGGGGGGTCATTCTTCGTCTGGGGCGGCTGGTTGGAGCCAAGGGCCCTGGCTTCTTTCTCATCATCCCCTTTGTTGACCGGATGACAAAGGTAGACCTGCGGATAGTTACTATGGATGTCCCCCGACAGGATGTAATCACTAGAGACAATGTTACCGTTGGGGTTGATGCCGTGGTCTATTTCCGGGTGGTTGACCCTGAGGCGGCAGTAGTTAAGGTATTAGACCACATCAGGGCTACCTCGCTGATATCCCAGACGACACTGCGGAATATACTGGGACAACACGAGCTTGATGAACTGCTGACACAAAGGGAAAAGCTTAATCAGGCACTACAGAAGATAATTGACGAGCAAAC
>Ga0315280_10007837_pt1 | contig 14196 bp, 15 predicted proteins | sample YL17G06_40_MG_FD_203697 | JGI IMG/M metagenome (GOLD analysis project Ga0315280, IMG submission 203697) | Sediment microbial communities from Yellowstone Lake, YNP, Wyoming, USA - YL17G06_40 | ecosystem: Environmental > Aquatic > Freshwater > Lake > Sediment | place: USA: Wyoming | collected...
GTCCAAGGCATGCAAAGCTTGCGTACTCAGCAAGGCCACCTACTTGCACCGAAGAAGTACGAACAATGCTGTGCACCTAAGAACCCACAGATGTTAGCTTCTATGGTGGGGCCGGTGGGATTTGTACCCACCAATATCGTGGGTACAATCAGCATGCTTGACCACCAGCCAGATGGTAAGTGATGTGAGCGATTAGCGAAGGTTTGGCAACCCCCGCACGTTATTGGCGGGGGTTTGCGCTTCTCGGCGGCTGCCTTGCAACCGCACTCCGGCGTCTCCCCCACCAACCACACTTACCGTTCCACACAAACAAATATCGTTACCGGACTCGGGCAGTCAGCCTGAGTCGTAGGCTCGAAGGGATTCGAACCCACGAATATCGTGGGTTCGAGACGCATTCTCATCAGCCTCTTTTAGTGCGTGGTCTTTTGTGCGATTCGATGTAGTCGTCGATATGGCTTAACCTTGAGTCGAGAGCAACTACATCCGCACACTCTTGTGGGAAGCGCTTCTGGCATAAGGTACACACATCCAGAACTAATCGTCTGTAAGCCGTAATGTCACGGCTCTTCATCACACGCACGAGTCTTCGTTCGAAATCCTGTGGTTTAAACTTGAAAGTCCTACATTGAACTTCCGCCCACTTGTACTTACCATAATACGTTTCGTTAGCAGCAAAGACAGCATGCATCAATGAACTCAATCCCTCATTGATACATAGCTCAGCCCAGTAGGGTTGTTTTCGTTTTTTGACTGCGCGATCGTAGTAATGCACCTGGCGCAACGCAGAGAAGAAGTATGAGTATAGATTGGTGGCCAAGAGTTTTTGCGGGTAGTCCCTGATTCGTGCTTTCTGGGCATTGAGCCAACCATCGTCATAGAGTACTTTCGTGTAATGAACGAAGATTGCCACCTCTTCCTCGTGATCACGTTTCCCTTCAGCCAGTTCGGACACATCAAACTCAATCTTCCGGCACCGCTTAAAGGCCACTTCATAGAATTCGTGTTCTCTTGCGAAGATGTCAACATCGTATGGGAAAGATACTGTCGGAATCGAGCCGTCAGAAAGTGATGAAAACACTGCCTCCTTGGTCTTTGCGTTCGGGATTCGATCCGCGTAGACGACAATGTCCACATCATGGCTGTACTTGTCTTGGAGACCCATCCCATAAGAACCGAAAAATGCGAGGGCACGCGGATTGAACTTCTTGAGCCCTTCGACCACTTCAGAGTACTTCAACTGTTCCTGCCTACTAGATTATTGCGCATCTCCAAACGGATCAGACAAACGGAAGCGATTCATGTTACCGGCCCGGCTAACGATTCCAAGTTTTTCCAACCGTAACCATATTCTTGAAACTGCTTGCCGCCTACCGTGATGTCTCTTGTCTGGACATGTTCTCCACCGAGTTGCTCGTAGAAGCGCCTTGAGGGATTATCGGCCAGCACCCAAACCATCATCGAATCGAAAACTCGGCTCCTCAGATCCTTGACGGCTGAAAGCATGAGCTGTTTTCCAATGCCTCTCCTCTGCAAAGCCCTAAGAATGTACAATCCAATGACTTCCCCCTTGTAAGTCGGATCACTGTCTCTATTCTGCCCACAGATTACGAACCCCACAATCTTCGAGTCATCTTCCGCAACGTATGTCGCGTCGCGGCTTTCTGGAGCTAGGTAAACACTCTCCCACCTATGGCGAGCCGCGTCATAAGACAGGCTCGAAAGGAAATCTGCAGGATAGATTCCTTGATACGTTGTACGCATCGTGTCAACGTGAACCTTCGCTATAGCCTCAGCATCCCCGACATCCGCTTTCCTGATGGTTAAGAGAGATCACTAAATCGAATTATAGGCTCGATGAAAGCTATCAGGATATTCCACGGAACCCTTCGTCGGTCAAAGCATGATTCCTTCGTTTCCACCACATTGGAGTCAAGAAACATCCACCCACGCTAGAGCACAGGGCTCCTGCACCTCCGCCTTCAAACTCTCCAGCGTGTACGGCACGGCAAACCACGCCCCAGACTAAGGCCTAACTGAAATGGAAACGTTTCGAACCCTTGAATTGGTGGGCTCGGAGGGACTCATCACCCTCGGAGAGTGGCGGTTGGGTTACCGCTTTCTCTCTTCTTCGCATAATGTTACCGTGCAGCCGTATTAGCGAATGTCGCGAATAAGTTTTGCTTCCAGAAATCTAACCTTGCGCTTCCAGAAGGAGAATCCATTCGCTAACGCAAATTGAGGCAGGCCCAATCCTGTTCTTACCTTCGAAGACCGAAAATAAGACACGCTTTTCCGGACAAGCTAGTAAGATGTCATCTTAGAATCCCTAGAAAGCATTACTAGAGCTAGCACCTAAGGACGACTTCGAGAACAACGATCTCAGACCAAAACGAACGGCCCTCTGATATCCACGATCAGGGTGTCTCGGTACTAGCCAGACGGGTTACTGCGCCGCACTTCTTGCACGCTAGTCTGTCATGGGTCAGTTGAAAGCTGGTGTTATAGTCCGGACTATTTGCAAGATACCACTTGTTTCCGCATGTCTTGCAATCCAAGTGTTTTATTCGTCCGTCGGGAGTATAAGCGACCTGGATGACTTTGGTGCCTGTGTCATCTCTCCATTTTATGTATCGTACTTGACTCTCAGATTTGTTCTGGTGTTCAATCTCTTTCTTGGGTTTCCCTCTAACTTTCTCTCCTGATGCGGTTCTTATCTTCGAAAGCCTCGCAGAACCGTGGCCAGTGCCATAGGCATTGGCGTGTGTTGTATGACAACGATCACATTCAAACTGTGCATTCGATGAAGGTTCAGCAGCAACGAGAATTCCTATCCCACACGTCGGGCACCTATCTCCAACTGAATATGACAGAGTACCACCGTCTTCTCGCGGATAATCGCAAATACCTGTCCTAGGCAGCCTGATAAAGTACCACCACTCAAGACGACTGCCAAGGCTTTGTTCTTTACTTGATAGGTCAGTACGGATTTCGCTAGTCTGACCGAAACCGATTACAGCAAGACTCAGCATTTTTCAGGCTACTGAGTCAGTTTGTCAATGTCAGCTAAAGTCAGGGAGTTTAGAGAATTACCTCTCAAGAAGCATGGGGATGTTTCCTCCAAATCTGAATGGCACAGGAGTTATGAAATCGCGGAGACCTTTTGGGCTCTTCCATTGCTCAAGAAACTCCTTGACCTAGACGGATTGAGGAAGCATGTCAATTCGAGAGAATTGCATGACGACCTAGCGAAAGGCTATGCTTTCTGCATTGTCTCTTTGCTCTGGGAATTAGCGCACTCTATAATCACTTGGCCTGAGCTTTTCGATTTGGAGAGAGATCGAGCGCTGGGACAGGCGCTACTAGAGCCGATACCGCTCTATCGAATGTCAACAAGATCACTTGCTGGACAAACGGTGAGGAAAATCACACTCCTATTCCGTCCCCTCATGGAGGTACAATCATTTGACGCGATCGACAGATTTCTTCAACGCGACCTGGTCAGTTGGATTGCCAATGTTGTCAAGATTTTCGAGTGTGGATATGCATTGGCTCCTGAGATTCGCAAACGGACAGGACTCAATCTTCTTCAAACCCTTGAACTTGCCTCGATCAGCAACCTTCTACGATCCCTACAGGATATTCGGGTGATCAAAAGTGCTTTCTACCACACTTATCGCAAAAGCACGATCTGGCCGCGAGGTCTTCCGATAAGACTCGCAGATCAAGACTTTTTTGGCGGGTATAAGCTCGCCCTAAGTTACCTTTGGCATCAGGCAGCAAAAGTCAGGCAGGATTCAAGCGAAATGATTGCTTTTGGGAAGGCAAAAACTTGGAAGGAACTTGATTCATTATTTGATTCATTTTTGCATAGGATCGTTGAACCACTTCTGAGCAGAAACAAGTTTCAATGGACGGATTTCCTAGTCTACTCGACAAGCGTCATATTTCTGAAAACGCGCAAACTACCTAAACATTTGGTGGATCTGATGTGCTCACTTCCATCTGAGTATCTGACACAACCTCAGTCGGAAACTGAACGACTAGATGAGGCATTCATGGGGTATCCGACGTTTGTTTCGGGTACCCAACTGAATTATGACTCGTCGGTCGGCTTCCTAACCGCTCTTTCGGGTGCAACAAAACGCGCAAGGAACGAAGTGTTCATTCTAAGATTCGTGCACGGGTTCGAAAAACAGGCATTTAGCTTTGCGATTCTAATAGAAACCTATGACGACTTGCGTGCAGATCCCTATTGGTGGATTTTTCCCGAGTGTTGTACAGATTCTGGCAGCGGTAGCATAGTCCTCTCAGCCATCAGCAAGCAGCTGGCAGAGTTCGGGCCTAGAATCAGAGTTCAAGACGTGAATGTGGACTTGGAGAAGTTCAGACTCTACACGAAAGGCTTTGCAGAAGAGCGACACGCAATCGACATCTCCAGTCTCAGATCCCATCTTAGCTACGCCAGAGCGGGTCTTTTTGAAGTGTTTTACGCTCTTTTGATGCAGAGCCGGGGATTCACAGTATTCTGGCGCTACAGAAATCCAAGGATCTTGGGAGATTACGAAATTGATGTTCTTTCACTGGAGCAGTCAGGGATTCGGATGGAGATTGCAGAATGCACTTTGACTGCTTCTAGGGATGATTTGGAGAGGTTGATGCGGAACACCAAATTGGTTGAGAAAAACCGCGTCGAGATTATCCGACATATTGGAGGGCAGTTTCCACCAGGGTCGCTCGAGATTAAGGCAACTCTAGTGGTTCTTCGCCCCACAGAATTGAAAACTGGCGACAAAGTCGAATTACGCTCAGAGAACTGGCTTGCCAGTGAATGTAGGAAGGTTGGTCTAAGCTGGGCTGAAGTCAAGGAGTTGTTCCATTAGATGACTCGGTATCGGTTCACTGCTGCTGATCGCTTTTGACTGTCGATTGGCGACTTTGAATCGTGTGGCCTAATCCAGGATTCCAGTGTCCCCCCGGCGCTTTCAACTCCACCTACTGCATCCAAAGTCTAGAGGTGCGCACACACATTTGCATGTGCTCGCTGCGAAACGCTTACCTGTGCGGTCTCGACAGATTAACATGAGACTATGTCTCCGGTTCTGTCCGACAAAAGCGAAACTATCGATCTTGCGAAGAAGACCGGACAGAAGATATTCGGGATATGTGTTGACGTAGTCGAGGAAGAGAGCCCTAATCCAATGGGGCCGGCTCGGTACGACTATAGACGTGATAGAATATGTCTCTTCCCAAGTTTCATCAATAGATTATGCGAAGAGCATGAGGATAGTCAGGCGCTCATCATCTACACCATCTGCCACGAAATGGGCCATGCCTCAGAGACTCGATCTTTTGAGCGGGGGCTCCTCTTCCCATATGGGCTGAAAATATCGTACAACCTATCGACCCTCATGAAGAGCAGGTTCGGAATCAGCCTATTTCCACAGGATCTTACGATGTCGATGCATCAGGTTCTGAATGGGGTGCTAGACTACTGCGTAGACCGGAAGCTCAATGCGAATGGCATGAAGGACGTCACGCAAAAGAACATAATCTCGCAGGTCAAGTCAGAGCTGGACAAGAGAAGGTCTGGTAACTATAAGTTGGGGTTGGACAAGTTTAATGCGCTTACAAACTTGCCGCTACGAATTGTATCGTACTGTTTCGGAGAGCTGGATCAGACTGAGCGAGCGATCCTAGAGGAATACTATCGATATGATGGGCTACTCGATAAATGGCGAGTGGAGCGAGAGGTCTTGGAGTCTTGTGAGTTTGGGAATGTGGATCGACTGATTGAAACGGTAGAGAAAACATACTACGAAATGTTTGGAATTGTTGTATCCGTTGAGTCTACTGGAAGAGAATTGCTCGAAACACAATATGTGAGCGGGAAGCTTCCTGACTTCTGGAAAGCGTCGGAGTATTTCGTATTCTCACTAAAGTGACCGCTTATGGTGGCGGTTGACTTACCGCTTCCTTAGCATCGTAGACATCGAAAATCAAACGTCAGATCAGGCGGCAATGACCCATACTGCTCTAATTAGGAGATGCTCCTTAACTTAGTTCGGATTTAGATGTCAACTGGGAAACAGCTTGATCCTCGCTACCTGGCTTTGAGTTTGCGTCAGCATGCCTCCCTTCTGAGAGTCGGTCAATTCCCTGCTAGTGCAGAAATTCTAGAGCAATTTGCAAACGTCATCGAAACGAGAAAAGCTGATGAGCGATTCTTTAATGAAAACTATCCGAAGCTAGAAACTGCGCTTCGAAAGGAATTCACTCTTGGTGCAAATTGGAGACCAGGGTTGTTTGACGACGCTGACGCGATAATCAAGGTAGGATCACTAGCGCTAGAGACGTTGCAAATTGTGGAGCCGACAAAGGTACGCCAAGAAAATGTGAACAGGATTATGATTACCGCGATGAAAGAGACGGATGAGGTGGCTCAAATCTACCTACTTTGCTTCGTTTACTTGCTTCTATTGGAGGGGATTTATGATGAATTCATGCGCTTTCTGTACGCGCTTCATAAGAAGCTGTCAACAACTGGAGCGGATCTCCGCTCCATTCGGACTCAATTCAGTCAAGATGGCGTTGGGGGTACGTTATTCTCTGGTTGGAATTCCACGGTTAGAAATGGGATCGCTCATTCAACATTCACTGTTGACGAAGCCTCAAAGCAGCTCTTGTTCGAAGATCGAATATCCGGGAAGAAAGAACGAATGAGTTTCAACGACTTCAGGGAGCTTACGCAGAAATTACTCGACGTTGGAACTGCGGTGCTCGTTTTGTTAATGTTGAGAATTTTGACCCCGTTGAATTACCAGGAAGCTCTGAAGAGTTCCACTAAATGCGCTTTCTAGAGGGTGACCGGTACTTGACTGATTAGCGGCTTGACAAGAGTGGCCTCCTTAATTTTGATGAAGACTATTGCCAGGTCGCGCCTCATCTTCGCGTCGTCGGCCAAGTCAGGCCGGTAGCGGACAAGGCCAAACGAAGACCCCTCTGAGTCCTTCCCCTTGAACCACAGCACGACTTGGCCTTTCCTGTTCTTCACGGTGACTCCGCCGACCATCTTCAGGTCGGGTTCGCTGGTCACAGGAATACGCCGGCCACGACAGCGCCGGAAGCGATCAAGGCCAGTCCGCACGCCGCCGCGTAGTAGGCCGGCCAGTAGGCCGCCGGATACGCCCTCGCCGTCGCCGCAGCAAGGGAGAAGGCGAGAACCCATATTCCGACCACGACGACAACAACACCGCTGACCCCGGTTTTGTCTTTACGCATCTCTCCAGATCTCCTCGCCGTGCCTCTCCTTGAGCATCTTCATGATCATCTTGATCTCGTACGAGTCTGTGAGAACCTTTCCCGCTCCAAGCTCGTCCAACACTTCAGCGAGGACTTTCTGGTCGGCCAAATTGCTCGCGTCCTCCGATTCGGCGAGCAGAACCATCAGATACATGTTCTCGAGGTGAACCTGACGGCTGAACTTCCGTCCCTTCCCCACGCGCCGAAAGGCCGCGCTTATTCTCCCTCTTTGATGATCGGGAAGCTGCTCCCAGGTGTGCGACAGCGCGACGGCAAAGACGTGGCTCACGGCCAAGTCGTCCGGCAGATTCGCCCCGCAGAAACACACCAGACCGATCACATCTTTCTCCAATTCCGCTCCGCAGGCCGGACACTTCCGAACCGGCGTTTCCGGCGGCACCGGAGGCGCGGGACTCATCGGCTGGACGACCGGGGCAGACTCTACTATTTTCCTCCCGACTTCCGCTACTTCTCTGGCGACTGTTGACGGCAACAGTTCGACTTCGACTTGCTCGCCCGCAAGCGATCTGTACCTTGAATCCTTGCTCAGTGGAAGAAAACGTTCGACGTCGTAGTTCCATGTCGGCATATCGCTGTCAGGATCCGTCAACAGTATTCTGAACTCGCCGTTGTGCAGAGCAGGCTGCGTACCCGTCTCCCACACCTTTTCCCCGACACGAATCCTGACGGGTTCCCGGTACAGCCAGATAGTAGACTCCTCAAGATGCCTCTGAAAATTCTGCAGGTTGCCGTAGAGCGCCAGCCACTCGTTCGACGACCTGCCTACAAGCCTGATCCTCAGCTTCCGAACCGCCTCAGCCAAACTCATCTTTCTCCTTTCAAGCGACTGTCGAATCGGCAGACGGTTAGACATACGGCAATAGCTACTTATAGACTTTCCGCGTGTTCATCGTGTGGATGTTGCCGATGATCGAAGCGAAAGGCCGCTACTTGAGACGGGACGGAAAGATGTACATTTACGTTCCATCCGCGCTAGTGCTGGACTCGAAGTTTCCGTTAGAGGGCAAGTCGGGAGTAGTCAAGATCCGCGTGGAAGCGAAGCACCTGATCGTCGAGACCGCCTGACGCGGCCGACGACCCGCCGACACTTGCGTTTGGCCCTTTCTCTCTTTGTCTTGGCCATCATCGGGTTCCCAGTCCTTCCCAGCGTTTCGCGCCCTCTCCCAGCGTTGTGTGCTGCTCTTTCGCTCAGGTGTGTTTCATTGAGCGCATTGTTCACTCCGCAAACACCAAACAACTCGGCACCTTCCAGTTTCCATTTGTCCCTTTGACCCTTTCCGCTCCACCGCTCCGACCCAGGCCGACCCAAGTCCGTGTCAAGTGAGCCGGCCCCAAGTGTCGGACTTCGAGGAAAATATCAGTCTCCGAAAAGTGAGAGCGAAACAGTCGAAACCTGCGCGGAAACGGCGGGAACCACCCCGTTTCACGCCGATTTACACTTGTCTCTGCGCCAGCCTCGACCGGCCTTCGGCTCCCAGAGAAATTCGCCTTCGTCGAGCTGGGCTAGAACCGGCCGAGTAGACTCGTTCATCCTTGCAGCCAGCCACTTGTTGCGCGGATCTATCGGGCCGAGTATCGGCTTGACGTTTCCCATAGTCTCCTCGCAGAAAACGGATTGAGCGACTAGGACTGCTTGGACTCCGGCGTTCTTGGCGTTGGCCACGAAGTAGGATAGGGTTCGCTCGTCGTAGAGGGTTGCGTCCTCGACTATCAGCGCGATTCCCGGTCTCCACTTCCGCATGATTATGCGCTTCAGCAGGTCGGTGACCATCATTGCTAGGGCTGTGGGGTCTGCGAACTCCAGACGCACGCTGACACGCCTCGACTTGGACTTGGTGATCTGGTCGATGGTTCCATTCACGATGTTCGCCGTGTCTCCGGCGATAGAGGAGTATTGGACGAGCATGAATGTCTGGGCGGAATCCCTGTCCGGCACGTAGGGAACCGTGCGGTCGTATCGCAGCGGAATCTGCTCGAACTTTTCCTCTCTTCCGTATTCGCCTCTCACGTCCAGGACTACTAGGCGCCTGTGCTTTTCCAACAGCGGAATGAGCTTGCGCTTCATCAGGTACCGCGTCTTTCCGTGAAGAGTCGGCGCGATTGCTCCCAAGTGGTGGCCGTCCGTGACCCGAAGCGCCTCGTCTTTGACGAGGCGGTCGGCGATGTGTTCTCGCACCGTGTTCGCGAGAATCGTTGAGTACGGCAGGCCGGTTTCCGCGTGTATGTTGTCGACTACTGCGGCTTCCTGTTCGGGAAGGCTGAAGGTGAACTTTCGGTTGGCCAACTCACTGATCCCCGGAGCGTATGCGCTCCTTTTCCAGCAGGCGCTCTATCTTGGCACCCAGCGCTTTCAGCTCCTCGTAGATCTGCGCGTCGAGGCTCGTCGTCACCTTCCGTTGGTCAGCCACTCGTGTCAGCCTTCTTGGACACGGTCATTTTGAATCCGCCTTCGCGTTCAGTTTCTCGATGACGAAGACAAGCCTGTCCTTCTCATCCTCGTAGGCTCCGCGCCGCACGGTGACATATTCCTTCCACACGATTCCGCGCTCGCCGCACCAATCTGCCGGGAGGGTAATGTTGACGCACCCGCCGTTCGCGCCGACCTTTCTGACCTCCGGACACCCCTCGTCGAGAACCAGTATCCGTTTCGCCACTCCTTCCACCTACTTCTCATACTTCAAAAAGTACTAAAAGCAGGCCAGAAATCCGCGTCCGTGCGGCGGGCCCCGCTGGTGGCCGCTTTACGTGGGTGGGTTTGTCTGACTCAACAAATATCCGGCACCAGACGCTAGAAACATCGTTGCAGTTCGCGGTAGTATTGTTAGAAAGGTTAGGGTTTCTATGGTAATTTCAGTTGGGGTTGAGCCTGGAGCCGGGAGTCAGTAAGTACTGTTTGTTCCCCGGGGGCTCTACCCTTCGGCGAAGTAATCTGAATCAATCTTTTTTATATCGTATCTAGCCACTTGTGCAACGCCAACGCCGTGCTCTATCATTAACGAAGCGAGTTTTTCTCCGTCAATCAATACGACCTTCTTCTCCAAGTGTTTCACATATTCCCTCGCATCTCCGCTAAACTGAGAAGTGGTGATGAAAACTCCTTTTCGAGCCTTTTGACCCTCAAGACTACCCACGAAAGATTGAACGACTGGCCTACCTACGGTGCCGTCCCATCGCTTGGCCTGAACGTAAATCTCATCTAATCCCAGCTTGTCTTCCTTGATGACCCCGTCAATTCCTCCGTCTCCACTCTTGCCCACTCTCCTAGCGTCTTCAGGAGACCCCCCATATCCTATTGCCACGAGCAAATCAATAACAAGGTTCTCGAAGAACGCCGGGGAACAATTCCTGATGTGCTCCAGCAAGTCTTCAGTCAGCGTTTGTTTGAGCTTTTGATAACCACTTCCCAAGAGGTCGTCAGGGGTTTCAGGGCGTTCTTCTTCTTCGTCCTTGGGAACTGACGCTTTCTTGAACTCAAGGAACTCGGGAAATTGCTGCAAGAACTTCTGGTCAATGCGGGCTGGTTTCTTGCTCAGCACGTCTTTTCCACGCTGAGTAATGCGAATTTTGCCTCTGGCTTTACGTTCCAGTAGACCAGCTTTTAGCATGTAGGTTCGGGCCCAGCCAACTCGGTTGTACATAACGGTCTGCACTCCACTCGGCAGCATCCGCTGCCTCTCCTCATCAGATAACTTGAATTCATTGGAAAGCTCCATAATGACATCGGTCATGACGTGCTCCTCATCGTCGCCCACAGCGCGCAACAATGGTAGCATTATGGTCTGATAGTCAGGAAGCGGCATTACGGAAGCCCGTTATCCTGTTAGTCGAGGCTAGATTTGACTTTTCTCTCTGCGAGTAGTAGTGATTTCATACCTACACACTTTGCAGGATACGAAGTGTAGAAAATATCAGTGAAGAGTTTGCGCGCCCAAAGCTGATTAGATTGCGTCTTGCGCAGTCACCTACGGCTCAGGAGTTCTTCATCGGAGACTGAATGAAGCGTTCGCCGCAGGTCATCCGTTAGATTTGGACTTTTCAAGCGGCCAATCTGACCATTTCCTGGCGGTTTGGCAATACGCAGGAACAGTTTTTCCAATGCTGCTATGGTTTTGACAGACTTGCACACGTATAGGCTGAAATTGTCCCACTTATGGCGATGCTTGTCGCCTAAGTGATTGCGGACTCTGCCGACCAAGTTGTGTTTTGCGATTCCAAGATAATACAGATTATCTCCCTTGTAGAGAGCATAAACGCCCTTATTGTGGGGCAGAACCTGCTCGATTAGAGCAAAGCGCGAGTCAATGAGCTTTCTTCGCTTCCGTTCTAGATACCCCTGAACGAGTCTGGCCTGCCTACCACGTCTTCTCTTATGACCCGTTGCCTTCAGATCACTCTTTGGGACTGTTCTGGGCAAATCGTCCACACTGAAGTCTATTCAGTATTTTGGGAACTTAAGACTGTGGATTCACCGCTTTGTATAGGTTGAATTTCTTAGCGAGCTTGGTTTAATCGAACTGTCTTCTTGACACAAACTTTCCAGAGATTGAAGAACTAGGCAAATCAGTCGCTCAATTCAGGTAGATCCTTGCCAAGAAAATTGAGGAGTGGAAAGCAGCAGCTTTTCCTGGAGTGCAGTTTCATCCTAGCAACTGTAGATTAGGCGAAGCGCTTCTTGGCGTCGTATGTTCTAGTTGCTTGATGGTGTGCTCCTGCTGTCCATGGGTATCGTGGTTCAAGAAGACTGAGAGGATATTCTGCAAGACGCTTGTGGACATATTCTCTTTCTTTTTCTGCGAGGTCGAACGCTTTCTCGATAATCTCATCAGCTTTCCTTGACAGTTCTTTAAACCTAAGAATATCAGGAGAATCAGGTTTTCCTGCGTCATCGATCATTTTGACAACTTGCTCATAAGCGATTGGGACTTCGAGGCTTTGTATCTGTTTCTGAGTAATTTCAGTTTCATCTTCTGGGAGCAGGTGAGCAACCATTTTCAGCAGTGGCAGGGAGCCTCGCAGGAAGAATATGCTCATTGTATCATCTTCGTCGAAGGTGGTTAGGACTGGTTCGCCTTGAATCTCAGTAATTCTAACTTCACCAATAGCTGTTCCACTCCAAGTTGAGAAGTCTAGTTCACTGAAGGTTGAGAGTCGTTGCTTGCTGGCTGTTTGAATAGCTTGGTCAATTAGATCCCAGCGTTTCTTAATGTCAGATGATAGCTTTCTCAATTCGTCTGCTACGGGGATGAGCTCCTGTTGGTGGGTGAAGAGTTCGTCGACTATTGGCAGACTTTCAAGAGTTCGTCCGTAAAGAGTGCATCTTCTTCTGAGCAGGATTGTGGTTCTAAGAGAGACGTGGTGGATGAAACGCACTAAGGCTGAGTTGAAGTAGATGTCCCAGGGAAAGTCAGTAACCTCTTTCTTCGGCACGAAAATTATCGTAGAATCGTTGAATGCAACCGTTTTAGGATTGAACTTAGCAGAGATTGGTGCAACTACTATTCTAGGAAGAACGTAGCCAACCCTACGATATTCCTCATCATATCCCCACACTGACTTGCTCTCGACATCTTCAGGGTCAACCCATCCTTCGGATGAACGGTCGTCTAGGTGATAGGTGGCAACGTCTGAGCCTTTGAATAGCGGATATGCTCCACTCTTCTTTGATGGTTGTATCTTCTTCCCTGATCCTAACTTCATGCCGTAAAGGAGAGCGACGTTAGTTGTTTCCTCTTCGCCTTCTGGATTTTTCTTTCCCTTCTTGATTTGAGTATCTTTGGTTGGGAGTGGTTGAGCATAGTGTGACAATTTCTTTGGGTTTGAGAGAAGTTTCTTCAATATGGGAACGTCGTTTTCTTGAATTTTCGTGAGGAAGTACCCGAACGGATTTGCTATGTTTTTCTCTAGTAGTGACTGGTTCACGTATGATGGTGGGGCTTTGCTTACGTCGATTTCATTGCTCTCGTTTACGTGTGAGGGGTCAACGACTCGAACCGCAATCTGCCAGTCCTGTGGTGGTGTTTCTTTCTGAACGATAATGAGCATTGGAACAATGTCTGCATCGAACAGTTTGTATGCGACCAATTCTAAGTCAACAATGTGAAGAATCTTTGACTTCAGCAACGCTTGTCGTAAAGCGAGGGCTGCCGCAGAATTGGCGAATCCTAAGGAGAGAACGAAGCCAAGAACACCTTTCTCTTCGAGCCAAGGTGGCATAGTGTCCTCTCCTGACTCAATTTTCCTTTGACCTCCTACCAATGCTCTCTGAACGAAGAAGAACGCCACGTCACTGTTGCGTGTATCAACGGTTGAGTAGAATGACCGCCACGGCCCCGTATCTTTCAATCGCTCGTTACGAATATAGGGTGGGTTGCCGACAACATAGTGATATTTTGAATCTCGTGTTAGCGTTGCTTCCCGTTCCAGAGGAGCTGTGATGGCTTCTCCTAAGGTTAGTTGGGGGTCGTATTCAAGTGAGTTCAAGCCTCCGTATACGGGCATTTCAGGCAGTCTATGCTTCTGTTCAGGATCCAAATACGGAAAGAGTGTCCAAAGGACTTGGAGCTGCGTGATGAATGAGGCGAAGACGTTGATATCTAACCCGTGAATCAACTCCAAACTAGATTGTATGGCAGTTCTTGGCGAAATCCCACGACCAATCATATCGTCAACAGACTGCTTCAGTGCTTGGACGAGAAACGAGCCAGACCCACAAGCAGGGTCTAGCAAAGCTCCTTTTTCTTTAACGAAACCCGTTTCGCTTAGGATGAATTTGACGATTAGTGGCTTTGTGTAGTATTCCCCCAGTTTCTTTCTTCTAGGTCTGTCGAGGAAGGCTTCGTAAAGATTTCCAAGAATGTCTCCTGAAATCTCTTC
>Ga0315280_10007838_pt1 | contig 14194 bp, 14 predicted proteins | sample YL17G06_40_MG_FD_203697 | JGI IMG/M metagenome (GOLD analysis project Ga0315280, IMG submission 203697) | Sediment microbial communities from Yellowstone Lake, YNP, Wyoming, USA - YL17G06_40 | ecosystem: Environmental > Aquatic > Freshwater > Lake > Sediment | place: USA: Wyoming | collected...
AACATCCGCCGTTCTACTTAAGCCATCAAGATTCAAGAACAGACTGCTGGTTTGTTGCTCATGTGGTAAGGTGATTGAACAGAGACGCTTTCATCGCGTGCTGAATCAGGGAAGATGCAATTATAGGCACTGTTCTTGCGCTCGAAAAGTAGGCTTGTTGTAGTGTTGTTTCTTCTAAAACATTATGGGTCTGGTAGCACATGGGTCGAACCCATCAGAGCATTGCTACCGAGGCACTCAGGCGTACTACCAGACTGTGGAGGAAAAATAGTTTCAGACTTGGCATCTTACAAACAAAACAGTGACATCCTCCCACATCTTAAGAATGTGGGCTTCTGGCTGCTTGTTGTAGTGGTCATACTGATTGGGGTGTTCGTTGCTAGTATCGCAATACCGTCCCACTTATGGGGAAACTATCTTGTGACTCAAATTGTTACCGTGACCACGACAACCACTGTCAGCATGAAAACGACTCCAGTGTTCCAAGCGGTGTTCTGGGGGAGTTTGCTTCCAGCTCTCGGCATCGCTCTGATCTTGCTGTTCGTGCCGACAAGATATTCTAAACAACGAGATAATTGAATTGGAGCCTACTGTTCTTGCTGATTCGAGGTCGAAACAACGTTGGCTAAACCGTGTGCCTGAATTAATGCATCAACGCCGCTTAAGCGAGCTTGAGCAGTTCGAGGACTTTGGTAAAACCAAGGTCGAGGTTCTTCTAAGCGAGGCTTTGAAGGCTACGAGTCGGGGTCGTCCACCTGAAGCGTTAGAGGACTTGTTAGTCGAATACTACAATCATATGGTGAAAAAAGGTTACGCTCAAACAAGCGCGAAAACCAAGTATCATATCGTTCGAGGCTTCTTCAGCATCAACAATGTGAAACCAGCACCTTTACCGCGTAACCTCACAGTCACAGGTTCCTCCTATGAACCAGGGCAACTCCTAACACAAGAGCAGGTGAAGGCGATGGTCAAGATGCAGGAGGATCCGCAGGATAAGGCGAGCGTGGCCTTTCTTGCAAGCACAGGTCAACGGAAAGGTGTGATTCTCGGTTTGCGCTGGGACATAATCCGACTCGTAGATGGCTACGGTCTCGTGGAAGTTCCACCAACCCTTGAATCACCAGACGGATACAATGTGAACAAGGGAAGAAACCGATACAAGTTCGTAATAATCCCCAGCACCATGAAGCTACTCAAAGCCCTCCCCTCGCTACCGCTAGGTTACGTGTTCAACACATCTTGGCATCAGATCATTCGAGCCGTAGAAAGCGCAGCAGACAAGTTGAAGATTCAACGCAAAATCCCTGGACGAGTAGGACGAAACTGGCATTCCGTTCACCCACACATCTTTCGCCGGTACTGGAAGAATCAGATGCGTGAAAGCAAGGCAATGGCAGGCATGGCTCCTGATGAGGCCCGAATCTTCCTAGACTTCAACATGGGGCACATTGTGCCCTATACTGGAGCATACGACACATTCACAGATGAAAAGCTGATTGCAGCCTACAAACGAGCCGAAGAACAATTGAGCGTGGTGTAAACTACCCACAGCTAAAGCTTGTGGGCTTTCCTGTCGCTGTTCACGACAAGGCCGCACTTGCATCCGAACTCTAATGTAAACATGTGGCATGTTATTGTGGTAACGTGACATCCTCCCACGAATGAATTCGTGGGCTTCCAGCGAGAGGTTTTCATTGGGCATGAACATTCCCCCCGCGTATAGTTCCTGCTTCAACGAAGCCGCTTGCCCTCGAACGCTCGAAGGTAGAGGCTGCTTCTCTACAGGCGTAAATTCCCGCTCGCCTTTTGATAACATACGGCATAAAATGGCTCAAGATATCTAAAGTAACGCACAACTTGACGCAGAACAAGCCGCACCACAACCCATATATTATCGAGCATGACAAGCTATATTACGGAATGCGTATGAGCGCTAAGATCCAGGTTGAGTTGACGGCAACTCAGATTCTTGAAGCAATTCAACGCAGACCTAGAGTCACGCCAATCCTCATAGCGGACGAAACGGGGATGCCTCCAGGCATGGTTCGCACAATCCTCGTCACCCTCACAAACCTACGACTCGTCACGAGCCCAGCCCGAGGACTCTACGAGATTACTCCTCTCGGAGAACAAATTCTTAAAGAAAACAAAGGAGCTGTGAAGAAATGACCCAAAAAGAGTGGAGAATGTACCACTTGTGCCTCATGATTTGCGTGGTTCTGCTTACAGCAGGAATTACCCACGCGACTGCCATCACAATCTCGACATCTGTCTATACGTTTCCGGTGTTTCTCGTGTTGTTAGGATTGTGCTTTGGCGTTTTCGGCGTGATAGAATGGGATGCTACGAAATATGATCGATAACATAACGGAGATGAATAAGGAATGAGTGGAGAATTGGTTGATGCTGAAGTCATAGATTACAACTTCGTAGGCACAAACTTCGTTATAGTGCGACTGTCGGATGGGACAGAGTGTAAGTTGACAGTAGATGTAGTTGCCATTCGTCTCAAAGACCAGAAAAATCCCGATGGAACGCCTATCTATAATGTCAACTGGAATGTCCTAACCTCTTGGAAGCTTCCACATGGTCGAATAATCAAAGTGCCGAAACCACAATTGCCGCAGCAACCCAAACCACAAGACACGCGGCTCGCCGCATGAGGAGGCAGAGAGATGACTGACTTGACTTTAACAAAATCCGTAGTTGAGGCGCTTGCTTCGTTTGGTGGGGCTACGGGTGTTGGTGCTGTGATTGGGTACGGGTTCAAGAAACTTCTGAAGATTCTGCTGATGGTGCTCGCGGTTCTTACTGCGCTAGTTGCGGTGCCAATTGGCTACTTGACTTATTTAGGCGTAATCAAAGTTGACTTCGACAAACTCTACGCGCTAATTAATTCCGCTGGAACAGCAGGAATCTCAGCACTCACGAACCTAGTTCAAACAATCTCAATAGCCCTCCCAGTTCTAGGGGGATTCGCCGCAGGATTCGCAATCGGTTTTAAGAAAGGATAAATCGGAAATGAGTGGTCAACAATCTAGTTTAATTCTTGTGCTTCTCGTAATCTCACTTGCTTCAGGTGTTGTAGGCTATGTGTTGCATGCCTCATCTCCAATCGTTTCTCATATGCCTCTCCCAGCTAACGGAACTGTCCAGACCACTAATGAAGTCTTCGTGATCGATGATCCTAACGGGATTCCAATTCATGTCAAGTACATTCAACAAATGACTGGGGCCTTGCTATTTGACCCATCATCTTCGTAGAGAAACATAAGGGCAGTCTGAGATGAGCAAGAATCAATCAAAGCCTCAAAAACCTAAGCACGATTGGGATCTTCACTGGGTATGGGTTGGTGTTCGAGTGGTGTTCTTCATCGGCTTGTTTTTCGGAACAGTTGTACTTGTATCAGGATTTGCCACAGAAAATTCGAGAATTGCTAACTGCGTAAGCTGGCAACTACCGAATTGGGGCATCAAAAGTATCACGATTACTCCTCAACAATCTGGCTACGGTATGGCTCTCAATGTTCTAGGGCACTTCAAGTTAGCTACCGGAAATGGTTCACTCCTTGTGGATGCAGACTGGACTACGACTAAGCAGGCTTTCTTTTCATCATCAGGTTCAACCGAAGCAACTCTAACACCATCCGCTACTGCAATGCCGAGTGAAACTTTGGTCGGAGTGGTCAGTTCAGGTAGCTATGCGGACAATTTCACTCTTCAAATACCAGAACCGAACTGGAAAAAGTCATCTTCCAGTAGAGGAATTGACAACATAACTTTACCAGACATTTTTCCCAGTCCAAGAGTTCAGACAGCCACAGTTTCGAATGCCACTCAACATTTTGCGATAAGCATTGCATTGAACGGAAATCCAGTCTGCCTTGACAAATTTCCAGCCCAATCGCTAGTGGATGAGGTTATTCAATATTGGATAATTGGGTTGGTTGGCGCGGCTGTGATTTACCGCCTACTATGGTTCTTCCTTACAGAGCATTGGTGATGATGTTTCAAGATTGTGGAGCGGTAATGTTCTCTAACATAATGGAGCTTGCTTGAAAGATGGCTTCCTATCATTACGGTGTCGTTGATGGTCGCGCGGAATGTCTTGATTGTGGATGGAGCACTCAGAGTTACAAGAACGCGCAGGCGATCGCGAAAATTCACGCAAAGAAGCGGGGTCACAAAGTCCTAGGCGAGCTTGGAATCGCCTTCGGGTACGACTATCATAAGGAGTGAGAAAGCAAGTTGGAATATTGTGAATGTTGCGGTCAGCCACTTCCCAATCATGGAGGTTGCGGTGAGCAAGTATTAGGCTTCAATCCACGGCCAGCTCACGATCTTGCGGAAGCCTACCATAGAACCTTGGATGAACTTGTCAAGTATTGTCAGAAAGGTCTGAGTCAAGCAGACCTAGAGTGGGCTAGGAAGCAGACCTATGGAGAATACTGCGACATCATGCGGTGGGCTGGGAGAGAACCTTGAGCGAACAAGCATCAGTTCATTGTCCTGAATGTGGGAAGCTCATCAAACTCTGGATCAGAATCAATGACCTAGACGAGTCTCCGTATGTTGAGGAGGTACAGGCGACTAGAGCGTAATGTTTCAACGGTATAACATAAGGAGGAAGGAGATTACCACGAAGAAAAGCACATTCGCTAGGAACCTGTACTGGACTTGTGTCGGGATCTTGGTAGGATGGTCAGTAATGCTTGCAGGCGGATACGCGCCTCGGTGGATCGAACCCACTCTTGGCCTGTTTCGCGGGAGTTGCCGCAGTACTGAAGAATGATTCACCAGTATGATTGGAGAAAGATACCAGCTACCCATGCCTATGTGCAGGTTTTTTCTTTTGATGCTGTTTGGTTGCTCTACAGCAATTAAAGAAGGAGTATCCATTATACACTAAGGTTGCTGCTCCAACTCTTGCTTTCATGAAAAGACGTACAGCAGCTCTAGGGCTGGACACATCAGAATATATGCGGTATCTAATCATTCGAGATCAAGATACTTGGGCTCTCAAGCCAAAGAAGCACGACTCAGATAAGAGGAAAGAGAAACCCAAGCCTATTGCGGCCGATATCTCCTTCAAGAAGGTGGGTAAGGAGTGGGTTCCTTCGCTATGAGTGCGGATACTTGGAGCTGGGTTGGGCATGTGGTGGCCGTATTCGTGCTGTGTGGTTCAATTACGGTCGTAATCTTGGCGCTGTGGCAGATCCTGCACTGAGTCGTCTGCGGGAGTCGAAAATTTCACTAAGAGTTGAATTACACGGCCCGAATTTGTAATGTTACGTGACTAACAACACACAGCCAGATTCCAAACCCTTTCCCCCAAATGCCCCTGATTCTTGATGGATTGAGAAGATTCAAGGCGACTTCACGAATTCCTCGATGAACTTCTGTAAAGTTCACCACCACAGTTACCGACTCCTACGACACCAAGCAATGAATTAAGAACCTTTTAAGGCAAATTACGGGAAACGTTTTTTCTTTTACGGGAAAGCGGAAACGAAAACCCGCAAATTGCTATGCACCTGGAAAGTTATGATCGTCTTGGGCAGGGTCACAGTAATAATCCCAGATGATTTGGAGGATTGGCTTCGTCGCCAATGCTCAAGAGAAGGCTACCATGGAGGGGCGATTAGCAAGATCGTCATCAAAGCCCTGATGACGTACAAAGAGGAACTCGACGCGAAAAGAAGCTCTTTAGACATATAGGCTGTCGGAAAATGTAGCCCATTGCCGAACCTGTTTCGAAAACTTAGGTTCCTAAAGTTTCCAACCCTTAGGCTCATCCAGTCTTAGCTTAGGCAGGGGAACTTGGAGAACCTTCACCCCTGCTAGGATTGTGCCCGCGGCCTTTCGCTGGTTACTAACGACTTGGGTCGTGGTTTTCAACATCGATTTTCCACGCACTAGTTCTTGGTCGTCCTTTGCTATTATGGTTTCTGGGGACTGCCGGGAACCAAAAGCACCCAGCACTTTGTCAGGGAAATATAGGTATGATTTCTCCCAGCAGTTCTGGCAAACATACACGTAAGGACTAGTCGGGTACGGGCCTTTCCTCTTATGCTCCTCGTCATCAAACTTTGATCCGCAACAAAGGCAAACCGTAGGAGGTTCCTGTGACCCAATCTGCCATGCCTGTACGTTCAATACCCCTGATGCCTCCAGTCTTTGGAGCCACACCATTTTGGCTTCTGGGTTGAAACCATGACAAGTTGCTGATGATCCGCGCCCTGTTCTATCAATTCGGGTTCTGGTGCGGGCCGTGGAAGTTTGGGAATAACGGGTCGAAGTTCAAAGGCCTCGTCGAAGTTCTCTGCCCTCAGGAATTTGTCAACCAATGCCTTGTACGGCGGGAAACCCCCGGCAAAGCCAATGACTCTTCGGGCGTCGGCTACTTGTTCCAGACGGTCCCTGTCCCAATGAGGCGATACATACTTGTTCTTTTCGAGCGAAGTTAGTGGTTCATATCGCATCGGATAGGAAACTACGCCCCATGTTAGCAGTTCCCTAATTCGCTCAAAGAAGTCTTCAGGACCATCCGTATAGTTGAAGAGAACATACACGACGATCTTTCGTTTTCGGACTCCTCTGTCGGCAAGTAGATCGATTGCTCTCTTCACATATGGGCCGATTCCGTGGAAGTCGTAAGCAAATCGGATAACCGACATCTTGATCTTGCTGATTTTCTCAGCAACCTCATCGGTCACGCAGCGGGAATCCAGTCCTTGATTAAAATCAGTATCTAGGCCAATGTCTGCGAGTTCATCGAATATCGCACGCCAGTTCGGAGCTGCGGCAATATTGTTGTCCCATAATGTGACCCGAGTATGACCAGGGTAGATCAGGCGGCGAATGTTAGAGTTGAGAGGAAGAAGTTTCCCTTCTAGTTTGGGGACTGAGCAGAAGCCGCAACGCCTTATGCAACCTCTTGATGCAAATAGTATGCTGGCTTTCCATTTTGGGATGAGGTCATAGGCGGGTAAGAGTTGTTCAGCCTCATCGAAGAGACCCTCGTGGACAACATCCGCACCTGACAATCTGGCGTGGTCGGGGAGCAGTGAAGCATAGATTCCGCCCAAGTGCACTTTGGCCTGAGGATACTTCGCTTTGTAGTATGCAACTGCCTGGTGTACAGGTTTCCAGGCGTAGGTGAAGAGACTGGTAACGTATACCCTTTCGGGGGATTCTAGTGGTTTGACGAGTCCTCGGACTAGTTCGACGCTGTCTCCCTTGTTCCTGTGGAACGAGGCGAGCTTCAGGAGACCGAGAGGTGGATAGCGAGTGTAGTAGTCTGGTTCTACTAGGAGCACATGCACCAGAGGGAACCCCGATAACCTAGATTTGCGGCGATCCTTCCATAAAAGGATCTCGATAAGATTCTGTTGGCTTTGATTTTAAACACTTCAGCTCAACCGCTCGCCAAAGCTTTGTTGACGCAATCTAGCAAGTCATTCATTCTAGAGAGATTCGAGCTGATTTCGTTCAAGTAGAATAGGAGTTCTGATGGGGCCTTCGAAGCATCTGTTGTTCCTATCTGTTTAACAGAGAATTTCCTTTTGCACTCGTTGCACAAGTACCTGTGAGCAATGCCTCTTGCACCGTATCTAAACCCGCAGCCCCTTATGTCTGGGGATCCGCAGTATCTGCATCTGAGTGATCCCTCACAAAGCTGCTGTGGATATTTGTTGGTTAGCCTCAGTAGCTGAGCGGCATAGATGTGCGGGCATTCTTCTTCGCTTTTGCCACAATCGCATGTCCAATGCCCGTTCTTGTTTTCAATAACGTAGGAACCGCCAGTCTCCAGTTTGACTGCGTATGCTCCTTGGGCAACAGATCGAACTAACCTGTTCACGTAGAATTGAAACCCCACCCTCTTTTGCGGGCCAATTTCACTCTCTGAAACAGGCTGGCCTGACCAATTTCCTTCCTGAGGCAATCGTATTCACAACCAAAGTGCACATATAGAAGTTACATGGAAAATCATGTGGCGGCCGGTTATATGACGCTCAGTGCTCCAACAAGAATTGTCAAGAACCGTGACGCGAAGACTGAGTACATTACAATTCCCTCGATGCTGGTTCAAGACAGCGCGTACCCCTTCAAAGAAGCAACAGACGTAACAATTGAGATTGTAACCGAGAAAACATCTGTAGAGAAGGGAGCCTTGATCGTCCGTTCTAGGCCTGCATCCAGTTCAAAACGGAAATAGCCTTTCAACGCACGACTTCCCTGAACTTTAGCGCTTCGGGCTTTTGAGGACAGACTTCCACAAAACTACAATACTTGCAGCCAGAACTCACTTCGGGTTTGGGTAACCCAGAGGACATGAAGGCTCTGTGGAGTAGGGTTGCTCGTTGAATTATCCACTGCTTACGGCTGCCTAGGGGAACTTGTCTCGTAACGATATTTTTGTCATCAACATAGATTAGTACCAGACGGCTAACTGGGATGCCGTAAAGGTCCAGCATGGTATAGTAGCATTGGACTTGGGCAATGTGATTCAGGCGTGGGATGAATCCCTTGTCGGCTTGCCAGTTAACGAATCTTGTTGTCTTCAGATCATAGATCGTAGCGGTCTCTGGATCATATGCATCTATGTAGCCAACTATAGTGATTTTTTCGCCTTCAAGATCAAATGTCATCCTGGCGCGGAGTTCGCTCCAACCTATGGATCGAGTCACATAATGAATCAGAGAACCCCGAAGCTTTGCCCAAGCCGATTCAACAGTTTCCTCAGCCGATGATGTCCTTTCAAAATATGACTTCGTAAGGCAATTCGTGAGCGAGGTTACGTGATACGTGCCTGGCTCCGAGGCAAATCTGTCTTGTCTCATTCGGCTCCAGAAAGATGCTGGCATGAGTTCGTTGCAGTCGGGGCATGATAGTACATCGTTCTGATGTTCGCATCTAACAAGCCGCGAAGGTTTGGTAATTCTTTGCATGGCATATGATGGTCATGTGGCTTTCACATAAGCCTTGCCTCATTGACAAGAGTTCGAATGATTAGGAACCTAATCGTTCAAATCCTTAGGAAGATTGCACCGGAGTGGGCCAAGCATGGACCATCAATTTTCCGACAGGCTAGACATAGAGTAGAGGATTTTTCTTCCACACACACAGCTACCCAAGCTAACGCTTGACTCTGAAAATGTCCAAGCCTAGTATCTCTCTCTCAAGAACCAGCAGATCGGGAATGAGGATCTCCTGCTCCGTCCCAATCAGAGTAATGCGTATCTCATCTCTGACATCAAAATTGTGCTTTCCCAAGACCTCTCTGAAAACATCAAGGAAGTCTGAGCGATAAGTCAACTCGCCTTTTGTGAGTCGAATTACAGACACATTACTCGCACAAACATACCATATCATGACAGCACTTATAAATCCGCCGACAAGTTTTCATATTTTTTGTTTGGTGAAATATGACTGAACATCGAAGGGGAGAAGCGAAGCTTGCGTTCTTTCTCTTAATCCTCTTCCTATTCAACTCAGTCGTCCCGCTCGTCATTGCCTTCGGTTCTTCAGTAACACAAACTCAAAGCGTCTCTAGTTCCAATGGAGCGGAAGAGCATTTCTCGCAGAGTCAGGCTCAAAATGTTGACGCCGCCAAACCTACCCAGCTAGAGATTCCACGCACAGTCCAACATGAGCCTTACCGACCTTGGTTTGATAGGTTTCTGGGTTGGGTTCGAGAGAACTTTCAGTTATCGCAAAGCGCTAGTATGAAATATCGTTCGATGACTGATACGAAGGCGACGGTTCAAAATGTTCCCGTAACCATTAACCAAGATCAAGCCGCTGTCTCTTTGCCTTATTTCGGGAATAAGAATGATGTAACCTACTTTGACCCATCCGTTTCCTCCCTTGGCGATGGTTGGGAGTATAAAACAAGTTTCGGTTTCTACCTGCTGACTCCGACACCAGCGAAAGACAACATTGTGGTCACCTATCGAAGTTTGAACATGACGAGTACGGACTATATTGTGAAGGCCGTCTTCCAGGTTTTAGAGAATTCGCAGAATGGAAAATGGAAGCCATTTAATCCAGCGGATTTATCCGCGAACCCAACCTCTATTTCTGGAACGCGTTTTCAAGAAACTTGGGATCTAAGTCAGCCTAGCAAAGACAGCAAAGTAACTGTTGCACAGGTTGTCTTTACGGTTGATTTCGGTAAGACCTCTCTGCCCAAACTGTCAGTTCAAATGAGCAAGTTGAGCTACCAAGTTGACCCTAACTGTGTCTCAAGCTTTGAGACAGCCTTTGAGACAGCATGTGAAACTTGGACATACTGGGATGATGTGGGCTTGAAGGATTTTCAATGGTTTTGGGTTCTCAGCCCAGCCTCTGCTTATGATAAGTTTGCGAGCAAGAAGCAAGGAACAGTTGCACTTTCCTCAATCTCTAATGACCAGTCAGATGACATAGCCTCGTCTGTTTCATTCAACGGTTGGGGGGCTGAATGGAATGTGAAGGGAAAGAAGCCTGTTCAGTTAGTGACGGCTCATTCGCTTCTTAATTCTAAACCCGCCCTAATCATCCAGTTCGATCTGAACGACGGAAACATTGATCCCACACTCGGAATTACGAGTACGGGTTCAACAAGCTACCCATCTACCACTATTACATATTATTCACAATCGAATGCAGATGGTCACAACGATGTCAGAACTGGATACATAACCTCTATCGGCCAGTGTATCGCTATTGGTTCCTCACCTTTTAATCTCTATCAAGTCCAATTTTACCTTTATAGAGTCGGTTCACCTTCAGGAACCTCAACAGCAAATCTTTATGCTGCGACTGGAACCATTGGAACCAACGCTACTCCAACAGGGTCAGTTCTAGCTACTTCAGCCACAGTGGCTGTTTCAACAATTAGCACGGCTTCCAGTTTTGTCACATTCACATTTGGTACGAGTTACTTTCTAGCAACGAGCACGAATTATTGCATCGTTTTCACATACACGGGTGGAAATGCAACTAACTACATTGGTTTCTGGTTCGACACCAGCTCTCCGACTGACCCAGGGAACTACACGGACAATTATGGTGGGACTTGGAGGGGCATTGCGGGTGTGGATGCAATCTACTATCTATATGGACAGCAAATTAAAGGCTACACGAAAGGCACCCGTGTCCAATACACTGGCACGACAGGTGCCCCAGTAAGCTCCTTCAGTTTCTATACGCATACGGGTTCTGCGAGTGACCACTTCACTTCAGCTTTCTACAGTGACTTTGGAGGCAACGATGCTAACACGGTGCTTCTGCTTCCAATGCAAGGAGTCGATGCCTCAACTACCTTCACGAATGTTAGTGCTTCAGCACACACCCTCACTGCGAACGATAACGCGCAGATCGACACCGCCCAGTCGAAGTTTGGTGGCGCAAGCGGATTATTCGACGGCGCAGGCGACTACCTCTCCACGCCCGACAGTGCGGATTGGGCTTTTGGGTCGGGGGATTTCACGATTGACTTCTGGGTACGAAGAGACGGAACCCAAGCGGACTACGCTTGTTTGATTGCAGCAAACGACCAAGCGCACTATACTGGTTGGACGCTGGACATGAACCTTGGTGCCGACATTCACAAGCTAAGGTGGATAACTACTGGGTCTGGGAGCTATGCGGTTGACATTACGGCAAGTTCGGCTATTGCTGACGCTACTTGGACTCATGTGGCAATTGTAAGATATGGAAACACAGTCACAATGTACTTGAACGGGGTGTCGGTTGGTTCAAAGAATGTCACCGGCTGGACTATTAACTCATCTGGAACTGGGCTTGTTGTCGCAAGACAATTCACTGACATTGGCGGGTACTACTACAAGGGGTGGATTGATGAACTCCGCATTAGTAAGGGTGTTGCGCGTTGGACAAGCAACTTCACCCCGCCAACTGCCCCGTATGGTGAACCATATCAACGATTGTGGTATTCCGCTAGTACAGGTTCAGCATCCTCGACTTGGAATACTGTGAACTACGCTTCAGGCACCACCGACAATAGTTGGGCAGGAGCCTTAACTCAGAATGCATACTATTGGTTCATGTGGCAGTGGGACAACCCAGATTCAGGGCCTTCGTATGCTGCTGGTAGTGCTAACACTGGAATTTACAAGGTGCAAACCTATGGAACTTTAGACAGCACTTGGAGCGGTGGAACGCTTTCAACTGAGAATTGGAGTGTGTATCTCACTTACCTGTTGACTTATACGATTACTTGGCAGTTGTCAGGAATACCGAGTGACGCATCTGGAACGATCTTAACGGTTGACGGAACCACTTACTCTTATGCGCAGTTTCCAGTAGCTTTGGATTGGCTTGAAACCTCAACTCATACTGTAGCAGCCACAACGCCCATTTCCGCTGGGACTGGGAAACAGTACGTTTGGACTTCATGGACTAACGGTGATGGCCTTAGCGGAAGTTCAGGAACCTATACGACACCCAGTGGCGCTAGTACGGTGACCGTGAACTATAAGACCCAATACCAAGTTTCCTTCACATCATCAGGCATCGGGTCAGATACGGGTTCAAATACCATTGTGACAGTGGCTTCGAATAATTATCAGCAGAGTCAGTTACCGTATACGGCTTGGTATGATAGCAGCTCTAGTCTGGCCTATAGTTTCGCTTCTCCTGTGGCTTCAACTGGGAAGCGTTACCCTTGGGCTTCAACCTCTGGCCTCTCACAGACACTTCAATCAAACAGTTTCTCGGTGACAGCGACTGGAACCGTTACGGGATTCTACAACACGCAATATAATTTGAAGCTTCAAGCCGTGGACGGCTACACGGTCAGCATGGCAACACAAACGATTCTCAAAACAAGCGTAGCCTCTGCGACTGTGAATTCGACAACGCTAACCGCCGATGCGAATGGGTACATGGATTTCGGCTGGTACGATTCAGGCGTGAAAGTGAACATCGTAGCCAAGTATCGAGGAACCGTTGTGAACAGCACTTGGCAGAGTAGCCTTTACACGATCAGTAGCCTATCCGTCTATCAATGGCAGTTCGAGTACCAAGCCTATCTGTCCACAACTGTAGCTGTTCCTTCCGATCAGGCTGCGGATAGTACGGTCTGGAATTTCACGAGCTACCACGTAAACACGAACAGCTCAGCCACGCTTACGTCTGGAACTGTCTATGTCTACTATGCGAATCCAACGGCCCAAGTTGCATCAGGCTCAATCACTTCCAGTTCCAAGGCTGTGACGGCAACTGGCTACTCTCTACCTCATGGAGCAAGTTCGGTTACGGTGAATGTGACCGATGGCTATGTTTGGATTCGCTCAACACAATCCATTACATTCACGGTCAGCATACAGAGTCTCATCAGCAACGTAGATCCCACATGGATTGGGGGAACACAGAAAAGCATCTCATACGCCTTCCAGAACATAGCCCAAGCCGCAGGAACATATCTGACCCTCAAAAAGTGCTATAGCGCCATAACGGTTCAAGATGCTTCAGGTAGCCCAATTTATTCAACTCAGACCACCAGCGTCTTCAACGCCACCGCCAACGCCCAGTATAGTAGCTCCCTCTACCTTACGATGCCTTCAACCGTGCTTGGCGGAGCCGTAGTCCGAGTGGCTGTCTACCAATCCCTACTTAATGGCACAGCCATTGCCCTAGGCTATGTGGACCAAAGCATAACGGTCAGTGTACCACAGCAGGGCATCCAAGGCAACTACGGACTATTGCCTACAGTAGTTAGCATGACTGTGCAACCCGTAACGTACACGGTTCGGGAGAGTGAACAATTGAATGGAACCGTCCGATTACACTTCAACCATGCGAACTTCGTCTACGATGTTGACGACATCCAATTCAGTTATGGCTGGGTCAAACTGCTGGATAAGTTGCCAATCCACACAAACCAAGATGACATAACCCTCCACGTACAAATCACTGGCCCATACCTACACTTGAACGCAACCGACCAATACCAATTCATAATCTACGTCCGCGTAATCTGGTCCCTCCAAATGAACCAAATCACAACCACAGGCCCAATCCAAGTCAACATCACACCAATGGCTGGAGCAGCCCTAGTTGGACCAATCCAATTCAAGACCCAAATAGTCACCACGGTAGCTGGAGGAATAGCAATAGGCATAGGAACATACATAGCCCGAAAGAAACTAGAAGGTCACATTTGATTCAAAGGAATTTTTCCTTT
>Ga0315280_10007839_pt1 | contig 14193 bp, 10 predicted proteins | sample YL17G06_40_MG_FD_203697 | JGI IMG/M metagenome (GOLD analysis project Ga0315280, IMG submission 203697) | Sediment microbial communities from Yellowstone Lake, YNP, Wyoming, USA - YL17G06_40 | ecosystem: Environmental > Aquatic > Freshwater > Lake > Sediment | place: USA: Wyoming | collected...
CGCCCTTCGGCACCGCCGCACATCGCGCATCCGCGCACCCCCAAACTGCTCTTTTGCCCATTCCTTCGGTTCCCCACACGGCAACTGGTAGGTCAGCATCTCTCTCCTCCGCAGCAGCATCAACAGCTTCAGCAGCAACAGGCACCCGAACGGGATTCCAACTTAATTCTCTCGTGGTCCCTTGACCAGAGATTTCTTCTTGGATCTCTGTCTCCCCCAAGGAGAAAGATTTGGGGAATGACAAGCCTTTTAAGGCTGGGAACTGGAGCCTTCCCCTCTTGGACCGAGTCCTGTAAGGACGACTGAAAGGCGCAAGGAAAATGACTCTTTCAGCCGTCCCGACGGGACTCAAACAGCTCGTTCGTGCGCTCTTTCCCAGCCTTGAAAGGCTGGGCTATTGTCATTCTGTGCCGCTGGGACAGCAAGACCTTCTCATTCTTTTAGGCGCTCTAAACTCATTCAGCCTCTCCGGAACTACGCTCGGCTTTTGTTGCCAGCAGGGACTCGATTGCTACAAGGCGCGCCTTCAGTTGAGCAATCTCAGAGTCTTTCTCTTTGACAAGCTGATGAAGCCCTTGAATGGCGGCCAGGGCGACACCGTCGGCGTCAACAGTAGCGATCGCTTTGTCGCTGTCGCCCAAACCGAATGCGGCGTGCAGATCTTGCGCCATGGGCCCCATGTGGCGGATGGACGGACGCTCCGTCTTGTAGTTCCAAGTGCTGACGGGTATCGTGGCAAGTCGCTCTAACACATCTTTCGCGTCCACTGGTTTCACATTTTCCTTTACGCTAAGATCACTAATCGAGGACCAAGATCCCGAACCCGCCGCCAAATACGATCCCGTGGTCAAACTGCTTGTCGTGTAGAAGTACACGCCCCCGCTCGCTCGTGCCGCGAATCTGTCTGCGTCCGTAACAGCAAAGTCAGCATCGGTAGAGTCAGCCCAGACAAGGCAACCATTAGCATTTGCCTTGGCCCTGCGACCAGCGGCGAGACTGTAGTTGCCACCTGCTGTGTTGTACAGGCCACCAGGCACAACGGCATGCTCACCGCTGGCGACATTATACGAGCCTCCCCCGACGGCAGCTCTGTAACTGTTGGCTGTATTGGTCCAGCCCCCGGCCACGACGGCGCGGTTGCCGCTGGCCGTGTTGTAGCACCCCCCACCGATAGCCGCACCGTCGCCGCTGGCGGTGGCCGAGGCACCCCCAGCGATAGTGGCGCAATAGCCCGCACTGTTTCTCCAGCCTCCCCCTACTGTACCGTAGTTGCCCGTAACGCTATGCTTGCCGGTGGGACTGCTGTCATAAAAGAGATAGGATCCTCCGCCGCTGATAGTAGCAGCCCTAATCCCCGGGGAAATGGCATTGCCACTGTACCCGCCAATGACGTTGGGGCTAATACTGTTGGGTTCGAGGCGTAGGGCACATGTGTTGCTCGTTCGCAGCTCCAGCGCCACGTTGTCGGTGGTTCCCAAAAAGTGAGTACCGGATGTGACACCGGCATTGCCGGTGAGACGCCAGTAGGTCTCGTTGTGGTCATGGTCCGCACGTGCCACCGACTCGCTCGTCCCGGCCCCCCCAAACTGGACCAACAGTGTCACAGTGCCAGTGGTGCCACCTCCCCTTAGACCTTCACCGGCCATGACTCCCGTGATCGTCCCCGTCGCCATCTGGTCAACACCCGTCACGACCGTTCCGTCGGCATTGATCGCCCGAATGTACTGTCCCAGTGGCGCCGACCCTGTCACTCGACGCTGCATGTATGCCGCGTCCGCCGACAGTGTCACACTGCCGCTCGTTCCGCCACCGGCCAGACCCGTTCCGGCCACGACCGCCGTGATGTCCCCGCCGCTGTCATTGTCAATCCCGTCGGCAAATCCCGCTGGCTTTGTGGTGATCTCATCCCAGCCGTGGCCATGATCTGCACGCGCCACCGATGTGCTGGTTCCATCACCGCCGAACTGAACAGAAAGCGCGACGTTGCCTGTGGTCCCTCCGCCGCTAAGACCTGTCCCCGCCGTCACCCCCGTGATTGTTCCCGTTCCCGCCTGGTCCTCGCCGGTGATGACAGTCCCGTCTTCATTGATGGCTCGAATGTACTGACCTGATGGAGCTGAGCCAGTTACGCGCCGCTGGATGTAGCTGGTGTCGGCGGAGACGGTCACCGAACCACTCGTCCCTCCCCCCACAAGGCCCGTCCCGGCTATCACAGCGGTAATGTCCCCGCCACTGTCATTGTCCATTCCATCGGCAAATCCTGCGGGGACACCAGTCAGTCCCGACCATGGGGCTGTCAGTGCCAGCGTCGCTGTCGCTACCGCGGTGTTGATGTCCCCGCCTGCATGCTGGTGTCCCTGCGCCGAGTATGTCTCGTCGTGGTCATGGTCGCTACGCGCCACAGTCATTGATGAACCGCTGCCACCAAAGTTCACCAACAGTGCTACACTGCCGCTGGTCCCTCCTCCCGAAAGACCGCTTCCCGCACTCACCGCCGTAATATCGCCCGTCCCGACCTGGTCCACACCCGTCACAACCGTCCCGTCCACGTTGATCTGGCGGATGTACTGGCCCGGAGATGCTGCTCCCGTCACGCGGCGTTGCAGATAGGTTGTATTCGCCGACAGCGTCACACTGCCGCTAGTGCCGCCGCCAAGAAGGCCCGTCCCTGCATTGACTGCCGTAATGTCGCCTGTCCCGACCTGGTCAACACTTGTGACTACCGTACCATCGGCATTGATTGCCCGGATATACCGTCCCGCCGGAGCCGTGCCCGTCACTCGGCGTTGAAAGTGGTTCGCGTCATGCCCTTGCAGTCGGTCGGCCTCGATCGCCCACGCCGCCCCGCTCAACCTCTGCCTCGGCGCATACACTTCGCTACCCGCAAACGAGCCGTTCTTATCCAGATCAATCGCCACCTCCAGCCAAAGGTCGGAAGATGACGTGAACGTCGTGACTGGGATCGGCGACTTGTCACCGAGCATGACCGAAAACAGCCCGTTCGTCACTTGGACCTGCGAATCGGTCTCCGTCCATCTCAACGTCCCCGTGGTCGCATGCGTATAGATCGAGAAACGCATGGTATAGGTTCCGTCCGTGACTGGAGTACCGTCAGGTCTGAGTAAACTGCCCTGATAGCTCAGAATCTGCGGCGATCCATAAGCACCCAGGCAAAAGCCCAGCATCGCCGCCAGCATCATCGCCCTGGCCCGCATCGTCCTATCCTCCGTTTGCCAGTGAGTTCTTTCCTCGGTGCGACAGCGCTGGCAACTCTGTGGGGAAGAAGATGATCGGACATAGGTGAGTCCACGCGTCTTGTCGCCCGAGAAAATCAATCGCAGTCCAAAAAAGAAAACCTCGTGCATCGTCTTCGTGCTCGGGCATTTCCTTCACCAGACGCGCCCGGCTACCAAAGGGGATGACGAGTCACGAGGCTCTCCCAAACATAACCTTGCAGAAACCTGACTCTACCCTCTCAACATGACCCCGCGCTCATGAAGTTGTTTCGAACTTCTGCCGCGGTGGCACTCTGAGACAGGCAGGCAGCGCCACGCTCACAGTTGGCTCCTGTGGAACCGCCCTCTGACTCGATCCGATGCTGTTTCTCTAAACCATAGCACCACCTGCAAATTGCTGGAACTTTGTGATCACGATGCGCGCGTCGAAACTCTTGATATTCAGGCGAATTCCAGATAGTCTTGAACGGCGTCTCGTGAACCGTGCCGAAGTTGTGAAGTCGGGGATCGGAAGCAATCGCACAACGCGTAACGTAGCCCTCGGCGGTAATCATGCATGATCCCCACGGCCAGCTGCACGGCCGCTCTGCATTGCATTGCTCGACACTCCAGACACGAAACGCCAGATTGCGTTTGCGACTCTGCCCTCGCGCTTCATTGAGATACCGAGCCAGGTCAACAGACTGCGGATCGAGACGACAGCCCTCTAAACGCGCATAGACGTCGTCCTTGCCCCATGAGCTCATCTGCGAAGCATAGGTCAGCCCGTCGAGACCAATGTCCGCTGCACAACTGACCAGTGCCGGAAGCTCGGCAAGGTTATCGGGATTGCCTACGGTCCAGATCTTCAATTGCGGCCGTCGAGAGCGCCCTCGCAATTCGACCAACCGCCTCAACCCGTCTACGATCTCGCCCAGATCTGATCCGCCCCGCCATCGCGCGTGAACTTGTGGATTTACGCTATCAATGGAGACCTCCAGCCTCTCCAGTCCGCAGCTTATGATCTCGCGTCGGTGCTCTTGGAGGTCCAACGTCGTCCCATTCGTAATCGTCCACACTCGAATGTGGCGACGCTTGGCACAACGAACGAGGTCGAAGAATTGGGGATTTAGCAGTGGCTCACCGACACCCATGAGCTTGATCTCTTCGAGCATGGGCAATTGATCAAGAATCCGTTCGAAACGCTCGACGGGTAAATCCACCTCGGGCCACTCCCCGGTAAACCTCTGGCAGGTATGGCACCGAAGATTACAACGGCTGGTAGGCTCAATATCAATACGAAGGGGCAGCGACCGCACGCGATCAGGCCGCGTCCTTCGCTCCCACCGCGCCCGAAGCCAATTGGTCAACCGTGCAGGACGATACGATCTCCCTATCGCCCTTCGGACCCGTTCAAAAAAACGGGAGATCATCTTCCTTCCCGCCGTTTCTCTTTCTTATTGCAAAAGTGAGATCTGCTTGTACACAAAATGTAGAAAAACGTACAGGGACACGTCAGTCAGAATTGCGTTGAACTTGAGATTCGGTATTGACCGCTTCATCTTCTGGCGCGAAACACATCGGCGTGGTATATGCGCTGACCCAAGCGTTCCAAGGCCCTTATCGGTGTGAAAATCAAATGCTCCAGAGCAGGAGATAGAACGAAGAGTCTGTCCGAAAGTTCAAGCAAGAACAGACGTATCAAGCGGAAGACACCACCAGCCCTACGCTGACCATGTATGTACATAAACTTGAATACGTCATGTATCTTTCGCTTTACGTCGGAATCATAGTGAAAGAAGTTAGCATCAAGCATGTTGCCATAAGGAAAGATCTTCCAGTCGCAATAGGAATGCGTGTCCACACGCGGCGCGTCAAAGATGGAATTTGAACTTAACCACCAGTTCTCCAGTCCGCACTGTTCCTTATAGTTATCGTAGATCTCAGTACCAGGGTAAGGAATCAAAAGACCTAAGGCCGGCTGAAAGTATTTCACATAAGGTGCCAATTCCATCATAAGATTTCGCGTTGCCTCGATCGATACAGTGTCATCCCAAGGAAAGCCCAGTATGAAAAATACACTCGGTTCAATTCCCAATCTCGCGGTCATTGGTACCACGCGTCTCGCCATATCAACCGTGTGATGCTTGTGTATCCTCTTCAGCGTCTCAGGATGACCACTTTCCACGCCATACTCGATTCTCCAACATCCCGCCCGAGCGACGAGAGTGAGAAGTTCCTCATCAACCAAGTCGATTCGTGTAATCATGGACCAGGTGATTTTCAAATTACGATGTAAAAGTCCTTCGCAAATCTGCGCGGCGCGCTCCCGATCCGCAGTCATCGCGTCGTCCACAAAGTAGAAATGCCTCGTGCTGTATGTATTGTAAGCATAGAGAATTTCGTCGAGTATACTCTGCGCGGAACGAAATCTAACATGCTTCCCAAATAAATTCAGGCAGCAAAACGCGCATCTCCCAGAGCATCCGCGTGAACTGAACAGATCTCCATTCAGAGAAGGATTTTTGAGCGGCCCGTAATCTAACGGATTGACCAGATGCCGTGCTGGAAAAGGAAGATCATCAAGATTGGTTATTGGCGGTCGTGGTTCGGTGCGCCTTGGCTGACCACTCGAGTCGCGGTAAACCCACCCTCTTACATCCTCTTTAGGCATAAGGCCCAGCAAAGCCTTGACTGCTTCTTCGACAGTAAGGGCGCCCTCTCCCAACACTGCTGCGTCAAAACCATGGCATATTGCCTCTTCCGGCAAGATCGTCGCATGCGGTCCACCTGCGAGCAGTTTCGCTCCAGTGCCTTTCAAACCCGATGCCAGCCTGTAAGATTCGCTGATCATAGGTGTAAGCAGCGTCATCCCGATGATGTCGGGTTTCAATTCACCCGCAATCCGTATGATCTCTTCCGTGCTCCGCTTGTTTTTCACGGCATTTGCATCTAAAAGATGCACTTCGTGACCTGCCTTTTCCAAAACAGCGGCAAGTAACATAATGCCCAGCGGACAGCTTGAGGAAGCTAGCCTGCGTGACGGAGGGTAGATCAACAATACACGGACAGATCCTGTGGACGTCAACACGTTCTGTCGAACCCGGCTTTCTTCCTTGCGGTCAGTCAACCAAACCCCAGCCGCTAGCTAGCCGGCATTTCTCAAAACAACGAAACCACAGATTTCACCGATTGCTTGTTTGCGCAACCAGTTCAACCAACTCAACCAGTTTCGGGATGTTTACCTCAGGTGCCAGACGTCTTTCGTAGAATGCACGCGCATTGCTGCCAAGACGCCTTCGGAAATCAAGGTTGGAATATAGATGCTCGATGGCTTGGACAAGCCCGCGCGAGTCTCCTATGGGTACCACGTAGCCAGCTTGAGCTTCACGAATCCACGTGGAGATCTCATTCTGATCGCCACCAACAAAAATCGCTGGCCGACCCGCAGCAAAGATACCTGCCAGCTTGCTGGGAACAATGGAACCTTGCCACTCGCAAAGCTGCGAAAGTATGTGAACGTCCCCCGTTGAAAGCGATTCCCCAAGCCGCTCGCGAGGAGCATAGGGCCGGAACACAACATTCGGAAGCGCGTATTCCTTGACCTTCCGCTGGACCTCCACAGCCCTTGTCCCACCTCCCACAAAAACGAACACAATTCCTGGCTCGCCTTGCAGTCGCGTTGCTGCCTCAATAAAGGTATCAAACTCATGGCCGAGACCCATGTTACCAGAGTACATGACAGCAAACCGGCCATTACAACCGTATTCGTCGCGGAGAGCGTTGTCGTCGGGCCGGAGAGGCTTGAGTGATACATCGGCCCAAAGTGGTATAGTCCGGACCTTTTCCGAGCTACCCGCAGGAAGGTAGATCAAGATTCTATCTCGAGCGAAAGGACCAAGTGCCCAAATCAAGTCGGCGCCCCGGAACAATCGGCTTGTCAGCCAACGCAGCAAGCGGCAGGTGGCGCTGCCATCCCGAACCATGCCGTGGGCAATCATCGCATCGGGATAAAGATCCATTACCCACTGAATAAATCGGGTCCCCCGAAAAAGACGAAGTGCAAGTCCAACAAAGCCGATGTAAGGAGGAGTGGTCAGACAGACCACCACATGGGGGCGCGGGCCAAAGAGCGCGTGGACCGTCGCCATTACGTAGAAGCTCAGATAGTCAATTACGCGGCCGACCTTGGTGCCACGCCCAAAGCCAAACGCTCGCAAACGCCGGACGTCAACATCTCCGTCATCGTGACGGGCCTGTCTCCTTCGTTCTTCCGAGTACCACTGCCGCGAACAAAGAACTCGAACTGCGTGGCCACGCCGAACCAGTGAGCTGGCCAGATCCTGAAGAAACTGTCCAGTCGGAGCGGGATCGGGTGGATAGAACTGGTTAACTAAGAGAACTCTCATTGATTCCCCTGAACACCGAACTGCCTTACCTTCATCGCCCAGCCAAAGCTCGCATCACTTTCCTCTCACCCCTAAGTGGCCTCCTCAATCAGGACAGCCTTGTGTATTATCAGGGAAACAGCGCTGCCTCTATCGCGACCGGGTCGCCGCGGGGATTGCTTGCCGTGTTGTGCTCTCGTATGCGATCAGATCCTTGAGGATGGCCGTAAGATCTCGCGTCGGTTCGTAGCCGATCATGGCTTTCAGTTTTGACAGGTCCGGCACACGTCTTCGCATGTCGTCAAAACCCTGAGCATAAGCTTCCTCGTACGGCACGAAAACAATCTCCGATCGGCCACCAGTCATCTCACGGATTCGCTCCGCTAAGCCGAGGATAGTAATCTCTTCGTCGTTGCCAACGTTAAAGATCTGCCCACGCGCCTGAGGGTATCTCATGAGCTGGATCAAAGCTCCCACAACGTCATGCACGTGCGCAAAACATCTACTCTGTTGGCCATCGCCGTACACCGTGATCGGCTCACCGCGCAGTGCTTGCCGAATGAACCGCGGAACGACCATCCCGTATTGACCCGTCTGTCGAGGCCCCACGGTGTTGAAAAGACGTACAATGACAACGGGCAGTCTGGATTCATACCAATGCGCCAAAGAGAGAAACTCATCAACCGCCTTGGCACAGGCGTAGCTCCAGCGGCGCTGTTGCGTCGGTCCCATAATCCTGTCGTCGTCCTCGCGGAAAGGCACCCTGCTGCCCTTGCCGTACACTTCTGAGCTGGATGTGATCAGCACCGGTCGCCGGTAGCGCGCGCATGCCCGTAGCACCACATCCGTTCCCCCGACAATCGTCTCAATGGTCTTGACCGGCTCGTCTATGATTAACTTCACTCCCACGGCAGAGGCCAAATGGAATACAGCATCGGCCTGTTTTACGTACTCCGTAACCAGACCATTTTCCATGATGCTTCCTACGATCAGAGTTAATCCCTTCCCTTCCAAATGCGCCACGTTCTCCTGAGAACCCGTAGAGAGATCGTCAATTACGATCACCTCATGACCTTCATTAACCAGTCTCTCGCCCAGATGCGAACCGATGAAACCGCTACCGCCCGTAATAAGGTACCTCATATCCGACCTCCTGCGCTAGACCACGAGAATCAATCGCTGTCAGCCCTTTGCGACAAGCCAAGCGTTCAAATCATCAAACAGAACCTCTTCGAATCTCCTTTATCTTTAGGCATATCATGTACTCGTAAATCGCCTGAAGGGTACAATAAGTCAGTCCCGGAAACCCATCCAGAAAACCCATGCGCAGGACGTACATATAGAGGAACTTCAGCCATGGGCGAAAAGGAAAACGGAAAGACAGGCGCTTCAACTCTTTTCTTCTTCTCACAGGATCGCCTGCAAACAACTCCCTCCACTTTATTCCATTACGGCCGAACTCCTGCACACAGGACCTTGCCTCAATCATCGAATAGCGATTATGCTTGTCGAACCAATGGGTCAGCCCCTTGGAAAAGTTGTAGTGCAAGAATGGCTCGCGAACATAACCGAGTGAACCGTGATACTCATACGCCTCACCGTGGCCCCGGGCCAGAAAGCGCACTCGATGGCGATTCACGAGCCTCAGAATCCAGACCGGAAACGTCGCACTCCGGCGCACCCACTTCTCCATGAACATGGTCTTGAAACACAGGTAAAATCCCGCGGAATCCGTAGTGCACTCGCTCAGCTTACTGGAAATCTCCTTAACAAGCGCTGATGTCACAACCTCGTCGGCATCGAGATGCAAGACCCAATTGTACTTCACCCCACCGTTTTCCTGTCCCCAATTGCGCTGGTCGGCAAAACTCGTGAAACGGTGTTTCAATACACGGGCGCCACATTGCTCCGCCACAAGGGACGTCTGGTCGTTGCTGAAATCGTCAATGACGAGAACATCATTCGTAAACGACAGTGCCGACAGACACCGTGGCAAGTTTTCCTCTTCGTTCTTCGCGAGAACGACCACAGAAAGGGGCAGGTGATTAACCGGCGGAGCGATCTCTGGGCATTTGCCACTTGTGCCTTGCTCAACCATGCTCTCCACGCCTCCCTGCAACAACCACGGGAGAAAGATCAATTCCCGGTCGATCTCATCGAAAGCGGTATGAGTCTTCTCAACGCGCCTCTCCCTCAGACGACCGCTCCGACCGGGCCTTGATCTGTCGCTCCCTGATTGGCCGCGCGGGTGTGCCAATGCAGACCTTCCACTCGGGCAAGTCTTTGAAGACGGACGAGCGTGCTCCCACCACTGTCCCCTCGCCTATTGTCACACCCGGCCCTACGAAAACGTCGGCGCAAACCCACGCTTGGTCTCCGATCACTATGGGTGCTGTGATCAATCGCATGTGTGGGTCGGACTCATCATGCGTCGCAGTGCAAAGATAGCTATACTGCGATACCGTGGCATGCGCTCCAATTTTGACTTTGTCCACACAGTAGCAATCGGCATAATGAGACAGGCAGCTATAATCGCCCATCTCGAGGTTCCATGGCGCCCATATCCTGCAACTCGAATAGACAGAGGCGCCACGACCCATCTTCGCTCCAAAGAGCCGCAGGAGAAAACGTCGCCAAGCACGACACACTTTGGGGCTCGGCCTGAAAAGCACAAGATACACAACCTCCCACAACGCCCGCGCCACTTTGTTCGCAAGACGATGCGAGCTCGGACAGTACGAGACATCAACCTTGGTCATTGCGCGGTTCGGTTCCCGATCCGGGGGCAGTGCTTTCATCAGAGACTTTCTTGCCCGAGGTCATGGCACATCCGAAATCTCGATACGGTTTTCTCGAAACGCAAAGGATTTGTGGCCTCTTCAACGTGTAATACACTAACCAGCGTGACAAAGGCCCGATGAAGGGAATTTGATGGATTCGAAATAGCCTCGGGTGCCACGCGCTCCTCAAAACCTTACATAGCTCAATCTCAAAACCAGCCTCTGAAAAGAGATTCGCCAGACTACGTGCCGTCCAAGTGTAGAGATGGTGGTCATGGTCCGCGGGATCGAACCGGCGCTGATGCCGGTCTTGAACACAGTCATGGGGTACAACAAACACTGCTCTCCCTACCGGTTTAAGCCATTCGCGTACCTTGCCTAACGACAAGAGCGGTGAAGGTGCGTGTTCCAACGCATGGTTCGATATCACCACGTCATAGAAGTCTTTTGCAGGCTCATTATAGTTGGAGAAGGTTGCGAAACAGTACTGACGTGCGTACTTTAGCTGATGAGGATTGATGTCAAACCCATCAATCCGTTTGCACTCTATCAGTGAAGCGATCCCCCCTTTCCCACACCCAAAGTCAAGGACAACATCATCCGAGGTGATGAAAGGTTGAAAGAACTCCGCCTGTAATCTGCAGCCAATGTCAATCGGCCCGCCGCAGGCCTCAGCATACCTTCTTCCTTTCTCGCCCAAGTAGTGATCGGAAGTATAAGCCCCCTTGGCAGTGTCCATGTCCTATCCTCCAAATCGGACCTTCAACCACAAACGCAACTTGGCGCGCTCCCACCCGCAGTGAGCCAGCGATAGACACCCATCAGTTGCTTTGCCACTCTACCCCACGTGTATTCCCGCTCGATCAACTGCCGTGCGCGTTTCTCCATCTCGGCACGCTCTGAATCGCTAAACCTCAAGGGCTGCTCCAGACCTCGGACAACACCCTCGACCTCCGGTTCTCAAACCCTTTAGCTCTCCCCATTAGCTGGACAGCACAATTAGGTTTGGAGGGTGACGCCGATGCTTCGGCGACCCACGCAAGAATGCCGTTACGTCGTGACCACACAATTCGGTCTAGTTCCGCCCCCCAGGATCCACTCATAAACCGCACGCATATCAGCACCGATGTTGCTCCAGGTAAACCGTTCTTTTACCAACGCCAGTCCCTGGGCACCCATCGTTCGGCGATCCGACCTTGTCATCGAGAAAAGATCTTCCAAACCGCGTACTAGATCTTCTCGGTCCGGCTTTACTTGCACCGCTGCACCCGCTGCAAAGCCTTCCGGCAGGTTGCATTCAGCTGTCATAAGCACTGGAAGGCCATAGGCCCAAGCCTCCAGAATGACCATTGGTAATCCTTCGCTGTACGACGGTAGGACAAACGCCTCGGCATGACTGTAAGCTGCGGCCTTGGCGGCATCGAACTGGGGTCCCAGAAAATGCACACTGTCAACAAGATCTCTTGCCTGAGCTTTCAAGGCTCGCTCATGTCTGTCCTGATCCCAACCGGCGATAACCAGACTCCACTCTTTCGCTCCTGGGGTTTTTCTCTTTCGCACAGCATCCCAGGCACACAAGAGGTTCGGGAGACCCTTCTTGGGATGCAGACGCCCCAAGTAAAGGAGTACCTTGCGCTCGGGCGGGACCCGACCCGACCAAGGTGGCGGATCGGAACAGCCGACATCCTGGGAGCGGGCGAGCGGCCCCGCCTGGTCCCTGCTCGTTGTCGGTATGTCGATGCCGTTCGGAACAATGCAAATGGGATTCCTGAGGCCATACGAACGCATGGACTCTGCTTCTGACTCGCAGAGTGCCCGCAGGCAGGAAGCACGTTGGAGAATGGAATCTTGGTAGAACCAGCCCGCAAGCAGCTTTTTCCAATAAGAATTGCGTACCGCCCAGGGGTCCAGCATGCCATGCGTTGAAACCATGTATGGTTTCCTATTGCGTATGGCCCCCAGATAGCAAGCAATGGTGTGGTAAGTCCAAATGCCGTGGGAATGTAAGATGTCAGCATCCGTACTTAGGAGAGCTCTCGTCAAACCACTGGAGAACCCGAAAGTGCGCGGCCAAGGACCTCGAAAAACACGAGGTGAGATAGGGGCCCATTGTGTGATGTCCTCGGCGGTAAATCTGTCTTCAAGAGACATTACTTCGACAGAGACGCCACAGCTGCGAAGCGACAGGGCCAATCGGCGAACGCTTTCAAAGAGACCGCCCGCCTTTCTCGAAACAGAGGCCACTACCATGGTATTTCTGATCATCGCTCCAAACCCAGCAGAAATGTAGGGTTCACCCATCCACATACCAACGAATCTTGCCGGCCAACGTTTTCGGCATATCATTCACCTGAATTATCGGTAAGGCAGCCAGTTCGCAACTCACCCGTCCAAGTCTGCTTCGGATTGCCGCCTCGGCTTCCTCGGTCATCTTGCCTTCTGTGCGGATGCGAATCGCTTCTATTTGACCGTTCCGCCTGACCAATTGGAATTGTAGCACGGACCGAATCTCACAGAGTGCGTCATCAATAACCGCCCAGTGGACTTTTGTTCCGTTGGGTAGGAAAGTCATATCATCGGTACGACCGACGACCGCCGCAAAGCGTTCTAAGGGCCCGGCGGCGGTCTGTTCGAGAGCAACATCGTCCCCAATTCGATAACGTATCAAAGGCGTATAGCAGTGCATGAGCTTTGTCACCAGGATCGGTGTCACGCTCGATGAGGGCCGCTCCGCCTCGACAAGATGAGTATCCCAGAACACACGATATCCGCCTTGGGGATGCTCATGAGCAATCAGGTCGCATTCAACGGATCCGTATTCCATTGACACGGGGGCCTGAAAAGCCTCGGAAACGTATTGCCGGTTCCCTACATTGGCGAACCCTTCTGCACATCCTATCACGACTTTCGGCCGAAACCTTGCTCTGCCGCGAATTTGACGTGCAAGAAGAGTTAACGCGCCTGAGTATCCCACCACGTAATCGGGGCGATAACGGATGTAAGCCTTGGCCATTCTTGCAAGCGACATCTCATCAAGGAAATAGGCATTCAGACGACGATAGCCCAAGAATCGGTCTTTTAGCTGGCGTTGGATACTCCTAACCCATCGCCGCCAGCCGGACCCGAGTAAATGGGCGTGTCCCCAAACAATAAGAAGCTTATCCCCGGGAAGAACACCATACCATGAGCGACCGATCAGGTGATTCGCACCAGAGACAACTGCCTCATCTTTCCAAACCGCGACACAGAGGGATTCACCCGTGGAACCGCCTGTCGCCACCCAGTCATCTGGTAGCGCTCCCCAGCGCCGGAATAGCTCTTGATTCTTACGCAAATCCTGCTTTTCGAGCGCAGGAACCTTGGCACAAAACTCGCCCACGTTCCTAAAGCGATCTGGAAGGTTGTGCTCATTCCTTAGTGCTGCATAGTACGGTACGTTCCGCCATGCATCCTCCCAGACACTATTCAGTTTCGCCAGTTGAATTCTCTCCCGAAGCTGACCTCGAAGCTCCTCCAACAGCTTCGCCCGCTCCTCAGCGATGCGCAGCATTTTTCGCTTGCAGATCCCAAAGCATACCATTCGAAACCAACGCACGGTCTTCTCCCCGGTTAAACCTCTCCGGCAGAATCAGAAACAAACGGTGCAACGTATCAGGCTTGCAGCAGCCCTAGAATAGCCTCCGGATGCTTAAGAGCGTGTTTTAGAATTCATTTTTCTTTCGTTTTCGTTCAGGGCAAAGGCGATGAAGCATCAGATTGATCATGGCGATCTGGATCAGGGCTTCGCTGGTTTCGGGAAGCACTTCGTAG
>Ga0315280_10007841_pt1 | contig 14190 bp, 31 predicted proteins | sample YL17G06_40_MG_FD_203697 | JGI IMG/M metagenome (GOLD analysis project Ga0315280, IMG submission 203697) | Sediment microbial communities from Yellowstone Lake, YNP, Wyoming, USA - YL17G06_40 | ecosystem: Environmental > Aquatic > Freshwater > Lake > Sediment | place: USA: Wyoming | collected...
TAATAACCAACAGGCAAAGTAGCAAGAAAAAGATTTTTTATGCTATTGACAAAAAAATAGTAATGGGAACTGCTAAGCTAATTGTAAAGAGCAATAACAAAAAAATAAAGCTTGACATTGGTGATGGATTTCTTTACAGGGTCAATGACAAGGTTGCCTTCATTAAGCTTTAACACTTTTAGTTTAAAAAAAGTTTATAAGCAGCTTATTCTATTGATACTTGTAGCTAAATAGTTAGCTATAATAATAAATAAATTAGGAGGTAATGCAAATGACCGTCTTGAAGAATATCAAAGAGTTTGGATATATCAAGAGAAGGCCAAAAGCATATACATCTGATGGAATGAGTGTCGGCGGAAACAAAGGTTTCGTGCTGGCTGCATATCCAAGAGATTATCCTAAGACAAGCCAACAGCAAAAAGTTTCTAGTGTAGCCAAAGAGTGTGGCATACATGGTGGAATAAGCAGAGGTGAGCTTAGGAAAAAGATGATTGACTGCGTTGGGCCTAAATTGAGAAAGTAAGGCTAAATTTTTTTGTTTTTTTGTTTTTTAACTTTCGTTCGGTGCCATAAACATAAGAAATAAATTTATTAGTCAGGAATTGGCTTTTGTGGAGAATAAATCCTCTACTGATTGCAGAAACAATCAGCAAGATTTGTCTATGAAGCAAGAAGCACTATCCTTTTAGGTAGTGTAATTCACATTTATTTAGTTTGGAGTATGAAATGGCTAATGAAATTGATAAAGCCTTCATAAAGATAGCTGTTGATTTAGAGAAAAGACCTGTAAATCAACTTAAACCTGCTGAAACTAGGGTTTTGATGGTTTGTAGAAATTATAACCTAAAAGATAAAGCGATTTGTATTAGAGGTTTTTATGAAGGAATGATTTTTATGAAAGAAGTAAAGGTTGAAGAGGGGGAAATGCAATATTAAAATGGAAGACAAAAAATTAAAGATTTGCTCTAAAGATGAATGTGTAGATATTTCTCCTCCACCTGTATCTGGTAAAGAAGAAGGAATTTTATTAAGAGGGAGAGATTATCCTGCTTACAAAGATGGTATAAAAATGGACCTTGCTATGATAAGGGAAGAAGCGCTTGAATGGTTTAGCGAAAAAGAGATTAAAGAGCATCAAAAGAAAAAATTACCTTTTACTGGGAGCTTGCCTTAAATGACAGAAATAAAAAATATGCCTTTTAGTGGAGTAAGTTGTGATGAGAAAGAAAGAGTTTGTAAAGTATGGTGGCTTCAAACTAAGAAAGATAGTGAAGGAAAACCAAGGATTATAACTGTTGAAACAAAAATACCTTTTAAAGATTTAAATGCTGGATTACTTCTTCACGCTTCTATGCTCGCTAAAATAAGAGATGGGCTTCAAACGGGTGAAACAACACTTGAAAATATTTTAAGAAATTCAGAAGCAAATATTCAAGGAGTTGAGATTTAAAATGAGAAAATATCTACCAGAACAATTTGAATTATGCACAAAGGATTTAGATAAGAATATTTGCGTTGCTCTTAATAGAAGCGAGATGAATACTATTAGGTCATTCTCAAGCAGTGCAAGAGAAGCGACAAGACTTAATATAAGTTATGTAGAAGAAGAAAGAGAAAATATGGCTAATATTGATGATAAATTAAAAAAGGTGCTAAAATAAAATGGCAACACAATTTGAAAGAGGTATAATAAGAAGAGGTTGTGATGATGCTATGGAAGAAGCAGTAGAAAATATCGAGGAGGAAGAATAAAATGCCATATTTCGAAAAAGGATTTAAGCAGCTTCCAAGTTTTTGCACCAAATTAAAAAGTTATATTGAAGACGAGCAAGGTGCTGGAAATTCTTACTCTTCCTTGATAGCAGATATTATGAAAGTAGACAGCACGACTAACAGGACTGTATCTCTCTTAATATTACAAATACAAAAAGATGAAGCGAAACATCTTGAAACATTAAAAAAAATAAATGAGCTTTTTTGCTAAAATGACAGAAGAAATTTTATTTAAGGATAGTGCAGGATGCAGACTTATTATAAGAGAATCAGCATTAGGACCCAATCTTTTTGTAATTCAAACTAATAAAATTATAGATAAAAAAATTGTTCCTTGTGCTGTTGATATTTCTCATTATGAATTAGACGAGTTAAAAGAAAAATTATCTAAATTTCCAAAAGAAATAATATTATGATTAAAATGGTAGCTGATATATCTGGTCAATGTATAGCAATAACAGATAAAGGAGAATTTGTTTCAATTACTGGAAGAAATTATATTGATGTTCCAAACTCTATAGGCACCTGTAATGAAGTAGAAAGAGTTGTTAGTCAATTAAGAATTATGTTTAGAAATACAAGATATAAAATTTTTAAGATTGATGGCGAAATATTGTGGGATTAAAAATGGCAGATAATAGAATACCTTTAGGAAAAGAAGCTGAAAGATTTATTATGGAGGCAGAAAAATCTGAATTAAAAGCAAAAGAGAAATTTTGGGATTTTTGTAGTTCTCTTGGTGGCGACTTATTTTTTAAGGGTGGAATTCCTTACTGCAAGATTATAAGACCTATTTCAAGAGTTGATATTCAATTAGTTATGGGTAAAGAAGGATGGATTGCTGAATTTGTTGGATTGGAAAGTGTTGGAACAAGATTTACAAAACCAGAAGGATAAAAATGGAAGAAAAAAAATTTGAAGAATGTAAAATTAGAAATAATGAGATGATTTGTAAAGTTGATACTTTTTTAAGAGCTATGGGAATAGAAGACTTGCATCCTGATAAGGTTATGGAAGATATTGAACTACCTATGTTAAAACCAGAAGATTTTCCAATCCCAAAAGAAATGGAAGAAGCACAACAAGCTATGATAGATGAAGAGTATAGAAAATATGTTGCTAATGTTGATGGTTGCATAAGGAGTTTTATGACATCTCATCCTATAAAAGGAGTTTCTGATGTAGATATTGATTTTCCTAAAGATGTTATAAAAGTAAAGTTAAGCAATAAAGATGATTTTTTAACTTCAATAAGATTGGCTATGGAAGGTTATGGAATGTTTTATGCTGGGAGTAATAAAGCATTTATAGAACAAACATACCCTAAAAATAAAGATAAAGTAATTGTTACACACTTCGGTTGGTTGGCTAAAGTCCCAGAAATTTATGGAACGAGAAGTATAAGGAGATGTGTTGAAGATTAAAATGACAGAAGAAAAAAATGATAGAAAAATTAAGATATTAAAATGGTAACAGAAAAGCAAAAAATTATGGATACTTTAGATTATGTAGAAGAAACAATCGATGAGGCAGTCGATAATACTCTTGATTATTTAGAAGAAACTAGTGACAAAGTAAGGTTAAAATTAAGGAGATTAAATGGTTGTATTGAAGAATTTGATGATATTAGTAGTATTAATGAATGTATATTAAAAGTAGAAGAATTGTAAAAAATGGTAACAGAATTAAAAAGATTAAAAATGAAAGGTAAGGAGTATTTTATAGATGAAAGGCTTAATCAAATCAGAAATGTTGATAATCCCCATGATTTTGAAGATGTTTCGCCTGAATTAATTCATTTTTGGGTGCATAATTGCAGGCAAGAAAAAGATAATCTTATATGCAACTTAGATAAATTAGGAAAAACTCTTGGCAAAAGATATTGGAAAGGGGAAAAGACAGCGGAACAAATAGTTAAAGAAATTAAAAAATAATATTTTCCTTAGTCAACCTTCTTTCAATAAGGTCTGGCGGTAGCTGGTCAGTTGATTTCTAAAATTACCGCCAGACTAATTTAAGATGATTTCCAAGAGAATGATTTCTCGCCTTTTATCTTGCAGACTTTCTTTTTTTCCCTTTCTTCAGTAACTTCATCTTCTACATCCCCGCCCATTTCCCTGCATACATCAACCATAATATTCTCAATTATTTCCTTATCATTTGCCATTTTATTTTTGCAAATAAGTTCTTAGATGATGTCTAAGTTTCTCTAAAGTATCTTTAGGCAACTTACCTTCATTCATAATCCACATTCTATTCTGCTCTATTATTGCCTCTACTTCTTCTTCAGACCTTATTGTTACATCACCAACTGCATCTCTTACATCACATTTTAAAACAACTCTATCTGGAGTTGAAGCATCTCTATCTACCTTGCATCCTGGAACCCAGTTAGGATTTCTTAAAAATTTATCTAAAACTCCCATTTAATTTCCTCCTTTAATATAAAATGATATGCTCATTTTTAAAAATTCTTATTAGATTGATGGTATGAGGATACCAGTATGCAGAATTTAATGCTATTCTTGTTTCTGGCATAATACTATATGTGTTAAATACCCTTTTTAAATTTTTTGTTTCTAATAATGTTTGCGGAGTTCCCCATTCTTTTGTCTTGTATATCTTGTCCATCATATCTATTTTTCTGTCTCCAAACCTTATATTTGCCTGCATTATTTTTTCTCCCATAGGGCGAGTAATATTTAGAAAGAGTATTGCCTTCTTCATATTCAGGCAAAAAGGACACCCTAATTGTTCAATTAATACATTAACCATTTTCCACCATTATATTTAAAAATAAATCATAAAGATAATTCGCATCTTTTAGGCACTCTATTGCTTCATCTTCCCTGTTAAAGACAAAAAGCTTATTGCTTGATTCAAGGAGCCTCATTACAATTGATAAAAGATGCTTGCTGATGCACCAGTTTTCATATTTTGAGGATTTAATCAATTTTTCAAGGTATTTGGCTCTTATTTTTCTTATTACATTTATAAGCTCAAAATATTTTTTATTATTTGATTTCATAAAGGAAAATGCAAGATGCTCTTCTATTGAGATTAAATTCATAACTGCTATGCTTAAGTCTTCTGCTATTGTTATATCTCCTTCGCTTATTTTGCCTGCTTTATTAAAAAATTTCACCATTTATGCTCTCCCTTGATGCAACAAGCTTCTTTTATTGCCTGAATAAATGATTTTCCCCCAGATAATTTTAAAATTACTATTGTACGGATAAGGATTATAACAATCACTAATAAGAGTATTCCAATAAGTATTTTAAAAATTAAATTCATCTTAATCTCCTTCCTATTTCTGTGACTGACAGGATTTGCTGTACTACAGGAACCTTAGATGTTTCAGTGGATATTTCTTTGCCTAATGTCTTGTCCCATATTGTTATCCCCTTTCTTTCAAAATATTTGTGCTTTATCTCGTTGTATGTTTCCTCTTTAACCAAATATCCTTTATTATAATGATAGATTTTTTTATCATAAGCTAAAAATTCCTTTGCCTCTGGAGTGAAGTCTATGATTATGAAATATCCTGCTTTATCCAAAAGCCTTTTTATTTTTAATTCTTTCTTTGTTGTCATTCTATCATTTTAAGATTTCAAAGGTTCAACCTAATATTTTTTTATTCTTCCTCCTCTTTAGTCTTCCTTCCTTTTTTCTTTTCCTCTTTTCCCTTTTCTTCTTCTGGCTCTAATGCTTCAAGTTTTGGCTTCTCGAGATGTGGGAAAAAACCTGCCCTTTGGGTTGAATTATATGAAAATAACTGCATAAATCTTTTTTTTTCTGTTACATCATTATAAGTCTCAATAAAAGGATTATAAATCCTTGTTTCTGCAAAGCTCATTACTGCAGCAAAGCACATATAAACTTTGGCTTGTGTGTCGCCTACTGAAAATGAAGCCCAGTCAATATATGTTCCATCTCCCCGATAAAACATGCTTAATGTCCTGTAGATGTCATTTCTTACATCCTTAATTATCTTTTCGTCTGTCTTCATAAATTCCTGTATTATTGAAAGATACTCGTTTATTATCTTGTAGCATAAATCATATATTTGCCTTAATATCTGGTTGTTATTCATATATTCTATACCTACTTTATCAACATGCTCATAAAGACTGAAAAGTTCCTCACAATAGTCTATTATTTGGTGTGAGTGTTCTGGTATTAATATGTTTTTGCTTCCATTTTTAAGAGAATTCCAGTCATAGCTATAAATAACCATTTTATTTTCCCCCAAGCTCTTTTGGTATACTTTCAGCTTCTTTTTCTTTCTTTGGTGATTCTTTTTCTATAACAAATTTCTGGGGCTTTTCTATTTTTCTTATCATTTCTAAAGCCTTATTAAATTCTCCCCTTATTTCTCTTAATGCCCTTTCATACTTATCTTCAGGGATATATCTTTTTAATTTTTCTTGCAGTTTATCTACTGCCCTCATAAATTGCATAGAGAGTTGTTCAGATAATACTTGTTCGACTTTTAATTCCTGAACTGATGCTAAGGCCTTTGCTGTTTCCTTTGCCATAGCTACTTCTTTATCCGCAATAGATTGTGTAGCTGCTACATGTATATCCCTATCCTTTTCTGTATGGCTTATTTCTGACTGCAGTCTTGCTATTTCTATCTCATAGTCTGTTTCTTTATCTTTAAGCTCACTTATAGCAGAATATTGGTCTTTAATAATTTCTTTTAGCTCTGCTATCCTTCTTTCAAGTTCTGTTCTTTCTGTTTCTTCAAGATGAATTATTTTAACCTTCTGATTCATCATATCTTTAATTTCATCTTTATCTTTCAAAACAACAGGAAGCCCGTCTTTCGTAAAATCTATGTCGGTATCAATTTTACCGCCTTTTAGCTGGCTAACCATTCCTTTTGTGCTTGGAAAAAAATCTAATGGATTAGAAGTATAAACATCAATTCTGCTAAGCCTTTTACCTGCTCTTATTAGGGGATAGAATATTTGGTAGCCATCATCTGTTTCTTTTTGTATAAATCCAAGAAATTTTTTAAATGGCTTATTTGTTTTTGTGAATAGTGTTGGCTCTTTTTCAAGTCCAGTTAAAGTCCATAATATTGTTTTTTCTTTTTCCTTTTTATCTGATAAATTTTTCTTATTTATTATCTCTTTTATTATTTCTTCTTCCTCGCTTATCTCTTTGTCTCTTGCCTTATATTTTTCAAGCTGTTCTTTATAACGCATTATCTCTGCCTTAAGAAATGCGTTTTCCTGCAAGAATTCTTTTCCATATTTTTCAACTAAGCCCTCCATTATATCATCTGGAACTGCTCGTAGAAATGTCTGGGATTTTATAGGTATTCCAAAGATTATTTTAAAAAAATTTGATATTCCCATCTTAGTGGCATGAAAATTAAATATTTATAGGAATTACTGATTCTTGTCTAAAGCTGCTTGGTGGCATTAATGGTGCCCTACTGCCTTTTGGAATAAGCCTTATAATAAATATAAGAACTATAACACCAATAATATACCAATACCAACCTTTCCATGTAAATCCTATTTTTGTTAAATCAAAAACTGCTGAAACTTCACCTGACTTAACATTCCATATTCCTTTCTTATTTGGAGTAAATGTTATTGTATTGCTAAAACCAGATGCTATCTTTTCTTCTGTTGATTGAGCATCTTTTTGGTATGTTACTTCCCAGCTTGCATTTTGATTTAATTCTAAAGTTATTTCCTTATTTAATTTTACGAATTCTATTGGGGGGACATAGCCAAATCCTATCGGCTTAACAAATGTTATATTCTTTTTTGTGCTAATAAACCCTTCTTTTACTGCTTCTAATGAATAAGTCCCAGCAACATCTTTTTTCAAAGGAGAAGATATAACCGCGCCATCTAATAATAAAGATGCTCCTTCTGGGTCTGTTGTTATATTTATCGATTCTCCAACTAAATAATCCCCTTTTAATGGGTCTAAGATTATCCTTACCTCTTGAGGCGATATTGTAAAATTTAGAAATGCATCGAGATAGCCAGAGGCAGAAGCTCTTAATTCATAGTATGTATTTGGATTTAAAGTAAAGGAATTGTTAACTTGCTGTCCATTTAAATAGAGTACAGCATTTGGTACAACGCTGTTTGTTTTCTCATCGAGGACAAGAACATGAATGTCTCCGCCTGTTGTCATCCATCCTTGTGGATTTATATCGAATTTTAGGTTTGTTCCTGCCTGTGGAAGGCCAGCAGATGTTATCCTTATTTCTTTTATGAATGGACTGCCTATTGGTGAGCCTTTATAGGTATAAAGGGCAGTGAAATTTGTATTCCCAATTTTTGTTGGCTTTAAATTATATGTAAATTTTCCGCCTGCTTCATCAACACTAATACCATATAAAAATTCATTATATTGCGGCTCTACTCTCAAATTTGGGTCTATGTCTGTGCATATTAAAGTGTATGTCTGATTTAATTGCATATTTGCATCTAAAGAGCATACAGGTAGTTTAAGAAAAGTTTGATTTGTTATCGGAGAGATTCCTGCTGTTACTGTCAGAGAGATGCTAACAGATGGTACTTGGATTTTATTCCCAGATGAATTGTATATCAAAAAGTTCATTGTTTCATAGTATGTTCCTGTAGGGCTGTTTGTTGCATCAAAAACAAGGGGGATTTGTATTGATTGCCCTGGAGTTACCGAGCCCAAGGATAATTCTCCAAGCTGTATTGGTGGCTCATCGCTTTCCAGATTTACTGACCTAAAGTCAACCCTGTCTTTAAAGCATGATGGAACTGTAAGAAGTATCTGTTTTGTTTTTGTTGCTCCTTGTGTAACTTTTACATTCGATAAAACTGTTGGGAAAACATCTATATTGCATGCTTGTTGCTGTTGTATATTTATTACATCAATAGAAATTTCTATTCCTACACTATCATACAAAACAGTGCCAGTATATGTTTTTGTTTGGGCACTTTCTGGTATCTGCATAACTACTAAAAGATTTGCAGAAGAATCACTTGATAAATTAACAGATGAAATGCTTAATGTCATCCAGTTAGCTATCTCTCCTGACGTGCTGAATCTTAAATTCGCTGTCTCATTGACTCCTGTCGAGAATATGAATGTTTTTGTGATTGTCTGGCCACTATTTGCTGAAGCAGTCCATGAAAGAGGGGTTACAGATAGGGCTAATACACAGGGCATTATTGCCATTAGCATGGCAATTAATAAAAATTTTTTCATTTTATTGGTCAGTTAATATAAAATGTAATATTTTAATCTTTATAAATCTTTCTATTTATTAAATCTTTCTTTCACTTTTTTTTGATAATTTAGAAAGATATTTAAGCAAATAGTGAGAACTTCCAAAAATTATTATCCCTGGAATGACAGCAAGTCCTATTGCAGGTACAATAGTAGAAACCCCTATTGTAGCCAAAGCTCCAACACCTGCACTCTCAAAAAACTCGTTAATATTATTAATTTTTTCCTCTATTCCTTTTGCTAAAGCATCGATTTCCATTAGATATTTCCCGTCCCTGAATATTTTTACTTTGTGTTCTTCTTCTGAGCATAATATACAGATGTTTCCATTTTTTGATGCTTCAATGCTTGCAGCGTGCCTGGTTCCAAATCCATAATATGGCTTTTCTATATTTTTTATTATTGCGCCATAAGAAACAAGATTTCCTTGATTATCGATTATGACTGCTCCGTCGAGTGTTCCAACGCTTTTTAAAACTTTCTTCATTCCCTGTTCAAATATATTTCCCTTTTTGATTATCTGCGGGAAAGTTTCCTCGTAATTAACTTTATCTCCGATAACAAATAATGCGCCTTTTCCCTCTTTTGCTATTTCAATTGCAATTTCAAGTATAATCTTTTTTATCTTTTCTTCCATCTTATTCTCCTTCATAATCGCTATTTAACATTACTAACCCACAGTAACAACATTGAATATATTTCTCATGCTTAAATTTTTTCTCATCATAGTCTTCTATTATTATCTTTTTACATTCTGGATTTGCGCATCTTACCCTTATTTTTTCAGGCATTTTAGAAAGGTATGAACATCGATAGCACAAGCACTATAAAAAATACCCATAAGGCAAATTTTAATAGTGGATTTATTACCCTTTTCTGAGTATCAGTTGCTATTTTTAGAAATATAAAGAATAATATTCCGATTATCAGAATTGAAAAATTTGATGCAAGTGATGGTGTTATTTTGGCTCCAGAAATTTTGCCAACAGTTGCATTAAGAAGGAGATACACCCAGCTTGTTATTTTTTCCCTTATGCTTCCAAAAAAGCTAAGTACTTCAATAACAGAGACCATCTTTTTGTGAATAATCCATTCTTTATAAATCTATTCTTTATTTCATATCTTTAATTAAATCAGTAACTGCTTTTATCCTTTCTGCACGGATAAAATAAATCTCTAAGCATACCCTAAAAATTAAATACCCAATAAATATATAGAATATATTTATTGGAAATATTTTTATTTCTTTCACATATTTGCTTGCAATTTCACTGGCTATCTGAAAAAAAACCATTATCAGAAAAATAATATCAAGAATTATTATTTTGCTCATTTTGCTTCTTTTTTTATATATTCCTCCATAAATTTTTCTATTATCTGCTTTAGCTTCCCATTATAATAATTTTTATAAGCCTTTTCCCTGAATTTCTTTAGAAGTTCTGCATCTATTTTTAAAGAAAATACCTTATCTGCCATACCATTTATAATATTTCTTTCTTTATAAACTTTTCTGTTTTTCTTTCTTTATTAGATTAAATTTAAAAATCTTATGAACCTATTTTCTACATCAATCTTGAAACCGAAAGGCAGGATTGGTAAAAATTTCCTATAAATCCGAAAGGAATGGGAGAAAAATTAAATGAAAAATAAATATAAAAGTTTAGTGTTACTTTTGAGTGCTATCTTCTTAGTTTTAGCAATTTTGCCTTTTATCTATGCAGAGAATACTTTTGGCTGTTATTTCAATATTCCGAATGCAACAAGTCTTGTACTCTCGAATAATTGGACAATCAACGCAACAATAACTTCTTTATACACGAATGCAAATGTAACTAACTGCACTTTTTATGCGCAAGATGTTTCTACAAATGCCACAGCCTATGCTACTTTGTTTACAGACAATAATGTGACTGATGACCAGTTGAAATTTGGTTATGCATACAACACAACAGCATTGGAGGATGGAAGCAATTATACCTTTAAAATGGTTTGCGTTAATGTGACAACTCCGATAGGAACTACTTGGGCGAAAAACAATTGTACTAACACAACAGATGTTTCAGCAGGAATAGCTAACATAAGTTATGGCAGGTTGATTGTTAACAATACTGTTCCTGATGCGCCAACAGCTTTAAGCCCTAGTAATCAGCAAATAACTACAACAAATACAGTTACTTTTTCAGGCACTGTTAGTGATGCTAAGACAACAGGATGCAGGTTAAGACTTGGGGTTCTTACATATAATATGACTTACTCTGGAAGCTCTTGTACTTTAACTTTAAGCAACATACCAAGGCAAGTATATCAATGGTATATATCTGCAACAGATGGGAGTGATACAATAAGTTCTGGAGTTTATGATGTTGATGTAAAGGTTCAGCATGGCTCTAAAGCTGGAGCTGCACTTCAACAAGCCGGCTATCAGCCTACTGGCGGTGCAACATTCGCTGTTGGGACAACTGCTGAAAATGTTAGCATGGGCAATTTCTTAACTTCTGCTACAGTACGGGGAATCCCTAATTTCTTATGGCTAATCTTGGCTATTGGAATTATTGGCGGATACATTTACACTAAAAGAAGACACTAAGTAAATAATCATATTTACGGGAATAATAAAAATCTTAGATTTTGACTTATTTCCAAATCAGTTAGAGGAAAAAATGCCTATGAAACGCAAAAACTTATTTAAAAATAAGGAGAAGTGTTTAGCTGGTGCTTTAGTGCTGATTGGGGAATGCCCTTGTTTAAGCAAGTTTGGATTGCCTCATGTAGCGACTTCGGGCCGAGTTAAAACTGTTGAATTATTTTTAAATAATTTTTGGAAAGATAAATTTGGAGACTTTTAAAAAATGGCAATTCAATTTACAACAGGTTATACATTATTTATTGGAATAGTAGCTGCAATTATCAGTGTTATAGTTTTATGGCAGTTATATATTGGCAAGATAAGGGAAGAAAATAAGGTTGCTGCAATGCCTAAATTCATCTTTGGAATACTTTTCCTAGGATTATTATTCTTTGGATTAATGGAAATGGGTGTTTTAGCTGGGATATCAGCCAGTTTAAGCCCTCTAGTATTCGGCGGCAAAGTAACACCAACTGGCCCAACTGCCTGCACTAATATTTGTGCTGCAGGACAATCTCAAAAACCATATCCAGACTGTTCTTGTTATACACCTGCACTTGTAACAGCAGGAGAAATTTGTACTGTTGATACAACAACAGTAACCTTGGGTGTTCATGACGCATTTGATGCGGCAACATCTGTCGGTGGTGGAGGCTCACACAGGGTATTCCTTAATGGAGCAGATAAAGGATATGTTACAGACGGGTCTACCTTTTCAGCAAGCCCAGGCGATAAATATAGAATCATCTTTGCTTTAAATGGAAGTACTACTGCTGCAGGCAATTATTACTATGCAAGACAGGTAACAGGAACAATTCCTTGTAAAGGCACTTTCCTCATTCCAGAGGAATCTACAGGATTATGCGTTGCAGGAAATGGCACGACTATTACTGTATGGCTACAAGATGGTTCTGTAATGACTGATAGTAACCTTGAAACTCTAGAAGCTAATAGCCATTATGAGTGGCCTTTCAGAATAAAAGCACCTAGCTCAAAATGTGTTGGTAATATCTATGATAGTGGTACAGGAAATGTTCTCTGTATAAACTATAATAATACAGCTCTCAAGAAGCTGGATGTGACCAATCAAAATACAGCAGGAGTTCCACAAGCAGAATCTAATTTGGCGGCTAAAGGTAACTCATCTGTTTGCTTCTATGTCCCAACATTGGCAAATTCTCAGCAACAGGATTTCACTCTTGCTGTTGATACTGGCTCAATAAACCCAAGCGACACAAACATGACAATGAATTTGTATGACGTTGCTACTGGAATTAATACAAAGACTCTTGCTACAATAACTGATGTACAGGATAATAACCTGAATGACTTAGGTTATAACACGACTGCATCTGTTAATACAGCAGCAGCACTTGTATCAAAAGCAATAAATACAAAGAACTAGGTATAATTGACTGCTTTAGATTGCTTTATTTTTTTCTTTTTTCCCTATGTTTTTCTTTTTGAGGGATTTCATATTAAATTAATTGGAAAAGCAAAATGTGCAGAAATAAAAAGAAAATCAGAGGATGAAAAATGGCAGAAAAATGGTTTAATTGGAGTAATTGGTGGAAGGGTTTTATAATTGGGAGCATATTTAGTGTTTATGGTGCGATTGGGCCATCAATATGGGAAATTCCTGTTTGGGGATTTATCTTAGCTATTGCCTCAATAATCTTTGTCCCAATTTTAGCAAGCCTTATCATTAAAAGTCTTTATAAGAGATAATACATTAAAATACAAATGAAAAAGAAAAATAAAATATTAATGGGAATTTTATTACTATTCTTTTTAATTATAATTCTTGCTAATTTATCATTAACTGTTTCAGCTGTAACATGTACTGCTGGATATTTCTGTCCTAGTGGATATACTTGCTTTAATGGTTATTATTATTGTAGTTCGCTTGAGTCAAATGCTTATTTTAAACAATATACAGACAGTAGCTGTACAAAAACATCTTATAAATATTATTGTGGTTCTGGAGAATATTGTAAAAGCGGAGTTGGATGTGTTCAGGAAACATCTTGTACTGATTCTGATGGAATAGATTATAAAACAAGGGGAACAGTAATTACTGACTATAGGGGAACTAAAACTACTTATGTTGATGCATGTGGCACAACTGACCCAAATACTGTTTTTGAGAAATATTGCTTAAATAATTGGATTTCTACTGCATCAAAGAATTGTGCTGATTATGGAAGCGGATGGACTTGCAAAGATGGGGCTTGTGTTGCTCCTTCTTGTGAAGTAGGAGATTTCTGTCCAACAGGATATTCCTGCAATAATTATTTTATCCTAGGATGGGGAACTCATCCATATTACTGTGGTTTAGGAAATAAAGTATATTATTCTTACAAAGAATTGCGTTCTGGTGTATGTTATACTACTGCTATAGTTGCAAAGACTTGTGGAGCTGATGAAGTTTGTGAAAATGGTGCTTGTAAAACTATTACACCACCAGAATGTATTGAAGGAGATTTCTGTCCAACAGGATATTCCTGCAATAATTATTTTATCCTAGGATGGGGAACTCATCCATATTA
>Ga0315280_10007842_pt1 | contig 14189 bp, 7 predicted proteins | sample YL17G06_40_MG_FD_203697 | JGI IMG/M metagenome (GOLD analysis project Ga0315280, IMG submission 203697) | Sediment microbial communities from Yellowstone Lake, YNP, Wyoming, USA - YL17G06_40 | ecosystem: Environmental > Aquatic > Freshwater > Lake > Sediment | place: USA: Wyoming | collected...
TATAGCTAGTGCTTTCTTGCTCCAAATTGGATCCGTTGGAACAGTGTGTGCAGCTTTGAACTTTAGAATGTCGCCTAATACTTCTTTGACATAGGCTGCTTGGGCACTGCGAACTGTGGCTCCTAGAAAAATTGGGTAGAGCAACGCATCCCAGATATCGTTGCGTTGTTTTGGAAGCTCATCCCAATTCCAGTCTTCGATTACGAGTTTAACGAGGTCTGAAAAGCCTACTGGAAGCATCCTGATCCCGACTGATATATTCTGAATCCAGTTCCTAATAGACTTATGCAAGAAGGACTTAATAGGTCGTTCAGTCTTGGGTGGAGTGGAAGCCTATGTGGGAACTCCTATTGCGACCTGAGGATATTCAGGATCCATTTTATGGAGTTCGTCTCTAACTCGCTGCCTGAGCTCGACGGCAGGTTTCACGCAATAGTTAACGAAATCCTCATGTGTGGGCTCTAGGCTTGGGAATAGTAGCTTCATGAAACCTGTTGCTAAGCGCGTTATTGCCTTTCTGTCCCTTAGATCTTGGCAGTTTTCCAGTTGCATGTTTATGGAAACGTAGTCGGCGAAGCGTACATCCTTTCTCAGCAAATGCAGTATCTCTGAGAAAAAGTCCCCTTTGAAGCCCAAGTATCTTGACGGTGTGTCCTTCGTTACTCGGGGCAGATCCCATCCGGATATCAGTCCATGTATCCTGTCAATAAAGGCAGTCTCTCTCAAGAAGTTTGGAATTTCGTTGAACAACCCGTCATCAACATGTATTGGTCTTCTATTTTCGTCTAGGCTGATGTTGCCCATCATTACGAAACCGCATTCCGAGGTACCCATTGTCTTGCCACGGCTGAATCTGCCAGATTCGAGGTAGACTCTCAAGCCAGCGATAACCTCGCCTGCACTGTCTCCCTTTATGCTTTGTACTTCGTCAAGGACAATCGCGTCATATCTTGTGACGATGCCAGGCGTTCCGGTTGCGACATTGTGAAATAATACTGCAGGGCTTACTTTTCCTCCTCCTATTACCATTGCATATCTTGAGAGATTGTCGTAGACGAATGATTTGCCTGTTCCTTTCGGTGCCAATTCAACCATGTTGACTCTGGGCTCTATAAGGGGGATGATTCTCGTTAGGAGGACGATCTTCTGTCTTTCAGTCAGTGCTAATGGGTTGAAACCTATGCTTGAGACCATAAGGTCTATCCATTCGTGCGTGTCGAAATAATGCCTGCACTCGGCAAAGTAGCTCACATCTATGCTGTGTATTTGGAACGGTTTGAACGACCGCATCCAAACCTGTCCTTTCTCTGCATAAATCGAGGGAGGAACGTATTGCAACTCTCCAATTCCCCATACTCCGCTTGTCAGCATTAGTTCGTTCCCTTCTACAATTGAGTCCACGATAAACGCATCATTCATGTCCAATAGAGGAATCCTTAGGCGTCTTTCACCTATTTTCAGGTTGATTTCAACACTATAGTCGTCGAGAAGATGAACAGTTTCCATGTTGATGAGTTTGTTCTTGATTTCTTCCTTTTGTCCTTTACTCGGAAGGTATTTTGCGAGGAAATCGGCGATCTGTTGTCGAGTTTTCTCAGTTAATGTTCCTTTCTCTGCGAAATTTGAGAGAATCCACTCACCGACATAAGTAGGGATAGACCTTGCCCCAAATCCGGCTTGGTGTATGAGATTTTTGTCAATGATGACCTCGCCATAATAGTCTAATGCTTTCTGCTCAAATGCTTCCATTTTCCCCACCTCAAGGTAGCTCCCCAAGTTTGAAGGATGTTTCCATCAAAGACTTCATTTGCAGCGCGAAAGTCTTTGTTTCAGTATATGATTTGCCAAGGAATTTAAACTCGACAGCAATTTCCAAATCCTTGCTTGCATCAAAACTCTTGTAGAATCTACAAATGATCTTTGACTTGCACAAACTTGCAGGATCAATCTTTTCAATTACGGGAGCTGATTCGATTATTTCTATGTCCTTTCTCTCTTCCTGGACTATTGAGGTTCTTACATCTTCAATGGAAACTGAGTTTTCATTCACTATTTCGATTTCAACACTGGTCTTTGTCAAATATCGGAATTCATTTTGAAGTAGTCTTAGGGTTGGTCTCTTGAACGCGATTTTTCCACCTTCGAGGGCAATAAACGGAACTATTGTTTCTTCGGGAGACAATCCTCCATGCACGAAGAAATGTTCAGTGGTTTTCCTGAAGCGATAGTATCCTTTGGCGATCAGAACGTTTTCTGGGAGGCCAAACGATGCTGCATCGAGATAGTAACATTGGAATTTTATGTTTGCGGGGAGTTTGTCGTATTCTTTTTGGGAAACTGTTAGAAATCTGTGGTGAGTATCGAGCGATTTTCCAACGAAGAAGGCAGGCTCTATTTCATTATGTACGCTTGTTGGGATCATTGTGGAGCCGTGATCTGAGCATATAACGATCAGGGCGCTGTTTGTAAGGCCGTTCTGATTGAAAAAGCCCGTTACAAGATTTGCCAGATTCTGAAGCTCAGCCTCGACTGCTACGGAGTGTCTCTTTCCCAGTTTTCTTTCGTCTTGGTGTAGAACATCGTCTATTTGGATGCAATTTACAAACAATACGTCTCCGATCGATGCTTTTGCATTTTCCAGTTCCACTGTGCTCCTGAGGTAGAAGAATCGTCTGTCTGGAAAGTACTGCTGCCATTCGCTTGAGATAAGCGAGTTATAGTCGAGAAGTATTTCAGACGCTTTTGGCTGCCCAGCAATTAGGCAACGTTTGGATGTTTCTGTGTCGGACGGGATCATGGAAAAGTAGGGTGTTTTTTGAACAAGTCTAAATCCATGGTTTTGTAGCAGACTTATTAGGACATCTGCGAATTTGTAGTTGAAATTGTCGACTACCAGAATCAGGAGGCACTTGTCGGTTGTGTGCATGCCGATGATTGTTGGAAGGATCTTGTAGACAATGTTTGGGAAATTGCTTCTGATAGCGATGAAGTTTGAGTATAACCAATCGCCAAATGACTCAGATTGATTGGAAAGATTGTTGTCGTCGTTGTTTGTTTCCTCGAGCCAGAAGTGGTATGGTAAGTATTGCTGTGTTGCCCATTCAAGCATTTGGGCAGCATCCCACGAGGATTCCGGAGGGCATGGGACATTGGGCCGCAACAGCAGAGCAAGTTTTCGCAATTCAGGCTGAACCACAGGTAACACTTCAGAGAATTTCTTTTCTAGAGACTTCAGGATCTCATTCGTTAGGGCATCAGGCGATTGTTCGAATATTTTTGCCAGTATCCTGAACTCTTCGGGAACGAGACCGCTGGCCCATTCAACGATTTTTGGAGCATCGGATTTGGACAGTCCACTCTTGAATTGTGTATTGAGAAATATCTCTATGTTGTTCACGGCTGTTTCGATATCCGCGCGATCGACTTTAATGCTGGAAGGCACAAGGCGGAGTTTTTTGATTGGGTAGATGACCTTGCCTGCGGCGCGTTCTCCTACTTCATTTGGGTAGTTTGCAAGAACTGCATATAGGCTTAATGCTCTTTTGAGTTCTTCTGGTCTTCCTAGGAGATATTCAATTACTTCTTTTTCATGTTCATCTTTTGTATTCTTGAGCCAATTTTCGAGTTTTCTTTCAAATTCTCTATGGATTAAATGTTTCTGCAAATTTGCTTGGACTTCACTTGAACAAATTGCGGCAACAAGGTTGGGTAGATTCTCCAAAGGTGTCGTTTCTGAGCACATCATGGTGGAAACGAACTTTGAGAGAACGAAATCAGTGAAACTTGGGTAGGAGCCTTTTTCCACAGCAAGACTAAGTAGGTTCAGCTCCACTACTTCTTGATCTGTTACATCTGGAGGAATCTTGAATTCCCATTTCTCAGCCAGAAGAGTGATGGGTCTTATTTCTTTGACTTCCAGAGTTGTTTCAGAGTATTTTTCTTTTAGCTTACTTAGCCACGCATATGCGGTGGGATCTTTGACAATGATTTTTACAGCGTTTTTGGCTTTCACGGATTCAATTGCCAACTTGTATGCTCTGACATAATCAGAGGTGCCGTATACCACTGTGACTGATGTGTCTTGAGTATCCTCTATCCCCTGAGGATCGTAGTGAATAGACGTCTTTCCATTGCTCATTTTTCCGTCTCTTTCAGTAGTTCCGTGAGGGTTTTCTTGACTGTCTTCTTGTCTACAATGCCATGCTCAACACTTTCATTGACTAGTGATTGAATACTCGTCTTGAAACTCTGCTCGTCCAGTGGAAAGACAAACTGAACTATCGTCTCGCCTTTTCCGAAACCATTCTCCACGCGTATCTCATGTTTCTTCTCTTGGTCAATGAAGTTGATTTCGGTTTCCTTGCTCCAATTGCCTTCCTTATCTTTCGTTATCAGGCGGAACATCTTATTGCCTCCATCAACATCCAAGGTCGTTTCGGACTTCATTTCGCTTCTCTGAGATTTGCTGTCCCAAGGATCTTCTCCGTTGCTCGTGGCATAGACCACTGTGTCCTTTGTTGGGGGTTTCACGACGAGTTTTGCAGATAATCTGTAGTTGATGTATGCGCCTTTCTTGTTCTTTTCAATCTTGAACTTGTTACTAGATGCAACTTCCCAGCCTGGTGGATCCACCTTGATCTTGTTTTCTTCTATTTGTTCTTTGCCTATTCTGATTTTCTGGATGTAGTCTTGTGACTTGTCATTGGTCCAGTCCTTAACAGCCTTAAGCCCGAAGCCAGGATCCTCTGGAATTGACACAAACAAAGTGTCAGATATATCAAGAACCTGCCCAAGTCTCTTTATGAGGGCCTTGCTCTCGTTTGTATGCCAAATAGCATCAAGATCCCGCTGATTAGAATCAAGTGAATTATACCAGTTTTGGATTCCAAGTCGCAGGTCTTCAAGCGTGTTGCCTTCGATAGAGAATATCTGTTTTATATCATTCTGGATCTTATTCTTGAGGCAATCGAATCCTTCATCGATATATTTTTTGTCTGTTTTCAGCTTTGCGAGTATATCCTTTGCCTTTTCTCCGGTTATCAGTTCGTCGAAATCATAATCATAGATTACTTGAACTCTGCCGAAGACAAAATCGTGAGGAACCGTTTCTGAGATTTTGTTGAACGTATCTATTAGTTTGGGCATCGTTGGCAGAAGCTTGGTGTCGTATATCGAGGACTTGGAAACGGTCGGAAGTGAATCCCACCACAGTTTAAGGCTGTTGTAGGTTTCAAATACTGATCTATCACCTATTTTTTGTGGTGTTCCCAGGCTGAACAAGTCGAAAAGCTGGTTCAGGAAATCTCTTTCAGCGCGAGATATTTGTCTGTAGACCAGCACAGCGTTCGGGTAGTTACCCTCAATCAGATCATAGATGACATCAAGATCCTTTATTTCAATGTCACCGATCTCCGTTTGTTCTTTTTTGAGTCTGACACTGTCGCCATACATCTTCAATACTATGCTTAGGAATATTGAAAGGGATATTGGACCTAAGCCGTACGGAGGATCTGCATATTTCTTTATTACATCTTCCTTTACCTTAATCCCTGTTGTTTCCTTGATCTTAATCTGGCTCATCATATCAGCGAGTGCTGGGAATACCTGGGAAAATCTCGAGGAATCTGGTTCAATCTGGTATCGGTATATCGAGCCTTCTGGTTTACCTGTCTGTTTTAGGACACCTTGTGACGCCAGAGTGTTCTTCAGATATCTGATTTCTCCTTTGTCATTTGAATATGATGAGTCCACTTCTATGTCCCACTTAGGAGACAAGATCCTGTTTACAGCATCTTTCAGCGCGATGTTCTTGTTAGGCTGGAATTTCGCCGCGTGAGACAAGTTGAGATCGATATGCTTGAGACGATTCTTTTTCCCAAATAGGGTTTCCAAACATTTGTCCGCGGCATCCGATAAGTTCGTTATCTTGTCAAGCAAGATCTTTCCTTGTTCGGTATACCATATAGAATTGCGGCCTTCCATGGCTTCTGTCTTGGTCTGTGTGAGATGCTTAAATGCGGCTTCCACTAGTTCATTCAAACGTGATTTGTCTTGTGTCGAAAATGTTTCGTAATCATTTGAGCCCTCTATACTCTTTACAGCATTGAAATCGAGCAGGAGATCGGTCCAGTCTGTTGGCGATTTTGGAATGACAACGAGCACTCTGGATGATGTGTTCTTGGCCGCGCTCTTTCTCGCTTTGTTTATGTCTTCAAGTGTTTGGCACAGAACATATGGAATCCAGCCTTCAAAAGAATCTTTCCAGTCCATCGGTGCCTCAAGTTGACGTTGAAGTGCAGTGAACATGTTGACGTTTACCCCGTCCATTTTCTCGGTTTGTTCCAGATCTGCGATTGTTACTAGTTTTCTCTTGAATCGCTTGTCTTCATTATAGAGGGCGTTGTAGCCCTTTGCTTCAAGATAGACATCATCCTTTGTAAACGGAATTGCAGCCTCCACTGCTTGTGCGACGTTTTGTGGGTAGTTTGTTGGGTCTTTTTTGTACACCTCAATTGCCGTGTCAAAGTCCACTGCTTCGCTTTTCTTGAACTCATAAGCGTCCGAGATCCCATTGTAAAAGAGAACTTTTGCTTGATGCAACTTATCTACAGTTGCTTTGACAAGGGCTCGTTCTTTTGCTGATTTCGGATATAACGCAAACGTGATGTTCTCCAGATCATTTTTCGTGCCGGTTATTTCGCTTATCAGCATGACTTTTAATATTCGTTCTGCGGTCTTGTCGCCTTCGATGTCTATACTTTTGGCGACTTTGTTCAGTTCTCTGACGGTGGCTTCGTAGTCCATCAGGATTCTTCTGGTGGACTCTTTCAGTTCTTTGTTGGTTGATGTCAAGTTTTCTTTGAAATAGGTGAATAGCAAGTCAGTGGAGTAGAGGTTCAGACAGCTTTGGCTGTCCAAGACATCATTGCAGTTTACATAAAACGGGTAGGACTGGTCTTCTGCTGTGAATTCTCCTGAGAAGAATGTGAATACGGTTCGATTGTTGGAACCTACCTCACTTGCAAGTTTCAGCAGACAATATGTTGCCATGGGATGCATTGGGTAGATTTTTTCAAGTATTTCTTCACGTAATGTAGCGGCATCGAGCTTGTCAAAGATGCCTATTCTCTTGCATTCAGGTATCAGCGTGTTGAATACATCGGTGTTTGGTGCGACCTCTTTAGTCCAGATTTCGGATTTTCTGTTTGGAACTACGATAGCTCCGATAATCTTCTCCATTCCCTCAGGTGTGAGCCCGATTTCCTCTACGCGGTCAGCTATTTTGTCAAAATCAGCTTTGTCTTCAGGCCTGGAGTAGTCTTTAAAAGTCTTGTGACCGGTCGCTAGGAAGACGACTGGGGCAGTTGATTTGCCCGCTTCTTTCCATCCTTGGGCGCATAATTGAGCGAAACTTTGAATTATCTGAAGGCTAATGCGTCTGTCTTTCAGCGTGTAGCCAAACTCGTCGAATATTACGAGAAGTCCTGCATATTTCTCTTTGAACTTTGGACTCGATAACAGGTCCCTGAGGATTTCAACCAAGTTGCTTCTCTCGTAGGTGAATTCAGTTTCCAGGACATTCTTGTAGATCTCTTTGAATATTATCATCGCTTCTTCTCTATAGTCTTTCAGACCTTCCATCAGCTTCTTCAGCGTGTACTCAGGATGTTTTTCTTGAAGTTCTTGGGTGAATGCTGGAAGTTTGGGAAGACGTTTTTGTTGTTTGTCTGCTTTTTGCCAGCTATCGATCTTTCTCAGTGCCTCATTGAAGTGGGTGTCCATGAAGTAGCCGACTTCTTCTCTTGCGCACGCTCGGGCTATAGCATTCAAAACGACTTCTTCAAAGTCGTCCTTGTTTCCAAAGTCGCAAATCGCGACAAGGTATCTGCCTTCTTTTCGTAGCGCCTTCAGTTCTTTGGCCTTTGATTCATCTACTTTTGCGTAATTGGTGAAAAACCCCTCCAGCTCGGAACTGTTGGACTTGTTGCTGAAGAGGTTGGCAATCATCAAGCAAAGGTGGGATTTCCCTGTTCCGTAGTTTCCTGTTAAGAAATAGAACCGTTTGTCCTTAGGTCGAAGGGCCATCATTATTCTTTCGATTGCATCACGATGAGCCTTTATGGGAACATACCGGGTTATCCTTTCAAAATTCTTCTCTGGATCGCTGAACTCGGTTCTCACGTCAACTGCTGAGGCATACCCCGAGTGGATTTCAACAAATTCCTTAATCTTTGTCACGTGCTCGTCTCCTTTATATAGGCTATCTGATTAAGATGAATTATTCTGCTCTCGTTTCTTGAATTGAGAATACGTTTCGAGTCAAAAATATCTTCCTCTTGCACGAAAAAACAGAAGGTCTTCCTTGTCTCGTTGCTTCTCAGCTTATCAATGAGATTTAGGAATTCTCCCTTTTCGCGTTCAGACCAAGTGTTTACGAGAAAGTCAATATTATCCATTATTATGACAGGTTCTTCTGCCTCCAGCTTGAGGAGATATTTCTTGAGGCTGAACACGTCAAAGGTATCTATGGATTTTGAGAGATTCTCGTCGCCTACGAATGTTTCCAGCAGGTCAATATACTTAGCATTAGTCTTCTCTGCCAGAAGTTTGGCAAACCTCGTCTTTCCGCAATTTGCTGGGCCCAGGATCATCAGTGCCCTGTATTGCTCTTTGGTCTGGAAATTGATCAGCTGGATTAGGTCTATCAAGTTATTCGTGCTCATTTTTTGAGGCCTTCGTAGTACATTTTGAGTAGGGTCTCTACAGTTATTCCTTCTCGGAAACGTATCTGGTCGAGATCTGCTTTTCTTTCTATGAATAGTAGTCCTCTATGGTTTGCCTGATCAAAGATCCTCCGCATTGTGCTTTCTTCCATGTTTAGTATTCTCCCAGGCGAGTTTGGTGCTTTGATCAGCGTTTCCATTGAGACACCGCTAGCGTTTGGGTCGTATCTTTGTCTGAAAATCAATATTATGGCGGCTAGGATTTCAGGTGGGATATGATCTGTTTTATGGAAGGTGTATGTGTTGTCTTGTTTCTGGATGATGGCAAGTTTACTGAATGCCTTCGTCGTGTATGCATCTAGAACTATTGCGATTTCGCGCTGGATTTTTTTGGTCATTGTGAACTTTGAGAGCCTTTCTCGGAGATGGTCGAAGGCTGCTTTTGCATCGTCAGTGGTTATCTGTTGCTTTGATGGGAATACTTCGTTCATTAGGGTGTTCCATACTAGCCATTTCTTGTTTGAGGATATGATGTAATGGAGTGTCCATAGGGTGCCTGTATATTCTAGGTATGGGTCTCCTTCTGTTATGGTCTTGCCGATTTGTGTGATTGTCAATCTCTGAGGGGTGATTAGGTCAAATGCTATGGCAACTGAGCACAATGCCTCTGTATGTCTTTTTGTCAACCCGAGATGGGCCACATATTCCGACCGGTGTATTTTGGGCTTTTCGGAGTTTTTGGTGGCATATTGAAGAAATTGGGAAAGATACGAAAACTGAATGGCAAAACTATTTGTAACTTGAATCTTGGGCCCTCTGAGTGCATTGTAAGAAGGCACCTGATATGATTTCGGTACCTGAAGCTCTTCAGGACTAGGAGGTTTGGTTTCGAAATCTGTGATCTTGGTAGCTCGGGAGGTCATATCTCATCCTCTTTTTTCATGTAAGCTATACAAGATTTACTTTAAGCCGCCTTCAACTATATGCCTTTCCGCTTCCGTTATTCCATAAATATCATAGACCAGATCATCAATTTCAGCGTCAGTTTTCTTGATTTCTTCCTCGATTTCTATTCGTTCAGCATTTTTCTTATCATTAAGCTCATTGAAACGCTTGTTAAGAAAAATCATTTTTTCCACAAGTTCAATAAGAGGCCGTTGTGCAGAATCTGGAATTATTTTCACGGGTAGGACATCCAAGTTCTGTGTGGCCACGGCTGTTGTAAATTCAGAACTCATATTAAAATAGCAGTCATAATAAAAATTGATCAATTTACTATTAAGTAACGCTAACAGATAGTAATTGGATATTTCGCCTTTTGAAAAGACGAGATTAATTGTCTGCAGAGCATAGTATCCATCTGTGTCAAGCGCGGCAATTATTTTGCTAGACACGTGCTGGGTCAAGATTTTCTCATCTCTTTCGAACAAGTCAGGCTCACGCGCTCGCTGCAATACTTTTGCTCTAGGTACATAGAACAAGTACTCATTGTTGAATTTCAGCAAGTATCTCGATATATCCCTCCCTCGCAGAATCGGTTTATATTGCTCAGATCCCTGAGCTTTCTTTATGTATCTCCTTTCGTCACCGACAATTATTCCATTCCTAGTGTAGGCAACTTCTTTCAGCTCTACACATCGAGCTTTTATTTTTTCGAGAACTCTTATTTTCTCATCATTTAGGTATACATTAAACCTATTTCCCGGTATTTCATAAAAAATTCTTTGAGGCAGTTTTTGGTATGTTTTATAATCCCCAAACAGTATAACTTCTTTTCCCGCATGTAAAACCATATTGTTTTGGCGGGCAAAGGAATCTTTGCTTTTTTGGAATATAGGTATTACCACTTCGCCAGTGACTCCTTCAAAAATACCCGCACCTAGCGGAATGATTTTCATTATGTTACAATTATCGAGGACAAACTTCCTCAACTTGACATAAGCATTAGAACGAATACTATTCTTAGGAACAATCATACCGAAAAATCCGCTTTCTCTTAATAGATCTATTGATTTCTCAATGAAAAGCGAGAAGGTGTTTAACCTATTTCCAGCAGTTTTGAAATTCTTACTGTAGTAATCAACATAAATTTGTTCAATTTGCGTAAATGCTACGTATGGTGGATTACCAATAACAACATTAAATCCGCCCCCGTTGTCATTCTCGCCTGATTTGAAGAAGACTTCGGGAAACTCCAACCACCAATGAAAAAAACGATTCTTTGGTGAACGTGAAATTTCCTCGACTCTTTTATCAACGGAAACTTCTCTACCCTCAATCGCTCTACTTAGAAGCGATTGGTACCTTTCTTCTTCAATCTGATAACCAAAAAAAGTGGCAAGCCATGTGTCTGCAACACCTTGGACGTCTCTCTTTAACTTCTCCCATTCCTTAAATATCACTTTTTTCATCTCGACATCTTCAATTTCCTCACTCGACAATTGCATCTTCCCAAATTCGTGTAGAACCCTAGGAATAAACTCCTTCCTAAATACGGGGTAGTAAAGCGTAGTCTGAAATTTCTCAGAATTTTTAAACTTGCCATTAGCAGGCAACGCTCCAAGGTACTCCAGGTCAGCTCCTAAGAGGGAATTGCCTGTCCTTAGGTGGTGATCCAAAAAAGTGAGTGGTTTCCTATTATCGGCAGTAATCAACCAAAGTGAAAGTTTCGCCAACTCCGTCGCTAGTTCGTTCAAATCGACGCCAAAAACGCATTTTTCAACAACTCTTCGTCTCCACAATAGTGGACTTGTGTCAACGGAATCGTTTTCCCATTCAGTCGAATGTAGAGATTCTATAATATAGTTCGTTAGAAAGTGAGAGACATTGACAAGAAAATGCCCACTTCCCATTGCAGGGTCTAGAACCTTAATGGACAACACTTTTTTTTCCAAAAAAGACAAAACTTCTGAGTCAATGAATTTCTCAATTCTGCCCCTTTCTCTCTCATCAACAGCAGTTGATTGTGCTTCTTTAAGCTTTCTGACAAGCTCCTTAAGCTCGTTGTCGATACCAACAAGATATTGCCCCAGTGAATTTTCAACAATGTATCGAACCACGTCTTCCGGTGTATAATAACTACCAGTCAACTTTCGCTCTTCACTTGACTGTGAAAAATATATATTACCCCTTTCAATCACTGTGTCCATTCTCGTGATTTTCCCCGCTCGTGACTCAGGAATAAATTTGTAAATGTTCTCCTCCTTTCGTCTGACCATCCTCTCTGGCGCAATGAACAACTGATACTCAAGGATACCTTCATAAAGACCACCCAAGTGCCTGACCGAAAGATCATTATAGTTTATCGGGACAATGTTTCCTCTTTCTTCTCTGAAACCTAAGCTGAACAAAGCTTCCGACAAAAAAGCATCATTGATCACGTGATTCGCCAAATATGTCTTCTCACTATCATCGAATAACCCTCCATTATAGGGCGGAATGCCCATTGCCCGATTACCTTGATTAACCCAATTAAATACTTCATGCAAAACATTCCACATAGTTCTCCCATTCGGGTTTGCGATTCCCTTGCTATGATTCTCTTTGGCGATCTCCGTCAATCTTGCCATGCTTTTTTCATTATAGTCAGGATCTTGAAGGGGCAAGAATCCTCTTGCTTCAGCATAAAGCACAAAGAGAATCCTGTAGAGTAGATATATCGAATTGCTGAAGACAACTCTCTTTTCATCTTCGGTATACGATTTCCTGCCCTCCGACTCGATGAAACCCATGCAAATCTTGCCGAGTATGCTCTCTATTTTGCTCTCAAGATGCTTCTCAATCTCCCTGGTCTCTTCATCAGACTCGTACCTGTTGTCATCAAGGGGACATTTGCCCGTCTCGCTAGGTAGGAATGCTGCGGCGCTAAAGAATTCTGCAAGCAAAAAGATCTCTTTGGAGTCTCTGGTTCGCAAAGCCTCGCCTAAGTCAACTTGAAAATACGTTTCGAAAGGAGCCTTCTCTTTAACGCAGTACACGCGCCAAAGCAATCCGTTCGTCAGTATTCCCCACTTCAGGCCGATCTTCCTAAGCGCAATTATCAAGGACACTGCATAATTTCTGCCCTTTGATGTCTGATCAAGACTCTCGTGAGGACCAACAACATAGCATAAGGCCACGGCCTTCTGATGACTTCTGTCGCTGTACAAGGAAAGAAGATTTTTTCCTAATTCACTCCTGATATGACCCAAAACATCAAGGACGGGCCCAATAAATGAAGCAACATAAGCTTTCAACGAACTATCATCCATCTTGTCGAACCATTCCTTCACAGTCTCAAGAAGATATTGCTGTTGATCTTCTTTCAGTTTTGCAAGTTTGGAATCAAGATACGCCCTGGCAAATAGGACCCCGTGGTCTCTAGAAGTGCCTGCTGGAGCCACTAGTCAACGCCTCAATTACACTCGTAGATAAATGATTCCCTTATACATATTAAAGGCTTAATCCCTTTCTTTAAGAGCATAAACTATGCTTCAATGTTCGAGTTTCACTACATATGTTGTATATGTAGGATAAACGCCATAAACTACACAAGACAGATAAATCTAAAAACATGCTACCCAAGCCTCATGAGTAGCGCGCGCTTTTCTGGTCTGACATACGCGAGGGCCACTTCTCGTTCCCACAATTTCCCTTTTTTCATAATAGCGCATATGCAAAGTTTAATGTTGAGCAAAAACATAGAATTAGACACAATGAAGGATAGGCGTCAATAGCCATCACACATGTGTAAGGCCATACGCATCCCGACAGCATCGCCTACCTTTCACTGTGTTCTCACATGTGAGCTTCATTGTATTATTTTGAAGAGATAAATCTTGATAATTTAGTTATGACAACAACGAACCATCCAAGTACTGATAGTTGCGTCGCCTCGCTAATCTTACCTTGTTTCTGCATGTCAACGGCATATTGGGAGAAAACATGTTTGCTCAATTCTGTAATCTCACTTACGCTGAGAATAGCCTCTTCAATTGCTCGCCCACGACTGCCGAATCCTGATGTCTCTTTTAGACTATCTAACGTCGCTAAACCCTTCTTTGACAAGGATACAGTTATTTTAAATTCTCCTTCTTCAGACAATGTTTTCACCATTGATTGACCATATATAAGACATATAGAAGATGTTTCTAATAAACCTTTCTGCCATCTTTATAACATCTTTCAATCAAGGAAGTAACCGCGCGCGCTATACCTAAATAATCGGTTGCGTACCATTGGCCAAAGGGCTTGACAGTTTTAAACGACAGTATAAACCTAACCCCCCGCACCATTATAAGCAAAGATACGCATAAGCAAAGATACGCGAGCGCTTGAGGGGACCTTGATGGACGCAAGTGAGGCCAGTGATGAAAACGAAGAACGCACGATTGATTTGATGATTGAGCAATCTGAAATCATAGAACAGCTAAGAGATACCTATGAAAAGTATAAAAGACGTGGCTATCAATGGAATCGTTTTCGTGG
>Ga0315280_10007844_pt1 | contig 14186 bp, 6 predicted proteins | sample YL17G06_40_MG_FD_203697 | JGI IMG/M metagenome (GOLD analysis project Ga0315280, IMG submission 203697) | Sediment microbial communities from Yellowstone Lake, YNP, Wyoming, USA - YL17G06_40 | ecosystem: Environmental > Aquatic > Freshwater > Lake > Sediment | place: USA: Wyoming | collected...
TCCCAGGCTGATGTAGTCAGTGATTCGACGCCCCTTCGGCAATTCCGCAAGCGTACGTGCCATTTCTGTGGTCCTCCTCGCAAAACAGGATACCACAGAAATGTTCTTAAGTGAACAGTATTGCGCTAAAGCGGGCTGGGTATATTTATCGTTCGGGTACCAGCCCTAAAGGGCTGGCCTAATTACCCTTCGGGCAAGCGCGCTAAAGCGCGCTGGCAGTGTGGTTGGGCCTTCGGCCTGATGACGCGCGGCCGCCCCATCATCCGCGACGCTGCTATAATGCCGCTCAGTTTTGCTCGGACGGGTTGGATCCTCTCCTGGGTCCTGGAGGTCGTCGATGATCGTGAGGCAAGAAGGACACCGATGGGAAATCCATTTCGAATCCCAGGAATTAGCACGTTGGGAGAGCTTCTCGCGGGTGTTTGGACCTCGCGTGAACCTGCGCAAGCAAGGGTGGTGGCAGACGGCACCGAATTCAGAATTGTGGACGATTTTCGTGGCCGAGTTTGCCGTGCGAGGAGGCACGGCGCTTTTTGACGGTGTGTGGCAGGATGCCCCCAAAAGGGAAGAATTCGTTCGGCGCACCTCGTTAGCAGGCTCAACCGACGAGCTTCGGGCGGGTCTCAAGAGTGTCACTCGATTCTGGCAGAGGCAGGCGGATGCGATTGAACAATGCCGCCGCAATACATGCGTAGTGCGCAATTGCCGGTTCGTCTTGCTCGGTGGCGTCGAACGGATTCACGGCGACATTGAACGGCGGAATGAAATCCGGGCGCGTTGCCCAGCGCTAGGACTGAAGGGGACGTCGGACTTCCTCGTCTCGGTGGGGGCAGTGGAGGACATCGCCGCTATCGACACACGGGTCATTGCCTGCTTGAAGAGACACTTCGGACTCACGCTGACGCCCGGCCGCGTCCAGTCGTCGCTGCCTCTGTACTTGGCCGTTGAGCGAGGATTACACGAGGCGGCTGAGTACTGTCACATTTCGCTTGCTCGATTGGATCGTGCCGTGTTTCAGGCCTCCGGAACATCGGTACTGGATTTTCTACTCGATCCTGAGCGACGGTATGGCGACTTCTGAAGTGTCAATTGTCGGGGCCATCCGCTCAGTATGCCAACGCGCCAACTTGTAGGTCCCACGCCCTTCGGCTGTGTCATAACTTTTGCTTATTCGAACCCATGAAAGAAGTCGTGAGGGGATCGGGACAGCGCGGTGGTATTTTCAACACTCGGGTAGTGAGCAGGTCAACGCCCTTGCATCCCAATGTCCATGACGAGCCGAGGATTGCCGCCGAAGCAAGGACTCTACGACCCGCACTTTGAGCGGGATGCGTGCGGTATCGGTTTCGTCGCCAGCATCAAGGGACGCCGCTCCCACGACATCATCGAAAAGGGCCTGCAGGTGCTCATCAACCTGACCCACCGCGGGGCCTGCGGCTGCGACCCGGAAACCGGCGACGGCGCCGGAATCCTGCTGCAAATCCCGCACGAATTCTTCCGCCGCGAGTGCGCGAAGATCGGCATCGAGCTGCCGGAGCCGGGCGCCTACGGCGTGGGCATGCTTTTCGTGCCCGTCGAGCACCCGCGCCGGCTGCGCTCGGAGGGCATCGTCGAGCAGATCATCCGCGAGGAAGGCCAGGCGGTGCTGGGCTGGCGCGACGTGCCGGTAGACAACTCCGTTCTGGGTTTCGTGGCCAAGGCTTCTCAGCCCTTCATCACCCAGGTGTTCATCGGGAGGGCGCCGGGGCTGGACCAGCCGGAGTTCGAGCGCCAGCTCTACATCATCCGCAAGCGCATCGAGGCCATGGCGAATTCGGCGGGCATGGAAGAGGCGCGCTCGCTCTACGTGCCCAGCATGTCGTCCATCACCGTGGTCTACAAGGGGCTGCTGATCGCCACCCAGATCACCCGCTTCTACCGCGACCTGTCGGATCCGGCGGTGGTGAGCGCGCTGGCCCTGGTGCACCAGCGCTTCAGCACCAATACCTTCCCCACCTGGGAGCTGGCGCACCCCTACCGCTACCTGGCGCACAACGGCGAGATCAACACGCTGCGCGGCAACGTGAACTGGATGAAGGCGCGCGAGTCGGTGCTGGCCTCGCCGCTGTTCGGCGACGACATCCGGAAGCTGTTCCCCATCGTGGCGGCGGGCGGCAGCGATTCGGCCAACCTCGACAACGCCGTCGAATTGCTGGTGCAGACCGGCCGCTCACTGCCCCACGCCATGATGATGCTGATCCCGGAGGCCTGGAGCGGCAACCCTCACATGAAGCCGGAGAAGCGGGCCTTCTACGAGTACCACGCTTCGCTGATGGAGCCGTGGGACGGCCCGGCGGCCATCGCCTTCACCGACGGTCGGTTGATCGGCGCCACCCTGGACCGCAACGGCCTGCGCCCCGCCCGCTACCTGGTGACGCATGACGACCTGGCGGTGATGGCTTCGGAAACGGGCGTCCTGCCCATCCGGCCAGAGGAAGTCCGCTACAAGGGGCGGCTGCAGCCGGGCAAGATGTTTCTGGTCGATACGCAGGAAGGCCGCATCATCGACGACAAGGAGCTGAAAGCGCGCATGGCCGCGCGCCGCCCCTACACCGAGTGGCTGCGCGAGCACCAGATCACCCTGGAGGCGCTGCCGGAGCCGCCGCGCGTGCACCCGCCCGACCATGAGACGCTGGTGCATCGCCAGCGCGCCTTCGGGTACACCGCCGAGGACCTGAAGTTCATCATGGCTCCCATGGCGGCCCGCGGCGAGGAGCCGCTCGGCTCCATGGGCACCGACACGCCGCTGGCCGTGCTCTCCGACAAGCCCCAGCCGCTGTTCAATTACTTCAAGCAGCTTTTCGCGCAGGTGACCAACCCGCCTGTGGACCACATCCGGGAAGAAATGGTGATGTCGCTCACCAGCTTCATCGGCAACGAGCGGAACATCCTGGCCGAAGAGCCCAAGCACTGCCACCTGCTGAAGCTGCCGCACCCCATCCTGACCAACCGCGACCTGGAAAAACTGCGGAACCTGTCGCGGGGCGACTTCCTGGCCACCACGCTGCCGGCGCTGTTCCGGGCCAACGGCTCGGGGCGTCCGATGGCGGAGGCGCTGGAGGAATTGTGCGCCAGAGCGTCGGATGCCGTGCGCCGCGGCTTCAGCCTGATCGTGCTCTCCGACCGCGGCATTAACGATGAGCGCGCGCCCATCCCCAGCCTGCTGGCGCTCTCCACCGTGCACCATCACCTGATCCGCCAGTGCCAGCGCACCCAGGTGGCGCTGGTGGCGGAGTCGGGCGAGCCGCGCGAGGTGATGCACTACGCCCTGCTGATCGGCTACGGCGCCAGCGCCATCAACCCCTATCTGGCCATCGAGACGCTGACCGACGTGGTGAACCGGGGCCTGCTGCCGCCCGAGATCACCCCGGAGAAGGCGGTGCGGAACTACATCAAGGCCGTCAACAAGGGGCTGCTGAAAGTTTTCTCGAAGATGGGCATCTCCACGCTGCAAAGCTACCGCGGCGCGCAGATCTTCGAGGCCATCGGGCTGAACAGCGCGCTGGTGGAGCGCTACTTCACCGGCACGCCGTCGCGCATCGAGGGCGTGGGGCTGGACGAGATCGCCAGCGAGGCCCGCCGGCGCCACGAGCAGGCCTTCCGCCCGCTGTCGCAGGCCGAAACGGACCTGGAGGCGGGCGGCCAGTACCAGTGGCGGCGCGACGGCGAGTATCACCTGTTCAACCCCGATACCATCACCCGGCTGCAGCAGGCGGCGCGCGGCAACAACGCCGAGACCTTCCGCCAATACTCGCGCCTGGTCGATGAGCAGAACGAGCGGCTGTGCACCCTGCGCGGCCTGCTGAAGTTCAAATCGAACGGCGCGGCGGTGCCGCTCGAGGAAGTCCAGCCAGCCGCCGAGATCGTGAAGCGGTTTGCGACCGGGGCCATGTCGTTCGGCTCCATCAGCCGCGAGGCGCACGAAACGCTGGCCATCGCCATGAACCGCATCGGCGCCCGCAGCAACACCGGCGAAGGCGGCGAGGAGGAAGAGCGCTTCCTGCCGGACGCCAACGGAGATTCGCGCCGCAGCTCCGTCAAGCAGGTGGCTTCCGGGCGCTTCGGCGTCACCAGCCATTACCTGGTCAACGCCGACGAATTGCAGATCAAGATCGCGCAGGGCGCCAAGCCGGGCGAGGGCGGGCAGCTTCCCGGCCACAAGGTGGACGAGACCATTGCCCGGGTGCGCTGCTCGGTTCCCGGCGTGGGTCTGATCTCGCCGCCGCCCCACCACGACATCTATTCCATCGAAGACCTGGCGCAGTTGATCTTCGATTTGAAGAACGTGAACCCGCGGGCCCGCATCTCGGTGAAGCTGGTGGCCGAGGTGGGCGTGGGGACGGTGGCGGCCGGGGTGGCCAAGGCGCACGCCGACGTGGTGCTGATCAGCGGCCACGACGGCGGCACCGGGGCCTCGCCGCTGACCTCCATGAAGCACTCCGGCGCGCCCTGGGAGCTGGGCCTGGCCGAGACCCAGCAGGTGCTGGTGATGAACGACCTGCGCGGGCGCATCATCGTGCAGGTGGACGGCAAGCTGCAGACGGCGCGCGACGTGGTCATCGCCGCGCTGCTCGGCGCCGAGGAATTCGGGTTCGCCACCGCGCCGCTGGTGGTTTCCGGCTGCGTCATGATGCGCAAGTGCCACCTCAATACCTGCCCGGCCGGCATCGCCACCCAGGACCCGGTGCTGCGCAAAAAGTTTGCCGGCAAGCCCGAATACCTGGTGAATTTCTTCTTCCTGCTGGCCGAAGAAGTCCGCCGGCTGATGGCCGAGCTGGGCTACCGCCGCTTCGAGGAGATGGTGGGGCGGATCGACCGGCTGGAGATGCGCGAGGCCATCGAGCACTGGAAGGCGCGCGGCCTGGAATTCTCCAGCATCCTCTACAACCCCATCGTGCCGCAGCGCTGCGCCCGCCGGAAAGTGCGCGAGCAGGACCATGGGCTGGAGCGGGCGCTCGATAACAAGCTGATCGAGATGGCGCGGCCGGCGCTGGAAGGCCACGGCGGGGTCCAAATCCGCATGCCCATCCGCAACGTGCACCGCACGGTGGGCGCCATGCTGGGCGGCGAAATCTCGCGCCGCTACGGCTCGCGCGGCCTGCCCGACGGTTCCATCCGCTGCCACTTTTCGGGCAGCGGCGGGCAGAGCTTCGGCGCCTTCGCGGTGAACGGCATGGAGCTGACGCTGGAAGGCGACGCCAACGATTACGTGGGCAAGGGCATCAGCGGCGGCCGCTTGGTCATCTATCCGCCGCGGGATTCCACTTTCGCGCCCGAGGAAAACATCATCATCGGCAACACCTGCCTGTATGGCGCCACGGGCGGCGAAGTGTACGTGAACGGGAAAGCGGGCGAGCGCTTCGCGGTGCGCAACAGCGGCGCCACGGCGGTCGTCGAAGGGCTGGGCGACCACGGCTGCGAGTACATGACCCGCGGCGTGGTGGCGGTGCTGGGCAAGACGGGGCGCAACTTCGGCGCGGGCATGAGCGGCGGCATCGCCTTCGTGCTCGACGAAGTGGGCGACTTCCGCCGCCGCCGCGTCAACCCGGCCATGGTGGAGGTCGAGCCGGTGGCGGCCGGCGAAGACCAGGAGCTGCTGCGCGAGCTGATCGGCAAGCATCTCCATTACACGCGCAGCCCGCGCGCCGATTTCCTGCTCCGGCGCTGGGAGCAGACCCTGCCCAGCTTCGTCAAGGTGATGCCGCACGAGTACCGCCGCGTGCTGGCATCTCGGATTGCGGATTTCGGATTGCGGATTTCGAGCGAGCCCTCGGCAAAGCCGGCCGTTGCGGTTGCCGCCCCGCAATCCGCATTCCGCAATCCGCAATCCGCACTTGCCAAGGGGGCCGCCGATGGGTAAGCTCACCGGCTTCCTGGAATACGAGCGCGAGGCGCCGGGCTACCGCCCGGTCGAGGAGCGCATCCGCGACTACTTCGAGATTGATCTCGGCCTGCCCGAAGATCGGCTGCGGAGGCAGGGCGCCCGCTGCATGGATTGCGGGGTGCCCTTTTGCCACACCGGCTGCCCGCTGGGCAACGTGATCCCCGACTGGAACGACCTGGTGTATCGCCGGCGATGGCGCGAGGCGCTCCAGGCGCTGCACTCCACCAATAATTTTCCGGAATTCACCGGGCGCATCTGCCCGGCGCCGTGCGAGCCGGCCTGCGTGCTGGGGCTGACCGCGGACCCGGTCACCATCCGGAGCATAGAAAAGGCCATCATTGATCGCGGCTTTGAAGAGGGCTGGATCAAGCCCGAACCGCCCGTCACCCGCACCGGCAAGAGCGTGGCGGTGGTGGGCTCGGGGCCGGCCGGGCTGGCGGTCGCGCAGCAACTGAATCGCGCCGGCCATCTGGTCACCCTGTTCGAGCGCGCCGACCGCCTCGGCGGCCTGCTGCGCTACGGCATTCCCGATTTCAAGCTGGAAAAGCGCTGCGTGGACCGCCGCCTGGAGCAGATGGCCGAAGAAGGTATCCGCTTCGAAGCGAACGTGACGGCCGGCCGCGACGTCAGCGTGGCCGAACTGCTGCGGTTCGACGCCGTTTGCCTGGCCGGTGGCGCCACCCGGCCGCGCGATCTGCTGGTGCCCGGCCGCCAGCTCGAGGGAATCCATTTCGCGATGGACTTCCTCCGGCAGCAGAACCGGCGCATCGCCGGCGACCTGATTCCAGCGGAGGAAGAGATCGTGGCCACGGGCAAGCGCGTGGTGATCCTGGGAGGCGGAGACACCGGGGCCGACTGCCTGGGAACGGCTATCCGCCAGGGGGCGCGCGAAGTGCATCAATTTGAATTGCTGCCGATGCCGCCGCGCCAGCGCACCGAATTGATGCCCTGGCCAACCTACCCGACGATCCTCCGCACGTCGAGCGCCCACGAGGAAGGCGGAGTGCGCCGGTGGAGCGTGAATACCCGGGCGTTTTCCGGAGAGAACGGGCAGGTCACGCGCCTGCAGGCCGTCGAGGTGGAATTCGGCCCGCCCGACTCACGCGGGGTATGCCCCATGACGGAAATCCCCGGCACCGAGTTCGAGCAGGAAGCGGACCTGGTGCTGCTGGCCCTGGGCTTCCTGCATCCCGAGCATGACCCGCTGCTCAGCGGGTTGGGCGTGAAGCTCGATGGCCGGGGCAACGCGGCCGTCGATCAGAGCCACATGACCAGCGTGCCGGGCGTGTTCGCCGCCGGCGACATGGAGCGCGGCCAGTCGCTGGTGGTTTGGGCCATCGCCGGGGGCCGCCGCGCCGCCCATCACATCGACAAGCACCTCATGGGCCGCACCTTCCTGCCGCAATAGGAATCGAGAGTCAACCCGCGTGAATCCGTCTCAATGTGCTAGGATGCTTTCATGATCCATGAATACCTGCAAGCCGCCATGGCTAAGGCGGTATTCAAGCGGATAGAAAACCCAGAGCCGGTCTTTGGAGAGATTCCCCCTTGTCCTGGAGTCTGGGCGACAGGGAACACCATCGAAGACTGCCGCAGGGAACTGGAGGAAGTCCTGGAGGGTTGGATCCTGCTAGGCATTCGTTTCGGCGATCCATTCCCGGAAATCGACGGACTGCGGATCGACATCCCTGAGACTGTCCCGGCACGTGAATAGACTTCTGCCACTTCCTCCGCGCGAAATCATCAGGCGGCTTCGCCGCCTGGGCTTGGAAGGTCCCTTCCCGAGCGGCAAGCATCAGTACATGCGCAGAGGCCAGTTCAAGGTCCGTGTGCCAAACCCTCACGGGGAATATGTCAGCGTCGGTTTGATTGCCGATCTTCTGCGCCGGACCGGCCTTTCGCGCGAGCAGTGGGAATCCGCAGGGGATTAGACCAACTTTGACCAACGCCGAGAATGTATTTGCCGCCGGCGACATGGAGCGCGGCCAGAGCCTGGTGATTTGGGCCATCGCCGGGGGCCGCCGCGCCGCCCATCACATCGATAAATTCCTCATGGGCCGCTCGTTCCTGCCGCGATAACCGGTTGTACCGCTGGCGTCCCGCCGGCCGGCAGCCGTCATCTGTCAGCCGGGCCGCGGCGGAGTTGCTCGTCGGCGATGGGCTGGATGCGGCCCACCAGCGTCCAGATCAGCGCCGCGCAGATCAGCGGCATGACGCCGGAAGCGAAGAACACCGGGCGGTAGGAGAAATGATCGACCACCAGGCCGGTGGTCAGACCGAACAGCATGCCGCCAAACCCGGCGCCCATGCTGGCAATGCCGTAGACGGTGGAAACCGATTTTCGCGGGAAGACGTCGGAGGGCAGGGCGATGATGGTGGCGTTGGCGCCCATGTAGCCCATGGTGGCGCACGACACCAGTCCGATGGCCAGCCACACGTTGGCGGTCAGCACGGCCGGAATGGCGCCGGTCATCAGCGCCGCGAACAGCGTGATGGTGAACTTGCGCGCCGCGTTGACGCTCCAGCCGCGCTGGATCAGGTGGCCGCTCAGCCAGCCGCCGATCAGGTTTCCGGCGTCGGCCGTCAAGAACGGGATCCAGGCGTACATGCCGATCTTGCCCAGGTCGAAGCCGCGCACCCGTCTCAGGTATTCCGGGAACCAGAAAATGTAGAAGTACCAGACCGGGTCCAGAAAGATTTTGCTGAGGGTGAGCGCCCAAACGAAGCGCAGGCGGAACAGCAGCCAGAAGGGCGGCTGCGGGCCGGCCTCGCGTGCCTCGTCCTTTGCTCCTTCGGTGATGTGCGCCAGCTCGGCGGCCGACAGCAGGGGGTGGTTGGCCGGTACCCGGTAAAACAGGAACCACGCCAGCATCCAGGCCAATCCGGCGCTGCCCACCATCACGAAGGCGGCGCGCCAGCCCCAATGCAGCGTGATGGCGGCGACCAGCGGCGGCGCGATCAGCGCGCCCACCGACGCGCCGCTGTTGAAGATGCCGCTGGCGAAGGCGCGCTCGCGCTGCGGGAACCACTCGGCCACCACCTTGACCGCTCCCGGCCAGTTGCCGGCTTCTCCGGCCCCCAGCAGGAATCGACAGGCCACCAGCCCGACAACGCCGCCGATCAGCGAATGCGCCATGGCTGCGGCCGACCACCAGGCCATGATCAGCAGGTAGCCGCGCCGGCTGCCCAGCAGGTCGATCACCCGTCCCGAAACCCCGTTCATGATGGTGTAGGCCAGCATGAAGCCGAACACCGCGTAAGAATATTCGGTGTTCGACATGTGGAAAAGGTCGCGCAGGACGGGGGCCACCACCGAGAGCGTCTGCCGGTCCAGGTAATTAATGACGGTGGCAAAAAACACCAGCCCGATGATCCAGTAACGCAGGTAGCCGCGCCTGGCGGCAGGCTGAACAGCGGGCGTCATGCAGTTCTGTTGGCCGCAGCTCGATCAGGACAAGACAAGACCGTGCCGCAGATTGCGCAGATTACACCGATTTGATCTACGTAATCTGCGAAATCTGCGGCTAGGTTCCGTCCCTGTGTTACGATGGGGCCAGTTCAGCCCGGCTCGGAATCGGTCACAGGCTCGTGTGAGGTGTGCGATGAGGCGTGGTTTCAGCACAGTCCCCCATGCCCCTTCGGGGTACCCGGAAGCCATGAAAAAGGGGGCGGTCGACAGCCGCAAGCCGACAGCCGAAGGCCGCCCGTTCACGGCGGTGGTTTTGGTGCTGCTTCTCAGCGCGGCGCCCCTGTGCGGCCAAGGCATTATCACCACGGTGGCGGGGAGCCAATGGGTTTTCCGCGGCGACGGCGGCCCGGCGACCAGCGCCCCGCTGGGCGGCATGCGGGGCGTTGCGGTGGACGCCGCGGGAAACGTCTATGCATGCGATCGAGACAACAACCTGGTGGTGAAAATCTCCCCGAGCGGGATCCTGACCGTCGTAGCGGGTAACGGGATAGGCGGTTTTTCCGGCGACGGCGGTGCGGCCACCGGCGCCTCGCTAAACGAGCCCCGCGGCGTGGCCGTGGACGCCGCCGGCAACCTGTACATTGCCGACACCTGGAACAACCGCATCCGCATGGTAAGCCCGTCGGGAATCATCAGCACGGTTGCGGGCAATGGCACGCAGGGCTTTTCGGGCGATAGCGGCTCGGCCACCAGCGCCTCGCTGAACTCGCCCACGGGCGTGGCCGTGGACGCCGCGGGCAACCTGTACATCGCTGACTACTGGAACCACCGCATCCGCAAGGTCAGCTCCGAGGGAACGATCACCACGCCCGCGGGAGGCGGCACATGCTTTCCGTGCGATGGCGGTCCGGCCACCAGCGCCGCTCTGTACTATCCCAACGGCGTGGCCGTGGACGGCGCGGGGAACCTCTACATTGCTGACACGAGGCACTTCTGCGTCCGCAAGGTTACCCCGGACGGGCTGAGCACCATCGTCGCTGGTTTCGGGACCCGGATGGACGATGGCATCCCGGCCACCAGTGCCTCGGTGGAGCCGGCGGGCGTGGCAGTGGACAGCATCGGCAACCTGTACATCTCCACGGCGGACAGGGTTCGCAAGGTGAGTCCGGGAGGCACCATCAGCACTGTGGCCGGCCGCTACTACAAGTTCGGATTTTCCGGAGACGGCGGGCCGGCCACTAGCGGCTCGCTCAACTACCCGGAGGGCGTGGCCGTGGACGCTGCCGGCAACCTGTACATCGCTGACTACCTTAACAGGCGGATTCGCAAGGTCGACCCCTCGCGAGTCATCAGCACCGTGGCGGGCAGCGGAGCGCTTAGGTTTGCCGGTGACGCCGGTCCGGCCACCAGCGCCTCGCTGAACTGGCCCATGGGCGTGGCCGTGGACGCCGCCGGCAACCTGTACATCGCTGACTATTACAACTACCGCATCCGCAAGGTTAGCCCCTCTGGAATCATCAGCACGGTAGCGGGCAACGGCGCTTACGGGTTTTCGGGCGATGGCGGTCCAGCCACCAGCGCCTCGCTCTACGATCCCAGCGGCGTGGCCGCCGACGCCGCCGGCAACCTCTACATAGCCGATTGGGGCAACCAGCGCATCCGCAAGGTAAGCCCATCGGGAACCATAAGCACGGTGGCCGGCTGGGGCATGGGGGTCGACGGCAGCCCGGCCACCAGCGCGTGGCTTGGGACTGCCAGCGGCGTGGCCGTGGACGCCGCCGGCAACCTTTACATAGCCGATTCCAGCGACAACCGCATCCGCAAGGTGAACCCCTCCGGGATCATCAGCACCGTGGCGGGCATCGTCGCGCGGGGGTTTTCGGGCGATGGCGGTCCGGCCGCCAGCGCCTCGCTGAACGCGCCCAAGGGCGTGGCCGTGGACGCCGCCGGCAACCTGTACATAGCCGATTCCGGGAACAACCGCATCCGCAAGGTAAGCCCCTCGGGAATTATCAGCACCGTGGCGGGCAATGGCACGAAGGCGTTCTCGGGCGATGGCGGTCCGGGCACCAGCGCCTCGCTGGACTCCCCGTTCGGCGTGACTGCGGACGCCTCCGGCAACCTGTACATCGCTGACACGGGGAACACCCGCGTTCGCAAGGTGAGTCCCTCGGGAGTCATCAGCACGGTGGCGGGCAATGGCTTGCCGAGGTTTTCGGGTGATGGCGGCCCGGCCACCAGCGCCTCGCTGAATGGGCCCTACGGTGTGGCGGTGGACCCCGCCGGCAACCTGTACGTAGCCGACACAAACAACGACCGCATTCGCAAGGTGCTGGCGACACCGCCAGGCTTTTCCGTTGCCCCGGCGGCCCTCAAGTTCTCGGCGTCTTCCGGCGCTGTCGCGGTTGGCGCTCAGCAGATAGCCTTATCGAGCGCCGTGACCGGCTTGACCTGGAGCGCGCAGGCCAGCACCGAGAGCGGCGGGAGCTGGCTCTCGACCTCGCCGGCTGCCGGAACGATGCCGACAGCCATCGCGGTGAGCGTGGACGTGAGCGCGCTGGCAGCGGCAACCTACCGGGGCACGGTCACGGTGACGGCGCCGCAGGCAGCGCCGCCGACACAGACAATAGCGGTCGAGCTTACCGTGACCGCGGCGCCGAAACCGCAGCTTGCGCTTGAGCCCGCCTCTCTGACCTTCGAAGCGCAGGCCGGGGGCGACAATCCCGCTCCACAAACCCTGCGCATCAGCAATGCCGGCACGGGCACACTGGCTTGGACCGCGGAGTGGCATAGCCTTCAGGCTGTGCAGTGGCTCAGCGTCTCGCAATCGTCGGGTTCCGCTTCGGCCGGCTCAGCCGCGTCGGTACAGGTGAAAGCGACTTCCAGTGGGCTGGCCGCAGGCGTCTACTCGGGCTACATCCGCGTGGAAAGCTCCACGACCGGCGCGACGGTGACCGTTCCGGTGACGCTGCTTGTGGCGCAGGTTACGCAGACCATCCTGGTGAGCCAAAGCGGGCTGCTGTTCACCGGCGTACAGGGCGCAGATTCGGCGCCAGCGCAGAGTTTCGGCATCCTGAACACCGGCCAGGGCGTGATGAACTGGACGGTGCGGTCCGAGACGCTCTCCGGCGGGGCCTGGTTGCGGGTGTCGCCCGCCAGCGGCCGCAGCGACGCCAACTCGTTGGAGGTTCCGCAGGTGGACGTTTCGGTGAGTGTGGCCGGGCTGCGGGCCGGACAATACAGCGGCCTGATCCGCGTCGAGGCGCCGGGGGCCAACAACTCGCCGCAGTATGTCAGCGTGGACCTGACTGTGCTGCCGACGGGCAGCAATCCAGGGGTGCTGGTGCGGCCCACGGGGCTGATCTTCGCGGCGCGGGCCGGCACTTCTTCGCCTGGTTCGCAGACCGTGCGGTTGGCCACGGCCGCGCCGGGCAACGTGGGGACCGTTGGCGGCCTGCTGACTTACGACGGGGGCAACTGGCTGCAGGCGCTGCCGACCAACTTGGTGCTTTCGCCGGCCGATCCGCGCAACATCGTGATTCAGCCAGGTCTTGGCAGCCTGGCGCCGGGCATCTACCGCGCGGCGCTCACGCTTTTGTTTGCCGACGGCAGCCCCTGCCAAGCCGTCAATGTCCTGTTCCTGGTGGTGGGCGCGGGCGCCCGTGCCGCCTCCACGAGGGCCGAGCCAGAAGCCGACGGGACCTGTGCGCCGGGACGGTTGTATGCGGTGCATCGCACCTTGGGGAGCAGTTTCAGCGCTCCGGCAGGTTGGCCCAGCCCCATCGAGGTGCAGGTGATGGACGATTGCGGCACGGCGGTGGCCAACGCCACGGTGGTGGCCAGCTTCACCAATGGTGATCCGCCGCTGGCGCTGACCAGCCTGCGCAACGGGACCTACATCGGGACCTGGCGCCCGGTGAACACGGCGACGCAAGCTGTGGTGACGGTGCGCGCCAGCCTCCCGCCGCTGGCCCCTGTGGAGATACAGGCGCGCGGGGCGGTGGGCGCCAACGCTGCCGCTCCCGCACTCAATTCGGGCGGCATCGTCAATGGCGCCAGCTTTGCTCCGGCCGCACCATTGGCGCCCGGCAGCATCATTTCGGTCTTCGGAGCCAACCTCGCTTCGTCGCCAGCCGGCGCTTCTTCCTTGCCGCTGCCCAAGACGCTGGCCGGGGCAAGCTTGCAGGTTGGCGGACTTGACGTTCCGCTGTTCTATTCCAGCGGGGGCCAGGTCAATGCGCAGTTGCCCTTCGAGCTGGCGTTGAACGCTCGGCCGCAACTGATCGTGAAGGGCGCCAGCTTCGTGACCGTGCCGGAGACGATCACGGTGGCGACGGCCCGCCCCGGCATCTTCACTACCACGCAGGATGGCAAAGGACAAGGCGTCATCACGGACGTGGCGAACCGCCTGGTCGATAGCGCGAACCCCGCGAAAGCTGGCGATATCGTGGTGATCTATTGCACGGGGCTGGGAGCGACAAATCCGGCCGTACGCTCCGGCGAAGCCGCGCCGGCACCGCCGTCGCCGCTGGCGAAAGTGGTGACGCCGGTGTCCGTTACCATTGGCGGCCAGCCGGCCACCGTGCAGTTCGCCGGCCTCACCCCCGGCTACGCCGGCCTCTACCAAGTGAACGTGCAGATTTCCGCCGGCATCACCCCTGGCGCCTCGGTCCCCTTGGTCATCTCCCAGGACGGCGTCCCCAGCAACACAGTCACCCTTGCGGTGCGCTAGGTCTTTGACCAGTTACAAATGTGGTACATGAACATTTCTAGTCACTTACGGTTTAGGCGTGCCTTATGTGTGAATTAGAGGCATGCGCAAATACAGGAAGCTGGTGGTGAAGCTGAGCAAAG
>Ga0315280_10007845_pt1 | contig 14185 bp, 14 predicted proteins | sample YL17G06_40_MG_FD_203697 | JGI IMG/M metagenome (GOLD analysis project Ga0315280, IMG submission 203697) | Sediment microbial communities from Yellowstone Lake, YNP, Wyoming, USA - YL17G06_40 | ecosystem: Environmental > Aquatic > Freshwater > Lake > Sediment | place: USA: Wyoming | collected...
TTCGGCTACTTCCCCCGGCGCGACAGCCTGGGCGTCTTCGCCTCGCTCCTCACGGACCTGCGGGCCTTCCGCGTGCAGGCCAAGCACCTGGCCCGGACGGCCGACACGGAGGAGGCCCGCGCCTACTATGAGGCCCTGCAGGGCACGTTCAAGATCCTGATCAACTCCTTCTACGGGTACCTCGGCTTCACCATGGGGCACTTCAACGACTTCCGGGCGGCCAACCAGGTGACGTCCAAGGGCCGGGAGCTGATCCACGCCGTCATGGCGTGGCTGAAGGAGCGGGGGGCCCGCCTCATCGAGATCGACACCGACGGCCTCTACTTCGTGGCGCCCCCCGACGTCCGGACGCCCGAGGACGAGGACCGCCTCCTTGCCGAGATGGGCGCCATCTTGCCCGAGGGCATCAGCCTGGAGCTGGATGGGCGCTACCAGGCCATGTTCAGCTACAAGATGAAGAACTACGCGCTGCTGGATGAGGCCGGGCGCCTCAGCATCACGGGCTCGGGCCTGCGGTCGCGCGGGCTGGAGTTGTTCCAGCGCGAGTGGATGGAGGAGATGTTCCTGCACCTTTTGCGGGGCGAGCCGCAGAAGATCCGGGAACTCACCCGGCGCTACGCCGAGGCCTTCGAACAGCACACCTTGGACGTCCGCAAGTTCATGAAGACGGAGACGCTGCAGGATTCCCTGGAGACCTACCGGGAAAAGATCAAGGGCAGCCGGCGCAACCCGGCCGCGGCCTACGAGCTGGCCCTGCGCTCGGCCCGCCCGTACCAGCCCGGCGACCAGATCTCCTACTACGTCTCCGGCGCCTCGAAAAAGGTGAAGGTGCACGAGGCGGCCAAGCTGGCCAGCGAGTGGGACCCCCAGAACCCCGACGAGAACGTGGAATATTACAAGGCCAAGCTGGTCGAGCTCTCCGAGAAGTTCCGGCCGTTCTTCGAAACGGGCTAGAAAGCAAGCTTGCTGGAAAGCTGGCACGCTTCACAGCTCCTGGCGCTTCAGCCTGCAGGCGTCCCCGCTTCCCGGCGTCCCAGCGTCCTGGCAGACCTTAGCATCCTTGGCGCGCCAACGGCACCGTCGTTGGTACCGGCGGTTAGATCATGAGCATGGATTGCAAGAAATGGCTCGTCGTGGTCGCGGTGGATGTGGCCATGGCCTTGGCGGCCCTGGACAACACCGTCGTCGGGACCGCCATGCCCACGGTGGTGGCCAGCTTGGGCGGGCTCAGGCTGTTCAGTTGGGTCTTCTCTATCTACCTGCTCACCTCGACGGCGGCCCTCCCCATCTTCGGGCGCCTGTCCGACCTTTTCGGCCTCTGCGCCGTGGCCCTCGGCGTCCCGGTGAGCCTGATGGTCCCCGACCTCTCGCCGATCCAGCAGCTCGCGCGGGCCGAGGCCGGAGCGATGCCCTCGGCCGCCCCGCCAGGGGAGTTCTCGTGACACGCCGCGCCCGCCGCGGCCCGGTCCCGCAGGAAGGCTTGACCAACGAGGCTTGTCTGGCTAGGCTTGTTCAAGTGTGTGGTCGACGATCCCCCCCCGGTGAGGAGCTGACGATGAATTCAAACCTTCTCGAGACCCGCGTGGAGAAGCTGACGGCGCTCCTCGAGGTGGGCAAGGCCATGGCCTCGGAGCGGAACCTGGATCGCCTCCTCCAGTTGATCCTGAGCGATGTCACCAAGGTCATGGAGGCCGACCGGAGTTCCCTCTTCCTCGTGGACCGGGAGCGGAATGAGCTCTGGTCCAAGATCGCCCAGGGGCTGGAGGTTCGCGAGATCCGCATCAAGATCGGCATGGGCATCTCCGGTTACGTCGCCCAGACGGGAAAGACGGTCAACATCCAGGACGCCTACAATGATCCCCGTTTCAACCAGGAGACGGACCGCCGCACCGGCTACCGGACGGAGACCATCCTCTGCGTCCCCATGCAGAACAAGATGGACGAGGTCATCGGCGTCCTCCAGGTCCTGAACAAGCGGGACGGCGTGTTCACCAAGGAGGACGAGGACCTGCTGCTGGCCCTGTCCAGCCAGGCGGCGGTGGCCATCGAGAACGCCATCCTGTACGAGGACATCCAGAAACTCTTCGAGGGCTTCATCAAGGCCTCGGTGTACGCCATCGAGTCGCGGGATCCCACGACCTCCGGTCATTCGGAGCGGGTGGCCATCCTGACCGTCGGATTGGCCGAGCACGTGGACCGGGTGGACTCCGGTCCGTACGCCGGCATCACCTTCTCCGCCGAGGACATGCGGGAGCTGCGCTATGCCTCGCTCCTGCACGACTTCGGTAAGGTCGGCGTGCGCGAGCCGGTGCTGGTGAAGGCCAACAAGCTGTACCCGCATCATCTGGACATCGTGGCGGCCCGCTTCAAGTTCATCAAGAAGACGCTGGAGACCGCCTACCTCCAGAAGAAACTGGGGCTGGCGCTGACCCTGGGGCCGCAGTGCCACCGGGAACTGGCGGCCCTGGATGAAGAGCTCCAGCGAAAAGTGGCCGAGGTGGACGACGAGTTCAAGTTCATCCTGGAGGCGAATAAGCCCACCGTTCTTCCCCAGGGGGGATTCGAGCGCATTCAGGAGATCGCCGCGAACATCTTCGTGGACATGGACGGCACCAAGGTTCCCTTCCTCAGCACCAAGGACGCGGAGAACCTCTGCATCGGCAAGGGCAGCCTGAACCTTCAGGAGCGGCTGGAGATCGAGTCCCACGTCACGCACAGCTACCGCTTCCTGCGCCAGATCCCCTGGACCAAGGATCTCCGGCGCATCCCCACCATCGCCTACGCCCACCACGAGAAACTGAACGGCCGGGGCTATCCCAACGCCCTGCGCGGCGACGACATCCCGCTCCAGGCCAAGATGATGGCGATCTGCGACGTCTACGACGCCCTGACGGCGGCGGACCGCCCCTACAAGCGCGCCCTTTCCCCGGAGCAGGCCCTGGACGTCCTGGGGATGGAGGTGAAGGACGGCACCCTGGACGGCGAGCTGGTGCGCATCTTCGCCGAGGGCAAGGTCTGGGCCCTCACGGTCGGCATGCGCCCCGGCGCCTGATCCCCCGCGGGATCCACCGTTCCCGCCATCCGGCGCCCCACCGTAGCGCCCAGCCTCCGCGCGCCACCCGGCCCACCCGATGGCCTGCCCGCTGATCCACCTCGCGCCTGGTCCTACGAACCGCTCGGCCGAGCTCGCGACGAAGCCGCTTTTTGATGACATCCCCGTCCCCGATCCGGTGATCGCGTAGCGTGAGAGCGTGGGACGCGGTCAGTCCCGCCTGGCGCCCGAGTGGCCGATGCTCTCCAGGATTCTGCGGGATTCCGGTTGACCGGCCAGTCCGCTGGTGGTAGCGTCGCCGCCGACGCTGATTGCAGCCGGCTTTGTTTCTGGCTCGGCCATCGCGGCGGTTACGCATTCCGGGTGCTGGCCGGCCGCGTCCGGCCTCCCCCTCGCCATGAAATGCGCCTGACGCCGCTTGGCAGACCCGCCAGCCGCTGGTAGCGTCCCCGTCAACGTCGGGTTACCTCCGGGCTGAGGCGTCCGGTTCGGCTGTTCCCCGCCTACGTCTTCCCGGAGGTGGCTGCCCCTGGCTGGCCCCGGGTTTCCAACTTCCTATCCGGTTACACCCCCAGCGCGCCGGACCACAGTTCGCGCAGGAATATCTCCCAGGGAAGCGCGCGGACCTTCGCGCCCATCTTGCGGGGCTCTCGCTCCAGCGAAATCAGCAAGGGGTGCTTCACCTTGTGTTCGGTGAGCAGGGCGGTCAGTCCCTTGAGGTCGCCCTCGTGCACGCGGCGGGACCCTTTGATCTCCAACGCCACATCCATCTCTCCCAGAATGAAGTCCACCTCCATCCCCGTGCTGGTCCGCCAGTAACGGATGTCGATCTCGGGATTCCGGTAGGCTTGATAGGCTTTGAGCTCCATCAGGATGTAGTGCTCGAACGCCTTCCCGAACTCGGGCGTCCCTTCGCGCGGCGTCCGGCGGCTGAGATAGTTGGCCAGGCCGATGTCGAACAGGAAGAACTTCTCGGTCTCGATCATCCGGCGCGTCTTGGACTTCCGCCATGGCGTTACCCGGAAGCCCAGCAACGTGTCCTCGAGGGTCTGGAAGTAGCTCCGCACCACCTTGGCGCTCACGCCCGCCTCGCGGGCGACGTTCGTGTAGTTCAGCAGCTCGCCGCTGGTCAGTGCAGCGACCCGAAGAAACTCGGAGAAGGCGGGAATACTCTGGACGGCCGCTTCGGCGGCGATTTCTTCCTTCAAATAGTCTGCCACATACGAGCGCAGGTCCCGGATCGGATCAGGGGACAAGAAATGCGGCGGAAGCAGCCCCGACACCATCACTCCCTCCAAGTCGAATCCCTGAGTCTCAAGAAAGGTCAGCGGCTGCATGGTGTGACGCCACGCCCGGCCCCCCAGCAGGTTGGCATGCTTGCGCCGAAGTTTCCGGGCGCTCGATCCCGTCATGAGGAAGCTCGACCCGCGGTTCTCGATGAGCCAATGGACCTCATGCAACAAGTCAGGCACCATCTGGACCTCATCGATGATGATCATCTTCCGGTGGTCCTGGTAGCGCTCCCGAAGAAGAGACGGCCGGACCGCATACTCGCCAAACACGTCGGTCTGGAGCAAGTCAATCCGCACATGCTCCGGGAATGTCTGGCGCAGCCAGAAGGTCTTCCCGGTTTTCCGGGGCCCCCAGAGAAACGCCGACCGGTTTTGGGGCAGATCGATGGTCAAGGCCCGCTTGGATATTTTTTTCATAGCGGGAATTATATCCGGATATTCTTACCAGTCAAGGCATATTATCTGCACGCCACATTGGGACCATAGCGGTCCCGCATTGGCCTGAACGGAGCCAGAGAAGGGGTCGGCGCTGAGGCGCCTCACTTGGTTTCCTAGCGATGATGAGATGGCCGTACTGAGAGGAGGGTCCCGGCTCAGCCGCGCCAGCCGGCGACCTGGATGACCTCGCGGGAAGGGAGCTTCAGGCAGGTGAGTTTCCCGCCGTACACGCAGCCGGTGTCAATGCCGATCCGGTCGGGCGCGAGCAGCACCTGGCGCAGGGGCGTGTGCCCGAACACGACCGGCTTGGGGAACCGGCCGATGAACTGGAAGAACTCGTGCCGGATCCACACCAGGTCGTCCAGCTTCTGCTTGTCCGGCGCCAGCATGGGGCGGATGCCCGCGTGGACGAAGAGGAACTCGGGCGTCTCGTACATCGGTCGCAGGGCGCGGAAGAAGCTGATGTGGGCCTGAGGGATGCTGGTGAAGTCGCCCCCATAGCTTCGCAGCGTGGCGAGGCCCCCGTTGGGCAGGTAGATCCCACCGTCGGTGCCGGCCAGGTAATCCAGCAGCATCTTCTCGTGGTTTCCCATCAGAAAGACGCAGGGGTACGGGAGCGTGAGCAGGTAGTCCACCACTTCGCGGGACTGGGGGCCCCGGTCGATGTAGTCGCCGATGAAGATGACCTCGTCGCCGGGCCGGGGCGCGATCTTGGCCAGCAGGCGCTTGAGCGGCCGCAGGCACCCGTGGATGTCCCCGATCACATAGGTGGTTGACGCACCCGAGATGGCAGGCGATTCCCCGGATCGTTTCGGCATCAGCCGATATCCCCCGCGAGGTTCCCTATTCACCTCTCCGGCCTAGGACATGAAGCCCCCGCCGTTCACGTCGATCGTCACCCCGGTCACGTACGCCGCGTCGCCGGAGGCTAGGAAGGCGATCACCGTCGCCCCCTCTCGACGGCCGCCCACAGGATCGCCAGCTTGGTGAGGCCGCAGGAGATCCGATCGTCCTGCGCCATGGCCAGGGCCTCGTCGAAGGGGAATGCGCGGATCTCCAACTGCTCGTCCTGGTCGGCGGGCAGCGGGTCGGCGACCAGCCTGTCGGCCACGAAGATGTGAATGACCTCGTCCAGGTACGCGTTGTTCGGCCAGAATCCCCCCAGGCGCCGCAGGCGGCCGGCGCGGTACCCCGCCTCCTCCCGGAGTTCCCGCTGCGCCGCTTCCTCCGGCGGCTCCTCCGGCAGGATCCCGCCGCCCGGAATCTCCCATGAGAAGTCCCGGGTGACGTGGCGGTATTGCCGGACGAGGATCACCCGGTCGTCCGGGAGAAAGGGCAGGATGCCGACGCTGGCCCCCAGGGCCATGACCGGATAGACCTTCTCCCGCCCGTCGGCCAGCTCGAGCGCGTCCTCCCTCACCACGACGTGGGCCTGCCGGTACAGCGTCCTCGTCCGCAGTTTCCTCCATGCTCGCAACTCGCCCACGGCTGCCTTCCTGTCGGTCGGACATTCCGACCCGAGGTCCCGTTCTCCCCAATCGGCGAATCCACCAAGTGACCAACGGCCTCCTATCCCTTGGCCAGCACCTCCCGCAACGCCTCTACCTGACCCGGCTCGCCACAGACGATCAGGAACTCTCCAGCGTTGAGAACCGAGGACGGCCTCGGGTTGTATTCGAAATCCCCGTCGGGTCCCTGTCGCTTCGCGATAACCACCAACCCCACCCGGTTGATGAGGTCAACCTCGCGCAACGACTTCCCGACCACCGGGGAGCCGGGAACCACCTCGGCCTCCTCCACCCGCAGGACGCGGTGGGGATCCCTGAGCATCGAGTCCAGGAAAGAGACCACCCGGGGCCGAATCATCTCCGAGACCATCCGCAGGCCGCCGATCTGGTTCGAGGAGACCACGGCATCCGCACCCGCCTTCCGCAGCTTCGGAAGACTCTCGTCCTCGATGAGCCGGCTGACGATCCGGATGTTCGGATTCAGTTCCCGTCCCGTCAGGATCACGAAGAGGTTGTCCTTGTCCGAGGGAAGGGTGGCGATCAGTCCCCGCGCCAGCCCGATGCGGGCCCGGGTCAAGACCCCCCCGTCGGTCGCATCTCCCTCGATCACGGGGATCGGGCCGAACCGTTCCAGGTGCTTACACCGGGCCAGGTTCTGCTCGATCACCACACAGGGAGTCTTGGTCTTCAGCAACTCATCCACGACGTGCTTCCCCGTCTCGCCCGCCCCGCAGACGATGACGTGACCGTGCAGCCGTGCCAGCGCCTTTTCCATTCGTCGCTTCCCCAGAATATCCCGGAGTTCGCCCTCGACAATGAAGGCGGTCACCACGCTCAGCCCATAGGCCAGCGAGCCGGTGCCGCCCAGAATCAACGCCATGGCCACCAGGCGCCCACCCGTGCTGAGCGGGTGAACCTCCTGGAAGCCCACCGTGGACAGGGTGATAGTGGTCATGTAGAGGGCGTCCATCAAGGACCAGCCCTCGACCAGCATGAAAGCGATGGTGCCGGCCGTGAAGACCGCGAGAAACAGGACGCCGATCTGCGCCAACCGTTTCTGCAGACGCATGCTGGAAAGCCGCCTCAAGTGGCCGGAGGACCGCGCCGGTCCGTCGGGTGTGGAGTCGACGTCCCTCAGGCGAAGAGCGACAGCGGGTCCTCGATCTTCAGGGGATCCTGAACGTAAAAGGCTTGACCGAACCTCGCCCCGATTTGCGCCCCCAGGTAGCCCGCATTGGCCTCCAGCCGGGTGGGGAAAAACTTGGGCCGATCCGGCCGGTCGAACTGCGACTTATGGTTGGCCAGGGCCTGAATGGCCTGGGGAAACTCGTCGTCCACGGGGACAATGAGGGTCGGCTTCAGAAACGGCGGGAGGAAGTAGTACAGGATCTTCTTCGCCGCATGGGGGCGGCCCTCGGCCGGGAACTTCTCCAGGTGGGCGAAGTTGACCCCATGCGTCACCAGGTGCCCGCAGGTGATGTGATCCGAATGGCCGCGGCCGCGACCCGGCTCGATGCCGTAGTAGGGGGCCAGCACGATCTCCGGCCGGTACTTCCGGACGATGGACGCGACGGCGACGCGATTCGGATGCGAGTCCTCGAGGCGCGTGTCCCCCATGTCGAGGACCTCGATGGCGTCCAGCTTGAGGTCCCGCGCCGCCCGGCGCGTCTCCTCGCGGCGGATCTCGGGGGTGCCGTTCCCCATCTCACCCTCGGTCAGGATGACCATGCCGGTGCGGTACCCGCGGCTCTTCATCTTCAGCAGAAACGCCCCCGTCCCGATCTCAGCGTCGTCGGGATGCGGGCCGAACGTCAGAAAGTGCAATGGCTCTGTCATGCGATGTCCTCTCGTGAGAGACGGGTTGGTCCGGACGTCGGATCGAGTCCGAGCCGGGGCCGGCGTCTCCGGATTTTGATCGACTGGTTTGCGATGGGCCGTGATGCATGCCGACGAACGGGGATGCCCCGCGCCGCCGCGGCGGGCCCACGGGCAGGGACGCCGCAGGAAGATTATGAGGGGAGGAGGAAAAAGTCAATCCGGGAGAGGAGGTCGCGGCCTGCGCACCTCAGACCCGGGCGAACTCGCCCAGCATCGGCGCCTGGACGCCGGGGATCCCCACCGCCGTCAGGCGCTGGAGGAGGGGTGTCATCTGCTCTTCTTCCCCGTGGACCAGGAAGAGCTTCCGCAGCGACGACCGGCACCCCTGCACGAAATCCAGCAGGTCGTCCCGGTCCGCGTGGGCGCTGAAGGCGTCCAGCACCACCACCTCCGCCTCCAGCGGGTGCTCCACGCCGAAGATCCGCACCGCCGGGGCCCGGTCGGCGATCTTCCGGCCCAGGGTGTTCTTGGCCTGGAACCCGATAATCAGGATGGTGTTCCGCGCGTCGTCAATGCCGTTCCGTAAATGGTGGAGGATGCGCCCCGCCTCGCACATCCCCGAGGCCGCCATGATGATCATGGGGCCCTCCCGGTCGTTCAGGGCCTTGGAGTCCTCCACGCTGCTGATGTAGGTCAGGTTCTCGAATCCGAAGGGATCGCCGTTTGACCGCATGAAAGCATGCATCTCCTCGTCGAAGCACTCCGGGTGCAGCTTGAAGATCTCGGTGATCCGGACCGACAGGGGGCTGTCCACGTACATCGGGATGGGCGGGATCGCCCTACGCAGCGCGAGCCGGTGCAGGGCGTAGACGAACTCCTGGGTGCGTTCCAGGGAGAAGCTGGGGACCAGGATCTTCCCCTTGCGGGCGACCGTCCGGTTGATCACGTCCGCCAGCTGCGCCTCCATCCCGGCCATGGGCGCGTGCAGACGGTCGCCGTACGTGCTCTCCATGATCAGGACGTCGGGCGGCTCCGGGATCTCCGGATCGCGCAGGATGGCCATGTTCCGCCGGCCCAGGTCCCCGCTGAACACCAGGCGCAGCCGGTCCGGCGCCCGGTCGATGTCCAACTGGACGATGGCCGAGCCGAGGACGTGGCCCGCGTCCAGCAGGGTGCAGAGGACGCCGGGCAGCACCGGCGCCGGCTGGTGGTAGGCCAGGCTGCGGAACTGCTTCAGCGCCTTCAGGACGTCGGCCTCGTCGTAGAGGGGGACCACCGGCTCCTCCAGTTCGTCCGCGTGCTTCCGGTTCATGAAGTCGGCGTCCGCCTCCTGGATGTGGGCCGCGTCCCGCAGCATGACACTGCACAGGTCGCGGGTGGCCGGCGTGCAGGTGATGGTCCCCCGGAACCCCTGCTTCACCAGCGTCGGAATATTGCCGGAGTGATCGATGTGGGCGTGCGACAGGACCATGGCGTCCACTTGGCCCGGATCGAAGGGCAGGTGCCGGTTGCGCTCGCCGGCCTCCTTGCGCCGGCCCTGGTACAGCCCACAGTCCAGCAGCAGGCGCGTCCCGTTGAACTCCAGCACGTGCTGCGACCCGGTCACGTCGCGCGCCGCCCCCGCGAAGAAGATTCGCATCGGTCACCGTCCTCCCGGATTCCTATGATATAATCCGCCGCCTTCAGCCGCAGCCACTCGCCCCATCCGGAACAGAGGGACATGGCCAGGACACCTGAGGAGATCCATCGGATCGTCCGGACGCTCACCCGCACCAGCCGGCAGTGGAACCCCACGGCCGTCGGCGCCGTCGCGCAGGATTCCCGCGATCCGTTCCGGGTCCTGATCGCGTGCCTCATCAGCCTGCGCACCAAGGACGCCGTTACGGCCGAGGCATCCGCCCGCCTGTTCCGCCTGGCCAGGACCCCGCGCGCCATGGTGAGGCTACCCGCGGCGCGGATCGCCCGGGCCATCTACCCGGCTGGGTTTTACCGCACCAAGGCCCGGACGATCAAGGGACTGTGCCGCAGCCTGCTCGCGGAGCACGGCGGCAAGGTCCCGGACGATCTGGAGAGGCTCCTCGGCCTGAAGGGCGTGGGCCGGAAGACGGCCAATCTCGTCCTCACCATCGGCTACGGCAAGCCCGGCATCTGCGTGGATACCCACGTCCACCGGATCAGCAACCGTCTCGGCATCGTGAGGACCATGACCCCGGAGGAGACCGAATTCACCCTCCGCAGGGTCCTGCCGCGCCGCCACTGGATCCCCTACAACGACCTCCTGGTCACCTTCGGCCAGAACCTCTGCAAGCCCATCTCCCCGCTCTGCGGCACCTGTCCTGTGCAGGTCCTCTGCCCCCGGCTCGGCGTAACGAAGCATCGGTAGATTCGAGGCGAAAGATCCCGAGGGGCTTTCCGAGAGGGTAGGCGAGTACACTCCGCGGGTCAATCCGAAACTCGAAGGCGCCCCCTTCCATCACCCGGAGTCGCGCGTGACGAAACGCATCAACGCCCTTACGGCTGCGGCTCGAACAGGTCCTTGGTGCCTGCAGGTTCGGCGCCCGATTCACGCAGGCGATTCACCAAGGCGTGCGCCCGGCGGGCCGGCTCCGGGATCCGATATCCGGCCGTGCACGCTAAGATGGTGGCCACGGCCCTCGCCAGACTGATCCGGTGTCCGACCGAGACGAAGACGGGCTCCGCGCCCTCCCGCGTCCGGACGGCCGCCCCGATCACCTCGCCCGCATCCCCGAGGTCGCTCACGCTCCCCCGGCCGGCTCCGGGCGGATCAAAGCGTCCCACGAGGACGCTCTTGGCCAACCCGATGGTCGGCAGGTCCACGAGCAGGCCGAAGTGACAGGCAAAGCCGAACCGCCGCGGATGGGCGTAGCCGTGGCCGTCGCAGATCAGGCAGTCGGGCCGGGTGGTGAGCCGCTCCCACGCCTGAAGGCCGGCCGGCGATTCCCTGAAGGACAGAAGCCCCGGGATGTAGGGGAACCGCGCCTGGGCGCGGACGCCGGCCGTCTCCACGACCTGGAAACCGGGGAGCCGCATGATCACGACGGCGGCGAACAGCCACGGCGACCGCTTGTCGTAGGAGACATCCATCGCCGCGACGGTTCGAAACGGAGTCGAAGCCTCATCGCGGACGATGAGCCGCGCGCGAAGGTCCTGCTGGATCCGGACCGCCTCCTGCGGTGAGACGTCCCAAGCGTGCAACCGCCGGTAGTCCATTGACCCTTTCCGGAAGAGGATATGGCGCCGCCCGACTTCACTGGCGCCAGGCTGACAGGGAGGTGCCGACCGGCGCCTTGGGCGGGTCCACGATGACGCGCCCGTGGAGGAACGAGTAGTACCGGAATCGGGCCGACATGTGCGATCCGACCGAGCCGATCAGAACCACGAGCAGCAGGAGCACGACCCGATCCTCCCACCACACGCCGGCCGCAATCACGAGGGCAACCTTGAGGATCACCGTGACTCCCTTGCCCAGGTAGATCCAGCGGCAGGAGGAGTACAACTCGAGAAGAATCATGCTGGCGCCGCTCGCGATGGTGAGGTACAGAAACAGGATCAGCCGGTGCGCGGGGACATCGAAGGCGTGTCCCCCCAGCAGGATGCCGAAGGTCATGATGTGCGCGGTCCGCAGGGCGATGTTGATCCCCCGCTCGCCGGGGATGTGCCGGGTCGTCGGTGGAAACAGGATGGCGAGAAGCGTCGAGGCCATTGGCGTTTTCCAGTCACGGGCTCGCCGGTATCCGCGCGCCGATCAGCTCTTGGGGAACTTGGGATGCGACTTGATCCGGCGGATCTGGGCCAGGTGCTTCGACTCGTGGGCGCCCTCCAGGGCCAGCCATTGATAGAAGTGCAGGTCGCCGAGCTGGAAGTGGCGGATCGTGACGTTCCCGACCACCCGGCCATCCGCACGGCTGCTCACCTCCACGAGGCGGTCCCGGCTCTCCCCGAGGCTGGAGAGGAGGTGCGTGATCGGCCGCCCCGGCGAGGGAAGGACGGACTCGGGCGCGGCGGCCGGCGCATCGAACACCTCCCGGTCGAGCCGGTGCGGCAGTGCCTCCATGCTGCCCGGCTCACCGATGAGCCCGCGGCCCGCCGCCTGCTGCAGGATCCGGGAGGCCACCCGCGCGATGCTCCGTTCCGCTAACGACAGGTGATCCAGGATCTCGCCGATGGACCACTTGCCGGGCGCGGGCTGAAACGCGAGCTGCGCTTCGGACAATCCGCGGACCTCGGCCAACAGCGCCTCGCGAGCCGCACCGTTCTCCTTCCAGATCTCCTGGAGCGTCGTTGACGCCCACTGCATGGCACCCCCATCTGCACCCATGAATCCTCCCATCCGCAGCCGGTCACGAGGAAGCCGTCGAACCGTATGTCACAATCCAGGACGCACCTTCTTCCAGTACGCCGCCAGGATGCGATCCATCAGCCCCGGCCACACGGCGTTCAGGACCACCATCAGGCGCACCGGCGGATAGACCATCACCTCGGCCCGGGGCCGGCGGGCGCAGCGCAGGATGATCTCCGCCACCCGCTCCGCCGAGTAGACCGGGCCGGTCGGATCGTACTTCAGGGGGGAGCGGGCCCTTGCGACCGTGAAGAACTCGGTCGTGGTCGAGACCGGGCAGATGACGCTCACGTCGATGCCCGCGTCGGCGACCTCCAGACGGAGTGACTCGGACAGGGCCACCTGCGCGAACTTCGTGGCGGAATACACCCCGCTGCCGGGCGTCGCCCGCTTCCCCACGACAGAGGAAATATTGATGATGTGCCCCGACCCCTGCGATCGCATGATGGGCACGGCGGCCTGGATGCCATAGATCGTGCCCATGACATTCACCTCGAAGAGGTGCCGGACTTCCTCCACGGACATGGATTCCAGCCGACCGAAGTATCCCAGCCCCGCGTTGTTCAGCAGGATGTCCAGTCGGCCGAAAGCCGCCACCGCCTCGCCGACCAGGCACCGGACATCCTCCGGCCGGGTCACGTCGGTCTGAAGGGCGCGGGCCTGCCCTCCCGCCCGCTGGATGGCCTCGGCCGCCTCGTGCAGCCGGTCCGTGCGCCGGGCGCCCAAGACGACCCGCACGCCCTCTCGCGCAAAGGCCAGCGCCGTCGCCCGCCCGATTCCGCTGGAGGCGCCCGTGATCACGGCCACCCGATCCTTCAGGTCGCGGCGCATTGCCTGGCGTTCTCCACTCGTCCCGGCGACGCTACAACAGCCGCACCACAGCGTGGTCGCCGTCAATCTCTACCAGGGCGCCGCGGCCGCCGTTGCCCACGGTGCAGTTCACCACGGCGGTCCCCTCGTGGATCACTATGCCGGGGGCCTCGTGGCAGTGGCCGCATAACAAGACCTTCGGCCGGATTCGCTGCAGCGCGTCCAGATGCTCGCGGAAGCCGATGTGCCGCCCCCCGCCCACGTCGTCAAGGATCCCCCACGGCGGCTCGTGGAGGACCAGAACGTCGCACGGCGCAGCCTGCGGGGCGGCGCGGCTCGACAGGCCGACAATACTCACGCCGTTAATCTCGATGCGCTTTCCGGGCAGGCTCTCGGCATGACTCTTGGCGATGCCCGCCTCGAACGCCTGCGCCACGTCCAGGTTTCCCGGGATCGCCAGGACCCGGCCCGGCAGGCTGTCCAGCACCCGCCGAACCTCGGCCGCGTCCCCGTAGGTCGTCACGTCGCCGGCGACGATGATGGCATCCAGGGCGTGCCGGCCCGCCTCGTCGCAGATGGCCCGGATCGCCGCCCGGCCACTGTGAATATCCGCCACCGCCAGGAATCGAGCACCCATCGCATCACTGAGAATGCATCCGGATCACCGATGGCAACAGGTCATCAGCACTGCAAAATTCGAAATCCGAAATCGACATTTGAAATCATCACGCGCCGAACTTGGTCAGCCGCTCGGCGTGCGCCATGACGAGCGGCATCAGTTCCGCCGCGCGGACGTGGCCGATGCTGCCGGTGCGGCACTCCCGCTCGGTGAAGCGCGGCGCGCCATCCGGCCTGCACCACTTCGAGTGAAGCAGCACTGGCACCGGGTGCCAGCTGTGCGCCCTGA
>Ga0315280_10007846_pt1 | contig 14185 bp, 12 predicted proteins | sample YL17G06_40_MG_FD_203697 | JGI IMG/M metagenome (GOLD analysis project Ga0315280, IMG submission 203697) | Sediment microbial communities from Yellowstone Lake, YNP, Wyoming, USA - YL17G06_40 | ecosystem: Environmental > Aquatic > Freshwater > Lake > Sediment | place: USA: Wyoming | collected...
GGTGATGCGGCCGTCCGCGTTTATGGTCGGGGTGACCGTCAGCTTGATTCCGGTCACCGTATAGCTGACCGCTTGCGTGGCCACGCCGGTGGAGGCCACGCTCGAGGTCACATACGGGAACGAAGTCGTCACATTGATGTTGGCCGCCTGGTTGTTGAGGGTCGCGATCTTGGGATCGGAGAGAACCTTGAGCTTGCCCCGCGAAGCCGCCGCGGTCAGGGTCATGTTGAGGATATAATTATTGGTGATGCGCCCCAACGTCAAGGCGCCAAAAATATTCGCGGCCGGAAGGCTGACGCCCGTGCCGCGTCCCGATGCGCCGGGGCCTCCGCCGGCGGCGACCGCGGTCTGGATGGTATTTTGGTCCATCGGCAGGCCGAAGGGCGAAGTCAATCCCAGGGGCGTGCCTATGGCGGTGAGGCCCTGCTGACCGCCGATGCGGCCCCGTTGCAGGCCGGTGTAGTCCCACTGGATGCCGAAATTGAGCGTGTCGCTCAACCCCACCTCGACCAGTTTGGCCTCGATCAAGACCTGCTTGGGCCGCACGTCGAGCTGGGCGATGAGCCGCTCCGTGGCGACCATGCCGTCGAGGGATTCGGTCACGCTGAGCGAGTTGGTCTTGGTGTCGGCCGTGGTCGTGCCGGTGCGCCCCTCGGCCGCGCGCACGGAATTGACCGCGAGCACGATCTCCGAAGCCTTGCTGTAGTTGAGCGGGATGACCTTGGTGATGGTCGTGGCGACGGTGCGCTCCTTGGCCAGCTGCGTCGGGGTCAGGAGGCGCAGTATGTTGTCTCCGGACTGGGCGGTGACCAGCCCGGTCATGGCCAGTATGGTCCGGAAGGCTTCGTTGAAGGGCACGTCGATAAGGTGCAGGGTCAACGGCGGCGCTTGGGCGATGTCCGGCCCGTGGATGATGTTTACCCGCGCCTTGGCCGCGAGGAGTTTGATCACGTCCCGGATCTCCGTGTTGTCGAAATCGAGGGTCACCAGGTCCTTGGGCAGGCGCCCCATGATGTCGCCCCTACCCAGCACAGAAGCAGCCGGCTTGGCCGCGGTGACCGCAACACTGGGGCTCGACGCAGGCGGGACGACCGCCGCTGCCTCGCGCACCTCCGGCTCCGGTGCGGTTTCCGGGGCCTCGCCATCCGGAATTTCGGACTTGGGCACGATCTTCGGCTTGGCCCGCTCCGGCAGAGGAGGCCGGCTGGCCTGCGGGGACGGGGCCGCCGGGGACGCCACCGGCGCTGCTGCCGCCACCGGTGCGGCCGCTGCCACGGCGGCCGCAGGCGCGGCCGGCGCCGAGCCGGATTGTCCCACCAGTTGGACGACCAGGTTGCTGCCGGACTGCGCCAAGCGGTAGCCGGCCATCTCCTTCAAGTCCATGACGACGCGCGAGACCATCCGCGGCGAACGCTGGAACTGGGCCGCGCGCACGCGCTTGAGAAACCTGCCCCTGCCGGCCACTTCCTTGGCTCCCACCCGGTTCTCCGTGTCGAAGAGCTCCACGACCAGGCGGGGCGGGTTGGCGGTGAGGAAGCCGTTGTATGGCGTGGCGGCGCTGAGCTTGACGGTCACGGTGTCGTCGCCGACGCTCAAGCCCTCCATGGTGGCCACCGCTTCCGCCGCCCGGGACCGGACCACGAGCCCCTGGGGACAGACCAAGGAAAGTGAAATCGCCACGGTCAGAAACCGCCTAAAAGCTGCTTTCATCATAGGATGCCCCCCGGTGCTTCTACGAGACGCGCGGTCTGCTTCAATCCTTCTCCTCCTCGCCCAAACGGAAGACCTGCACGTCGCCCTCCGGTGCGGTCAGGGTCACCATCTTTTCCTTGATGTTGATGGCGCCCCCCACCCCCGGGACGGTCTTGCTCTTCGCATCGTAGAGCCGGCCCTTGCGCAGCAGGAAGCTCACCCCGGCATCATTGTCCACGAACAGCGCGAAATCCGAGACCTCATCCTTCATGATGCCGCGCAGAGAGAGCTTGTGGATGCTGAAATCCTCCATCTTGAAGGGTCGCGCGGGCCCCCGGCTCGCGCCCCAGCGCGCGAAGGGGTCGCGCAGCCGGTCGACGTTGTAGATGCTGCCCACCGTGGCCACGGTCGAGGCCTTGACCTCGGCCCGGACCGTGGAGACGGCGGGCGACGGCCCCCCGGAGGGGACCGCAGCCCGGGCCCCCCGAGCGCCGAGCCCCAGGGTCAGCAGCGTCGCCGTCAGGACCAGGGCTCTCTTCATCCCTCTTTGTACTGATAGGATACCAGATCGAAGGTCACCTGCATCTCGCCCGTCGCCTCCGCAGCCTCCCCATAGATCACGTTGAAGACGTTGTAAAGGCGCTGTTCCAGGGCCAGGGCGGCGAGAAATCTGCCGATGTTGTGGAACGCGCCGCGCACGGACACCGGGAATTTGAGCTCGATGAAGTATTGCTGGCTCTTGCTGCCGCCGGGCGCGAAGTTCATCATGGACACGTGGTACTTGGCCCCGAGAACGCCCAGGGTCACGAGGATGTCCGGCACGGATTTGGTCTTGGGCAGGCGTTTCTCCGCCTCGATCTTGCGCTCGTTGAGACTGACCAGTTGCTTCTCCAGCTCGGGCAGCCGGGCGGCCTGCCGCTGGGCCGCTTCTATATCCCTGGCCAAGCTCTCGATCTTGCCGATGACTTCGGCCGTCTTGTGGGATATCGGCAGCCAGAAGAACTTGACGTAGCAGAAGACGAAAGCCCCCAGCCCGACGGCGCCGGCGGCCAGATACTGCTGCTGCTGTTTCGTCAATTTGATGGCCATGTCTCGCTCACAGCTGCGGGGTGTAGGCCGCAGTCAGGGTGAAGCCCCGCAACACCACGTCCCCCGCAGTCTTGGTGGTCACCGGACCCAGATCGATGTTGGCGAACCTCCCCGTCTCCTCCATCCTGCGGACCCACAGCGCGATGTCCTCGTTGGTGCGGGACTCGGCCGCGATGTTGAGCTTCATGGTAGTGCTGCCGCCTCCGGTCGTGTTCAGGCTCTGGACCCGCACTCCGGACGGGACGCTGCGCGTCAGATCGCACATGAGGGCGGGGTAGGCGCGGCGCCCCCGGTCGAGATCGTCAATGACCTTGAGGCGCGTCTTAAGGAGGCCGGCGATGTTCTCCGCCTCCTTGACCTTGGCCACGACCGCGCTGAGCTGCTTGAGCTTGGCCTCGTGGGCCGCGAGCTTGCCCTCCAGCCGCTTGAGCCGCACCACGAATCCCAGCGAAACGGCCGCGATGAGCAGCGCCGCGGCGCCGCCCGCCAGACATATCTGCAGCACCCTCTGTTTCTGCCGGGCCTTGGCCAGGATGTCGAACGGAACCAAGTTGACTCTTATTGCCATTTCAGAGCCAATCCTGGTTGCGCCTCAAGGCCAGGCCTACCGCCACCCCGAAGGCGGGGGCCAGCGCCGCGGGCATATCCGCCGGGGGGTTCGGGAGGAACGAGAACGGCTCCAGCACTGATACCGGGACCTTGAGTTCGACGCAGAGGTGCTGGGGGAGGTTCTTCAGGCGCGCCGTCCCACCCGCCAGGACGATGCGGCCGATGGCCCGTTCTGGCCCCTGGGACAGGTAGAAATCCACGGACCGATGCACCTCGCCCACCAGGTCTTTGACCACGGCGGCCACCGCTTGGGACACGCCCAGGGCCTCGCGATTGCCCTCGGCCAGGGCCTTCTCCTTCTCGGCGGCGTCCATGATGATGCCGCAGGTCTTCTTGAGCTCCTCGGCCTTGGCAAAATCCACCTGCAGGCCCTTCATGACGGCTTTGGTCAGGGTGTTGCCGGAGATGAATATGTCGCGCACGACCCGCGTGACGCCGCCCTCGATGATGGAAAGGTTGGTCACCATGTGGCCGATGTTGAGGCAGAGGGCGGCCCCGGTCTCCGCCTTGGGCTCGCGCACTTTTTCGTAGACGTTCTCCAGCGCGAAGGAATCCACGTCGATGATGGTGGGGACCAGCCCCGCGCCCTGCAGGACATCAAGGCGCGCGGCGACCAGGTCCTTCTTGGCCGCCACCAGGACCGTCTCCATTTTCTTCTGGCCGTCCTCCACGAGCTCGCTGAGGATGTGGAACCCGAGCTGCACCTCATTGATGTCGAAGGGGATAAACGGCTCGGCCTCGGTCAGCAAGGTGGCGGAGAGCTCGGTCTTGGTCAGCCGCGGGAACTTCACATAGCGTACAATGACCGAGTTGCCGGAGAGGGAGGTCGCCGCCTCCTTGAGCTTGATGCCCTTCTCGATGAGGAAGGCCCGCAGGGCGTTTACGGTCTGGACCCTCTTCTCCTCCGGGCTGGCCTCGGGCTTGGCGCTCACGGGCAGGTGGCCCCAGGCCTTAAGGGCCAGCGCACCCCCCTCCTCAAGGATAAGGATGACCTTGACGGCGTAATTGCCGATGTCAACCCCCAATACGTATCGGGGGCCCACAAAGGCGGCCGTCAGGCCTTTTAGGCGCTTGAGCTTATCCTTTACTGCGATCAGTTTTCCCGCCATAAAAAAACGCCGTCGCCCGGCCGATAATTAAAGAACCTTCCGGGCGAACTCGGCGCACCAAAGCTTCGCAACAGACCGGCCCCCCTGATTCCAGGGCCAGCAAGACACATTTATAACAGGAATATTTGGTTTTGTCAAGACCTTTGTGGGGTTTAAAATATAGACTTATAAATATAGTACAATAAATAAATCTGATGAAAGCCATTCTTTTCGACTTCGGCGGGACACTGGATTCCGACGGCACGCCCTGGATCGACCGGTTCTTGCGTCTCTATGAGGAAACGGGGCTGGTCATCCCCCGCCCAGAGTTCGAACGGGCCTTCTACGATGCCGACGACAACCTCCCCGCGCGCTTCGCGCTCCAAGGCCTGTCCCTACGGCAAACCCTGACCCTGCAGGTGCGCTGCGTCCTGGAGGCCCTGGCACCGGGGCGGCTCTCCGAGGCCGATCGGATTGTGGCGCGGTTCCTGGCCGATTCCCGCGCAACGTTGGGCAAAAACCGCCCGGTCCTGCAGCGCCTCTCGCGCCGCTGTCGCCTGGGCGTGGTCTCCAATTTCTACGGCAACTTAGACGGCATTCTGGCCTCAGAAGGCCTCCGCGACCTATTCTCCACCGTGGTAGATTCCGGGGTCGCGGGGGCCGCCAAGCCCGATGGCGCCATATTCCGGCAGGCCCTGGCGGACCTAGGCGCCGCTGCGGAAGATGCCCTCATGGTCGGGGATTCGGTCCTCCGGGACATGCGCGGCGCCGAATCCCTGGGGATGCGCCATGTCCTGGTCGGGGACCTCTCCCGTCCTGCCTGCTGTCCCCAGGCGCTGCGGGTGGCGTCCGTCGCAGATTTGGAAAGCGTCCTCCCCCCTGCCGAGGCCCAGCGGGCCGCCCCCGCCTTGAGGGCCGGCATCATCGCGGCTGGGGACGGCACGCGGCTCAAATCCAGCCATCCCGAAACCATAAAGCCCCTGGTCCCGATCCGGGGGCGGCCACTCTGCCACTGGGTCGTCGGCTCCCTGCACGAAGCCGGGGTGGATGATTTCACGGTTTTGTTGAACTCCCGGGGCCGCCGGGCCCAGGAGAGCCTCATGGCGGCCTTCCCCCGGCTGCGTTGGACCTTCCTGGAGCGCGACACCGCATCGTCCTGGGAGAGTTTCCGCCTAGTGGCCGGCTCTTTGGCCGAGGCGAACGGCGATTTTCTCATCAGCACGGTCGACGCCGTCATCCCGCCGGCCGAAGTGCGCCGCTTCGCCGATGCGGCCCGACGCGCGGGCGCCCCCTCGGCCCTGGCCCTGACCCGGTTCGTATACGACGACAATCCCCTCTGGGCCGACCTGGGCCAGGGCGGCCGCCTCACCGCCCTGGGGGAGGGTGCACGCACGCGGGCCCACGTCACCTGCGGGCTCTACTATCTAACGGCCGAGACGGCGCGGTCCCTGCCCCCGGCAGGGGCGCACGATTCTCTGCGTGAGTACCTGCGGTCTTTGGTCGCAGGCGGGCATTGCGCCGGCGTCGTATTGTCCAAGACCCTGGACGTGGACCGGCCCGAAGACGTCCGGCAGGCCGAGAATTTCGTCGCCGCCTTCAACATTTCCCCATAACATGGTCTCTTGTCTGGGCATCTTTCGGGAGCCGACGAACTCCCCTAACCGGGAAACCGACGACGCCCTTATCCTCAAGGCGGTCATGGAACAGCTCTCCATTTACAAGGCCCGCACCCAGATCATGCCCCCGGAGGAGGCGGATACCGCGGACCTGAGCTCCTGGGACATGATCGTGCCCATGTGCGAGTCCTATCCGCGCCTGCGGCGCCTCATCGCCCTGCAGCGCTCGCGGCCGGTGCTCATGGTCAACCCTCCGGAATCGGTCCTGGCCTGCTACCGCCTAAGCATGATCGAGGCCTTCTCCCGGGAGCCCAACATCCTCATGCCCCCCACCGAAACCCGCAACATCCCCGGCTCGGTGCCCTTGCAGCCCCCCGCCTTCGACGACCAGGGCGGGGTCTGGGTCAAGAGGGGCGACGTCCACAACACCTGCGCCCATGACGTGGTCTACGCCCAGGACTGGTCCGAGGTCGAGGCCGTCCGCCAGGACTTCGCGGCCCGCGAGATATCGTCCTTGGTGCTGCAGCAGCACGTGGACGGAGACCTCGTCAAGTTCTACGGCGTGGGCCCGGGACGCTGGTTCACATGGTTCTACCACGATCCGGCCACGGCCCGCAAGCTCCCCTTCGACCTCGATGTCCTGGCCGCAATGGCTGCGGCCGGCGCCTCGGCTTTAAAACTCGAGGTCTTCGGAGGGGACGCCATCATCGCGCCTGAAGGCTGCGTCTATCTCATCGACATCAATTCCTGGCCGAGCTTCGCGCGCGTACGCCCGGAAGCCTCCGTCCAGATCGCTTGGCAGCTGCGCACGCGGCTAAAGACCCTGCAGGCCGTCAGGAGGCCATGATCATGCCCGCCTCCGCGCATGCCCCCCGGACCCACCCCCCCTACGCACCGGGTCCGAAGTCCAAGGCCCTCTTCGCGGAGGAACAAAAACATATCGCGCCCGGTCTGCAGTCCATCGCCCTCTACTCCCAAATCGCCGTGGCCAGCGGCCATGGCCGCCACCTGCGCGACCTGGACGGCAAGGAATACCTCGATTTCGTGGCCGGCATCGGCGTGGCCTCCCTGGGCTACGCCCACCCGGACTACGTGCGCATCGTCTCGGAGCAGCTGGCCAAGATTTCGGTGGGCAGCTTCACCAGCCCCCACCGGGCCGCCTTCGTCAAGACCCTGGCCACGGTGACCCCGCAGGGGCTCGACCGCGTACAGCTCTACTCATCCGGCGCCGAGGCCGTGGAGGCGGCGGTGCGCCTGGCCAAAAGCCGCACCAAGAATTACGAAGTCGTCGGCTTCTGGGGCGGCTTCCACGGCAAGACCGGGGGCGTCCTGGGGGTCCTGGGCGACAGCTTCAAGCACGAGCTGGGCCCCCTCATGCCCGGGCTCTACCTCTCCCCCTACCCCGACCCCGCCCGCTGCCCCCTGGGCGCCCGGGGCGGGCATGACTGTGCCGCCCACTGCCTGCAATTCCTGCGCGAGATGATCCGGCGCGCCACGGCCGGAGCCGTCGCGGCCGTGATCGTGGAGCCGATCCAAGGCACCGCGGGCAACGTCATCCCCGCACCGGGGTTCCTGCCCGGGCTGCGGGAGATCACGCGGGAGCTGGGCTCGTTGCTCATCTGCGACGAGATGATCACTGGCTTCGGCCGTACCGGAAGATGGTGGGGCTGCGACCACGAAAGCGTCGTGCCCGACATCATCACCGTGGGCAAAGGCATGGGCGGAGGGTTCCCCGTCTCCGGCGTCGTCGCCTCCACCGAAGTGGCGAACGCCAAGCCCTGGGGCAACCCCAGCGGGTCCTCTTCGAGCTACGGCGGCAACCCCCTGGCCTCGGCGGCCTGCGACGCGGCCCTGCAGATCATCATCAAGGAGAACCTGGTCGAGAACTCCCGCAAGGTCGGGGCCGCGCTCCTGCAGCGCCTTCATGGGCTCAAGGCCGAGTCCCCATGTATCGGCCTGGTGCGCGGCCGGGGCCTGTTGATCGGCCTGGATATCGTCAACCCCAAGACGGGCCAGCCCCTGGAGCGTGCCGTCTGCCGGGAGCTCTTCGAGGAATGCCTCACCCGCGGCCTCCTGACCATGTCCTACAACCCGGCCCTGCGCATCAACCCGCCCTTGACCATCACGACCGAGGAGGCGCTCCACGGGGCCGATATCTTCGCCGAGGCGCTCGCGGCCGTGGCCGCGCGGCATCATCTCGCGTGAGGGGCCCCGCGACCCGGTGAAACCTCTCCGCGGAGCCATCGTCGGATTCGGCCAGGTGGCGCAGAACGCGCACGCGCCCGCTTTCCGCGGCCGCGACGATTTTGCCATCGCGGCGGTAGCCGACGCAGAACCCGAGCGCCTGCGCCTGGCCGCCGCGGCCTTCCCGGACGCGCGGACCTACCCGAGCCTGGAGGCGCTGCTCGCGGCCGAGGACGGCCTGGATTTCGCGGACCTGGCCACCCCGCCCTGGCTGCACGGCCGGCAGGCTCTCCTGACGCTGGAGCGGGGCCTCCATGTGCTCTGCGAGAAGCCCCTGACCCTGGAGCGTTCGGAACTGCGGCGCATCACGGCCCGCGCGCGCCTGCGCGGCCGGGCGGTATTCACCGTGCACAACTGGGCCTACTCCCCGATCTGGGCCAGGGCCAGAGAGCTCGTCGCCTCCGGCGCGCTAGGCTCGACCCGCCACGCGCAGCTGCACGCCCTGCGCACCAAGCCTGCGGCCGGCTCACAAGGCAGCGACTGGCGCACCGACGCCCGCAAGGCTTGCGGCGGCATCCTGGTCGACCATGGCTGGCATAACTTCTACCTGCTGCGGCAAGTCCTCTTCCCTGGAGGCGGCAGCGCGGCCCCCCTCAAGACCCAGGCCTCCTTCCATTGGCCGGGGGACGACTCCTCGCCCGCCGCCCCTTGCGGGAGAGGGGAACTCCTGCCCTCCAGGGACGGCGGCCCCTTGGCCGCCGAAGACGAGGCCACTGTTTTCTACGCCTTCCCCTCGGCCACGGCCCTCGTGCGGCTCTCCTGGCGGGCCGCGGCCCGCTCCAACTGGGCCCTGGTACAAGGCTCCGCGGGAAGCATGGAGCTGCGCGACGGCGCCCTGCTGCTCCGGCTGGGAACCGAGCCGGAGCGGCAATTCCGTTTCCCCGACAATCTCTCCGCCGCTTCCGCCCATCCGGAGTGGTTCGCCGCCATGCTGACGGATTTCCGCGCCGAGGTCCAAGACGCCGGCGCGCGCGGCCGCAACCTGGAGGAGGCGGGATTCGTCCTCGACCTCATCCGCCGGGCCTACGAATGCGGCGGGCAACGGACCCCTGAAGGCGTGCGCCCATGATCCGGGATGCGCTCCTCTGGGTCTCCAACCCGGCCATCCTGCTCCAGCGCGTGGGCGGCCTGAGCGTCCTGGAGCGGCAACTCCACAGTCTCGGCCGCGCGGGCTTAAGCCGGGTGTGGATCTCCACGGACCGGAGCGCCGCCGCGGCCCGCGGCCTGCGCCTCCCCCCGGGGTTGGAGATATTCTGGACCGACCGCGGCATCACCTCGCCCGCTGAATGCCGGCCTCCCTATCTGGTCGTCTCCGGAAGCCATTTCATCCGGGTCGAGACCCTGGCCCACATCGTCCGCGGCCCGGAGCTCCGGTCCGTCGCCTTCCTGGACGGCCAAAAAGCAGCCGTGGTCCAGATTGTGGCCGCATGCGGCGGCGGGCCGGCCTCATCTTCGAGCCAGCCTCTCCCGGAGGGGACGAACATCCCCCTGCAGCACCCGGTCCACAACGAGCTCACGCTCGACTGGCTCATGGCCGCCGGGATCAAAAGCCAGGACGGCTTCATGGCGCGCCATTTCGACCGCCGCATTTCGCTGGCCATCTCCCGGGCGCTGTTAGGCGCCCCGGTTTCCCCCAACATGATGACGCTATTCAGCTGCCTGCTGGGCCTGGCCGGCACCACCTTCTTCTTGCGCCATGCCCGCTCCGCGCACCTGGCCGGGGCGGCACTCGTCTGGCTGCACTCCGTCCTGGACGGGTGCGATGGGGAGCTGGCCCGCATCCGCTTCCAGGAGAGCTCTCTGGGCGGGGACATCGACTTCTGGGGGGACAACATCGTGCACCTCTCCCTATTCGGCTGCCTGGGCGCGGGCTTCGCCTGCGCCGACGCCAGCGTCCTGCCTTTGTTCGGCGGAGCGGCGGCCATGCTGGGCATATTCGGCTCCGCCTTGCTGGTCTACCGACAGCGCCTGGCCCGCCGGCGCACAGCCGAGCCCTCCTGCGGGGGAGAGGCGCCCCGGGATACTTCGGGCATGGGAACGACGCTCGCGCGCCTGGAGATCTTTCTCGAACAACGCGATTTCATATACCTCCTCCTGGTCCTGGCCTATTTCGGGCACACCTACGAATTCCTCTGGGCCGGGGCCGTGGGAGCGCTTTTGTTTTTCTTCATGATGATATACCTCGGGAGGGCCAACCGTGAACAATCATTCCAACCGCATCGCGCCGGCTAGAGGCAAGCTGGGCGTGCTCTTGCCCGGCATGGGCGCCGTCACGAGCACATTCATCGCCGGCGTCGCGCTGGCCCGCAGGGGCCGGGGACGGCTCCTGGGGTCGCTCACCCAGATGCAGACCATCCGCCTGGGCAAGCGCTACGAGCACCGCGCTCCGCTCATCAAGGATTTTGTTCCCTTGGCCGGAATCGAGGACCTCGTCTTCGGCGGCTGGGACCTTTTCCCGGACGACATGTACGAGGCCGCCTTGAAGGCCGGGGTGCTCGATCGCTGGCAGCTTAAGCCCGTGCGCCGGGAACTGGAGGCCGTGCGTCCCATGGCCGCGGCCTGGGACCCGGCCTACCTGCGCAACCTCAAGGCCGTCCACGTCAAGAAGGCCAAGACCAAGTGGGGCCTGGCCCAGCAGATCATGGCGGACATAGCCGAATTCCGGAAGCGTTCCGGCGCCGAGCGCCTAGTCATGCTCTGGTGCGGCTCAACCGAAATTTTACCCGATCCCGCCCCGGCACACAAGTCCCTCGCGGCCCTGGAGGACGGCCTGCGCGAAAACCACCCGGCCATCCCCCCCTCCATGATCTACGCCTACGCCGCCATCAAGATGGGCGTCCCCTACGGCAACGGCGCGCCCAACCTCTCCGCCGACGTCCCGGCTTTGGTTGAGCTCGCGCAGAAGACCGGCGCGCCCATCGCCGGCAAGGATTTCAAGACCGGCCAGACCCTCATAAAGACAACCCTCGCGCCCATGCTCAAAGCCCGGATGCTGGCCCTGCGCGGCTGGTATTCGACCAACATCCTGGGCAACCGCGACGGCGAGGTCCTGGCCGACCCCGGGGCGTTCAGGACCAAGGAGAAGAGCAAGATGTCGGTCTTGGACGCCATCCTGGAGCCCGAGCTCTACCCCCAGCTCTACGGCCGGTACCATCACAAGGTCCGCATCGACTACTATCCGCCCAGAGGGGACGCCAAGGAAGGCTGGGACAACATCGACATCGCCGGCTGGCTGGACATGCCCATGCAGATCAAGGTCAACTTCCTCTGCCGGGACTCGATCCTCGCCGCCCCCCTCGTGCTGGACCTCGTCTTGTTCCTGGACTTGGCCCGGCGCGCGGGACTAAAAGGCATCCAGGAATGGCTGTCCTTCTACTTTAAGTCTCCCCAGTGCCGGGAGGACCTCCGGCCCGAGCACGACATCTTCATCCAGCACCTCAAGCTCAAGAATACGCTGCGGCTCCTCATGGGGGAGGAGGTTTTGGATCATTCCGGGCTCGACTATTATGACCCGGCCAAGGGCCTCACGGCCCCGGCTCCGGCCGCCAAACCTCTGGCCCAGGGCAAGACGGGAAAGGCGCCGGCCCGGGTGCGGCGGAAAGCCGCTACTCCGGCTCGCGGGTGAACGAGAAGAGATGCCGCCGGCCCCGGTCGTAGAGCTTGAGCACCACGCCGGTCTTCTGGCCCGGCACGATGCGGATGAACCGCTCCCGGGGTTGCAGGTCGTCCGGCCGCTGCACGCCTGAGACGCCGTCGGTCGAGTCCCAGACCTCGAAGCGCATGGGGTGGTTGCCTTCGGGGAGCATGCCGCGCCAGAGTTTGGGCCTGGACTTGGCCGCGACCTCGGTGCGGCCCTTAAGCTGGCCATCCACGAACACAGCCACGTACTCCAGGGTATCATCCTCCGGCGTGACCACCACCTCGTAGGCGCTCAGCTCGAAATTGGAGGGCGCGACGGCCGAGGGCGATGGACCGACTCCGGGCCTCGGTTTCGGCGCGGCGCAGGACCAGACGCTGAAGGCCGCGGCGAGAGCCAGGGCCCCGACATGCCCTATCGCCCCCCGACGGCTGCTTATTCTCATCGCACTCCCAGCCGCAGGGTGTACTTATCGCGGACATTGTTTTGGTTTAAGTCCGCGGCTTGGAGCTTGAGCCAGTAGGTGCCAGGGTCGAGGTCGCGATCGCAGGAGAGCGGCTCGCCGGTCTTGGCCGCGGTCAGGGAGTGGCTCAAGCGGTTGTCCTGGTCGAAAAGCTCCGCGCTCCAGCGCACGTTGATGAGCCCGGTCAGCTCGAAGACGACGGTCCCCTTCTGGTAGACGTTGAACTCGTAGAAATCCACGTCGCCCTTGGGCGCGAGGTAGCCGTCCACGGATTCGCCCACCTTGAAGGCCTGGGCCGTGGCCGTGGAATCATTGGGCTCCCACTCCAGGCCCGGCTGCCAGGGCAGCAAAGTCTTGGCCAGGGTATAGGCATTGCGGTCGTCCGCGGCCTTGCCGGTCTTCTCCGAGACGACCAGGTAATAGGTGGCGTTGGCCGCGCCGATGCCGGTGAGCACCTCGGGGTTTTCCTTGCCGCCGTTGTCCACGACCAAAAGGGGCGCGCCTAGATCGTCGCTCACGGTCAGGACCAAGTCCAGGCCGGGGAGGGCGGAGAGCTCCGCGCGCAGGATCTGCTTGGGGCCCGTTGCCGCGTTGACGCGGTACCAGTCCACGTCGCCGGCCGGGGCGACGTGCCCGGTCAGCCAATCCCTATCGAACGGCGTCGCGTCGGTCCTTTGGTCGTTGGGCTCCAGCTCGGTGCGGCCGTCATAGGGACGGAGTTCGCTCAATATCTCGTACCCAACCTCCGGGTTGCCCATGCGCCGGCCGCGGGTGCGCAGGCGCAGGAAGTATTGCGCCGGGGCGCGGATGCCGAAGTCCTTGAGGCGCGCCCCCTCCCCGACGCCACCGCCGCCGACCTCCTTGAGCTTGTAGCCGTTGAGGTCGTAGACCTCCATGTCCGGGTCCACGTTGGGCACGCCGCTCAAGTCTAGGCTGAGCGCGAACACGCCCGCTCGATCCACCTGAATGCGGAACCAGTCCTCCTCGGCCTGGTCCAGGTCCTGCGCGAGGAGGTTCGTGGTGGGGTAATAATGCCCGCGCGTGACGCCGTTGACCTCGAGCCGAGAGGCCGTCAGCGGGGTGTCGTTGGGCTCCAGTTCCCGGGCGGCCGAAGATTCCAGCTTGGCGCTCAGGACGTACTTCTGCGCGGGGTTGTTGGCCCTGGGGTTCTTGTTGGAGAGGACCACGTAGTACTCGCCGCGCGTAACGCCCAGGTCCAGGGCCTGCTCGTCGCCGCCCACGCCGGTCTCGTCTATGCGCTTGAGCTCGAGGCGGTCGCGGTTCCGGAAGCTGATGACGAAGTCTACTTCACGGATGCCGCCGACATGCAGGTTGAGGACCCCGCTCTCGCGGCCGATCGTCACCTGGTACCAATCCACGTCGTCCGGGGAGGAAATGGCGCCCTCCACCCGGCCGTTGGGGGGCAAGGGATTGGCGTGGGCGAAGTCGTTGTTGGGCTCATGCTCCTGGACGGTCGGGCTGCAGGCGGCGAATAGGGCCGCGCCCAGGACGAAGGGCAGGATGCGCCGGGTCACGGATGCGATTTTACCTTAAATCTCCCGGCCCACGCATCTGGCACAGCGCCTGGGGGTGCGCCAACCGATTTCTTAGGGAGGAAGTGGATACGGATAAGGGAGAATAGAGTTCGGACTTTGCCGTAAAGCGAGCGCCCGCCGAAGTTGGCGGGCGCAACCGGCGGCCGAAGGCCGCCGGCAAGCCGTTTAAGAGGGGAAAAAGAAAGGGTATA
>Ga0315280_10007847_pt1 | contig 14184 bp, 12 predicted proteins | sample YL17G06_40_MG_FD_203697 | JGI IMG/M metagenome (GOLD analysis project Ga0315280, IMG submission 203697) | Sediment microbial communities from Yellowstone Lake, YNP, Wyoming, USA - YL17G06_40 | ecosystem: Environmental > Aquatic > Freshwater > Lake > Sediment | place: USA: Wyoming | collected...
AAGACAAAGAGAAATCCATGAGTCTACTTGAGGAATTTCAAGATCAACTGTCCGAATAGCTGACTAGTTTCTCTGCGCTGTGTCTTTCGGAGAACTTGAAGTCGGAATTGTGGCGGGCCCGTCGGGACCGGACACGCTCCAAGCGTGGCGCGTCTACCTTATTCTCGCCACGCACCTCACACACATCCCATATTCCCCTAGACATCAGTGCACCTTCTCTTTTGTCTTTCCACCTGTCGCATAGAGTTTGAATCTGTTGGATCCGCGTTTCGACGGACATGCGTATTGTGATCTTCTGCGATAAGTGCGCGCAAAGGAAGAGATTGACCTAGTGGTTTGGCGCGGCCACAAGAACCCCATTCAAAGATAGCGCCCAGCACTGAGCCTTGGCCACAAACCCAGACGATTGTAATAATGGTTCAGTAAGTATTCTCGCCAGAGGTTCGATGCGGGGGGTGGGATTCGCGCACCAATTTACCAGTAAAAGCTGGGCCAGAAATTTCTCTTAAGCAGTTGATTGGCGGGCCCGCGGGGACGTGAACCCACCTAGTTGAATTTCTCGGATTCGGGAAATCTGTGGCACGTGACCTGGGTGTGTACCCCAGATGTGGGGAACATATACGACCGGCCGGCCACAAGCAACCTTAAATCTGGCTTACGTGCCGTAACACTCGACTACTCCAACCAGCCGTTTTCATGGATAACAAGAGGATATTGGATGGTAGGAATCTTGGCGAGTAGCTATGTCGGACTTTTCTCTCAGCTGAATTACACGGCCAGAGGTTGACATATGATGAAAGGCGGAGTCTTTAGTAGAGTCCTTGGATTCGCTTTTGCATGTCTAATGGTTGGGTCGGTGTTCGGTGGGTTAGTTGGCGCTGCCAGTGCAACCAGCCCTCCTGGGGCGTACTACACGTTGACCCTTAAGGCGTGGACCGAAAGCGCTCACCAGACGCTTAGGGGCCGCGTCGAAGTAAGCTACGGGAAGCCTAGCGGGCAGCGGATTGAATACGAAAGCCACTGGACCACAGACACGATTCACGTGGCCAGAGGCACTAGGGCATATGTGTACTTGAAGGAAGACCCGTCGGGCTACGCTGGCCAGTTCCTCTTTTGGGACAACTATGGAATTGCGAGAGGGCCTCCAGGCGACAGGAACTGGTACCTAGATATGAATGGCGACAGAACGATAGTAGCCACATACAGAGACATATCCACACCCACTTTAGAGCGTGGCGATTATCCAGATGCTCAGTGGATACCAGCGCATGGAGACCACTTAACACTGGCTAACCGACAGAGTATTGAGTATGTTGTAATTCACGCTATGTATGGCCATTTTGGAGATCCAAATAACCCAGATGCGAGCGGCACCATTCAGTGGTTTAGATTATCTCTTGCTGATCGGCGAAAGAAAGACCCCAATGCCGGTCGCAGTAGTGCGCACTATTTGATCAGCCAAGGTGGAAAAGTAGTTCAAATGGTTCGGGAAAAAGACATCGCGTTTCACGCAGGCAACGAGATCTACAATCGCGATAGCGTGGGCATCGAGCTCGAAGACAAGCAAAAGTACCTAGAAGAGCCTTGGGCAAATGAGAAGATGTATCAAGCATCATCTAAACTGGTGAGGTATCTCACTGAAAAATACAACATACCACGTGACCGAAGCCATATTATTGGACATAGCGAGGTACGGCCGGCCACTGGCAAAAAGGATCCTGGTCCATACTGGAACTGGGACTATTTCATGGCATTGGTTCGTGGCGAGCAACCTATCGAGCAGACGCTTCCTTTCAGCGGCATGTACGCAGTCTACGAAGTTGAGCGAAGCGGGCCCGATCCTTTGTATGGACGAATAACTTTCCGGGGTACGATTAAGTATACGATTGATCGTGTTTTCGGTACGTTCTGTGATATCACATATCAGGAGAGAATCTCTGTCTACTCAGACTCACGCAAGATCGAAGATCGGGCTCCTTCGACATATCAGGTAAGTAACTTTCCAACAGACAGGGATACGCTTTTCTATTTGTTGCCAACAACGGACCCGACCAAAACCACCTCGATACCAATCTACGACATTATGATCAACCCCCCAACGCCGTGGCTTGCGCCGGTTCCGTCCAAACCTGTTCGCTTCGACTATAAAGGCACTAATATGATCAAAGTTCCTCTTGGAAGCTTCAACTGTTACAAGCTGGAAGGTCCTTCAGTATATGGGAATGTACCCCTATACTACGATGTTAACTCCAAACTTCTGATTTACCTCTACGGCAAATTGGAGTTACTTGTGGGGAAACTTGAGGGGAAGCTCTCACTTAAGGAAACAAATGTTAAGTTAACGCCTCAACGGTGCTTAATCGCGACGGCGACTTACGATTCGGAGCTCTCTCCTGAGGTACAGTTTCTAAGAGACTTCAGGGACAATGTGGTTCTATCCAGCTTTGCAGGAGGCAGCTTCATGCAAGCGTTCAACGCGTGGTACTACTCATTCAGCCCTTCTGTCGCTGAATTTATTTCTGAGCATTCAACAGCAAAGGCGGTATCGCGAGCAGCGTTGTATCCACTTGTGAGGATTCTTCATCTTTCATCCGAAGTATATTCAGCTTTTGGGTCCAATGCCGAAATGGCTGTCATAGTGACTGGTCTAATAGCCAGTTCGTTGATAGGAGTTGCTTATCTGCTTCCCATAATAATCCTACTGACATTTAGTGCCGGAAAGCGCGCTGGATCAAGAAGCCTCCGATCCATGTTCACGTCACAGCCTACAAACTAACAGTCCTACAGACCCTGCTGGCCGCCATGAAGGGTCGAACGTTGATCTACTGCGACATGATCCGTCTAGGAGAGGAAGCATCTAGGATCTTAGGCATCCCCTACGTCCACGGCATGCACTCAATGAAGAGGAGGATGGAGCTCGCCCGGAAGAATCAACGCCTCATCTGCTCACGCATATTCGATGAAGGCATAGATCTGCCTGATCTGGCTGGCGTCATCGAGCTTGACTTTCTCTTTGGGAGTAGACGTCAGGAATTGCAGAGAGCGGGACGGCTGATGCACTCCACACATGAGGGTTTAGCCTACCACATCCTCATGAGCCCCGACGAGTATGAAGCCTACCAGAAGCGCCTCTACGGGCTCTACGCGAAAAGCTTCAAGATCCAGGTCGCAGAGAGCTGAAAGATTAGCGCGCAGGGTTGTCCCGAAATTGGCGTGTTTGTGCTGTTTTCAGCTGTCGCGGCCATAGGCGACTCGTGAGTGTCTCATGGCGAAAGGGTCAATTTCGGTTCCATCTGCCCTCTGGAAGGCTGGAATGACGTATCCCCTACCTCCGCTTGCCCCCATCATATGCACATAACGGTGTTAAACCGTCGAATTTCGGGACACCCCCGCGCGCGTATAGATCCCCCAATCTCCTTGCCGACATTAGCTCAGGCACCGTATTACTCAATGCCATTAGAACCGAGATAATCATGACGCCCAACACCACGACATCCAGCCGAGTTTACCAGTAGAAGGTGGCCCAGAGTGAGCGGGGCGGGATAAGGTTTGAAAGCGCGCGAATCCATCGAGATGCTTCGTCTTCCCTAGCTTCAGGCTGACATCGATCCGCCTTTTGTGCTCTCCGAGGAATATCTCCAAACTTCAGTGGGCAGACCGGAGAACATGAAATGGAAATCCATTGAGCCAATCCCAAGATCGCGTGTCAGTTTGTATTCGTATATCTTTCCCACTACTTTTTGGATTTCAGTTCTGAAGACTTGACTGCTCGCGACCAAGGATGCACTTGACGAAATGGCATCAAGAACGACCTTAGGATTCATCATGGTCGAAAGCATAATAAGAAGGGGGGATGCGACTAGTGCCGCTACAAAATAGGTTTTTCCACTAAGTTCTATGGCATGATCGACATGAGACTCCACTCTCTTTTTCTTCTGAATGATGTCGACCTCGCTTTCGATTCTTCTTCCAAGGTTGGCGTCTATCTCAATGATCATATCGCTTATTGTTCTTGAAAGGTCATACTCGATTCCGTTAAGCTCGTCCTTGAGGTCAGTTGCTTTCTCCACCTCTGCAACATCAAGCTTTGAAATCATCTTTGAAAGGAGGCCCCGTAGTCGGCTAAACCTGCCGTGAAGCTTCAGTAGTTGTTCGTCCTCCAAAAAAACCGGATTCACGAACTCTTTGCCAACTAAAGCGACGAGTCCATCGTGTAGATTTGATCCTCGATAGAACATCTTTTCAAGAACGATTCTCTCGCTGACGGAGTTTAAGATCTTACGAAAGGGTGCTGCTGTCTTAAGTGCACCAAAGATGGTTGCATAGTCTGAGACTCCATCTGAGAAGCCTCCAAATCTTGGATACGTCAGGAAGTTATTGATCAGTGCTTCCATCCTAAAGAATACCCTAAATTCTTCAGCGTTGAAGTGCGCCCCCATCACTTTGAGGTACGCGTCCGGGTAATTCTTAGAATGTCTGACGGTGTCATAGACTAGGCCTCCGGGAAGTGTCCTGGTAACAGAGTTCCACATTTCTGACATCACCTTTTTCATTTCCGGTGTGTCATCAGGCACCATTGTTGTCTTCGGATTCAATTCATCGAGATATTCTTCATAGGCTTCGAAAAGAAGATCTATCGCAATATTCTTCTCAGGGACTCCTAAGGCCTTGCTCGCGTATTCGGTCAGGAATACGTCCGATAGATTGTCCTTACTGATTGGAACTGCCGTACGCGTGGCCAATTTTAAGGCTACCGACTGTTGTGTTAGTGCATCGGCCCCCAGAGCTTCGCCAATCTCTTGAAAGGTCAGTGACTTAACATATTGCGATAACGCGTCTGATCGTATGTTCAAGATGGTGTCACTCAAACTGCGAAAGCCTTGTGGGACTTTGAACCAAATCGGTCCTTTCTTGAATAGGTTAGGATAAGTCTTCAGAAGCCCAAAGTGCACTATTGGAGAGGCAATCAGTTGCTCGTTCAGGAGGAAATCACACACAAAAGTCCGTCTGAGACTCTCAAAGGGATATAGTTGATTGCCTATTGATCTCAGACTTTCTACAATAGTGTTCAACTTCTCTCATTACCAGTTGCGTGTTCATCTATTTTAGGAATATTACACATTAGCGCGCGCTAGGAGTCATCTCATTCACTTCAGCCTTCGTATTCCTTTGGGTTTCATTGACTTTCTTTGAACCTGTTTGAAGCGCACGCTAATCCAGCGAGACTCCAGCAGATGTGACAGTGCTGCGTAGCGCGCGCTCTGCCACACTATGCCTACTCTGCCGAACTTCAGAAAGACAAATGAAAAGTCTTGATCAAATGCAAGGTCATCAGCTGACTCAGCGCGACAATTCCCGACAAAAAGTACAGCACGTAAGCATGTGCCCAAACAACTGGAAGTAGAATTGCTGTCGCAATTATCGCATTAATTGGAAGAAACAAAACAAATAGGAAACAAGAATCAGGAACCTTTCTCGTCAAATCCAGAAGTTCCCATGATTGGTTGTACTTCATCATCTTCCATATCAAGTTCCAAGGAAAAGCAATAACTAGTCCAAGCCAAAAGAATGCCCAATACGCGGAGTCATACGCTCTCTTGCAGGAAACCCAAGCATGCTCCCTTGCAGATGCCAACACTTTGCGTAGGAAGTTGCACGAGTGCCGAATACTCTCCTTATTGAGAATCTTGTCAAGTATTCTGCCCACTAACCATGAGACAAGAGCAGACAACACTATTTCAACATAATCTAACTGTTCTCTGTTTCGGTGGCCGTACAAACGAAGTCATCTTGCTGGTTTGATTTCGACCCCCAGATATTTGGGGTTTACCATCTAGCGCGCGCCAAAATGGTGCGGGGGGGTGGGAACCCCGCAACAGTTTACCAGCAAAATTCAGCTCACAAGGTGATTTCTATGGATGTCTAATGATGACTTGCGGAGGGTATTCGTTTATCGAATTGTCTATGCCTCTCTGAGAGATGGTCGCAGACACAGAGTCATCTTGTTTGTGGCCACTATTCCACTGGAATTTTGCATAGTTCACGTGAGAATGAACAAACAAGGTTCAGATGACTTTTGTCGGCCGACATACCCCTACATATGGCCTTTGTTGAGGCATGCTTCATCGGGCGCCAGATGGAACCCTAAAGGACTTCGATCATTCATGTTCAGGACGACAGTATCCACATGTAAAGGAAGAGTATTCCTGAGCGACGTCTCTGAATACGAGGACAAGTGAACTGGACGGGCGATCTAGAGTCTAGCAAGCCCGCGTGCGACTGGTAGGATTGCTGCTATCACAGCACTATTGATTTATATTTGAAGGTGAAATGCCATTATGAATGATAAGTTTAATATATACGCTGTTGCATCGTCATGCAATAACGCTATCATGCAATCTTTGATGGTGATAGAAATGGCGGAGGATGTTAGGATTAGTGCAACGAAACGGTCCATAGCGAGAACACTTGACCAACATGACAAAACTGAGTACAATGAGCTCTTCGACAAGGTGAACGTGGACATAGGATGCGGGAGAAGAACTTTTGATGCGGCTTTGAATCAAATGGAGGGCGCCAATGAACTCAAGAAAGAGCGGAAACCAAATTCCCTGAGGGGTCGGGTGTATACGTTAAGGAAGGAGGGCCGAACATGGCTAACCTAGTACTGCGCTTAGCCTACCCCGGCAAGGTTAGTCTTAAATGTGATGCCGCCAAGAAGGCTGAACCACGAGACTTGATGGGACTCAAGCTTCTCAGAATCGCAGTGTGTTAATGTGAGGAAGTGAGGACAAATTTGACGAGTATTGTGATGAAAAGTGCGAAGACAAAGCTTTGGGCGCACTTCAAACTGATGCGCCCTCCCAACTCGCTTCTGACGATTGTAGCTATCTGGGTTGGTGTGGTTGCAACTGGAGGCAATGCCATGTCGGTTGAAGCACTGTTCGCCATGATCTCTGCTTTCCTCGTAGTCTCCGGCGGATTCGTAATAAACGACTATTACGATCGAGAGATTGATGCAATTAATGACCCTGACAGACCTATTCCGTCAGGTTTGGTTACGCCTACTGATGCACAGAGTTTCGGCTATCTACTTATGACGATGGGTGTTGGAGTAACAATAGCTACACTAAGTGTTCTTGCGATATTGATCGCGACAACGACTGCTCTCTTGCTTGACCTATATTCGAGGACATTGAAAACAGATCATGCAATAGTCGGCAATGCTGTCACGAGCTACTCCACGGCTATCACATATGTGTTCGGTTGGGCGTCATCCCCAACCAGTATTGACTCTAATCTCCTTGCGACTCTTGCATCGATGTTCTCAATTACCTTAGTTGCAAGCTTGGGGCGAGAATTCATGAAAGCAATTGACGACGTCAAGGGAGACCAGAAGTGTGGTATAAAGACTGCCGCAGTAAAGTTTGGGGTCAGAGGTGCAGCCTGGATGGCGACAATCTTCGTGATAAGCTCTATTGTTCTCTCTACAATTCCTTGGGCAGTAGGAGTATTCGGTAACTCCTACATAATCGGCTTTGTCCTAGTTGATGGTATTGGTTTGGTATCGTGCTTCTGGTTGATGAACAAGATTCGCAGCGGAGCTTCAATGGAAGCAATAATGAAACATGCCAAATACTCAAAGAATCTGCTTCTGATAGGAATGGGCATCGGCGTCGTATCGTTCGCCCTTGGCAAACCCGTCCCGACCAGACGCTGAAGGCTGTGGAAGACAAGACTGTGAGCGGACTCTACCAGCCATTCACGACCGATCAGGCCCTTATGGCATTTGTATCAGGGGTCGGTCTGCTGATAGGGTCTGTTCTGTATCGCAGACTGAGACACCTCAGAACAACGACGGGGCATCTATTTACTCTGCTTTTCGTGAGTTTTACACTCGGAGGTCTAACGGTCGCATTGGGCATCTCGCTAAGTGATTTTTCCCAGGGAAGATTTGATCTACAGATAATGGTTGGGATCGTCGCATTCTGGCTGGGAGGTGCTATAGCATACTGGAGAACCACGACCCAGAGATCTCCTCGATAGCTAGAGAAAAAGAGAAAACAGAAGATAATCACGCGTTTGAGGCTCGCTCCGAAAACCAGCTATCTCAGAACAAGAATCAGAGTCCCCAGAAGACGAGGGAGTGAGCCACGTGAATGATCGAATCTGATGTCTGTTTCAAGCCGCAATAAGGCTATTCCTCTGACTGTCATCCTCCTCTTCGTTACCAGCAAGGATTGCCCCCCCACCCAACTTGTCAGAACTGGAGGGGTGGGAACCCCGCACCAGTTTACCAGTAAAAAGCGCGCGCTTGAGTAAGAGCCCTGATGTCCACCATAGAGATCATACACTATCCTCTGGAGGTCATCCAGGCTCTTTGATCCATTAGTTACGCTCTGGATTACCGTGTCGAAGACATACCATACAAGGGCGCCCTTTCTGTATCCCAGCCATATATATCGGTCGAAATTCTGTCGATCTCCGTACTTGAATGCTTCAGCCAACGGCACATCGAATTTTGTTCCCGTTACTAAGTCGATGTACCACCGATACTCTCCAATGAGTATTTTCTCTCTCACAGCAATACCTCTTCGCGTATCCTTGCACTATGAGGAATGCTTTTAGTCTCTACAACACAATGACAATGTGGCAGTTGCAGTCTTCGATGTATTCTGAAACTGTCTCTTGCGTACGAGCTGGGTACTATCTGGAATATATGCAGCAGCTCCGATCCGAAACTGAAGCTGAGTCTGGACCTGGCATCAATTGGATGATCGATCGACTCTGCAACTTTTCGGTAAGAAAACTCAATACAGATAATGCGAGCCCCAGTCTTCCTAGTCAGAGTTGGAGGCAGATTCTCAGTGTCTATCATAATCTGCTGATAAGAGGGTGCCCCACCTATCCTACCTTGGAGCTTGAGCGATTTCTGCTGAAGACTGTCTCGAAGGTCGTGCCAATAGAAGAGCTTGATGATAGTCGGAGTATCATGCTTCGAGACAGTTTCCCAAGTCCTCTGAGGAGTATGTGGCTTAAGGTTCTGGCTCAGGCGCACACAGCAATCGATCACCAACTCACTGAGCCTCCTGTTGAGACGAATAGTCTAGAAGAAAAGAAGTTTATCGAAGCTCTCGCTCAGAAACTTGGGCCTTCAGTCTATCAGCTTTTCGAGTTCCAACGTCCCTTTCATACACTTGTTGAAACGGAGGAAGCGGAGGGTTTCTACGATCAGCGAGTAGATTTCTCTCTTGAAACGAAAGACACTAGACTAGTCGTGGAAATTGATGGAAAACAGCATGAAGAGGAACCTCAGCGAACACTCGATGAAAGACGTGATCGATTCCTAAAGAAGAGCAACTGGGAAGTTGTCAGAATCTCAGCCTCGGATGTCAAGCAGAACCTGATTGAAAAACAACTTCAAGATATCTCAGAAAGAGTGTCGAGTGATCTTTTTCTTGTCGCAGCAAGAAGGAGCTACGACCAACCTCTTGTTACACATGATGCGGGTCGAGCGGCTCTTCAACTAGTATTGGTGCCATTTGCCATCTCCAGAATACAATGGGCAATTGTTTGGGCTTTCCTCAATGGGTACCTCAATACGGAAGAGAAGACACTGAAAATAGCGGTGATCGAAAGAGACACTCCCTGTGCCTTCTTGGCCTTTCGGGATTTCATCAAATCGATTGACCACCTCAGATCTCTCGCTTCAATTAAGCAGAATCTACCCGCATTCAAATTGGTGATCTTTCGCAACTTCGAGTCCACATTCGATGATGGAATTAGTTTTCTCGAAGCTGGTCCTCGCCTCTCTGTCACTGTACACGGAGCGGAGGAGTTCGGAAGATTGAAGAGAGAACCGTTCGACTTGATTCTCTCAATATCGATGCTTAGGCCAGGTGGTGGATATGGTGAGGAAGCGATCGGTCAGAACCCGTGTATTGCAATCAATTCAGTTCACAGCCCAAGAGGGATGAATCCTCAGATTGAATCTGCGCATCCGATACAATATCACTTAGGCCAGAAATCAAGTGAAAGTCTGCTGTTTCTGCTTCATTGGATATTTCGTAAGAGAGGGTTCTTGGAAGGACAATTCGAGATACTGAAGCGATCTCTAGAGCTGAAGGACATGATAGGGCTGCTACCGACAAGCGGGGGAAAATCACTGTGTTATCAACTGTCCTCTCTTCTTCAGCCAGGTATGACACTAGTAGTAGATCCTATCATATCGTTGATGATGGATCAGATTGATAACTTGAGGCGATCGCAGATCGATGTTGCACGTTCTATATCGAGCGACCTAACCAGACAAGAACAGATTGACGTAATCAAACGAGTGACTGATCGTTCTGTCCTCCTTCTATTCGTTACTCCTGAACGACTTCAGATCCCATCATTTAGGAGCGCTCTCGAAAGCCTATGTCAGATCATTTCGATTCCCTATCTGGTTGTTGATGAAGCTCACTGTATTTCTGAATGGGGTCATGACTTTCGTCCATCATATCTGAAACTAGCCGACAACGCGAGAAGATTCTGCCAGCATGAAGACTATCATCCATCAATCATAGCGCTCACTGGCACGGCATCTTCCGTAGTTCTAAGCGATATTCAGCGAGTCATTGGCCTAGCGGATGATGCAATTGTGACGCCTGAGACATATGATCGCCCTGAATTGGATTTTGAGATTCTAAGATGTGAATCTCGTCAGAAATGGCCAAAACTCAGGGAGGCTCTTCTCAGATTACCGCAATACTTCAAGATGTCTCCAGGGGAATTCTTCAACAATCGGAATGGAGGGATAATATTCTGTCCTCATGTCGGATGGATTTATGGCATAGTTGAGATTGCGAATAGAATACGAAAGGAGCTGCAAGGCGTCATTCCTGATGTGAAGATATATAGTGGTAGTGCTCCGAAGGGATATAGCTTCTCAGAGTGGAAGCAGATCAAAACAGACAATCAAAGAGCGTTCAAAGAGAACCAAGTGCCTCTCATTGTTGCCACGAAAGCTTTCGGTATGGGGATTGACAAGCCGAATATTCGGTATACAATTCACTACAATATGCCAACATCTCTTGAAGCGTTCTATCAGGAAGCGGGTCGTGCTGGAAGAGATGGATCAAGAGCCGTTTGCTCTCTAATACTCTCAGCAGAGCCATCGAAATGGAGGGAATATTTCGATCCAACTGTTGGAGCCGAGGATCTTGCGCAACAGGTCAGCACGACTTTGGAGAAAGATGACATTTACAGAATGCTGTATTTCCATACTAGTAGCTGGCATGGCATAGAGCGAGAATTCCAGGCAATCATGAGCTTGGTCAACTCTAGAATTAACACGATTATTCAGAGTCTTGATTATGATGAGACTACCGTGATGTCTATTCCATTTGAGAGCGAAGCTGAAAGCGAGGCAGAGGATGATTCTCGTGTCACAACTGAGAAGATGCTATATCGTCTATCACTTCTGGGGCTTGTGAAAGACTACACGCTCGATCATAACGCGAGGGTTTTCGGAGTCGAGGTCACTCGACTAAGGGAGAATCAATTCAAATCCGTTCTATTGGAGTATATTTGTAGGTACAAGCCTGCGGAGCTGAAAGATCGCTTCTCTGAGCGAATTGATAACTCGTCAGGTTCTACTGTGCTGGAGAAATGTTTGAGAGTTCTTCTTGAATTCGTCTACGAGGAGATAGAGAAGAAGCGAAGAAGAACAATATTCCAGATGGCTGAGGTGGCCAGTACTAGTGTTGAGAAAGAGGCTTTCCGAAGAGCTCTCCTCAATTACTTGGAGACATCAGAATTCACAAAGAAGCTGGATAAGGTATCCAGAGAAATAGTGCCTTCCGAATGGGTGGACATAGCGTCCAACATTGAGGATGTCAATTCCGCCCACCGACTACTGGGTGGATGCAGGAGAGCCCTTGAGAGTTACCCAGATCACCCTGGGCTCCTTATGCTCAGTTCGTATGCAAGACTAATGACCTCAGATGAGACTGCCATTGATGAATTCGAGAGATCCATCAAAGCTCTAGCTGGGGCGCCACTGGAAGAAACAGTACGATTGGATATGCTCACCAAGATTCTCGAACTCATTTCACATAGACGGCCGAGCATCATGTCTACACTATGCCTTGTTATGCTCAGAGGATTTCCCAGTACCGAGATGGCCAAAGTTGCTTTATCATATTCAGAAGAAGCTAGTGAAGCAGGTGCACTGGCACTGGAAATACTGCTTGGGTCCACACTTGACAAAGCGAGGCTGGTCGTGAGGCATTTCTCAGGAGGTGAATCAACCTGAGTAACGAATTCCTAAAGGCCGAACAACTGATGCGTTCTCTATCCGATGAACTCTTGAAACTGAAAACAACCGTTGAGCGATATGAACAGACACAACAGATTCTAAAAGATGTAAGTCAATCCACACAGAAGATAGGAGAGGCATGCAAAGACCTGTCGGAAAACACAAAATCTCTCTATGTTAGACTACAGCAAGTGGCATTCGAAGACAAGTTTCATCAGATTCAAGATAATATGTCGAGGATGATTCAACAACAAGAAGATCTGGCGACAAAGCTAGAGAGAATAGGATTCGAGGAAAAGTTCCAACAGCTTAAGAACAATTCATCTGAACTGATGCAGCAACAACAGGAACAGGCGAAGAAACTGAAGCTCACCCAGAATCTCCTCATTGTCTCAGTTCTCTTGCAAGTTGTGTCAATGGTCGTCATCTTCCTAGTCAGACGATAAGGGGCCACATGTGACGAATGAAGCACTGAGTTCGCAGGTAGCCCACTTGAGATAGTGATAGTCTGCGCGCACCATGATGCGCTTCAGCGCGCGCTAAAATGGTGCGGGGGGGTGGGATTCGCGCACCAGTTTACCAGTAAAAACGTGTGCGCTATGTATTACTATGACCCGGCAATGAACCTATTCTCTCAAATAGGGGTTCAATGGGTTCACAGACCTTGGGCTCGGTTGCTACCGGAGTACCGTGGAAAACACTGCCCGGGTGTTCTTCCATCAGGACACATATGTTTCTCTCCTCAACCTTGCATCCCTTCTTGAAGTCAACCAGCGGCTCATCCTTCAGAAGTGCCTTGGAAAGAACCACAACAAAGATCGCATCTTGCCCCACGTATTTTCGATACACCTCGTACTTCCGATTGATGTCACGCCAGTGATCTTGTCGATGCCAGTTGAAGTTGCTTTTCAGTTCAATGAAGGCAACATTTCTTCCATTCTTGGTTGTCGTGATATCTGGAACTGCCGCCTTTGCCAAAGTCTTGCCAAGATGAGCCTTGACTCCACTTGTACGGGGAGAAAGATAACTCCGCAAATACATCGCAAGGATGTCCTCGAAATATGTGCCAGCAATTCCGACACCAAGCTTTAGTCTTCCAACCTTGGACTTCTGTTCATTCTCAATTGCGAAGTGTTGGATCATTCGTCTTATGAGTGATTTGCTGATAGCTTCTTTTGCAACCACAGCGTGCCAATTTTCTTCATTTAGAAGTTCTCTAAGTTTCCTCCTGCAAATTGGTCAAAGAATAGTACTGGCGCTTTGTTTCTGCCTCTTTCCTGTCCAAATCCAAAAATACCTGTTCGGTCTTTCCGTTCAGCAAGTTGGTCTCTATCCAATTGTGGGATCTCTCTGTGCGTGATATAAGAACTGAGATCCTGTGCGTGCTTAGCGAACGCAAATTGGTGAGCACGCGCTTATGATTCTATTGCGGTCTCGGTTGATCAGGATGGATCTTCTGCAATATATCAATACATGTTAGTGCATTGTCTAGAAGATCTCGGAAATGCTGTGCATTCTCGAATTTGTATCCCGCTCCTTTTCTGTGGTGAACAAGATTGTTTCTTTCAGCGATTATCTTTGCCATCTGCCCGTGTCTTTCGTTCCCGATTAGGCCAATCCAATGGAGGAAATCAATGATGTCTCTCACTCCAAGCTTCTTCAGTGACTCTTCGTGCTCGTTCTCCAGTTCTCCAGTCTCCTCGTCCATCCCTCTGCCGTGGAATTTTAGTTATTGATTGAACCCCTCTGGCTTCAGCCTGAGGATGGATGCTCTTTTCTGTTCCTTCCGCTATGTGCTATGTGGGAGGCTTGCTTGGCTCCCAGCGCGTAGCGGAGCGGATCTCGGCCTCTCCTCGCCGGCGAGGAAGTGTTATGGTATGGAG
>Ga0315280_10007848_pt1 | contig 14184 bp, 12 predicted proteins | sample YL17G06_40_MG_FD_203697 | JGI IMG/M metagenome (GOLD analysis project Ga0315280, IMG submission 203697) | Sediment microbial communities from Yellowstone Lake, YNP, Wyoming, USA - YL17G06_40 | ecosystem: Environmental > Aquatic > Freshwater > Lake > Sediment | place: USA: Wyoming | collected...
TCGGGAGACGGTGTGCTCAATCGACCCTCACTCTCGGATCAAGTAGGGCATACGTAAGATCTAGGATAAGATTTGCCACCAAGACCATCAGCGTGATCACTATCGTAATCCCTTGCACGAGTGGAATGTCGAGAACAAGTGCCGCACGTGTGAAAGCAAGCCCGAGTCCGGGCCAACTGAAAGTCGTCTCCAGCCCTGGCGCCCCGCCCAAAGCTGCTCCGAAGGTCAACGCGATAACTGTGACGACTGGTGTGATCGCATTCCTGAGCGCGTATCTGTAAGTCACAGTCCTGTCGGAAAGACCACTTGACCTCGCTGCTAGAATGTAGTCCTGTCGAAGGACCTCAAGCATGTTGCCACGAACGAGTCTGACGAAAGTGGCAAGTTCGACGTAAGTAAGGACGAATACCGGAAGTACTAGATGCGCTAGGTGGTCTAGAATGGGATTTCCCCACCACATGAAGTTCACACCCACTGATCCGCTGCTCGGTAGCACCCCAAGGTCGAATGAGAAGAGTATGATCAACATGATTCCAAGCCAGAAGGTTGGCATTGAATAGCCGAATATGGCAATCGAGGTCACAGCGTAGTCCACCTTCGAATACTGGCGCTTCGCGGACAGTACTCCGATAGGAACCCCTACTGCCACAGCCAATAGCAGAGAAATCAGCTGTAGCTCAAGTGTAGTCAGTGCCCAACCTCCAATTTGGGCAGCAACCGATCTCCCGGTAACGGATGTTCCCAAGTCACCGTGTAACAGGTTCCACAGCCAATTCAAGTATCTCATATACACGGGTTGGTCGAGGTGGTAGTACTTGCGGAGTGCTTCAATAACAGCAGGGCTTGGGTTTCTGAGCCCAATGCGAATAAGGGCAATTGGGTCGCCGGCGGCATTTCCCACTCCGAACGTCAGGATCGAGACGCCCAAGAACACTGGGATCATGAACAACAGACGTCTGACTATGTAGCGAGCATACCCAGCCAATGTGCCTCTCCGTTGGGGTAGGCAAGTTGGTACCCCATATATTTTGGTTCCGACAACTGTTTCTGAACCCTGACAGCCAGCCGGGAAGACCGGCCTGCGACCTCTCGGATGGTTTGACGCACACGCACGTTTTGTGATAAACCATAAATAAGGTAGACCGAGTAGGTCAACTGATGAAAAATGTCAAAGACCGTTTTTCATGATATAAACAAGGGAATAATTCTCGGAATACTACTGTTCCTAACGCTTTCTACAACTGCGGCAGTGATGTTCACGACGGTAGCTGCGCAGCAGGCACCCCTGTTCTCTGTCACGATGATAGCATCGACCGGGAACCCGGTACGTCGACAATACGCCACCATAATCGCTAGTGGAATGCAATCGCTGGGAATCAACGCCAGAGTATTTTACATGAACTTCGACCAGCTACAGAACAGAATGTTCTTCCTCTCCACCACGCCAGGCAACACGTTTGACAAGGGCGGATATGACATCGGCTTCATTGGCTGGGGTTTCACCAGCCCTGTGCCTGACTTCAGAAGCAACTTCGATGGCAGGCCAGCATACCTTGCTCCTGCTGGCAACAACTACGCGCTCTACAACAGTCCCGAGATGAACGCCATCTTCGATGAGCTCTACAAGACCACAGACGTCTCAAAGCAGATCGACCTGACGAAGCAGTGGGAGGCGATCCTGTTCAAGGATGCTCCGTACAACTATCTCTACGCACCGGTTGACGTCATCCCCCGTGACTCGTATTGGAGCGCCTGGGGTGACAAGAACATCTACAACGAGGTTACATTCCCAGACATCGAGCGTTGGTCTGGCGGTAAGGAGCTCACTTTCGCAGAGGTTAGCAACGTCTTTCCCGGCAGCACGCTGAACCCCATTCAGACCGCGAGTTCCAATAGCTTCTACGCTCTCTACATGTATGGTGCCATATGCTTCTCTGATGCAGGACTGATGTACGTCGACGGAAAGGACCTGAGCTTCCACAATGCAATCGCGAACGACATTTCAAGCAGCCCCGATGGGTTGACTTGGACCATCAAGATGAAGCAGGGTGTGCTATTCCACAGCGGCGTCGAGATGACTGCCGACGATGTTCTGTTCACGCAGGCAGAGGTTCTCAATCCTGCTGCTGCCTCCGTGGGCCTTGGAAGCGCCATTCAGTACCTAGGGAACGTTGTGGACTTCACTTGGTTGAACGGAACCACAACCACATTCGACAACAGAGCCAAACCAGATGAACCCGTCAGAAAGGGTCACTGGAGCGCCCTCGATAGATACACAGTTCAATTCACAATGCCTGAAGTCTACGCCTTCACATACCAGACTTACGCGGCCCAAACGACCGGAATCCTTCCGAAGCACATCTATGAGAAATTCGACCCAGCCACTTGGGATTCGCAGCCGTTCAGCACTGCAGACAACAAGGGCTACACGTACACCTGGGACACCAAGCAGTATGGTGGATCAGGCTCCTATCATGCTGTCGGTCCAGTAGGTGCTGGGCCATACATCATGCAAAGCTTCGACACTGACAGGAACCTCGCGACGATGACGAAATTCGACAAGTTCTGGGACAGAGCCAACCTAGAAGCCCAAGGAATGTACTCAGTCGAGACCTACAAGGTGGTCTGGATAGAGAGCAAGGACGCAGCCATTGCTGCACTCAAGAATCACGAAGTCAACTGTCTAGATTACAACTACAATCTCCAAATGGACAAACAGACACTGTCGGACATCGGAGCCAACATTATCCTCCAAACGGAGCTAGGCTGGCAAGAGATGGGCTTCAACATGAAGCACCCAGTCCTTGGCACCGGTGTTGACACCCCCGCAGGGAAAGCTGACCCATCTAAGGCGGCAGATGCAGCGCGAAGTATCAGAAAGGCGATCAGTCACCTGATACCAAGACAAATGATAATCGACCAGTTGCTCGCTGGCATGGCCGAGCCATTGGCAACATGTATCGGTCCGGGGTTCGGTCCATTCTATGATCCGACCCTCAAGGCAGATACGTACGATCCACAGGCAGCAGCTGATCTGCTCAAAGCTGCTGGTTACAGTGTCTCGATAACGCCACCAGCCAAGATACAAAGCGTCGGCACACCAATCCTAGGCCAATCGGTTAAAGTCCAAGGATACACGGCGGTCGCAGGAATGATCGTCGTGGTCCAGCAATCCACAGACCAGCAGACCTGGAACTCCGTCGGCGCGACTGCGGCAGACACCTCTGGAAACTATGCGGTCTCAGTACCAGGACCACCGGCCTTCGGATCGGTCTGGTATAGAGCCAACTTCACAGGCTACGCACTCAACGAGACATTCGCTGGGACATCATTCAGCACCGATCAAGCGAACCAGTACATCAACGAAGGCGCGGCAATTGGGAACAGAAGACTCGTACCTGAGAGCCTCACTGATCCAATTGCAGTGTCGTCCGTAACGAATGACGCTGCAGTTGTCCTTGGAGTCGTCATCGTGCTCATCGTCATTGCAGTACTGGCGATGAGACGAAAGAAACCAGAAGCAGCCACAAAGTAAGAAACGGGTGCCTCCACGGCACCCCACTCCCTTTCTTTTTTTTCGATAATCCATGAGAAACGTAGACGGCGATGTTCTTACCGAGCCAATGCCAATACGATTAAGATGAAGAACAACGTCAATGCGGCCGAGAAAAGTGCCACAGCCACTCTAGAGGCCTCGAGATGCTTTACAGTTGAGAATTCGTCCTTCGAGCGAAGCGCCAGACGACGAAACTCGTAGACTCCCTTTGATCTGGAGAACTCGACAAGCCCACCAAGAACTGCAAGAATGCCCACCTCCAGCAACATCAGATCCCCCAGAACACCAAGCGCAGATAACCCAAATGGCACCAGCAGCTCTCCGACCGCGAAATCAGCAACGAAAAGACCTCCTGTGATCAACAATCCTTTTCGGATTGAACTGGAATAGAACAATCAGTGTCGACAAAATGGGTGGTCGAGCCTGTTTATAACAGTCACTAAGCGGGGAAGGTCAGCGAAGGCACGTCCGGGCAGGAAAGAGAGACCAAAACAACGCAGCAAGGTCAGACTCTACTCAATGGTCGGGACGATCGGGTTGCTGCTAGTGATCCTGGTTGGTTCGTATGTTGCCCTTCAGCCTAGAGTTGAAGACTTGCCGGCCACTGTTCCGTTCCAGCATGAGGGCTGGATGGATTTCATCCCAAGTTCGGTTCAATTCGTGGCATATGTCAATTATCGTGCGTGCATGGAGGCGACCGGCAACTACAGTTTGTTCGGAACTGATCCATTACTCGACATGTACTTGCCATCCTATGCCTTGTATGCGACATTCATTGAGTACGAAGTTTCGGTCAACCTGCCGGGCCAGACAAAGGAAGGATCCCCAACTGTAAGTATTGTGAAAATTGATTCACAAGAGTTGAATGACCTACAGAAGGCTCTTGAATCGTCGACCAATCTTCGTAGGACGCATCATGGCGATGCTGTGATCATTGATGTGCTTATTCGTCACAAGGAGCTGAGTCCACCGCTGGTATCCGCCAGTCTGGCAATAGCACATGGCTTCATCGTATTCGCGGAAGGCGCCGGATCTACGAGCTCCGTAAGCTTGATTCTCGACACAGCTGACTACTCGTCACGTCAACTGTTCTCCCTCGAGTCCGCTCGTACTGCCCTGTATGCTTCTGGAGGATCAAGCGGCGACTATTTGGCATTTTTTATGGCCACTTTTCCAACGCAAATCGAAGGGGCAAACACTATGATGAAGACAGTCAAGAGTGCCTCAAGCTCGGTCACAACACAAATCGCGTTGTCATTTGACAATCAGGCCAAGGCAGAAGGCCAGTACCGTGCGGTCAGGAACCTGTATAGTGGCGGGAGCGACTACTGGATACTCGGCCAGTTCGTTGTGGCTAAGTTCAGCCATGAAATATCGTCGCTGAGGGACGAGATAAGGGGACTCTAGACCGTCCAGTGTGAACTACATCTCTGGTCGGTTTCAGAAAAAGGCATCCTCTTTCAGAGCTTTGGCCAGATTCGTGATGTCTGGCGAAAGCTCTCTGTCCTGCTGAAGTCTCGGAACGGTCTTTCTGACGTAGCTGCAAGTCTGACTGTTCGCCGGACTCAGGTTGTCAATACCTTGAACTTCTGCTGCTTCAGCCGCACATAGGAGCTCGATCGCAACGATCGTACGCACGTTCTCTTCGATGCGCATCAACTTGAGCCCTGCCGCCGGACCCATGCTAACGAAATCCTCGAAGCCGGCAGATGTTGGTATCGAGTCGACGCTTGCCGGATGCGCCATGACTTTGTTCTCAGAGGCCAGTGCAGCTGCAGTGTATTGGATAGTCATCAGGCCTGAACTCACTCCTGGTTTCGCGCTGCGAGGAATAAGGAACGCAGGCAACCCAGAGTTCAGCTTGGGATCAAGGAGCCTAGCGATCCTTCTCTCAACGAGGTTGCCGATGGTCGTAGCTGCTATCGCCAACATGTCCAGAACGATTGCTATTGGTTGCCCGTGGAAGTTGCCGCCCGAGAGAACCTCGCGGTCGGCCGGGAAAATGAGTGGATTATCATTTGCCGAGTTGAGTTCCGTCTCTATCGTCTTCGATGCGTAGTCGATTGCGTCACGTGCGGCGCCCATCACCTGTGGAACACATCTGAGAGAATACGGGTCCTGACGGTGCATGCCTTTGAGGATGCGGTGCTCACCGGAGCCAACGAGTTTGCCTCCGGCAAGTAGCTCTGTCATGTGTTGGGCGCTTGCGACCTGACCTCTATGAGGCCGAGCTTGATGCAGTCTCTTATCGAAGGCCTCGGTGAGGCCCTCGAGCACCTCAAGTGACAAAGCAGCTGACCGCTCTGCGAAGTCAATGAGTCGGATGATATCGTGGATCATGAGCGCGCCGATCGCGGTCATCATCTGGGTTCCATTGATTAGTGCTAGGCCTTCCTTTGCTTCCAGACGCACAGGAGCGATCGAAGCTGTCCGGAGAGCTTCAGAGCCAGTCATAGTCTTGCCCGAGCACTCAGCATAACCTTCTCCAATCATTACTAGCGCCAAGTGTGCAAGCGGTGCCAGATCGCCGCTTGCACCCACCGATCCTCTTTCAGGTATGATCGGGTGGACTCGGGAATTGATCATAGCGATGAGTGTTTCGAGTGTTGGAAGCCTTATTCCGGAGAGCCCCTTGGCCAGCGTGTTAGCCCTGTGCAGCATCATTGCTCGCGTGACGTCCGTGGGCAAGGCCGGACCGACGCCTGCGGCGTGACTTCGAACTAGATTGAGCTGTAGCTCTTCCAGATCGGTTGCAGAGACCGTTATGTTACTCAGAGCGCCGAAGCCGGTATTGATGCCGTAGATCACTTTGGACTTTGCGAGCTCTTCGAGTACGTTCCGGCATCTGAGGACCTTTTTCCTCGCGTCATCTCCGAGCGCGACACGCTCGTAGTGTCGTGCGACACCCACAATGTCGTCAATTCTTAGGGAGGTTCCATCCAAGACGATGGTCATTCGGGAATCATTTCAGGAGTATGTCGCAGAATATGGTCTAAATGTATCGGTCTTTCGCGTGATTGCATCGCGTGGAAAATATCTCAAAGGAACCTTCTCTTCAAGGCGTCACGCTCAGCCTGCATAATCAGTTCGAACAACTTGTCTGAAATCCGCTTCTCCTTGCGCAGTATCTTCTTGGCGTCCCCTGGTCCGAGTCTACGTCCCGCCTGCACCACAGCGGCTGCCCTTCCGTACTTGCGTATGACTTCTGCGGATTCCAGGAGTTGATCGAGTATGCGTTTGTCGGTCTTGGCGATCACCCTGCCCTTCCTCTGCATAATTACCTCCACATCGTTGGGATCACGGGAGAGAGCACCAACTGATTTCGACCCGCATTTCGGGCAGGTAACGGAGCTTTCCAAATCGCTGATCCGTGCGATCGCGCTGTAGTTCCAACATGACGTGCACACTAGCGTCATAGATTCACTCAGTATCCTCGCACGAGCGGAATCGATCAGGATGCGCTTCATCTTGTCTGATGGGATCAGGTCAGTTTTCATGCTGATCCGTTCTATTCCCAGTCTTGCCACAGGGCTGAGTTCTCGCAATCCGCTGTGAGTGGCTAGCTTGATTTGTCCGTCGCGTATGCCAAGGAGGACGCGTTTCGTGTTGGGGAGATCCAAGTCCTTTCTCAATGTCTCATTGAGCGTCTCTTCAGAGATCACGGTGCCTTCGAAGCTTTTCATCAAGCGTCCAAGTCGGACGCTACTAAGATCTACCCACCTAGATATCGCTCCAAATCGCTTCGCGACATGAACCATCCGTCGCTTGTACATGCCTGTCTTGACGGAAGCCTTCCTAGCCAAGTCCTCAAGGTCCATGTCGCCGAGTCTACGCAACACGACTGCAATTCGAGTCGCATCTGCAACCCCGGCAGATTGGATGACAATCCTATACGCGTCTTGCTGAACCCCAACTGTGGATCCGGCTTCTTCAGACAGAATGTATCCGACAAGCCTAGCGAGCGTGCGGTTGACAAGCAGTCCGAAGTGGCAGCAGATCACCACGTACTCATCCCAATCCTCCAATGTGACAAGCTGGTCTGTTGGGACATCAACCTCCAGTGTGGCCTGATCGATTGTCTCTGAGAGGGCTGAGTGCATCGTTTCTGCGTCGCAGGGGTATTCATGCGACAGTTCGATTGCTATTGCTTCTTTGCCCTTGCCGCTTCGTAGTGCTTCAACAACACGTCTGCGAATTGCTCCGACCTCGATTCCCACTTCGTAGGGGACAGGGATCTCTTCTCCGATCCAGCTGGGTATGGCACCTGTTGGGTCAGTTATTGCTCGCACGTAGATCGTTTCGCCCTTGATGCTCTCCATCTTCCAGGGGCTTCCGCGCACGATGAACTTGGTTCCGGGTGTGCCGTATTCCGCAACGAATGCCTCGTCAAGGACTCCAACTGGAGAATTCCCGGACTTGTCGACAATCAGGTACTGCTTCTCATCCGGGATCATCGAGAGTTTCCCGAAATAGTAAGTGTATATGTCTTTGAGTCGACGCGGTCTGAGCAGGACCTGGTCCTGGGGGGAGAACCAGCAAAGCCTAGGAAAACGCGAATGCATGTACTCGACTACGCGCGTTAGCTCAGACTCGCTTAGATTCTTGTAGGGTCCGGCGTTCTTGAAGATGTCAAGTATCTCGCGGATGTACCAGCGACTCTTCTGTATCAATAGACCAACGATCTGGTGTGTCAGCACATCAAGTGGTTTTTCAGGCACCTCCACTGGCTCGAGCTCCTCCTGCATCGCCCGACGGGCTATTACCAGTGCCTCGAGGGCATCATCTGAATCCATTGCGATGATTACCCCCTCCGCAACGCGCCCAACGCTGTGTCCGCTTCTCCCCACGCGCTGAATCAGCCTGGTCACTTGGCGTGGGCTCATGTATTGTATGACGAAGTCAATCCTCCCAACGTCTATTCCAAGTTCAAGCGATGAGGTCGCAACAAGTCCTTTCAGCTCACCGCTCTTCAGCCCCTGCTCAGCGGACACGCGTGACGGTTTCGCCAGTGATCCGTGATGGATCGAGATTGGGAAGTCCATGTCCCAGATCTTGAATCGACTTGCCAAGACCTCGGCGACCGCACGAGTGTTTGTGAATAGAATAACTGACCTGTGTTTGTCGATTAGCTCTCGCATCAGCCTCAAGCGGGCAGCGACTTCAGGATGAGTATACAGTCTTGCCGCAAGTCGCGAGCTCTCAGCGTCAGACTGAGGCAGTTGGACCTTCACGTCCATCTTGCGTCCCACTGGAACGCGCACGATAGAAACAGGTCGAGCGGTTCCCGCAAGGAACTCTGCAACTCTTTCTGGAGTTCCGATCGTCGCTGAGAGACCGATTATTTGGAAGCCTCTGCCTGTTATCCATCGCAACCTTTCCAATGCGAGTGAAAGCTGGCTTCCTCGCTTATCCTCCGCGAGCTCATGCACCTCGTCCACTATGACATAGGCGACCTTCCGGAGATTCTTTCGCATTATTCTTCCTGGCATGATAGCTTGCAGAGTCTCAGGGGTTAGGATTAGCATGTCGGGTGGGTTGTGTGACTGCAATCCGCGTTCCTTCGTCTCCGTATCTCCATGCCTGACAGCGACTTTGACGTCTATGCGGTGGCACCACCACTCCAGTCTCTGGAGCATGTCGCGATTCAGCGCACGCAGGGGGGAAATGTACAGGATCGCAATCCCGGGTTCATCCGTCTTCGAGGTGATGAACCGGCTGAGGACGGGAAGAACTGCTGCCTCCGTCTTCCCAGAAGCGGTGGGCGAGATCAGGAGGACATTCTCTCCATCGACGATCTTTGGAATGGCTTGTGCCTGAGGTTCCGTTGGTTCAGTGAAGCCGCGTTCGCGCACTGCCTCAAGGACCGGTCTCGCGAGCAGAGAGAAAACGTCGCTTTCGGCAGTGCTCATGCGAGCGTGGCCTCGGCTGCAAGAGAACAACGCTGAATAAAAGTGCGAAGTGTACATTCACGTAGGTCTCGCTTGACGCTAGCTAGCTTCATTGTGTCAAATGTTTAAGAGAGATTGTCTTCATGAAGCGCCTGCCGGTCGTGTGATGAGATATGCCTCTGCGCCAACCAATTGTGGCCGTACTGGGCCACGTAGATCACGGAAAGACGACGCTTCTTGACAAGATCAGAGGCACATCTGTCGCATCCCGGGAACCAGGGCAGATAACTCAGTGGATAGGGGCAAGTCTGCTGCCGTCCTCAGTTATCAAAGAGACCTGCGGTACCTTGTTGGATCAGTTCAAAATCACGATACAGGTACCAGGACTGCTATTCATCGACACCCCTGGGCACGAGACGTTCTCCAACCTCAGACGAAGAGGTGGCTCCGCAGCTGACATAGCCATTCTCGTCATCGATATTTCGAAAGGTGTTGAGCCCCAGACAACTGAGTCCCTGAATATTCTGAAGAGCAGGAAGACGCCTTTCGTGGTGGCCGCTAACAAGGTCGATCTCATAAAAGGATGGAAATCCACGCCAGATGCCTCGTTCGTGGCCTCCTACAAGCAACAGGCGCCTGAGATCCAGACCGAGCTTGACAATCGAATATACACCATAATGGGCACTCTCTCGAGACTCGGTTTCAGGTCAGAACGGTTTGACAGAATCACAGACTTCACGAAAGATGTTGCGATAATTCCAACTTGCGCCCGCACGGGTGAGGGAATTCCGGAGCTATTGGTTGTTCTGGCGGGGCTAACACAAGCCTACATGCATGACAAACTCGAGACCAGAGCTGGGCCCGCACTTGGAACGGTACTTGAAGTCAAGGAAGAACCAGGTCTGGGCATGACTATAAACGCCATCATCTACGATGGTGTCCTCAAGGTCAACGACACAATCGTACTCGGAGGAAGACAAGGCCCACTGACAACGAAAGTTCGCGCACTTCTTCTCCCCAAACCTCTTGACGAAATCCGAGATCCCAGAGAGAAATTCGTGAACGTGGAACGAATAGCCGCCGCGTCAGGAGTAAAGATCGCTGCCCCGAACCTTGACGACGCCTTGGCTGGATCCGCCATCTACGCCGTCCCTCATGGCAAGAACGCAAAAGAGTATGCGCGAATGATAGTGGAAGAGGTTGAGAAACTAAGAATACAAACCGATCGAGACGGTATCATCCTCAAGACTGACACTCTGGGCTCACTCGAAGCCATAACGGCATCGCTATCAAACTACGGTATCCCACTCAGACTGGCCGATGTGGGTGATGTTTCGAAACGCGACATAGCGGAGGCCGAAGCCGTCTGGGTCGACGATAGACTGCATGCCGTGGTGCTAGCGTTCAACGTCAGAGTGCTTCCGGATGCCCAGCAAGAGGCAGCCAGTGCAGGGATTCTAATCTTCAAAGCCGAGATAATCTACCACCTGCTCGAGGACTACCTAAAGTGGTTTGAGGACCAACGGACGGCAGGCGTGAAAGCCGAGCTGGACAGTCTGATCAGACCAGGATCGGTCAAGGTGCTTCCTGGATTTGTCTTCAGAAGAAGCAAACCCGCCGTCGTCGGAGTTGAAGTCCTGGCCGGGCGCATCCGGCCAAAATACCCGCTCATGGACGAGAACGGGCGAAGAGTCGGCGAAGTAATGCAGATTCAAGACAAAGGGAAAGACCTCCAAGAAGCAACAAAAGGGATGCAGGTTGCAGCGTCTATTGACAAGGGAATTGTCGGCAGAAACGTGGCTGAAGGTCAGAACCTGATTGTTGATGTTCCCGAGAAACATGCGAAGATCCTGCAGTCGAAGTTTGCGAGCGAACTCACTCCCGAAGAGAGTGAGCTAGTCAGCAGCCTGATCCAGCTGAAGCGGCGCCAGAATCCCATATGGGGGCTCTGAGAACCAGAGTTGATTCTCTCCGCGACTGAAGTCGCGGGGATTCATGCTTCCACTCTGCTCCTCTCTAGGGTGGGCATCCCGTTGTTGCGGTTCCACCCGCATCCATCCCAGCGTAGAAGCATAGGCCAAACCATTGGCCTGACAGCAGGCTCGCCGCAGCGAGCCGCCATATTCACGATGCTTCTGCTTACTCGAGCCTGCCCCGCCTATTTTCGGTTGAGAGCCTTATTCGAGGCTTCGGACATCTCAACCACATCTGAGCCTACTGTCCCTTCCGGGATTGTCTCATTCGGCTCAGCAGATCCGGTGTGTGCCAACCATTTAAGCTGCAAGGGCTCGCATACTCCACGACTAAAGTCGGCAGCTTGCGCTCGCCTAGTTATGGTCAATGGGCTTATAGGACGAACGTTTGGCTGAATTGCCATTAGCGAGATTGCTCAGCCGCGTTCCTTCTTCCCGTAGTACGTTGTCCATTTCAGCTTGCGCGGGTCTCTCTTGTAGATGAGAACGCTCTTGCGGCATCTTGCAGAACAGAAGTACAGTATGGTGCCATCGTTCCTGATGTACATCATTCCAGTCGCTGGTGGGAATGTTTTGCCACAGAAAGAGCATTTGTTCGTCCTCGGCAATGTGTAACACTACCTGATCTTCTTGGCTTCGCGTTCAGTCTCTCTGAGGGTTAATATATCGCCGACTCTGATCGGGCCTTTTATGTTTCTAGTTATGATGCGACCTTTGTCTCTCCCTTCGAGAAGCCTCACCCGTACTTGTATTACCTCACCTGTGACGCCGGTCCTCCCTATTACCTGCGTCACTTCAGCAGGCGTAGGTTCCTCTCTTGATTTCTCGCGTGCTGAAGACATGTCTACGCCTTAGCCCCGCTGCCAGACCTAAGGCGCTCAGCAGATGCTGCGATATCCTTCAGCGTGTTTGCCCCTTCTCCTGCCTCTATGACTGACACAGCGGCACATCCGACATCGATACCAGCTGATCTGCCTAGGTCAAGTTTGCTTGGAACGAAAATGTAAGGGATCTTCCGCTCTTCGCAAAGGATTGGCAAGTGAGCCACCACCTGAGGAGGCTCCACATCCTCTGCAATAAGCACAAGCTTCGCGATCCCGCGTTCGATAGCTTTCGTGGATTCGTTTGTTCCTTTCCTTATCTTACCCGAATCCTTCGCTACCTGTACAACTTGTAACGCTTTGTCGATGGTCTCCTTTGAGACCTCGAACTTGACGTAAGACGGTTTTGGCATTCGCTTCTCCTGCACATCTGCCAGCGGCTAGTCTATGCCGCCGGCGTCCTTTAATCAATGTTTCTGTGAGAAAAATCGCCACTCGCGATCAGCTCGGACCCAATTCGCAACGGAATCACGATCAGCCAACAATCTTAAGCGATAGCTTGGGCCTATCTCCAGTCGTCGGATTTGGGTTCTCGATGATTTCGGAGGCCGAGATCCTTCACATCGTCAACGAGATCCATCAGTACGATGTAGTGCTAATGGAACTCAGGGACGGAACGGTCTTCGGAGTCGCCAAAGGGGGCGAGTCCACACCAATGTACTTCAGAACTAGAAGAGCGTCTCGCAATGCCGACGAGCGTCGCATGCTTCTGGAAACCGTTATGGGCCGCCGAGATGAGGGGCACGTGGATGCAGTGACGCTTGAGACTCTGCTGAACGGATTGAGGGGAATGAAGACCCGTCACGTGTGGCTTGAGAGAAGAACTGAGCCTCGTCACGAAATGGCTTTTCTCAATCTGAAGGAACTCGGAGTGTTTCTGCGCAAACATGAGATGTAGTTCAAGGTCCGAGCTTTTCGAGCAGAGCTAACAACCTTAATAAACGGCTGACTTTGCGTATCTACAAATTCGCTCCGGCTTGGTGCGCATCATGGCAAAGTTCAAGATGATCGTGTCGGACCCGCAGACGAGAAAGGCCACTGTAGCGGAGCTTGAAGGATCTAGAGCTCAGGTTCTCGTTGGTCGGAGCATTGGAGAGGTCATAGATGGATCTCAGATCGGATTCTCCGGCAGTAAACTGAAGATCACAGGCGGGTGCGACAAGGATGGCATCCCAATGCGAGCGGACGTTCATGGCGGCGCCAAGAAGTACGTCGTCCTATCGGGAGGAGTCGGATTCAGGCCAAAGAGGGAAGGGGAGCGTAGAAGAAAACTCGTCCGAGGAGGAATGATAACGGACGAGACATATCAGGTCAATACTGTGGTCTTCACAGGAGAAGCCGAACCTGAAGAGAAGCCGCCCCCAGCAAAGGAACCGGAGGTCAAGCCAGCTCCGACGCCGACAAAAGCCCCGGAAACTAAAGCGAAAAAGGCGAAACCCTCCAAGAAACCGCACAAGAAACCCAAGAAGAAAAAATAAGGTAAGTGACGACGATGGAAATCAAAGTGAGCAACGAGTTCTACAATCCCCTGCTTAAGAGAAAAGAGATTACCCTTGAGATCGAACACACGGGCGAGGGAACACCGCAACGGTTCGACATAAGGAAACGAATGGCCTCCAAGCTCAACGCAAAGATCGAGAACGTGTTCGTTGTATCTCTGGACACATCCACGGGCCTACAGAGAAGCACCTGCGCATTACAGGTCTATGACGACTCACGCGCCGCATCGTCAACCGTTCCCGAACATGTCGCCACCAGGAACCTTCCGCCGGAAGAACGCGCGAAGGTCAAGGAAGCGAAAGCTGCGAAGCCGGAGAAGGCAGCCAAGCCTGCTGAAAAACGAGAAGCGAAACCCAAGGAAAGCGAAGCTAAACCAGCCGCAAAGC
>Ga0315280_10007849_pt1 | contig 14184 bp, 15 predicted proteins | sample YL17G06_40_MG_FD_203697 | JGI IMG/M metagenome (GOLD analysis project Ga0315280, IMG submission 203697) | Sediment microbial communities from Yellowstone Lake, YNP, Wyoming, USA - YL17G06_40 | ecosystem: Environmental > Aquatic > Freshwater > Lake > Sediment | place: USA: Wyoming | collected...
AACCCACGGAGTCTGCGCGACCCCTGACAACCTGTGCAAAAGGATACATCATCCCCTGGGCTACTACAGAAGAAGAGTTACCTAGCCAGCATCAGAAAAGGTTAAACCCTGCATGCATGTATGCTAAAACAGTCAAAAGTTTAATATTGACAGTGCTACAAATCAGTTCGTTTCACAGGAACGGGAAAGATGAGTCAAACGAGGACAGCAAACCTTATGGACATCGAAGGAGACTTAACTGCAAAATCAGAGATCGGACTGATCCTTCCGACATACTGTGAAGTTTCAAACATTCAAAGGTTGATAAGCGACATCGAGAACTTAAATCTTGACGTTCGCGTGTTAGTCATAGATGATTCCAGCCCGGACGGGACAGCAAAAGCCGTTCGAGAGCTGCAAAAAGAGTACAAGAATATCCTTCTCTTAGTCCGACCGAAGAAATTCGGACTTGGAACAGCCATAACAGACGGTTTCAAAGCCCTCTTATCATTGAAAAGCCCTCCAAGCTACATAGTAACCATGGACGCTGATTACTCGCACAATCCAGAAGACGTTCAACGCGCCATAACAGCCGCAAAAGAAGGAAAAGGCCTGGTGATAGGCAGCAGATACTGCAAAGGAGGCGGAGTTGTGAAATGGAGCATATTTCGACGCTTAACAAGTCGCGTGGCAAACATCCTTGCCTTCCTAGTGGTTAGGGCAAGAATCCATGACTACACTAGTGGTCTACGGTGCTACTCAACAAAACTTGTCCAAGAAATGGTCCCCGACCTGCACAGCCAGACCTATGAAATACAAATAGAAACTATAAGGCAAGCTTGCAAAAGAGGATTCGACGTAAGAGAGTTTCCGATGACCTTTGTTAACAGAAAGAATGGAAAATCAAAACTCTCTGCAAACGAAATCAAAGAGTTCACTTCGTACATCCTTAGAAACAAAAAACCGAAAGCCCCGGCAAACTAACCGCCCGTGAACCCAATGTCTCCAAGCAGAGTTATGATTGGAGTATGCGCCTACAACGAGGAAAACAACATAGCACGTCTTCTTCGAAACCTTGTTTCAGAACAGAACATGCCTAAAGAAAGCAAAATTCTAGTATTATGCTCTGGATGCACAGATGGAACGCCACAAATTGTCAAGAGTTTCCAGAAGAAAGATCCTAGAATAGAACCCTTAGTCGAAAACGTTCGTAAGGGAAAATCCAATGCACTCAACAGCATCTTTAGGGCAGCAAAAGCCGAAGCTGACATCTTAATCCTTGTCAACGCCGATGCATTGCCCAAAAAAGATAGCATAAACATCCTTGCCTCGAAGTTTGTCAATCCGGACGTTGGAGCAGTCTTTGCACAGCCAATTCCACTGAAAAATCCAGGCGGTTCTTGTTACGGGGTCACCCGCCTAATATGGCGTCTACATCACATAATCTCAATAGTTGACACGCCGAAATTATCTGGAGAACTCTGTGCAATACGCACGGCATGCCTTCCAGAAATCCCAGAGAATACTGCGACTGACGAGCCGTACATCGAAAGAGCCATCCGCAAGAGGCACAAGAGCACACTCTACGCCCCTGAAGCTCTGGTATACATAAGATGCCCAACCAACATCGTTGATATAGTAAAACAGCGCAAAAGGATATGGATCGGCCACATGCAACTGCAGAGCACAACAGGGTACAAAGTCTCAACCTCAAGCTTCAAAAACATATTGCGCGCGGTCTCCGCATTAAGACGAAGCGAAACCATATACCTGTTACCTGGAGGGTTTCTGGAAATTGTAGCTTACTTAGAGGCGAGAATCCTTTTCAGCAAGGGCACTATCCCGTTCGTTTGGGAACCCATAAAAAGCACAAAAACCTCAGTGTAAGTATAACGACATCTCGTTCATGAGGAACTGGCGGATGCACGTGCTTCAAGTGACTCCCAGATATTTTCCGAACATCGGGGGCGTAGAAACAGTGGTGCAGAAAATGAGTGAGACCCTTGTTGAAAACGGCATCGATGTTACCGTCTATTCAGTCGACTCAAATCGTCAAGTTCCCAGGCAGCAAAGAATCAATCAGGTCTTCGTCAAGCGTTTCAGTCCCCTACTGGGTGATCCCTTTTTTCTTCCTGAACCCAAGTTCTTGATGGACTTGCAGCATGAGAAAGCTGACATAATCCATGTCCACAATGTCCACACTATCCCACCGTTTATTGTCGCGTTAGCTAAAGACGAGAAACAAAAAATGCTTTTGCAGCCGCACTATCATCGTTTTGGCCAAACCGTGTTTCGACACTCGCTTTTTGGATTTTACAAATATGCTCTCAGAAACATCGTTTTTCCAAGCGCAGATATTGCAATAGCCAATTCCGCTTACGAGGAAAGGGCACTTCACGAGGATTTCCCAGAGATCAGGAACACGATACTGCTTCCCGAAGGCATGGACACAAACGAGACTGGACACGTAAAACATGATCCGGTGGAACCGAATCGAATACTCTATGTTGGCAGCTTGAGACGCTACAAGAACGTTGACAAGATTATAGAAGGCTTTTCATGCCTCTTAAGAAGAGGTAACAAATCAAAACTCGTCATAGTGGGTGATGGTCCAGAATACAAGTTCTTAGCCGGTCACGCCCGCAATCTGGGGGTGGATTCACTCGTAGAGTGGAAGCATGGATTGTCAAGAGAGGAGCTACTGGACGAATACGCAAGAGCAAGTGTTTTCATTCTTCTTTCACATCTGGAGAGTTTCAGCAGAGCCGCCTATGATGCACTGTTAATTGGAGTGCCTGTTGTTGTGCTGAATTTCGGGGCGTTGGAAGATTTGGTTAGAAACCGATTGGCAATAGGCGTCAACTCTCTCAACCCCGAAGAAATTGCAGGGGCACTCTTGGAAGCTAATGTGAGAAGTCCACCCAGATTGCCAAAAGGCACGAATACATTCCTTGAGTGGCCGGAGTATTCAAAGAGGATAATAGGCACGTATTATGAATTGCTGGAGAACAAATAGCGTAACGTTCCAATGCAGGTTGAAATGATAAAAGCAAAAGCGAAAACATTGTCTTTCAAGTCATGCTTGAATAGTTTTTGGGGTTGCACTAACTGAGACTTTCAGCACATCACTACCGAATTATATCATTTTGGATTTGCGAATCAAAATTTTGGCGATTTCAAAAACATGCATATTTCTGCGAAAATTACCTTCACGTCTATGCCTGGCAGAAGGAAACTCGACGTGAGTAACTTCTTTTCTTGCCTACCCCCACCACCCCTGCATAAATTCACTCAAAATCCCGAAAAGACTTAACTTTCCGAAACCTGATGTTGTAAGTTGATGTGAAGGGCGAGATTTTCGGAGCCGGTGCTCAGGCGATTACCTGTGAAAAATGAACAAGCTGAACTTCATTGGAAAAGACAAGAGGCAAGTTGGATTTTTGGTGGGAAACCCATAGGCCTTACTGGGAAAGAGGTCGGCCTATTGCGACGCCTCAAAATGCTGGAAAACCTGAATTTGGGAAAAATGATCCTCTCTGTGGGATGCGGGACGGCTGTTGAATTACAGCTTCTCAAGGGTCGTGAATTTGTCGGGGTGGGGCTTGACCCGGAACGTAGTTTTTTGCTTGAAGGGAAAAAGAAAGGTAATGCTCATGACTTTGTTCGGGCTATTGGAGAAAATATACCCTTACGCGCTGATTGCCTTGATCTAGTGTTACTCATTGAAGTTCTTGAGCACGTCATCAAACCAGAAGTCGTATTAAAAGAAATCAGCAGGGTCCTGAAACCTAACGGCACGCTGTTTCTAACAGTTCCCAACAAGTTGTACCTCTTTGAGACACACGGAATTCAGATTTACTATAAACAGATCAACAATTTGCTGGGGGTAGGGATTCCATTTTTCTCCATGGTGCCCAGCTTTCTACGCAAGAAATTTGAAAGAGCCCGAATATTCTCAGAAGGAGAGATACTTTCTTTACTTAGAAGACACGATTTTAGCCCCTTTACGATGGAATATCTCATGCCATCTTTGGATATTTTACGGCAAACCCATCTTACATCGGCAATAAGCCATGTTTTTTTCCACCTTAGCAAGGCTCCAATAATAAAGAAGTTTGGGTCAAACTTGATGATAATATCAAAGAAAAGAATATGAGAGAGCTAACATTTCGGCCATAAACGATTTGTCTATTCTTCGACTTTTATGAAGGATACTCTGCACTTAGCAAACCCAACACTGTCGAGTATGCTTTCAACGACAAAAGAAATTCGCATCCCACAATTATCGCCGGAGAACTCTTAGAGTTCTTCAACACCTCCTTGAAAGCTGAGAAAGATTGTTTGATCAGAGTTGGAAAAACCTGTCTGTTGGTTTGCCGTACAAAAGTCGGCACGGATTTGCCGTATCGAAGGTCTTTGATCAAGATTTTTCTAAGTGATGTAGGTTCATAATGGTACAGTCTGGATTTACATGTGACTTCTCTGACACCTTTCTTCCTAAGTTTTTCGTAAACATCATAGTTTTCGCCCCACAGCAAAGTGATGTCAAGCATCCCTGCGTTCATCAGCAGCTTTTTGTCGAAGAAGCGTGGTTCACCACGGATTGCGTTTTCATCATGCTCACGTGATTGTTCAACTTTCTCGTAGCAATTCTTCCAAACCGCTGAACACCGACTCCAGAATCCCTTTCCGATGAAGACCTCGGGTATCTTTACCATTCCAGCTCTTTCGCTTTCGCATTCCTCAATACACTGCTCAACGACAAATGAGGATAAGGCCTGATCCGAATCTAGGAAAAGCACGTACTTGCCGGTCGAACTGTCCACGCCTGCGTTTCTAGCTAAAGCCGGATTGCCTTTCTTTTGTATTATTCTTGCACCAAACTGCTTCGCTATTCTCAATGTGTAATCGCTACTGAAACCATCGACAACTATAAGCTCTAATGGAGCATAGGTTTGATTACGGACGCTCTTGAGGCATTCTTCAAGAGTCCCTTCTGAGTTGTATGTAGGGATAATTACTGATGTTTTTGGCTTCACTGAACTCTCTTCCATCAGTTTACCTCGAGGCTTGACCAATGATTAAGCGTTAGGTTTAGAATGCACGTTAATAATGTTGTCGATATGTGAGGCATTCTCAAGTGTTTGATTTTGGGCCACAAGTGGGATGCGTCAAGCTTGAAGGCGTCTACAACGATAGCGTTTTTTTGGCAAGTTAGGTTCTACAAACGAAATACTTTTTATGTTTCTGTCGGATCTAGATTTGAGCGTACTTGAAGTCAATTGCTTTTATACAGGACGCGTTTAGAAAATACTACGCAAAAGATTGCTCCTTGAGTGAGAGTTTGCCAGACATCGAGAAGCGTGAGTTCGGTTTTGCGTTATTTGAGGGGTGGATGCTTCGTCACAAGAGTTTCAGTAACAAGGGTGAATTGATCTCTTTTCTAGGCAGCTCAGTACCGCGAGATGCTTACTTCTCATGCGCCTACTATGAAGACCCACAGGCTGAGATGGAAAAGAAAGGATGGTCTGGCGCGGACTTGGTTTTTGACATTGATGCTGACCATGTTCCTACAACCTGCGACAAGGTTCATGATCAATGGACTTGCGGCAATTGTGGCTTCACCGGAAAAGGAGTTGCACCAGAAAATTGTCCTGTTTGCGGTAGTGAAAAATTCGAAGAGAGTACGTGGCCCTGCGAGGTCTGTCTGGCTTCTGCAAAGTATGAAACCGTGAAGCTTCTGGACATATTAATGGAAGATTTCGGGTTTTCTGACAAGGAAATTCGAGCGTTCTTTTCAGGGCACAGAGGATATCACGTGCACGTGGAAAATAAAGCTACTAGAAACCTCGACGGTATGGCCCGTAAGGAAATCGTTGATTATGTCTGTGGCCTAGGCTTAGGTAATCCTTCTTACGGGTTCAATGATGAAAGGTTGAGGATGTTGAGCATAAAGAATCATGGCTGGCGCGGACGAATCGCTAAAGGGGTTCACGACTTCGTCCTAGACGCTAAGGTAGAGGATTACAAAGCCATTGGGCTCAAAGGAAACGTTGCCGAGGCCATGGTCAAGAACAGAACAGCCATTTTAAGCAGCTTGAACGAATCAAGGCCTTGGGAGGCCCTAAAAGGAGTGGGCCCTGAAACATGGAAGAAGATCGCAGCGCACTTCGCGCTTTCGCAGTCCGCCAGCGTGGATACGGTTGTAACGACGGACACTCACCGTCTAATCAGACTAGGAGACACCTTGCACGGCAAGACAGGGCTGAAAAAAACTGGTTTTCCAGTGACGGCAATAGAAGACTTTGACCCATTCAAGAGTGCGATAGCTTTTAAAAAAGGCACAGCCACTGTCCTAGTCTCCGATGCACCTAGGTTTACGCTGGGGAACCAAACGTTTGGTCCTTACAAAAATCAAAAAATCGAGTTGCCGACGGCAGCGGCTATCCTCCTTGTTTGCAGAAAAAGAGCAGAGGTAATAGAATAGAAATGTACAGCCAATTGTATGAAATATGGAGACAAGAACTCGAAGACTCTGAATTGGTTAAGCTTCCACCAGACTTCTACGCAGGAATCGTTGAATACGTGAAAAAGCTCAAAGAAGAAAGCAGAATGCTAGACAAGAGAACTGTAAAGGCAAACCTTCTCAGAAAAGAAATGCAGAATATGAAACGCATGACACGGGAACTGATACAAGAAAGATATCGAAAGATCCTCAACAAATCAGCGAAGGGTGAGGATATCCCTCGAGAAGCATTGACGGTTGAGGACGAACAGATTTATAGAGAGATTTCTCCGTTGGCTGAGACAGTATCGAGTCTTACATCAGAAATCTTACATGGACATGCGCCTAGAACCATGACCGAACTGAGGCCCAAGAAAATTGCCTTGCGCCTAGTAAAGGATGTTCCCGCCATAGTTGGGGCAGACATGAAAACGTACGGGCCATTCAAAACCGAGGACGTTGCATCCCTACCTGTTGAAAACGCTAGAATTCTTGTCAAACAGGGTTTGGCCGAAAAGATTGTAGTAGGATAGTCCACTTTCGAACCTTTGTTTTAGATGCGGCTGCTGGGTTTTCTAGGTTGGGTTCGCACGTTTAAGTAATACCTATCGCTCGGCATGAACAAGTTGCGAGTAACAAGGTTGCCAAGGATGAGATGGCACGAAATAGCACAAACGAGATGCCGCGGTACTCAATTTTGAGCAACAGCCAAATTGACTTGTCCTAAATCACTCTTTACGCTGCGAAACCTTGTTGACACGGCATATATTCCTATGATTATCAAAGGATAGGAAGTGATCCAAAGAACAGACAAAAGTGGGCCATAATAATCATGAAATTCTTGATAGTTGCCGCCATTTAGCTGGATAACGAAGATGTTGACTACTCTTAGGATGTTTATAAAATAGGTGATGAAAGCGCCTGTCACAAACAAAGGTATCTTGTAGATCCAACGAATAGCACTCGGCTTTAAGAATAGCGCCATTACCACCGCATAAATGAGGAGGCTTTCGATGCCTGAACACGCCCAAGCTATTCCAAAGCTTACAGGGCCCGCGTTCGCATTTGAGGCGATTAATACAGGATACGTGCCATCTATTGGATTATGCCCAACGCTTATTTTCGTCTGGTATCCCATCATATTCAATACGCTCGCTGAAAGAACCGTCGTCGCCGGGACAAGCACTTGAAACGGCGTAAATGTACCATGATACATCGTGTCAATCGCATACAGCGTTCCGACAATCCCTAGAAAGAGTGTAGAGGCTAAAAAAGTTCTCAGGCCGTTGATTCCATATGCCAAAGGAACCATCAACGCAAACAGCAAGGTAAAAACCAAATATTCAACTGGAACTCGCATCAGAAGTGCATCTCCCCACGGCATATTGTTCTGCAGTACCAAGTTTCTTATTATCTCGTTTAATCCGAAGTAATTGGCCCATACAACGTACAAGGTAGGCAATGTGAGAACAATAAGGAACAAAACGGTTCTTCGAGACTTCACCTTTTTCAGTTTACTGTTCTGAAGATCGTCCCAGCTCAGTATTACTTCCAGAATAACCAGCCACAGGAAGAAGAGATAGAAGGTTCTACCTATCCATGTTGCCTCAAAAAGAGCAGGATCCAAAACATACAGAATTGAGAATGGTACAACGAAGGAAAGAACAAGCAGCATTATTATTATCACGCTAGTGCTTCTGACCATTGCCGCTAGGGCTTTGCCTGCTTTCTTGGTCATCTGCACGAAATGCTGCATGTAAAGTTTGGGAGTATACAACCTTTTGAGTTTTTGCATCACTATAACATTCTCATTCAAGGGTGATATTTATAGATACCAGTTTTGGAGCTTCTCAGGTTAATCTGCCTTCTTTCGGTATCTATCTAGGCTGAATGAAGGAAGCGAAAAAGTATAAGAACATGTGTGGTTTTCTTAATGCGAAGTCAGCCGTGATTGATTTGAACGTTCCAAAAGAAATCAGGACCTATTGCCCGAAATGCAAACAGCATCAGGCTCACACGGTTAGTCTCTACAAGGTTGGCAAGCCGAGAGCCTTGGCTAAAGGTGCGCGTCAACACGCGCGAAAAAAGAGAGGTTACGGTGGGCAGAAGTATCCGCTTCAGAGAGAGTTTGCGAAGACAACGAAGAAACAGACTTTGAAGTTCAAATGCAGGGTCTGCGGTTTCATGAGGCATAAGGATGGTATACGGCTGAGGAAATTGGTTGTCGTGTGAATGTTTGGAGAGAATGCTTATGTCTGATTGGGAAAGACTAATTCCAAGACCAAGAAGTAGTTTCATCCGAGTGAAATGTTCGAAATGCGGAAATGAACAAATAGTTTTCAGTAGTGCAGTGAACAAAGTGAATTGCAACGTTTGCGGCATTCAACTTGCCGAACCGTCAAGCGGTAAAGCAAAGATAAAAGGCGAAATAGTCGCGGTTTTCGAGTAGAATGAGGAGTCGCAATGACACTTAGGAAATTGGAGTGGCCTGAGACTGGCGAGTTGGTAATGGCTACCGTGGAAACAGTCACGGACTTCGGTGCCTACGTAAAACTAGACGAATATGACAAGAAGGGGTTGCTCCACGTTTCCGAAATATCTTCATCTTGGATTCGAAACATCCGCGATTTTGTCCGCGAGGGACAGAAGCTTGTTCTGAAGGTTCTGCGGGTCGACCCTGAAAAAGGGCACGTAGACTTGTCGTTGAGACGAGTGACCAAGAGAGAAAAAATCGAGAAGACGATGGCCTGGAAGAAAGAGAGGAAAGCCGAAGCTTTGATTCGAGGCGTCGCCGAGAAAGCTGGCTTACCTCTACAGGAAATCTACGACAAAGCTGGAACGGCCATGGAGAACGAGTACGGATTGTACGAGGGTTTCGAGAAAGCCGTAAAAGAAGGCGCGGAACCTCTAACAAAAATAGGCATTCCCGAAGAAATTGCCAAAGCAATCGTTGAAGTCGGCCAGGAAAGAATACGCGTACCAATGGTAAGAGTTAAGGGAACGGTTGAGCTTCGATGCATAAAGCCCAATGGAGTGAAAATCATAAGGGAAGCTTTTTCAAATGCCAAAAAAGCGGAGAAACTTGGCAGCACCAAGCTTCGTTTTTATGTGATTGCCGCTCCGAAATACAGCGTAGAAGTCTTGGCTGAAGACTACAAACACGCTGAAGACGCGTTTCAGAGCGTGGCCCAAAACATCGTTTCAAACGTCACCAAAGCAGGAGGACAGGGCAGCTTCAAGAGGGAAAAGTGATGGTATGGCTACTGAGGAGATGCGTCCTTTGTGGGAGCTACACACTGAAGAGGACTGTTTGTCCGTATTGCAGCGGAGGGCTTAAAGTGCCGCACCCGCCAAAATTCTCACCTGACGACAAATACCTGAAGTATCGGATGGCCCTAAAGATGGAGACCTCCAGCAAATGAAAGAGACGATCATCAAAGAACTCAAGAAGGTCGATTTGAACAATCCAATCTTAATCGAAGGGTTGCCGGGTCTGGGACTTGTCGGCAAAATCGCTATACGCTATCTAGTCAAGGGGCTGAAGGCAGAGAAGCTTGCTTACATTTATTCACCGCATTTTCCATATTTCGTGCTGGTGAGCAAAAAGGGAAACGTAAGGCTCTTGCGTGGAACATTCTATTTTTACAAGAACAAGAACAGAAAGAACGACTTCATATTCTTCACGGGTGACAGTCAGGCGCAAACGATTGAAGGGCAATACGAAATTTCCAACAGCATATTGAGCTTTGCCAGCAAACGTGACGTGAAGACCATCATAACAATAGGCGGTTACCGAATGGAAGCCAAGGAGAAGCCGAAAGTCGTCGCCGCTGCCACAAGCCAAGAATTGCTGACCAGGGCACTGAAGGCTGGTGCCGAGATAAGTCCGACTGGAAGCCCTATCGTGGGCACTGCAGGCCTGATCTTAGGGCTCTCTCATTTTAAGAAGATCGACGCCCTCTGCCTCTTGGGGGAGACGCGAGGATACCTGCCTGATCCGAAGTCGGCTAAAAGTGTCTTGGAAGTACTGCGGTCGCTTCTTGACTTTGAAGTGAGTTTGGCTGGACTGGACGAGGAAATTGCCAAAGCGGACAAGATGGTTACACGTTTGCAGAGAATTGAAGAAAAGAGAACGTTGGAAGCTGAGGAAACACGGAAAGAAGAAGATAAGAAAGTTACCTACATCTCTTAAACTCCGTCAAGAGACTATCTCTTCTTGATACTCCTCGCCATTTTTTCTGCAGCCATACTCTCTCCATGATGAGGCATCCTTCGCAACATTCTTTCCGTTTCAATTTCGTTTGCATCTTTTCTAGTATTGCCTTTCTCTGTGCCAACCACTTGTGCAAAACCTGCACTGACCGCCACAGGCCTTTCAGTGGAGAGGCGCATAACCAAAACAGGTTTCCAGTATGCATAGTGCAATTGCCTCTTCTTGTATCCTTCCTGAATTGGTCATTATGATTCCAAAGTTCTTCATCAAAACGAGACATGGTAGCCAGGCAGCGGCAAGATGTGCAGTTCTTTGAATTCGTGGCTTCAATGTTCTGATTTCTTATCCGCTGCCGTTGGAAGCTTGCATTTGCTTACGTCTTTTTCAGGTAGCCTTCTCTGGGCTCGTAAATTGTTCCTTCGCGTAGCAGTTGTCCTATGAGACGATCCGAATCTCCTCTTGGAACCTTGTATTTCGTTTCAAGTTCATCTAGCAGTGCTGCTCTTTCGACCATTCCTGTTTCTTTCTCCAGTTCCATCAGAGCTGAAAGGATTATTTGCAGTCGGTCTCTCATGCTTTTTGATTTTCCTGTCATAATGATGTCTATGTCTATTTTGTACGATGACAGGTCTATGCCGACTTCCTCGAGAGATCTTTTCATGATCGCGACTGCAGCTTCTGCGTCTTCAGCTGCTACCTCCTTTCTAAGGGCCACGCGTGCTCTGGCCTCGGCTGTGCGTACGAGAGACTCCAGCTGGCGTGCCGTAATCGCTACGGGTGAACCCTCTGCTTCGCTGGCTGAACGCATCGCTAGGTAGAAATCCTTGAGACGTTTAAGAGCTTCTTGACCCAGAACAGGTTTTACTCCTTTGGCGTAGCTGATGTATTTTCGCAAGAGCTCCACGGGTATTGTTGGTTCAACAGGGCTCGAACCTTTTCTGTGAATCTCAAGGATGTGCTCCGACATTTTGCTATCTGATTCCTTATTCGGCACATCCCTCAACACAAAAATCAAGTCAAACCTAGAAAGTATTGTAACTGGTAAAGAAATGTTTTCAGCCACGGTGCGATGGGGTTCATATCTTCCCAACGCGGGATTTGCGGCGGCAAGTATTGCTGTTCGGGCGTTAAGTGTGGCAACAATGCCGCCCTTTGCGACGGAAACAGTGTGCTGTTCCATGGCTTCATGAATGGCTACTCTGTCTTCTGGGCGCATCTTGTCCATTTCGTCTATGCAGGCAATTCCCTTGTCAGCTAGCACCAGCGCTCCAGCCTCAAGGCTCATTCCACCCCCCTTTTCTCTTATGACTGCGGCAGTCAGGCCTGCAGCTGTGGTGCCCCTTCCAGAAGTATATAGCCCGCGCGGCGCAATTCGCGCCACGTACTGCAATAATTGAGATTTTGCAGTTCCAGGGTCTCCAACCAGAAGCGCGTTTAGCTCCCCCCTCACCGTGATGTCTGGGAGCGTCTTTTGCACGCCTCCGAACAGCAGATACATTATTGCCTCTTTAATGTGATCATACCCATAGATTGAAGGGGCGATCGAACCTATGATTTTTCGATGCACCCAAGGATCCTTTGCCAATTCAAGGATTTTTTCTTCTTCCTCCCGCGATGAAAGTGTCGTTTCCAGTTCTTTGCCCAGAATCTCAATCGAGTTAGCGTCCAAGTGAAGAATGAAGGTGCGAAGCTTCCCGACACCTGGCAGTGTTGGCGCGAAGACGCGTACTTCTCCAACTATGGAAACGTCGTCACCGGGTCTTGCGATGTCGACGATCTCACTCCCTACCAGTTTGATGCTCAGCGTCCTAGGCAGTTGCCCGGGTGGCAAGTCTTCGGGTCTTTCTTGCACTCTTAGATCTTGAGAGTCTATGAAGGTCGATTCCTCTTGGACGAATTCGAATGGACCTTGTGATGCGCAGTCTGGGCTGCTGCATGCGAAAGGTGCTTTCAGATATGTGCCCGTCTGGTTTACGGGGTTTAACGTTCCGCATCTCTTGCACTTGAATGCTGCCTGCATGACCATGGGACGGACTGGTGATGAACGAACTACGATTCCTTCAACCATCACAAGTCTGCCAATCTGTTGTGAACCAAGTTTGCGCAGCGGCGCCGCCTCTAGCAGTCGTACAATCCGAACGTTGACCGTTTCAGCTTTCTCAGCGTATTCTGGATCTTCTATCTGCAGCTGCGCGTAGGCAGCGTTGTTGGCATGCTTGAGGTATTGGTCAGGTTTTTGCAGAAGCTCCTCCGCAAGCCTTTGTTCAAAGGCCAGAAGATCCTCAAAATCAACTGTCAATGATGTTGTACCTGCTACTGCCAATTGTGAGATTCTTTGACGGTATCGTTCGGTCTTTAGGAAATCCTGGAACCGCTCTTGCGGGTCTATCGCCTCCAGTTCTTCAGTCATTTGCGTCCCTCTTGATGTTCTATTATCTGGGTCTTCCAGTGGCTAATGCTTTTGAACAGCTTTTCATAGAGAAACTCTTCCTCGTCTGCGAAATTTCTCAGCGCATTTTCTGTTTGGGCAGGAGCGGAAGCGATTGAGATGATTTTCTTCAGTCTTGAATTTATGATATCCTGAGCTAATTGTCTGACTCTTTCGTACTCCCGCATTTTTTCAGGATCTTTCACAATTTCTCCTTTCAACTGCGCAAGGTATCTTCGAACCTTGGAGTAGAAATTCTCAGGTAGCTTAGATATTTGGCCTGGGCTTTGTATGCGTTCAGTCCATTGAATCTTGTTAAGCTTGGCGGCATCGACTTGTTCTTCTTCACGAGAATGGCCGATTCCGAATTTTTCAAGCTCTAAAGCTACCCAGTAGTAAACTTCATACTCGTTTCCTTCCTCGAAAGGGCCCACGTCTAAGCCTCCAAGTTTGATTTCAGGGCAAGATCTGTTTGCAACTATCCTGACTAACGAGTTCTCAAAACAGAAATCTTGGAATTCGATCTTTGACGCGACAGTTCGTGGCATCTTCTTCTCCTTCCTAACCCATGATACCGCAGTCACTCAGTGCAGGACAAGATATGAAGACTGCTGTTTAAAAGCTTAGATTAGAGAGTGTGACAGGATTTGAGCGCGCGCGATCTATAACGCAGTCCATCCTCCGTCGACGAAGATGGTTTGTCCAGTGACGTAGTTTGAAGCAGGGGAGGCTAGGTACAGAAGTGCTGCCTTCAAGTCTAAGGGTTCTCCCGTCCTACCGAGCGGAGTTCGTGAGAGAATGTGTTTCATAGCATTTTTGTCTTTGAAGACTTGCTCGGTCATCTCGCTTGGGAAGAAACCTGGCGCAATGGCGTTTACGTTCACCTTGTAAGGTGCCCATTCGATCGCGAAGGCCCTGGTCAAATTTATGACTGCTCCTTTGGACGCATAGTATGGTGCTGCATGAAAGATGTCCCCTACGGCCCCGTAGATGGAGGCTATGTTCACTATTTTCCCGTATTTTCGTCTCATCATTTCGCGTGCAGCGGTTCTGGCACAT
>Ga0315280_10007850_pt1 | contig 14183 bp, 13 predicted proteins | sample YL17G06_40_MG_FD_203697 | JGI IMG/M metagenome (GOLD analysis project Ga0315280, IMG submission 203697) | Sediment microbial communities from Yellowstone Lake, YNP, Wyoming, USA - YL17G06_40 | ecosystem: Environmental > Aquatic > Freshwater > Lake > Sediment | place: USA: Wyoming | collected...
ACAGCAGAATGATGAAGAGCACCAGCCCCCTGCCCGCCCACATCCAGCCGGCAACACCTGTCTTGGTTGCCTCGTAGAGTGCATTTAGCTTCCGCTCTTGCTCGCTGGTCACGATGGTGTGGGCTTCTACAATGCGCTCGTTTTCCTGCACCCAGGTGTATTCGGGCTTGACTACCTTGCGGGCACGGTCCCTTGCCTCGCGGGTGAGGTCGGGGCGGGGGGTGAGGTTGGGCTGCAGCGCTTTGGTGCCAATGGCGGTGATGGCACTTGCCAGTACCGGCGATTCGGGGAAGGTCTCCCGGATTTTTTGGTCCAGAAGCCGGCGTGCCTCCGCCAAATCCAGAATGTCCTCCTTGGGGTGCAAAAGGGTGCTGCTGCCACCTACGATTTTAAATGCAACATTGCGGCTGGTGCTCGGAATCTGTATCTTCAGCTCCTGTGCCACCCCCCGCTCGGCAACCTCCTGCAGGATGGAAAGGAAGCGGGCGCGGGCATTGATAGGCAGTGTTTCCAGCGCCGTCACTTCATTTTCCGAGATCTCCGGCATAATGTCGTGCAGGCGCGATTCCCATTTTGCCTTGGATGTCTTGTGCAGGTTGATTAATGAAGGGTCGGTCAAATCCGCCAGCAAGCGGTCTGCACGACCCAGGGTTTGATCCAGTAAATTCTGGTTGAAGTCATAGACATCGGGCTCTGATGACATCAAACGCTCTTCTTCCATTCTGTATTCGGCGGGAGTCTTGGGCACCGCGAAGCGGAACGGTGCGATGATGTCCGTGCGAGCGACCATGCCAGCCTGCAGTTCAGGGTGGCTGATTAGAAGCTCTGGCGTGGCTATTAGTGTGAGGATTAGGAGAGCAATCAGGAACACCGCGAAGTGGTGGTTGGAAGGGAAGATAGCCTTATACAAAGCCTCCAGCTTCTTCCAAAACTGCTCTGCCCTTTCCTTGATTCCATCAAATCGCGCAGATTTCACCTGGGCTCATCTTCCTCTTTTTCCGTGCGTGAAATCTCATATTTTTCGTAAGCCTGCACAATTTTTTGCACCAAAGGGTTGCGCACCACATCTTTTTCCGTCAAGTATATAAAAGCAATGTCGGGTATGCCTTTTATAAATCTTTGAATCTCAATAAGCCCGCTCTCACGCCCCACCGGCAGGTCAACCTGTGTGATATCACCGGTGACGATGGCTTTGGAGCCGAAACCCAGCCGCGTGAGCAGCATCTTCATTTGCTCCCGCGTGGTGTTTTGTGCCTCATCCACTATTATAAATGCATCATTGAGGGTGCGCCCGCGCATAAATGCCAGAGGGGCTATTTCTATCGTTCCGCGCTCTAAAAGTCGTTGCCAGCGAGCCAGTTCCATCATATCGGTCAGGGCATCGTAGAGGGGGCGGAGGTAGGGGTTGACTTTCTCGGTGAGGTCGCCGGGCAGGAATCCCAGGTGCTCGCCGGCTTCCACTGCGGGGCGGGAGAGCACCAGGCGCCGGACTTCGCCCGCTTCCAGCGCGGCGACCGCGGTGGCTATAGCAAGGTAGGTCTTGCCGGTGCCCGCTGGACCTATGGCGAAGGTAAGAGTGTGGGCACGAATCGCATCCAGATAGTGCTTTTGCCCGGATGACTTGGGACCTATGAAATGACGCCGTCCGGGCAGGACCAGACATTCGCTCAGGTATTCGTCGGCGGTGCACACGGAACCTAGTTCGGAACTGCGTTGGATGAGGTAGGAAATTTCGTGCGAGTCTAGGTAGCCGCGGCGGGAAATGAGCGTCCGGGCTTGTTTTAATAGCTCCAAGGCGGATTCCACCGCGTCGGAATCGCCCTTAAGGATGATGATGTTTCCGCGTTGGAAGGCGGAGATGCCCAGGGATTGCTCTATGGTTTTAAGGTTGGATTCGCCGTCACCGACGAGGCTTAAGAGCAGGTGATGGTCGGCGATTTCTATTTCGGCATGATCTTTAAGGCGGCGGACAGTAAAATCTGCTTCATTGGAAGAGGATAAGGATCCTGGCAAAACGAAACCTCGCTTTTAATCAAAGCAGGGCAGCCAATCCAATTAAGGACGACTGCCCTGGTATTATGTCATGATGACTGTTTATGGACGGGGGATCTTTAAAACCCAGCCCGGGTAAATCAGGTTTGGATCTTTGATGAGGTCTTTGTTTGCATCGTAGATCTCGGGCCATCTCTTGTAGTATTGATGTCCGGGACCGTAAACCTCCTCGTACTCAGCCAGCTTGGAGAGCCAATCTCCTTCCACGACTGTGTATTCGGTGAAATTGCCGGTTTTCTTGAATTGCTCAAGGAATTTCTCATCCTCGCCAATCAGGGTCTTGTAGAAGTCCATGACTTTGTCAAGCTTCATTCTTTTGTCTTCCAATTGCTTGGAATCCATGTTGAGACCCTCGGCTTTTTTCAGAAACTCTCTGCCTTCCATTACTTTTGCTTCTGCAATCTGTCCGGTGTTCATGCCGGCGTATTTGCTGTCGCCTTTATCAGCTTGCAACTGCTGATTTACGGTTTGCCATTCAACGCCTTTATAATCACCTACACCAGCGGTCTTTTCAACATCTGCCCATTCAGCATCGGTCAGAGCCAGGACTGCAGGCGCAAGTAACATCGTGGCAAGCAAGGTCGCTAAAATAAATCTCATATGTTACTTTCACTCCTTCCCCTATGGGATGTCAGGACATGCGCCCCGAACTAGTACTCGAACCCGACATTGGGCTCTGTTTGGCCATGCAACAATGGGGTGATGGCTAACTTCTTTTTGGTTTCCCAATCATTGCGCTGTTTGTGCAAGTCTTCGTGTCTCGCTTTGAAAGTTCCAAGCCTTTGCTTAGCGGCATCAAAATCGTTCTTAAAACGATCGTTATCGGCTTTGGCTTTCTTGTAGGTGTCACCGCACTTGTTGTAATACTGCGACGCTGCATAATAATGCTTCGTGTCTTTCCCGGGGCCACATCCCATTACGGTAATGGCGCCCACCAAGAATGCAGCGAAAATTGCTAGCACAACTATCTTCTTCATTATAGGTGAGGTCACCTCCCTTCAACAGGGATTCTGATTTAAGAGTTCAGTTGTCATTATAGACCTCCGTATTATAAGTGGGTAAATTTGCCTTGTCAAGCCCAAAAAGATTTTTTCTGATTCCCAGAATTTACTTACAGTAATTCCAATAATGTGCATTATGGGTGATGCCGCATGGTCATAGGTACTAATGCGATAACACTAATTCATACCAAATATTTTCCGGCAACATCAAATGCTAGCAAAGTTATAATAATTCCGAACACATATTCTCATGCAAAGTGCCTAAACTGTTGGATCAAGGGTGGTGAATTGAGAAAGCAGTTGGTGTTATTGTTTTTGCAGGCAACAATCGCTGTGGCAATAGATTGGCAGGCTCTGGGTATTAACGCTGATCCTCCCTCCTTTACCAATGCTTTAATTGGCACGGCGGAAACTGAGCTGAGCATGCACACCGGTCCTAGTGAGGAGTTCACCATCATAGATGTTATACCTGTGCGAAGTCCCGTGCAAGTAGTAGGATGGATGAGCCGCTGGCTTGGTGAAGGATATCCCTACACTCCTTCTTTATGGGTCAGAGCATTTTATGGTGATAAAAAAGGCTGGATTTGCGCCTATAAAGGTGCTCAAAGGTTTCTTACCCGGAACGGTGAACCACTCTTTACCATGGTCGTTCTTGGTCCCAATGTTGCCGGATACTGGTGTGAAGACCTAACTCGTATCCCCCTGCTTTCATCCGTAGATTTTATAGCCATGGGTTGGGTAGATGGTGAAAATGATGATCACGTTTTTACCATTAAGTATGGGGATAAGGCTTGTGCTTTTGGTATTGATTATGACAGTATTGGCGAAAATTTTAGACGCTTACCCCAAATGCGAGGTAATCAGAGTTTTCCTTTGATGGTTACTGAGTCATGGTGGGATTTATCAATCCTATTTAGATATCCTGAAGTCAAGTATAGATTCGCTGATAACAGGTCTACCGATTATATGTTTTCAGGTCCGGGTTATGACTTCCCCCTATGTGAAGGTATTGTGTCGGGATTTGGCAGCATCTTTTGGGTGAGCGATGATTGGGCACTTTTGGGTGATGAAGATTGGGGTATTGGCTGGATCCCATTAATAGATCTTCGTCTTTATCGGGCTGTGGGATTTGCCATATGCCCCGAGCCGCCCAGCGGAAAATACAAACATCAAGAAACGGATACTGGATTATCATACTGGCAGGAGTTATATCCGGATAAAGGTGTTTATGAGATAAACATACATCGGGCTTATTTCGTGCGCATCCCCTGGCCCAAACTGTCCTCTGTTGAATTTTACCAACCCAGTGATGCTTTGATACCTATAGGCACAGTTAAACCGAATGAACCGATCCAAACTGGTTTTCATGAGACCGGCGAAGAAATTTATCGGATAAAGCTTCCCAAGCAGGTGGATGAGAAGCAGGAGTATCGTGTAAAAATAAATACGAGTTACAGAGAAGACGGCGATAATGCAGTGGAATTTGTGGTAAGCCCGTTGGCGTCTATCTATGGTCTGGCTAGTGACTGGTGGTGACAGGAAAACAATAGGCTAGGAGGCTTTCATGAAACATATACTCCTGTTCATAGTGTTTCTTCTGGTGGTTGCCATTTGGGCTACCGATTGGAAAAGCCTGGGTGTGGCATGCGAACCGCTGGATACCACCTATGCATTTCCCGCCACCACAATCCAGCCACTGAGTTTCCGTGCCGGTCCGGGCACCGATTTTGCCGTTATGGGTATGATCCCCCAAGGAGAGCAAGTAACAGTATTGGGCTGGTTAAACTGCGGCTGGGGTCACGCCGACAGATCGGAATTGTGGGTGCGAGCCGAATATGGAGGTAAACGGGGTTGGCTCTGCGCATATAGTGATGGGGAGAGACTTCTGGAACGCGATGGTGGACCACTGTTTCCCATCAGGATTCTGATAAAAAATCCCCGTGAATTGGACAAAAGGGATTTGGATGTGCCGGCAGGCGAAACAGTAGAATTTATCAGCAACCAGAACCCCTATGATTACATTTATACAGGCTCCCTTCTGGTCAAATGGGGCTCTGCTCTTGGCTACATATACAAGCACAGCTTTGAACCGGAAGAGTATGAAGATTTGCCTGAGTCTATAGTAGAAAAGGCAAAGCAAGAAGAGCTTTTGGAATACCCAAAAGGTTTTTGGGAACTGGGTGTTTTGGATAATCACAAGCAATATCTATTTGATTATATTGATGCAAAAGTCAATGAAAATACACACTTTTATAGCGGTCCCGGGTTTGACTATCCGGAGCTTGATTTAATAGAGAACGGCAGCCTGCTCTTTGTAGAGGGAAAGTGGGCGTTGGTGCAAGTTTTCCCTGCCTGGGGCTGGATTTACATCGGCGATGAGATCGGTCCTAAAATCCGGGTTTATTCGTCGCTTGCCGTTCTGGAAGCCCCCTACCCGGAAGGAGACTTCCCGGAGATAGAGGATGGGGGCGCCCCGGGGATGAGTTTGGGTAAAGATATCTGGCCTAAAACCACCCATTTGATGCTGGAATGCTGGGGTGCTTATTTTTGCGAGCTCATCAAAGTAATGAAAATAAAGGGATTGAAGATATATCAACCGCCTGAATCGTTAAAAGCATTAGAAAACATTCGTTTGAGTCCGGTAATTAAAACTGGATGGCATGAGACAATAATCAGAAAATATCCCATTACCTTCAAATCTAACTTTGATCCAGGAAAGCCATTCCGCCTGATCTTTACAGTAGATTATGGCAAATACGGCTCGTTTCCTGCCGAAATCAAAGTGGGCGAATGAATTAGTCATTTCGGAAGCCATAAGTATGTTGCAAAAATGGGAGGATGAGGCAATGAGATCAATATAAAGACTTTTCTTATTATTGCTTTTTCTAGTATTTCTTACAGGAAGTGCGGGAGCGGTTAAACAGTTACACGATTGTCTCGTTTTTAGTTATGGTTCTGGTGCCTGGACGCTAAATCTTAACGATGGATCAGTAACTGAGCTTTGCAAGGGTTATAATCCGCAAATATCCCCCGACGGCAAATGGCTGGCAACCTGCGGTTCTGATATCTTTCTCTATGATCTGGCTTCCATGAGCAAGAAAAAATTGACCAATTTTAATTTTGATCTCGAGTCTGATAAGGGTCTTATTGAATATTTCTGGTTTTCTCCTGATAGTAAATCCATCATTTATACATTGGATGGCGATATTCATCTGGTTAAATGCGATGGTTCCAGCAACCTTTTGCTAACCCGCTTGGATGAGGAGGCGTATTCACCTTGCTTCTCTCCTCAGGGCAATTTAATCGTTTATAAGATAAGGGGGGCTATTTGTATCATGAAGCCTGATGGCAGCAACAATAGGGATTCAATACTGCAAGAGAAAGGGGAGGTATTATATTCTCCGTTGTTCTCAAAAAATGGCAAGAAAATCTTGTATGGGGTTACAAATAGCGAAGGTCACGATCGGGTCGGCGAATTTGATTTGGATACATTGGAAAAAAAGATAGTCAAATGTAATGATTCCTATCCCCGAATTGGAACCTATTCACCGGATGGTAAAATGATATTGGGTGTGTGCGATTCAGCTCCCTTTTATATGTCTCGAATGGGGAATGGCGATTCAGTTCATTTCCTGACCGATTATCCCGATTGGTTTAATCAGCCCTTTTATAGTGTGGACGGGAATACCGTTGAATTCATCAGGGATGAAGCCGTAGGAGCGAAATTAAATATCAACATACTCTATAACTTGCTTAATGTGAAAAAAGGGGTAATAAATGGCATAATGTGGGATGAGTGCGTCTTTTCAGATGTGCTATCCTCTCCTGACGGGAAGTGGCTGGCGTTGGGTCTATGGTATGCGGATGATAAACATGGAAATATCCTGCTCACAACAATCGATCAATCCTGTCAACGATTCCTCATCATATGCACCGGAGTGGGAAGCACAGGAACCCCTTCATTTGCCCCCAGCCTCATCAACGGCAAGTTGCTGGACTACTATGGCAACTGGCATAGCCTTGATGAATAAAGGATATAAGTCTATGTGGAGGTTATTTCTTTTTCTTTTTTTAACAGCTCTTTTTTTGCAGTTTGCATATAGTTCAGTAACGAAGGAACCACAATTATGGAATTTTATAGCTTTTGAAAAAGATAGAAATATATGGATTATGGGAATCAACGGCGAAAATCCCCAACAATTGACAACAGATGGAACCAGTTCCAGTCCTGTCTTTTCCCCTGATGGTAAAAAAATCGCTTTTGTATCTGATAGGGATGGAAATTTTGAGGTTTACATTATGAATGCTAATGGAACTGGGCAAACTAAGCTTACAAAAAGCCGATATAGTTCTTGTCCCGTTTTTCATCCTGATTGCAAGTGAGTAGCCTTTGTGTCCCATAATAAGGCTAACGGTTCTGATATTTTTATGATGAATACCGACGGCAGCGAACAAATCAACCTAACCCAAGAACCAGCGATGTATTCACGTCCTACATTTTCGTCGGATGGAAGATATATGGCGTTTTGGTCGGATCGGGAAGAGGGCAGCTTTGTATATATCATGAATCTAGATGACACAAAGCAATTCAGGATGATAGATGACAGTCATGCTACTACAGATCCTGCATTTTCACCTGACGGGGAAAATATAGCCTATGTATCTGAGCAAAGTATGTTGCATGATAGGATGGAGATATGCCTAAGGAATCTTGACAGGGGGGAAGAAGTTGACCTTACTCCAAATCAAGCTTATGAAAGAGATCCCTCCTTCTCCCCTGATGGTAAACACATCATTTTTACATCGCATCGTGAAGGCTTAAACGACATCTTCATAATGAACATTGATGGCAACGAGCAAGTCAACCTTACTAATAACAAATTCTGGAATGAGGATCCGCAATTTACCCCTGATGGCAAACAGATAGTCTATGTGTCAAGTCTGGCTCAAGGCAAAGAAATTTTTATTATGAATACAAACGGCAATAACCAGGGAAGATTAACCTTTGGTGGCGGTGGTAGTCCTTGCTTTGCCCCCATGCTCATCAACGGCAAGCTGCTGGACTACTACGGCAACTGGCATGAGTTGGAACAGTAGTAGTATAAACTTGAATAGGTGTTATGAGCTTTTTTCGTAACACTTAGTAGTATCAAGAAACAATCCCTTTGCCAATCGCTCCCTTTTCTGTTAAACTCCCAGATTGCACCAAAATTCACAAATAACTCTTTTCAAGGAGTGATTGCAGTGCCGAAACCCTCGGTTAGTGAACTCAAAGAGATTTGCCGCCAGGTTCGCCGCGATATCATCGTCATGACCAACAAAGCCGGCTCCGGACACCCGGGCGGTTCTCTCTCGGCGGTGGAGATCATGGTGGCACTCTATTTCGCTATAATGAAATCCGACCCCGCCAATCCCGCCTGGCCGGAGCGAGATTATTTCATCCTAAGTAAAGGACATGCCTGCCCGGTCGTCTATGCCGCCCTCGCCGAAAAGGGTTACTTCCCCAAGCAGGAACTGTGGACACTGCGCAAGTTCGGCTCTATCCTGCAGGGACATCCCCACCGCCTCAAGACCCCCGGCATTGAGGCAAGCACCGGCTCGCTGGGGCAGGGGCTTTCCATCTCCTCCGGCATCGCCCTGGCGCTTAAAAAAGATCGTAAGCCCAACCGAGTCTTTTGTTTGACCGGAGACGGCGAGCAGAACGAGGGGCAAATTTGGGAAGCGGGCATGACCGCCGCGCATTATGTATTGGATAACCTTACCGCCATCTGCGACCGTAACTACCTGATGATTGACGGCAACACCGAAAATGTAATGGCTCTTGATCCGCTGGACGATAAATGGCGCGCCTTTGGCTGGCATGTGATAGAGGTGGCGGATGGCAACGACATTGAACAGATGGTAACCGCACTGGAACATGCCAAACGCATCGCCAAAAAGCCAACCATGATCATCGCCAACACCATCAAGGGCAAGGGTGTAAGCTTTATGGAGAACCAGGCGGGCTGGCACGGTCTGGCGCCCAACGATGAACAAACCAAGGTCGCCCTGGCTGAACTGGGCTTTACGGAATAGAGAGGGGAAGAAAATGGGAGAGATAAATAAAGATATGCATTTGCAGGATCTGGCGAACCTGCCCAAACCCATCCCCTCGCGGGATGGCTACGGTCACGGACTATTGTGGCTGTGCGAACATAATCCCAATGTGCTGGTGATGGATGCCGACCTGGCAAAATCCACCCGCACCAACTGGGTATGGGAGAAATTCCCCGATCGCTTCATAGACATGGGCATCGCCGAGCAGGATATGCTGGGCACCGCCGGCGGACTTAGCCTGGTGGGCAAAATCCCCTTCGTTACCACCTATGGCGTGTTCGTGAGCGGCAGGGCGTGGGATCAGATACGCACCTCCATCTGCTACGGGCAGTTGAATGTGAAGATGGGCGGAGCGCATGGCGGCATTTCGGTTGGTCCCGATGGCGCCACCCACCAGAGCCTGGAGGAGATCACCCTCATGCGGGTGCTGCCCTGCATGACCATAATCGGCGGTGCCGACTGGATAGAGGTCAAGAAAGCAACGCTGTGGGCTGCCGAGCATGTGGGTCCCGTTTATCTGCGCTTTGGGCGCGAGGCGGTCCCCGTCATCACCACCGAGGAAACTCCATTCCGAGTGGGCAAGGCTGAAGTCTTTCGCACGGGCAAGGATGTGGCAGTCATCGCCAACGGCACCATGGTATATGAGGCGCTTAAGGCAGCTGAGGAACTTGCCAAGAAGGGTATAGATGTCCGCGTCATCAATTGCCACACCATCAAGCCGTTGGATGGCGAAACCATCCTGCAGGCAGCGGAGGAATGCGGCGCCATCGTCACCGCCGAGGAACACAGCCGCATTGGCGGTTTGGGCGGCGCGGTGGCGGAATATCTGGGCGAGCACCATCCCACCCCCATGCGTCTGGTGGGCATCAACGACTGCTTCGGCGAATCCGGCACCCCCGAGGAACTGATGTGCGCTTATGGCATGTCCGCCGATAACATCACCGATAAGATCCACGAAGTGCTGAAGATGAAGAAGTAGCAACCACATTACTTGTAGGTCTGATCAGAAATGATCAGACCTTTTTCTATGCCTGAAACCTGAGATAAGTCTGACATATTAAGCGCTGTGGTAGAATGTTCACCATGAAAAGGGAGAAGTCCAAAAGACCGCTCTGGCAGAAGCTGCTGGTCACATTCATTGTAACCGCGGTCTTCCTGCTGATAATAGAGGGGATATGCACCATCCTTTATAACGCTGATGTGATGCCGCAGGTAGTTACCGGCGAAGGCGAGAGGCTGGATGTTATCACCGAGCGGGATTTTGATGTCGGATTCATCAACAAGCCGCATGCTCTTTACGTAGTGCATAATGAGTTCCGTGATGGCTGGGTCTACATCAATGCCTGGGGCTACCGGGAGAGGGAGGATGTAGCGGCGGAGAAGGCACCAAATGAATTTCGTATCCTGTGCCTGGGCGATTCCACGACATTTGGGCTGGGGCTGGATCAGGATCAAACCTATCCGGCGCAATTGCAGAAACTGTTGAATGAGAGGAAAAACGGTCGCGTTTACAAAGTTTATAACGGCGGGCGCACAGCCTGGTCCAGTTTCAATGTCATGCGCTATCTGGAGAAATATGGGGCTGCCACCAAACCGGACATTGTAGTCATCTCTGTCGGCTTTAACGACTATTCATTGAAAAATATCCCCGACAAGGACAAGGACTTTCGCCAGGGACCCCTGCCCGGGGTGCGGCGCATTCTTTTCTACACCAATACCTACTGGATGCTTTTGCGGGCATTGAGCCGCCTGCGTGAGGGACAGGTTAAGGAGATGACCCGCGGGCATAGGGTAGCACCGGAGGACTATGCCGCGAATCTTCGTGCAATGACAACTATGGCGCGGGGGATGGGTGCCGAGCCTGTATTCATGCCCATCTCGATTCCGATGGAATACCGGGATATCATACGGCGGGTAGCTGCGGAGGATCATGTAACAACGGTTGATGCAGAGCAGGCGTTGATCCGGGCATATAATTGGGTGATTTCAGGAGCGTCTGATTATCACGGCATAGCAGTGGGAAAAATCACTGATTTGGATACTTCGCTGATTGCCGGATACAAGGGGTCGGTTTCGTATGATGTGCGCAGTAAATCCTGGGTCATGGACGATATCGTGCATCCCAACCCCATTGGAATGCGTGCCATCGCAGAAGATTTAGCTGTAGTGATCCCATAAATAACTCTTCCTGCCCTTAAACCAATCCCGCCGGATTCACCCGGGGGATAAAGGGTATCCAGCAGGATTGGGCAATATGATTAAGCAAGTGGGCTATTTTCGTGGTCTGGCAAATGAGCTGGATTGCGGCAGTCTGTCCTTCTGTTCGCTGGGGATCAGACCCAACTTTTCCAGGCGCATGCGGATGGCATAGCCGCTGCGCTGGTGCAATGGCGCGATGGCATCGGGGTCCATCCCCTGGGCAAACTCGTTGCGGAGCTGGGCATCCTCCTCCTCGCTCCATGTCATGCCGGCTTTGGTGCCATGCCGGTTGCTGCCCTTGCCGGTCGTGCTGTCATCTGCCCTGCCCCCGTGCCCAAGGTAGCGCCGCACCGCCATAAAGGTCGTGTAAAACGCCTGCAGGTTCTCCTCCGGTATAATAATCTTGTGAACATCATCGGCACCATCCCCGCCATCCTTCTTGGCTGCCGATATCACTATGTAGCGACTGTTGCCGCCATTTTCCATCACCACAAATTCATATTTGCGGTTGCCTTCCGCCACCACGAGCGAAAGCAATTCCTTGCAATCCGATCCCATCTTCATCAACCCCTTTTAACCAAACAGTTATTGTGTTATAGACAGAACCTAGCACCCCACTCTGACATTGCCTGTCATGCTCGTTAAAAGTAGGTGGTGAAGCAAAAATCACCTGATAATCTGTAGAGATAGGGGTGTTAAGACTGATGTTAATATCTGTTACCTTTGGTTCTTAAGCAATTCGGGAGTAATAAATTAAGGCAGGCATGGGACAAAAAAAGCAGGAAAATGTGATTCATCATACAGGTGTTTGGCTTCGCTATTTGCTGCTGGCGCTGGCGATTGGTTTTATCCTGTTATATATTTTTGTGGCAATCTCCCGCCTGGGTTACCCTTACGAGTTGGAGTGGCAGGAAGGCAGGGCGCTGGACCATGTGGAGAGGCTTTTAACTGGAAAATCCATATATCCTCCTCCGACGCTGGAATTCATCCCCCTTACCTACACACCGCTCTATTTTCTGGTTTCGGCGTTGGCGGCATTAGTTACTGGCATCGGTTTTTTGACCTTGAGGCTGGTCTCCTTACTTTCATCGCTCGGACTCTTTTATCTAACCTATTTGTTTATCAAACGGGAGACTGCCAGTAGCTATCAAGCGTTAATTGCGGTCGGGTTGTTGGCTGCAACCTACAAGCTGGGCGGATCGTGGTTTGACATAGCCCGTGTGGATTCACTATTCCTTCTCCTTCTGCTTGCCGGCTTCTACCTCATCCGGTTTGGCAAATCATTTGTCGCTGTTATTGCTGCAGCAATTCTCATCACCTTTTCATATCTTACCAAGCAGTCGGCTCTGGTCTTTATTCTCCCCATGCTCCTTTTCTATTTACTCATTGATTGGCGCAAGTTTCTCCTATTCACCGGCATAATCCTGACGGTTACCGTCTCACTGTCAATCATTCTTGATGGCTGCAGCAACGGCTGGTATAGTTTCTATACTCTGTTTTCACCCTTGGCAATCTCCAAATACATCGCCTGGGGCAAGCTCAAATCCGTTATCCTTGATAATCTCGTGCTTCCGGGCATCATCCTGCTTATTTTGTCAGTCTCATACATCATCATCAAGAAAGAAGCGAAAGTCCCGGCTTTGTTTTACCTCCTCTTCTTCCTGGGGATGGTTGTGGGCATGATCCCGTTCAGCCTGAACATAGGCGGTTACTATAATTGCCTGATCCCTGCCTTCATCGCGCTGGCGATTCTTGCCGCCTTAATGGTCAATCACCTGGAGATCAGATTCAAAGCGTATAATCCGTTTAAGCGGGAAATGCTTTCATTTTGCCTCTATGCAGCGTGCATAGTCCAGTTCGGCATTTTCCTCTACAACCCCCTGGACGAGATGCCCACCAAAGCCGACAGGGAAGCGGGTGACATGCTAGTCAGTTACATTGCGCAGATAAAAGGCGAAGTTCTGGTTCCATCACATCCCTATCTAGCGGTGAGAGCAGGAAAGAAGACTTCCATTCATTCTTCGGCGCTGCAAACCTATTTGTTACTCGCGGGGAAATCACCCGACAAACCGAACGAGCCGGACAGCATCATTTACCCGCTATTTGAAAGGCTTTACCGCAGCGAAGGTCTTGATCCCGGCGATGATTTTTATGAGCAATTGAGAAGGAAAATAGCGGACAAATATTACAGCGCCATCATTTTGGACTCGGAATTGCAGTTCATAGACATCAAACCATCCTATTATTATGCAGGAAAAATATTGCAGGACGATGTATTTTGGACTTATACAGGCGGGAAGACGCGCCCCAATCTACTTTATCTTCCCACCGAGAGTGAAAATGTAAAATGAATGCGAATATCTCTATCAACGGTTTTAATTTGGAATGGATCTTTGGGTTCATCTGGATCTTTGTGTGGCTTATCTTTTCGCTGGTATTCTCCTTCATCGTAGCTTCCATTGCCCAGCGCAAGGGATACAGCTTCGGGGGATTTCTTGCTTTCGGTGTTTTTGCCTTCGTCCCCGCGCTAATTGTTGCCCTAATGCTCCCCTACAGATCGCGACCGGTGCAGGATGAGCCCGCCTACAACGCTGGAGATCGCAGCGCCAGCCCGGCAACTCCACCCAGCCCCAAACAATGTCAGTATTGTGCCAGTTTGAATCCTCCGGATGTCTACAAATGCCAGCATTGTGGCGCGCCTTTGCTGTTAAGTGAATAATATTTTTGGGTCTCGCTAAGATAACACAAAACAACAAGTGTGTTAAGATAGGCGAGGACTGTGAAAAACAAATATCTGAAACGTTCGCATATTTCGGAGAAGAAGTTTCGAGAAAT
>Ga0315280_10007851_pt1 | contig 14183 bp, 15 predicted proteins | sample YL17G06_40_MG_FD_203697 | JGI IMG/M metagenome (GOLD analysis project Ga0315280, IMG submission 203697) | Sediment microbial communities from Yellowstone Lake, YNP, Wyoming, USA - YL17G06_40 | ecosystem: Environmental > Aquatic > Freshwater > Lake > Sediment | place: USA: Wyoming | collected...
GGGCCTGTCCCAAGGGGATATCGAGAGGCGCTCAGGGTTGCTCCGCTCCTATATCTCCCGCGTCGAGGGTGGCTACACGGCACCGGCGCTATCGACCCTTGAGAAGTTCGCCAAAGCGCTCGAGGTTGAGCCCTATCAGTTGCTTTTCCAGGGCGAAGGACGCCCCTCGGCGCCGAAACTTCCTGAGCAAGCGGGCGCCTCGAAGTCCCTGAAGAAGCTCATCAAGATTTACGAGAGCATGTCCAGCACGAACCGCAAACTCCTGTTGACGATGGCCAGCAAGATGGCTAAGCAGTAAGCCACGGGACCTGCGTGCCGGACCTCAGGCTGGCAAGGCTCACCCGACCGCCGCCGAAGGGATCTCGAGCGAGATAAGGGTCCTGCCATTTCAAGCCGCGGGATCTTGCTTTCGCTAGGGTTTGTTAGTTGCCTACCAACGGTATCCGCTCACCTTTTTGACGTAACTCCTCCGGAACGGATAATGACTGTGCCCTGTGGCCTTGCCCGCCAGCGCGGGCGGTCTTGCTCACGGGTTAAGAGACACGGTTGGCGTAGCGGTATGGGATTCGTGCCGGGCAGGGTGGTTGCCACACCGGCAACCCGCAAAATCGGATATCCCCAGACAACCTGATCACTGCCGGCTTTGAGCTTACCTTCCAACCAGACCGCAGACGGGTGCGGGACGGCCTTAATTCCGTGGGCCTATGAGGGTTCCACAAGGCTCACAGTACGAACAGCCTGCCGCGGCAACGAGTCGGTTTCTACAGAGGCCCTGGCCCCTTGGTTGACAGGCCGGGAAGGGTTCCCGGGGCGCTGGGGCAGGCGGCATCGCCGCTTAGGTATCGAACGTTTTCACACAGACTGCTTGGGGGTGAAGGGATGTCGTCCGGGGGTATGGGACCCGCTTCGGAGCGAAGAGACTCTTGAGGTTATTTGCACAAACACCTTGACATTATTCCCGACTACCATTACTTTACATCCGAAACGTTCGGTGTGGTAGGGCTGGGGGCACGTTTCGGGCTTGGTTGTGCACAGGAGGGAAGCTGAGCAGAGGGCTCGCCAGTTGGTAAGACACAATGTTGAGGCACTCATTTCAAGACACGGTTTCAACTGGTAGATCACCCGCTGACAAAGATACTCAGGTAACGGGGGCCTTCCCCTTCGCATAGGTAGCCGGAATTGGCGGCGAGCAGTTCTGCTCGGCGACCATGACTAGGTCAACTGCCACCAAGCCAGCAAGAGATTCGGACGCAAGAGGTGTGGTTCCGCGCGGGGTGGAATCTGCGCGAAACCATGCAGCCTCGGAGTGGAAGCCTGCTATGTGCACGCTCCCGGCTCCACCGATTCCCGAAAGGGCGTGGTTTCTCAAGCGCTTGACGGGAGGCCGGGCGGGAGTCTTCTGGCCGGCCAGGCGCAGGGAGAGGGTCTGTCGGCGGCGGGCGGCGGCCACGTTTCGCAGGGAAGGTTAGAGATCGCAGGGAGGGAAACGCGATGAGAGAGAGAGAACAGATTCCAGGCGTACTGCCTGCCTCCGAGCAGGAACTGCGACGAAGGTTCCTGGCGGAAGCCCACTTGGTCCCGGGAGGCGACCGAATATCCCGCTGTCTGCAATGTGGCACCTGCACCGGAAGTTGTCCGGTGAGCTACGTGATGGACATTTCCCCGCGTATGGTCATCGCCCTGTATCGGGCCGGGCACATTGAGGAGATCCTCCGGAGCCGCACCATCTGGATTTGCGCTTCCTGCTACATGTGCACGACCCGCTGCCCACAGGCCATCAAGATCACCGATCTGCTTTACGCTCTAAAACGAACGGCGTTAGACGCCAAGCTGTATCCTGATCGCTTCCCGGTGTACTGGCTTTCCAAAAACTTTGTGCGCATCGTGAACCGCTTTGGGCGGAACCACGAGATCTTGTTGCTGCTTCTTTACTACCTGAGGCGTAATCCCCTTGGGCTGTTGCGGCTTTTCCCCATGGGGATGGCGCTATTCAGAAAGGGCAGAGTTAAGCTCTTTCCTTCCAAAATCAAGGGAGTCAAGACGATCCGAGAGATTCTGCGCTCGGCGGAGGCCTTGGAACTGCCGCGGGACAAGCAACCGGTCGCGTATGTCGAAGGCATGGTGGGCTATCGCGCGGTGGGATGAGTCCGGCCCCGAGGAATGCTTGGGAGAGATGTCGATGGAATACCTCTATTACCCTGGATGTAGCTTGGAGTCGTCCGCGAAGCCGTACGATGAGAGCCTGCGGGCCGTGTTTCGCCGCTTGGGACTCCAACTGACCGAGCTGGATGACTGGAACTGCTGCGGCGCCACCGTTTACATGAGTGTGGACGAGACCACCTCGCTGGCGATCACCGCCAGAAACCTGGCGCTGGCGGAACAGAACGGAAACCGTGACCTGATCGCGCCGTGCAGCGCCTGTTACACCGTTCTGCTGAAGACGAACCGCTTCCTGCGCGACAGTCCGGAGCTCAAGCAGAAGGTGGACCACATCCTCGGCGGGGCGGGGCTGAAATACAATCTCACGGTCAAAGTCCGCCACCCCCTGGACGTCCTCGTCAACGATATTGGGCTTGAGACTATCGCCCAGGCGGCCAAGCGGCGACTGGATGGTCTGACCTTCGCGTCCTATTACGGCTGTCAGATTGTGCGGCCGGAGCGGGGCTTCGACGATCGCGAATTTCCCACCACCATGGACAAATTGTTCGAAAGGTTGGGCGCCAAGAGCGCTTACTTCCCGCTCAAGACCCGCTGCTGCGGGGGGATGCTCATGACCACCTTCCCGGAGGTATGTCTTGGGTTGGTCAAGGATTTGCTCGAGTGCGCCGCCGAGAACGATGCCCAATGCATCCTCACCACCTGTCCCATGTGCCAGATTAACTTGGAAGCGTACCAGAAGCGCGTGAACAAGATGTTTGGGACGTCGTATCAGATGCCCATAGTATTTTTCACGCAACTGCTTGGGCTCGCGTTGGGTTGTGGCGAGCTGGAGCTGGGACTGCATAGGAATCTGATCGGGCTGCGAATGCCGCTCCCCGCGGCGGCGGCGTAAAAGGAGGAGACCGATGGACGAAAATGGGCAGGTACGCACAGGCGTATATATTTGCCACTGCGGGCTCAACATTGCGGGCACGGTGCACGTCAGCGAGCTGCGCGACTTCATCTCGCGCCAGCCCGGTGTCGCCATTGCCCGGGACTATAAGTTCATGTGTTCGGACCCCGGCCAGGCGCTGATCCAGGACGATATTCAAAAGCTCAACGTCAACCGCGTGGTGGTGGCTGCCTGCTCGCCCCTGATGCATGAACTCACCTTCCGGGGCGCGGCCGCCAAGGCCGGCCTCAATCGGTATCTGGTCCAGATTGCCAATATCCGCGAGCATTGCTCCTGGATTCACGACGATTCTCGCAAGGCAACGGAAAAGGCCAAAGCCCTGGTCTTGGCGGCCGTGCGACGGGTGGCCCTGCATCAAGAGTTGGAGCCCATGCGCGCCCAGGTCAATCCCAACGTGCTCATTCTGGGCGGTGGGATCGCCGGCATTCAGGCGGCGCTGGAGATTGCGGAATCGGGCAACACGGTGTACCTGGTGGAGCGCGAACCGACCATCGGCGGGCGCATGGGGCAGTTCGATAAGACGTTTCCCACGCTCGACTGTGCCGCCTGCATCCTGACCCCGAAGATGGTCTCGGTGGGGCACCGTGAGAAGATCAAACTGCTGACCATGAGCGAAGTGGTGGGCTTCTCGGGGTACATCGGCAACTTCAAGGTGAAGGTCAGGCGGAAAGCCCGGTACGTGGACGAAGCCAAGTGCACCGGGTGCGGTCTCTGTTGGAACGTGTGCCCAGCGACCCGGCTGCCCCGCAAGAGAACCATCAAGCTCGGCGCCCAGATCGTGAAGCAGGTGGGGGAGTGAAACTGGAAACGGTACGGCAGATTCTCGACTGTCAGGTGCTCACCGGCAAGGAGAAGTTGGAGGTGGAGGTGGGCGTCGGGTGCGGCGCGGACCTGATGAGCGACGTCCTGGCTTATGTCAAGCCCAATGCGTTGCTCTTGACCGGCTTGACCAACGTGCAATCGGTGCGGACCGCGGACATCGCCGGCGTTCGCGCGATCGTCTATGTGCGGGGCAAGCGGCCCGACAAGGAGGCCATCGAATTGGCGGAGAAGATGGGGATCGTGCTGCTGGCGACGAATCTTCTCATGTACGAAGCCTGCGGCAAGCTTTACGCGCACGGTCTGCGCGGCGGCAGCGAGACGGAGGAAGGCTCGAACCATGTCCGAGGAGCCCATCTTCTCTCAACGCTTTGATATCTGCGGGAGGGATTTCGTAAACGGGGGAAAAGCCTCCACGACGGTCAAAGCCATCCTGAGAGAAATCGGGATTGATCCGGCAGCGATCCGGCGGGCCGCGATCGCGGCCTACGAGGCGGAAATGAACGTGGTTCTCTATGCCCGCAAAGGAACGATGGAGCTGCGAGTCACCTCGAAGGACGTCCGGATTACGGTTGAAGATGAAGGTGACGGTATCGCCGATATGGAGCTGGCCATGCAGGAGGGATACTCGACCGCGCCCGATGAGATTCGGGAGATGGGCTTTGGCGCAGGCATGGGGTTGCCCAACATCAAGAAGAATGCCGACAGCTTCGCGATCGACTCCGTAGTCGGTAAGGGTACGACCTTGGAGATCGTGATTCGGCCCTAGTATGGAACAGTACTTCCATTCCGTCGGGATCGTGCGGGAGCGCTGCCGAGGCCGCATGGCCTGCATGCGGGCCTGCCCAACGCAGGCCATCCGGGTGCGGCACGGCACGGCAGAGATCCTCGAGGACCGTTGCATTGATTGCGGCGAATGCGCCCGCGCGTGTCCGCACAACGCCATCGCACCACAGACCAGTTCCTTTACCGACTTCTCGAGGTTCAAGTACATCGTCGCGCTCCCCTCGCCCGTACTCTACGGGCAATTTCGCAAGGACATTCTCCCGAGCACCATCTTGGCGGGCTTGCGGAAGATCGGTTTCCACGATGCGTGCGATCTGGCCGCCGCGAGCGAGGCCGTGAGCATGGCGATGGACGAGTATGGGTCCAGTTATCGGGGGCCGCTGCCCCTGCTGTTGCCCTTCTGCCCCACGGTCGTCCGGCTGGTGCAGGCGCGTTATTCCAGTCTGGCCGAATTGCTGATTCCCATCGATTCTCCCATGGAGATTGCCGCGCGCGAAGTGCGGAAGCGCAAGATGAAAGAACTGGGCCTGCGCGGTCACGAAATCGGCATCGTTTATGTGACCCCCTGCCCGGCCAAAATGGTCTTCATCAAATACCCCCCGCGGAAGAGGACGTCGCACATCGATGGCGCGATCGCCATATCGGATATTTACTATCCGCTCCTTTCCGCCCTGGCGGACGTGAACAACGGACCGCGCGAGGAACCGGAGCCGGTGGCGGGCCTCGGTCTGGGCTGGCCCGTCCTGGGTGGCCAGGTAGCTTCCTTGCGCGCGGAAAACAGCCTCGCGGTCGGTGGGCTGGCCGATGTGGAGCGGATTCTGGAAGAGGTCGAGAACGGGAAATTGGGTGACATCCACTTTCTGGAGTGTCACGCCTGTCCCCAGGGATGTTGCGGCGGCCCCCTCACTGTGGATAACACCTATGTTGCCCGCAGCAAGATCCTCCGCTTGGTCGCGCGCTTCGGTAGCACCCCTTGCCAGGACCGAGAGCGGATAAAAGAACTATACCAGAAAGGCTATTTCTCTTTATCCGGGACGATTCCTCCCCGGCCTTTCGCGCCCTTGGATAAGGACATCGGGAAGGCGATCGAGAAGAGAAAGCGGATCCAGGAATGTTATGAAACGCTCCCGCAGATCGATTGCGGGGCTTGCGGCGCACCCACCTGCCGGATTTTCGCTGAAGATGTGGTGCTGGCGCGCGCCAAACTGGAGGACTGCCCCGTGCTCACGGCCAGGCAGGTTCGTAGTGGACCTAGCCTGGACGCGGGGCTGCCCGCCGACGATGGGGCGGTGATGGGGCACGCTCACCTTGCGAAGGAGTAGAGGGCATGACGGTTCGAGAGGCTGCTGAGAAGCTGGGACTGGAAATCCTGACGGCGAATGCCGGCCTGGAGAGAGAGATAACCGGCGGCTATGCCAGTGACCTATTGAGCGATGTAATGGCCCATGGCCAGGCGGGCAACCTTTGGGTGACGCTCCAGGCGCACCGCAACATCATCGCCGTCGCCAGCTTGAAAGAACTGGCGGCCATTGTGCTCGTGGGCGGGAGAAAGCCGGAGGCGGAGACCTTGGCGAAAGCGCAGGAGGAAAACGTGGTCGTGCTGGCGAGCCCGCTACCGGCTTTTGAGTTGATCGGCGCGCTCTACCAGGCCGGAGTGCGAGGGACGACCTAATGTTGCGACTCTTCCGAGCGGATTTGCACATTCACACTTGCTTGTCGCCCTGCGCGGATTTGAACATGGGCCCCCGCGCCATCGTGAATAAGGCCCGGCAGCACGGTTTGGATGTGATCGGGATATGTGACCACAATTCCTCTGAGAATGTGCCCGCGGTCGTCCGGGCCGCGCGCGACACGAACCTGAAGGTATTGCCGGGCATGGAAGTGACCTCGAAGGAAGAAGTGCACGTCCTGGCGCTTTTCGACACTCTCGAGCGGGCCCTGCGGCTGCAGGAGATCGTGTATGAGCACTTGCCGGGTGAGAACGACGCGGAAGCCTTCGGCCCGCAGGTGGTTGTCAACGAGGATCATGACGTCCTGGGGTTCAACCCGCGGTTGCTGGCCGGGGCCACGGAACTGAGTATTGAGCAGGTGGTGGACTCGATCCATGGCCTGGACGGCTTGGCGGTCGCTTCCCATGTGGATCGCGAGACCTTCAGCATCCTCGGGCAGTTGGGATTTGTTCCAGAGGGGCTACATCTGGAGGCTATGGAGCTTTCGCGCAACACCAGCTTTGAGGAAGGCCGACGCCGTTTTGCGCCCCACGGCCACTTTGCTTTTCTACGCTCTTCCGACGCCCATTCGGTGGAAGAGATCGGCGCGGCCTCGACAGCCTTCTGGCTGGGTGAAGCCACGATAGGGGAGATCAAAAAGGCTTTGCGCGGGGAGGAAGGCAGGCAGGTGGTGCGGGAGGATTTGGCCGCTTGCGGCTCTCGACCTGCGAGACAGACATGCGGGTAAAGTTTTCATGGAGGAGCTCTCGCTGCACATACTCGATCTCGCTGAAAACGCCATTGCCGCGGGAGCGAAGCGCGTGCAGATACGGATCTGCGAAGACCGGCAGAAAGATCGCCTCGTGATTGAGATTGGGGACGACGGAAGCGGAATGAGCGAGGAGATGCTCAAGGCGGCGCGAGACCCCTTTTTCACGTCGAGAACGACTCGGCGCGTGGGATTAGGACTACCGCTTTTTGAGCAGGCGGCAAAGATGGCGGGCGGGGAACTGCAGATTGAATCCCGTCCCGGAGTAGGGACCAAGGTGACAGGCTCTTTCCGGCACAGCCATCCCGACCGGCAGCCGCTGGGAGATGTGGTGGGCACGCTTCTCAGCCTGGTGGTGGGAAACCCGGAGGTAGATTTCACCTATCTCCATCAGACCGACGAGGCGGAGGTTTCGTTCAGTTCCGGCGACCTCAAGACCCAGCTTGGCGGCCAGCCCCTCAATTCGCTCGCAGGGATAGCGGCCGTCCGGAGAAGTCTGGAGACTATCAGGCAATGCATTCAGCATTGAGCGAGGGAGGAGACGGACATGGAATTGGCCACGGTTGAACGGATTATCCGAGAACACGGCGGACAGAAAACCGCGCTGATTGCAATGCTCCAGGACATTCAGCACGAATATACCTACCTGCCGCAGGATGTGCTGGTTCATCTTTCCCGGACGCTGAAAATCCCGCTGAGCCACGCCTACAGTCTGGGCACCTTCTACCGCGCCTTCAGCCTGAAGCCCAAGGGGAAACACCCCGTCGCCGTTTGTATGGGCACGGCCTGCCACGTTAAGGCGGCCGTGAAGATCCTGGAGAAGTTCGAACGCCTCCTCAAGATCAAGACCGGCCAGACCACGCCGGATCTCAATTTTGGTTTGGACCAAGTTCGGTGCCTGGGTTGCTGCGGGCTGGCCCCGGTGGTGACGGTGGGCCAAGACCTGTACGCCAAGGTTACCCTGGGCAAGGTGGACCAGATCGTTAAGCAGTATCGGAAATAAGGAGCAAGACGATGCCCAAGCTTAAGCTGGAAGACCTGGCGCGCATCCGCGAAGAATCCCGGCGAACGACCCTGCTGCGCGAGGGCGCCGGGCGCGTCAAGATCATCGTGCACATGGGTACCTGTGGCATTGCCGCCGGCGCCCGGAAGATCATGGAGGCCGTGTTGCGGGAAGTGGAAGGGCGCGGTCTGAAGGACGTTCTCGTGACGACCTCCGGGTGCGCCGGCCTGTGTAGTCGCGAACCGATGGCCACCGTGGAGGTCCTCGGGGAGGCCCCGGTGAAGTATGTGGACCTGACCGAGGCCAAGATCAAGGCCATCTTCACGGAGCACGTGGTGGGAGGCGCGATTGCGGGACAATACGCCCTCGCCGTAGGGAGTGAGCGAGTCCACTAACGGCCCGGAGTTTGAAAGGAGCCCCAGATGCCCTATCGAATGCATTTGATGGTTTGTGCGGGGACAGGATGCGTCTCCAACCGGTCCTTGGAGGTCAGGGACGCCTTGCAGCGCGAGATCAAGAAACGCGGTCTGGAGGAAGAGGTCCAGGTCGTCACCACCGGCTGCAATGGTTTCTGCGGGGCCGGACCCATCATGGTCGTGCACCCTGACGGGATTTTCTACCAGCAGCTCACGGCCAAAGATATCCCCCCTCTGGTCGAGGAGCACCTTCTGAAGGGCCGGCCGGTGGCGAAACTGATGTACGTGCCCTCGGAGGCGCCGGCGCCACTGCCGAAAATGGGGGACATTCCTTTCTTCAACCGGCAGCGGCTTATCGTGTTGCGGAACCGGGGCCTGATCGATCCGGAAAAGATCGATGACTACATTGCCCGCGACGGTTATACGGCCTTGGCGAAGGCGCTCACGATGACCCCCGAGCAGATCATCGAGGAGATCAAGCGGGCGGGGCTGCGGGGCCGCGGCGGCGCCGGCTTCACCACCGGCGTCAAGTGGGAGCGAGTCCGGAAAGCCTCGGGCGAGCTTAAATATCTCATCTGCAACGGGGACGAGGGTGACCCCGGCGCGTTTATGGACCGCAGCATCTTCGAGTCGGACCCGCATGCGGTGATTGAGGGAATGGTGATCGGCGCCCGCGCCATGGGGGTCCAGCATGGGGTGGTCTATATCCGGAATGAATACCCCCTGGCGGTGCAGCGGATCTTGATCGCCATCGAGCAAGCCCGGGAGTACGGCCTGCTCGGCGAAGACATCCTCGGCACGGGCATGGCCTTTGACATTTCCGTCACCCGCGGCGCGGGGGCGTTTATCTGCGGAGAGGAAACCGCCTTGATCTCTTCCATAGAAGGCAGGCCGGGCGACCCCCGGGCCCGGCCTCCTTATCCTGCGGAGCACGGTTTGTGGGGGAAGCCCACCTGCATCAACAACGTGGAGACCTGGGCGAACGTGTCCCCCATTATCATCCATGGCGCCGAGTGGTACCGGCAGATTGGGACCGAAACCAGCAAGGGCACCAAAGTCTTCTCGCTGGTCGGCAAGATCAACAACACCGGCCTGGTCGAGGTCCCCATGGGAATCACCCTCCGCGAGCTCATCTATGAAATCGGCGGGGGGATTCCCGGCGGGAAGAAATTCAAGGCCGTGCAAACCGGGGGGCCTTCCGGGGGTTGCATCCCGGCGGGCTTCATGGACGAGCCCATCATCTACGAAACGCGCGAAGATAAGCGCGCCGTCTCCGAGCACCTCGATCTTCCCATTGACTATGAAAGCCTCTCCCACGTCGGCTCCATGATGGGGTCCGGGGGCGTGGTGGTGATGGACGGAGATACCTGCATGGTGGATATCGCCCGGTACTTCCTTAGCTTCACCCAGGATGAGTCGTGCGGTGCCTGCACCCCCTGCCGGGAGGGCACCAAGCTCATGCTGGACATCCTCACCAAGATCACGGAAGGGCACGGGACCATGGAGGACCTGACGGCCCTGGAAGAGATTGCCTGGGTTGTCAAGCAAACCTCCCTCTGCGGGCTGGGGAAGACCGCCCCCAATCCGGTGTTAACCACGCTGCGCTACTTCCGCAACGAGTATCTCTCCCATATCGAGGCGCACAAGTGCCCGGCCCACGTCTGCCGGGAATTGAACACGTACCGGATCGATCCCGAGACCTGCGTCCAACGCGGGCATGGATGCGGCGTCTGCCGGCGTGAGTGCCCGGAGAAAGCGATCTTTGGAGACAAGAACCAACCCCATTGGATCGACATGGCGAAGTGCCGCAAGTGTGGGGTCTGTGTGGATGTTTGCCACTTTGATGCCGTGATCGTCGAATAAGGAGCAGGACATGATCAGCCTGACCATTGACGGTGTGACCACCCAAGTGCAAGAGGGGACCTCTATCTTGCAGGCGGCCAAACTACTGGACATCAAGATTCCCACGCTTTGCTACCACCCGCTGCTTCGCCCATTCGGGGCTTGCCGCATGTGTCTCGTGCAACTGGAGCGCAAGGCCGGCTATGAACTGGTGACTTCCTGCAACACCCCCGCCGGGGACGGGATGGTGGTGATCAGCAACTCGCAGCACGTCCTAGATGCCCGCCGGCTTGTGCTCGAGCTGCTGCTGGCACGGTGGCCTAATGTGCCTGTCCTTCGCAAAATGGCCGAAGAGGTGGGGCTCACGCAGGTGCGGTTCCCCAGCGCCAACCGGGATGAGGCGGAAGACGCTTGCATCCTTTGCCTGCGGTGCGTGCGGATCTGCGAGGAGGTCGTGGGCGCCTGCGCCATCGGGTATGAGGACCGCGGGACCCAGCGGCGCGTGGTCACGCCATTCAACCAGGAATCGGAAGCCTGCATTGCCTGCGGCGCCTGCGCGCACGTCTGCCCAACCCATCACATGAAGTTTGAGGGCGAAGATTACCGGGGCAAGCCGGCGGAGTTCCTGTTGGGCCCGAACACGGCCGTCTACATGCCTACCGCCCAGGGTGTACCCAAAGTGCCGAGCATCGATCGGGAGGCGTGCATTCACTTCAAGACCGGGGCCTGCCTGACCTGCGAAGCGGCCTGCGAGCCGGGAGCCATTAACCACGAGATGCAGGACGAGGAAATCGAGGTGGATGTCGGACAAGTGCTCGTGGCAACCGGTTATGACGTGTTCGACCCAACCCCCATGGCTCAATACGGGTACGGAAGGCTCGACAATATCTACACCGGTCTGGAGCTCGAGCGCATGCTGAACTCCACCGGGCCGACGGGCGGCCGGGTGCTCCTCAAGAATGGCAAACCGCCGCGCGCGGTGGCGATTGTTCACTGCATTGGCTCCCGCGACGAGAATTACCATCGGTATTGCTCGCGGGTCTGCTGCATGTATGCCCTGAAGTTCGCCCATCTCATTAAAGAGCGTACGGAGGCCGAGGTTTACAACTTCTACATCGACATCCGGGCTTTCGGCAAAGGCTATGAAGAGTTCTACTCGCGGGTTCTGGATGAAGGCGCCAACGTTATTCGCGGGAAAGTGGCGGAGGTGGTGCAGGCAGGATGGTCGAAACGGGAGGAGGGCACCCTGCTGGTGCGCTGTGAGGATACTCTGATCGGCCGGTTCCGCGAGATCCCGGTCGATATGGTGGTGCTCTGCAATGCCATCGAGCCGCGGCGCGATGTCGCACAGGTGGCGCGCCTTTTCGGCCTCAGCCGGAGCCCGGATGGTTTCTTCCTCGAGCGGCACCCCAAGCTGGATCCGGTGGCTACCACCACCGACGGGCTGTTTGTGGCAGGCTGTGCCCAAGGGCCGAAAGATATCCCCGATGTCGTGGCCCAAGCCAGCGCCGCGGCGGCCCGGATGCTGGCGACCATCAGCAAGGGGGTGGTCGAAATCGATCCGGTGCGGGCCGAGATCAACGAAGACTTGTGCAGCGGTTGCCGCACCTGTATCCCGCTTTGCCCTTACAGTGCTATTTCGTATCTCGAAGACAAGAAGGTTTCGCAGGTGAATTCCACGCTCTGCAAAGGGTGCGGCACCTGCGTGGCCGCCTGTCCCTCAAGCAGCATTACGGGTTACGGTTTCAGCGACGAGCAGATTGATGCCGAGCTCGTGGGCTTGCTTTCGCTCTAGCGCGCCAGTCCCACTGGCTGGCGCGGGTCGTCGGTAGGAGGCGAGAACGGTGAAAACCAACGAAAATAACTTCGAGCCGCACATCATCGCTTTTATGTGCAACTGGTGTTCGTATACCGGGGCGGACCTGGCGGGCGTCAGCCGGCTGAAGTCTCCGCCCAATATCCGGGTGATCCGCGTTATGTGCAGCGGCAGGGTCGATCCCTCGTTTGTCCTCCGCGCGTTTCAACTGGGCGCGGATGGAGTGTTGATCGCAGGGTGTCACCCGGGTGATTGCCACTACCAGGAGGGCAATTTCAAGGCGCTGCGCCGGACCGTGCTGCTGCGCAAGATGCTCCGCCAGTTCGGCGTCGAGCCGGAGCGTGTGCGCCTGGAGTGGATTTCGGCTTCGGAAGCGGAGCGGTCGCGGGACGTGACGACGCAGTTCACAGAGCAGATTCGGCAGCTCGGTCCGTTGCGTTTGGCGGTGGGACCGCAGCCGGTCGCGGTGTGAGCAAAGACAGGTCGGGTGGTGGACGGCCCTCCGTCCGCCGGGAAGGAGCAAGGGCGTCATGGCGAAACCCAAAGTGGCGTTTTACTGGTGTGCGAGCTGCGGGGGATGCGAAGAGGCGGTCGTTGACCTGGCCGAGGCCATCCTTGACGTGGTGGCCGCCGTGGACATCGTCTTTTGGCCGGTGGCGCTGGACTTTAAGCGGCGCGACGTGGAAGCGATGCCGGACGGCTCGATTGCCGCTTGCTTCGTGAACGGCGCGGTCCGCACCAGCGAGCAGGAACACATGGCGCACCTCCTGCGCCGCAAGTCGCAACTGCTCATTGCCTACGGGGCCTGCGCGCAGGGCGGCGGGATCCCCGGTCTGGCCAACTTGACCAGTAGGGAAGCGATTATGGAATACGCCTATCATCAGGCGCCTTCGATGGGGGATGGCACCGCCCGGCCGCAGACCCGCACCCATGTTCCCGAAGGCGAACTGGAATTGCCCGAGTTTCAGGAGACGGTGAAAGCTCTGGACCAAGTTGTGGCGGTGGACTACTACCTTCCCGGTTGTCCTCCTACCCCGAAGCTGACCTTGCAGGCGGTCCAAGCCATCCTAAGTGGCAAACTGCCTGAACGGGGGGCTGTCCTGGCCAGTGACCGCGCGCTGTGCTACGAATGTGAATTGAATTCGACGAAGCCGGAAAAGCTCTTGGTGAGCCAGTTGAAGCGCGTGCATGAGGTCCTGATCGAGCCGGACAAGTGCCTGCTCGCCCAGGGCATCCTATGTATGGGCCCGGCCACCCGGGGGGGCTGTGAAGCGCTGTGCGTGAAAGGCAACATGCCCTGCACGGGCTGCTTCGGCCCGCTCGACCGCGTGCAGGACTACGGGGGCAAGGCCCTGTCCGCCATCGCCTCCATCGTCGACTGCACCGACGAAGCCGTTTTGGCCAAGATTTTCGAATCGCTTCCTGATCCCGCCGGTACTTTCTATCGTTACAGCGTTCCGGCGTCACTCCTGACCAAAAAACGAGAGGCAGCGTGAGGTCCCCATGGCACAGAGAATTACCATCGATCCGATAACCCGCCTGGAAGGTCACGGCCGAATCGAGATCTTCCTCGATGACGAGGGTAAGGTCAGCCATGCTTACTTTCAGATACCCGAGTTGCGCGGTTTTGAACAGTTCGCGGTAGGCAGACCGGCGGAGGATATGCCCCAAATCACCTCCCGGATCTGCGGGGTTTGCCCCACGGCGCATCATATGGCGGCTACGAAAACGCTCGACAGCCTCTATCAGGTGGACCCGCCGCCTGCCGCGAAGAAGATCCGCGAGCTGGTCTACAGTGCCTTCATGGCGGAGGATCACACCCTGCATTTCTATTTCCTGGGGGGCCCGGATTTCGTGGTCGGCCCCCAGGCGCCGGCCGCCGAGCGGAATATCTTGGGCGTGATTGCGAAG
>Ga0315280_10007854_pt1 | contig 14176 bp, 11 predicted proteins | sample YL17G06_40_MG_FD_203697 | JGI IMG/M metagenome (GOLD analysis project Ga0315280, IMG submission 203697) | Sediment microbial communities from Yellowstone Lake, YNP, Wyoming, USA - YL17G06_40 | ecosystem: Environmental > Aquatic > Freshwater > Lake > Sediment | place: USA: Wyoming | collected...
TGTTGATTTAAACAGTTTAGTTTCTGACACCCATAAATTAGCTGTTGAACCCATGAGCAAACTCCATGCTGGCTGAATATTGCTTGTTACGTTGCCAGCAAGCATGTCTTTCATGTTGCTTTGGTACGTGCTGTTAAACTGCAAATACGCTCCCAAAAGAGCCTGCCACGCACCTAACGTGTTTGTGAGCCTTGTCTCTGGATTTCCAGTGTATAAGTGAGTGACAGCATAAGCCGTTCCACTTGTGCCATTAGAAAGCATCCATTGATAGCTGTTCCACTCACTAGCTAGAAATCTCAGACCAATATCAGATAAGACTCTGCTGTAATTGCCCAAATTTGGAGAATAATATTTCAATATGCTTATGATTTTAAGGAAGAATCCCGCCTCACATTCCAATTCATACGCAGATATAGCATCAAATATGTTTGAGTACCTGTAATATTCCAATGTTCTGTCCTTAGATTGTGTGTCGTCTGGATTCCAGTGATTTGCGTTTAAATAACTCCAATAATACTCTGCCTGAGTCAGAGCCGCACTTATGTTGAGCAAAGAGTAGAAAATCAAATAGTCTTGAATGCATTCAGCATCTTCATCATAATATCTATCAAACATTGTATATCCTGTTCCGTCAGCGAAAATCCAGTTAGGCATTCCTGTGCCAAGTCCACTAGAATGAGCAACGGAGTATGCAACACCCGCATCAAACTGATTGTAGGCAGCAGTGATATTCCATTTTGTCAGTTGGCTACTGGCCCATGAGTTATTAGCGTAATAGTATCCATATAAAGCCCATTTATTCCAAACTCCAAAATCACCATATGGCCATCCTGGAGAATATTGATAGGCACCAATGTCAGTATAGGGCAAACTACCAACCATCGAAATATTCCCTAGAGCATTTAAGATGTCCGTTTGCTTGTTTGACCAGTCCAAATCCATCTTTTCAGAATAAGCACAGTAAGCCAACGCATTCAAATAATCAAATTGATAAGCGTCAAAGCTTTGGGTTTCATTCAACCAAACTGTTACTGCCCCATTGGACTCAAATCTATATCTCACAGCAGAGATAATCCTAGGACCAACGGTAATATTAGTGGAACTATCCCACGTTGGCTGAGATGAGGAAATAATAGTTAGCCAACTGCCAGCGGTGTAGACATCCACATCTATGAAAACTATTGTAGACGAACTTCTATGAACATAATATTGAAGATATTTTGCGCCAACCGTTGTGGAAAAGTTTAGAACAAGATAATAGCTGTTAGAGGCACTTGGAAAAACAACGCTCGCTCCAGTTGCCAAGTTATTATCGTATGCGTACGTTGGATTGGTCCAATTAACTGTTCCAGCACTTGAATCAATGCTCGAACTGCTAAAGGTAGCGTTTGTTACAGACTTTGCTGTTCCCATAGCATAACCGTCAATGACAGACTCATATTGTGTCGTGGTATTCTGGTTCAAGACAAGAGCAGAATATGGGTCAACCCCAGCTCCCTGCGTCCAATTATTAGCGGTTTCAATGGCACTGATGGCTTTCCCTAAACTCGTGTAGGGCATACTTGTATTGTAGATGGCTAAGGTTCTGTAACCGATGGTTGCTGGGGAAAGCGTGGAGTTTGTGTTCCAAACCCAAAACGTGAAATTCAACAACGTGCTAACGCTGAAAGGATTAACGGTAAAGTTCGCGTATGTTGGACCAGTTCCGCTTAACGAAAGTGACGAGTTAGCCCACGTTCCAGTGCCATTGTCATTAGAAAACGTGCAGTTCTGCAACGCCACACTATCTGATACGTAGAAGGCAAACTGAGTTGTGCTACCTGTTGCTGTGTTGTTAATTAAGAAGTCCTGTATTGTTGCTGGAGTTGACGGTACAGTCGCCGTGTATGGTTCTTCTGCTGTCCACGCTCCGTTTCCAGGTTCTGCACCGCCCGTGTAGCTTCTAACGAAAGCATCATCTAATACTTCTTTGTCTCCGCCGTAAAAGTCAAAAGTGTTATAAGTGTATGTGAAGTCCGTGCGATAATTAGTGGTTAAATTGCCTCTTAATGTTCCGTCAGCATTGTAAATCAGCACGTTAAAAGTTGACCCTGAACCTAGAAGGTAAATGGCTTTGTACCATGTATTAGTCGAATAGGCACAGATAGGAATCGTTGCGGTGTTGTAAATAGCCAAAGAACCATTTGCTAGAGTATATAGAGTAGCCGATTTAATGGTTGGTGAAGTAGTAAAACATGGAAAGAATACAATCTTATCCGCAGTGGTATTTGGATTAAACCAAAATTGACATGCCGCTGGAACTTGAAATGCTGAAGCGTTTAATTGTCTAAGATAATAATCTGCCGCAGTATTGCATTGTGCGGCATAACTTCCATCTTTTACTGGAGATGAAATAATTTTCCAATATGTAGTTTGGACACTGCTCCAATAAGTAAAGTCATTACTTTCAAATCCATCTCCAAAAAGGAAGGTCGTATATATATTGCTTGCACTTGTCATCGTGCTGTTTCCATAGTAAATCCAAACTGTTTGATTTGTGCTAGAAAGGTTGCCATAAGTGTTATCTGAAGGCATTTTAACCCAAAAAGTGCTGTTCACGTTAGAAGTAACGCTTTCCTGCCAATAATTCAACGAAGTAGTATTGTCATTTGAATAGAACAGAACATCACCAAAGTCAGAGCGCATCCTGTTGTTTTCGTGCATCACGTTTCCGCTAGAGGTTCCAGCATCGTTCACGATTGTTATAGGAATCTGATATGAAACATTGGCTCCTGACGCACTTGTTATTACGGCACTTTGCCTGTAGGCTAGGTTCGTTTTCTCCCAAGTTACTACTGGTGTTGAAGTAACAGTTAAAACCGAAGCGTCCACGCTAACGTTGCTCATTGTGCCTCCAACACGAAGAGACTGAACACGCAAAGCGGCAGAATTCACTTTAGTCCAAGTGTTAAGAACAGTCGTGCAAGATTGGTTATACCATTGCCATGTAGTAGTCGGCGTGACCGCGCCGATAATGGTGTTTGTGCTTCCATTGTATATGCTAACCTGAACTTGGTCATCACCAGCTCCGTACGCATAAACGCAGACTTGAACGCTAGAAAGTGTATTTGCAGTATTGCTGCTGTCTGCATAGCCGAAGCGACTTTCATAGATGTTCCTAGTTGTAGTTTCTATTCTGTTAGAAACCTCGATTGCATCAAGATAAGGAGATGCACCTTTAGGTATCCAGCTAGTTTCTGTGCTAGTGAATCCATTTACCCATAGTTGCTCTGTTGTTAAACTAGCATAGGCTTTAGGGATGAATCCAAACTGAAAAACAGCAAAGAAACTAGCCATTAACAAAACGACTAGGAAAATAGTAAGAGACTTTTTTAGCTTCGTTCCACAGTCACCTTTAGCATAGAAGACAAAGAAAAGATGGAAAGATGTTGTTTATTTCTGTATCGTCCAAGTCCACGAAATTGTAACGTTATCGTTGGGGTTGCAGAGTTGTCCAGCAGGTAATACTCCAATAGAGGCTTCAGATACCATGTTGTTGTCGCTTCCTGCTCCGCCTGAGAAGTGGAGGCTAGTCGCATTTATTTGATCGATCGCCGTAGCTGTAAACTTGTTCTGCAAAGTGAAATTCGCATAATTTCCAGCGCCTATTCCTGTGCCACTTGCGTATGTGACTGTGGCTGAGGCATTTGCTCGTTTAAATCCTGTATCAGATGAATCTATTTCCGATGTTAGCTTAGTGTCGGAATAGGTTAGGCTTGTGCCGTTGCCAAGGGCTATGTAGACTGTGCCGTTTGTGCCGTATGTGAAGCCTGTCATAGACCTTCCGACTGTTAGGTTACAAACAAATGCGTTGCCAATATCCGTGATTAGGTTTCCGGAGCTTCCTGTGACATCTCGAACTCCCGCGCCATCCGCGATTTGGAAAGTCCAATCAACATTCACTGAGATTCTCGGAGGAACATGATTATCCCCTATGAGACCTGTTACATTGAGAACATCAAAGGTCTCAGCGCTTATCAAAGCCACTTCAGTCATCAAAGTGTTACCATCAACCCGAAGGACTTGAATGAGATAGTTGCCGTTTGCCTGTTGATTGTAGGTGAGAACGATTCCGCCACTCTTCAGAATGCCCTGAATGTTCGCAAGAGTGTCGTTTTGTCCTTTGTTGTAGCCATAGTTGACGCCTGTTATGAGACCGTTTGTTTGGCCTTGTGAATATCCGATGTAAAACTCTGTATAGGAAATGACGCTTGCAATTAGGATGATTGCTAAAACTGTGATTGTGAATTTTATTGGAATTTTCATAAATCAATCACCTCCGAAATATGGTTGAGAAGTTTTTCATTCGAATGCCTTTGGGTAACTATATAAGAGGTTTAAATATAAAGGTTTTAGTTCAGATAAGCCTCTGTCTGCATACATCAGCACGCGCGCAAGCGCGTGCGCTTAACTGCAAATATCAAGAATGACCGCATCCGACATCAAGTATCAATATTTTCCCTCCTGAACATGCTTTTTAAACTGCCTAGCTGAAACCGAATTAAGAACCCGCTCAACTGGAACATCATAGAAGCCAAGTTTCATTCGGAGCCTAGCCAAAAACACAAACAACACTCGTGGAAAACGAATAAGATCAACCTTCTTCAGAACAAGTCGAATCTCCCTGTCTGAAAGAGTGTCGTAAGCTAATGCGGAAAAGTAGCTCAACCCAGCTAAGAAACTTGGGTTTGTGTGCCAAGGTTTTCCAGCTTTACGGTCAGTGTAGAGTTTTCTGGTTGCATCAGTCGCCCATTCTCGTAGATTAGATGGCTCTTTAAGCCAGCCATCTGCAATCAATCTGTCAGTCAGCTTACATTTTGGATACGGCGTGAGAAGACCGACATTATATTTGACTGTTGGACAAATCTTTCGTATCCGCCGCATCAGTTTAACCGTGCAGTCCAAATCCTCTTTCGTTTCATGTGGAATACCAGCAAGAAAACAGTAAGTCAGATTAATCGGATATTTCTTCAACATGTTGGCAGACTTCAAAACCTGCCTTGCAGTGATGTCCTTATCCAAAACATTCAGAATCCTATCTGAACCCGATTCTGCACCAATGTTTATCCAGCGTAACCCACTTTTGACGCATAAATCAAGAAAGCCCTCATCGAAATGGTCAAAATAGTCTGCTCGACTTTCTGCAAACCAAGTAACATCCAGTTTCCTAGAAAGCATTTCCCTGCAAATCCCAATCACCCGCTGTTTGCTTACGAAGAAGTTGTCGTCAATAAAACCAACGCTAGCCAAACCGTATTTATGAACTAGATATTCGATTTCATCAACAGTTTTTCCTACACTTTTTGCTCGCCACACATTATTGCATGTAACAGTGTTAATGCAAAAAGCACAGCGATGAGGGCAACCTCGACTGGAACTGTATGGCAACATCCTTTGTTTTTCAATTCCAGCAGACAGATTGTACTTTTCAACATCAACTAAATCATAGTTGGTCACTGGCAGCTTTTCAACATCAACATATCCTTTGGGAGAATTCACCTTTACTCTACCATCTTTTTTGAACGCTAAACCATCAACCTGCTCAAGTGACCTGTCAGATTCTAAGCATTCAGCAAGTTGAACAGCAACGTTGTCGCCTTCACGTATGCACACATAATCCACAGCTTGATCTGCACACGTTTGTTCTGGAAACAGTGTGGGATGCCAACCACCCCAAACAACTGGAACATCAGACGTTGCCTTAACGTAATCACTGATTTCCAAGGCACTCTTAATTTCCGTGGTCAAACAGGTGATTCCAACATAAACAGCATCGTTCAATTCTTGTGAAAGAGAGACTTTATAGTTCGGGTCCTTATTCGCATCAATAACTCTGACTTTGAAGCCTTTAACCTCTAACGATGTGCCAATATGCAGAAGCCCCAGGGGGATAGCAGTAGAACAAACATCGTTTAGTGGCTTGATCAAAACAACTTTGCCCTTCATGATTTCGCCTTTCTTTTCTGGTAAAACTTGAAGAGGTTGTCATAGCGAATTGTGTAACCAGCATAAACTGCGGACCTAGCTTTGATATTGTTTTGCCACAATTCACAGTTCCTACATAATGGCCAATTTTGAACATGATGAGTTGCTAGGTCCCGGCGCATCTGCCTAAAACTAGCACCATTCCAAACAGACATCAGGCTTTCATTCTGAACATTACCCAAAACTTGCAACCCATTAAGGTCAGTGCAGCATCCTACGACATCACCGTTCCAAAATATTGCCAATGCAGCAAACGGCGAGAAACACAACCTGTTCTTTTCAACATCCAACCCCTCAAAAAAGTCTCTGCTAATGAATCTGTTGTCCGTCGTGTTTTGGCATGGAGCAACACGAATATTATCCACAATGCCAACCCAAGCGTTTATGAACTCTTCAACTTCAGTTTGAGACTGCCCCACATCCGTCAGGTTTATTCCGACTTCTGGCTTCAGTTTTTCACCACGTTTCTTAAGTAAGCCTTTAATGTTGGCTTCAACCTGTTCATACTTGCTTCCAACGCGAATTTTATCGTTGACCCTGCCTAAACCATCAAGGCTAACAGCTATCCAATCAACTTGCAAGTCCACAAGCTTCTGTTGAACCCTGTCAGAAAGCAAAGTGCCATTAGATACGAAGCCCACCCTTCGCAACCTTTTCCTCTTTGACATCGCATACTTGAGCATGTCCAGAAAACTAGGGTGAAAAAGGCTTTCGCCTCCCATGTGCAAAACCAAGCTGACATTACCAACATCAGCAACTTCGTCAATCAGCCGTTTCCACAATTCAACATCCATGAAGCCATCAGGACGAGAACCACGACCACACATAACACAGTGAAGGTTGCACTTGCTTGTCGGTTCTAGGAACACTCCGTTAAGCTGAGGCGAAAATGTTCCTGTCAGACTTGGAAAAGTTTGCATCAAACCTAGTTGCAATTTGGTCTTCGCATCCCTAGCAATTAAGGAGGCAACCTGTCTTATTCCTTCAGTTCTAGCCTTCAACAATCCGCGCTTAACCCGATAAGTCAAGTTCATGTTGGATTAACCTTCGTTACGAAACCATCTTTGTCAACCCGATTGCTCCCTGAGAGGATTGTACCTGTCCCGGTCAGAGTCACCCCGAGTAAAGTATAAATCATTAAATTCAACATCATCAAACAGGTTTGGCTGCTTACGGCTTCCTAAGCAGATGAACTCTTCGTTTTCCCTGTACTCCATTGGACTTGAAACAAGTGGCAAAGCACCGTAGTTTTCTCCGAGCAATTCTGAGAACCCATAGGTTTTTAGTACATGTGTATAGAAGTCACCAGTATATGAGAAATCAATGAAAGCATCATTTCTCATCTGCGCTTTGTTGATTATGTGTGCCAGAAGGTCTCCAGCATAGTAAGGCAGACCTACCAAGTCTATGATTCTTGTTGCGTATAGACTTGTTGGGTAAAATTGCTCATGCCTCGCAATGATGTATCCTCGACATTTTTCAGCATTAAAGACCGCGTTACATTCGTATCGCACTTTTGGACTCTGGAAATACCGCCAGTTCAGATACTCAGTCGTTCTATGCACATTCACCGTTACATAAGGTTTCATTTCATCAAAGCTCTCAACGATTGAATTGTCAAAACGCATCAAAGCTTCAACAGGGCATCTCCATGCGTGAACATAATGAGGAGCAAGCAGTTGTTTCATGTTTTCTCTGTACTTTTCCTGTATCAACGAATACGCATTTTTCCTCAAAACTAATACAAACCGCCTTAAGGTTTTGGAGTCAAACTGCTTAAAACCCGCTCTAACATAGTTTCTTTGGACTCCTTTATTGAAACCTATGATTCCGCATATGTCAAACCTGTCTAGTAACATGTTGACGAAGGTTTTTCCGATACCCTGATTGCGGTATTCAGACCTAACCATGCCACTGACAAACCAGCAACCATCATAAACATGTTCTTTCACTCTTACTGGAACCTGCAGAACACCGTAAACGCCTACGACAGTTTTGCCATCAACCGCAATGAGAGTCTCGTATTTCCCATCCTTCTTCAAATACCAAGACAGAAACTCTTGGTCTGTCAAAACGTAACCTTTCCCATACATGGCATCGTGGAAAGCACACCATTCGGGAAAGTCGCTGTCCTCTAAAGTTCTAAACTGGACAGAACTCATTCGTGTCAACCCTCCTCAACAACCACGGATCCTCAGCCTCTGCTGTGACCGCCCAATAATACTGGTACTTCTTCAGCAAAGCAACCGTAAAGGAACTATATGAATTAAGCGGATACGCAAAAACATATGGTTTCTCAATCCGCGAAAGAATCTCTGTGGAAACCCGAATTTCCCTTTCCTGTTCTTCATCTGACAATTTAGCGAGCATTTGATGGGTGTGCGTGTGATTACCTATAACCATGCCATTATCATGCATTTCCCTGAGCATTTCCCAAGTCATATACATCTTCTCAATCTCAGCCTCCTCATCAAAACATTCGTGAAAAACACTGTTCAAGTCTCTCGAGTGTGTATCTAAATAAAACTTCAGATTTGCGATAATGGGCGAATCGTAAGTGTACCATTCTGGAGGCAAATATTTTTCATCGTCAATGTTGAATCTTTTGACCAATTCCTGTGCTTGACTTAGCAGCAGCCAGACCTTCTGTGCCTGCGCCATCTCATTCTCGCAGTTAGTGATTATGAAGAAGTAGCCCCTCACATCATACTTCCTCAAAATCGGATACGCAATATCATAATGTTCCTTGAGTCCATCATCAAAAGTTAATATGGCACCAGTTTTCTTTGCCAGCTTAACTTGATTTTCAAACCTTTCTATGGCACAACATGTCGGTTTGTTTGCTATACGATGAAACATGACAATCATCTCATCACTTCTGAATCAGAGTTGCAAAGTCGCATGGAAATTGAGTGAGAGAGGGAAGTGGCTAGTAGCTTCTTTTCCACATCTTGGACACTTCATTGTTTTAGCTCTCCATTGAGTAACCTTCGTCACAAAACCATCTTTATCAACAATCATCACTAGATGATGCGCTTTCCAATCTTTCAGTTCCAACTTATTCAACTTCTTTTTCGCCTTCAAATCGCCAGTTCCAGTTAACAGATCGATGTTTTGGAGAGGCTACTTTTGGCACGGCGACAATGGCTACACTCTCCATCACGTGTAACCTCATCATTGTGTTTGTTGATATGGAGCATGATAGTTCGAGTGCTCCGATGAACTACACCAGCAATATCTTCCATACTGGGAGGCCGCCCTTTCTCAGTTGGCTTAAGCCTTTCTTCAATAATCTTCAAGTGTTCAAAATCCCCAACACTCAAAGTCCGATTAACATTCTTATCCCCCAAATTCACAGCCTCATTCGTCTTCACTTCAATGTTCAAGAGCTCCAGCATGTTCTCATGCTCTAGCTTATGCCACGGTGGCATAGCAAACTTGCCTAAACCAATACCGCCCCTCTGAGCCACGTTAATATACATGTCAACAGGCATCCGCATAACAAAATAAGGATCAAACTTTCCAGGGCCATATAGCCAATGAAGGTCATCAGGCAAACCGTCAACTCCCTGAGCCTTAAACAATCGATAATGCGCGAGGCTTCGCATGTCCTTGTCAATACTAAACCACCGCAAACTATCAAGTACAAGCGCGAGCCCAAAATGGCGCATCTGCCTCATAACGTAAATAATGTAGTTCTTAGCCTGAATCTGATTGTCTCCCAAACCGATACGCGCGTAAATCAGGTTAGAAGCCTCCCGAATGTTCAAGCACCAAGGAATCTTCCAGCTTGTACGCTTACGGAACCTATCCATCAGCCTTGAAAGGCTCCACCACTGCTCATGCATACTCCCGTAGAAAGCGTCACAAGTCACCACAACCTCATACTTGTCTATGGTTTCAAGCTTCACTTTGTCAGCATCTTCACAAGGCCATTCTGAACTAACATCGACACTTGGACCTTTAAGAAGCAACGCACTGTTCCGGCGCGAACTACGAAGCCACGCAAGACCCTCGTTGTCACTAGAGTTACCACTCCAAGCAGTCTTGCCATTTCTTCGAACGAATAAAGTGTGGTTTGGAACTGTAACATCGTAAACTTTTCCAGTATAGTTTTCAGCAACAACCCTTCGCCCTATGATTTCAGTGTCCGTGTTTTTGGTTGTTAATCTAATGGAAGGAAATTGTGTTATCAAATAAAATGGCAAGGAGCCACAATGATTTTGGGCGTAAGCTAGTATCTCATAAGCTTTAATGAATGTCAACTTTCTTTTGGGAGCGTACCCTTGTCTTACAAACATGCTGTGGTTTGGAGTAACAAGCAAATCATATTTGCCATTTTTTCCACCACCAAAATGAATCATCGGACCATCATAATCGTAACATTGAATAGCCATAGGATTATAAAATTTGACTACATTACTCTTGATGTTCAACGTAGCTATTTCATCTTGAAAAGTTATGTCTTTGAAATATTTCCAGCCTTCTTTTGTAAAGACTTCTGTAGCTTCATCATAACACGCCCAGATGTCTATGATTGTTTTGTAACTGTTACTAATGTTCTCCAACAAACTGCTTTTGCCGCTACCGACTATGCCGTAGATGGCGAAGAGTTTAGGAAGATGAAGGTCTTCACGCCACTCTTTTTTGCTTTCAAAAGCGAAACGCACCCACTCCATATTGTCTAAAAATTTGGAATAGCCCCAGTCAGTGGTCAACTGAGGAAACTCCGGCTTAACCTCAACCTTCACAGCGTTTTCCATTTCTACGGTTCTCCTGGCTCCTCTTGTTCATGCCGTTTTTGAAGGTCATCAAACCCTATTCGCGCACCCGTAGGCATCGGAGGCTGATAAAGAGTGAGAGCCCACGCATTAGCAACATCATCTTTGTACCAGCTTATGCTGTAAACTATCTGAGCGTACTTGATGAACACATTCACTATGACAGTGTGAAGTTTAGAAACAGCCTCGTTTTTAGATCGAAGCGGATCAGATGTTTGGGATGCCATATGTTTTAGATATTCAGAAACTCCTACAGCTATGTTGATGAAAAGCGTGGAAAGAGTAGACCAAGCTATCATAGCTTCAGCATACCACTTTTCGCTACCACCTCTACCCCATGGAACCGAGATTTCGTAAAGTTTCCCATTGATTTTTTGAATGTTATCCAAGACAAGCTGAATCTTCTCTTCAGGAGATAGATGTTGCAATGTTTCTACTTCTTGACCTTTCCGTTCCCCTTTGGCTATTGTTCTCCTTACACTTTTTGTTTCAGGAAGTATGAGGCAAGCTTTGATAAAACCGTCCAAAGCCTTGTATTCAATGAGACGTTCTTTGATTTTTTGATCTGCTATTGTAAAGATTCCTACGGTAGAAAGGTCTTTTTTTCCCTTCTTATCCTTTGAACCGGCAATTCTGCGGAGAGCCTGTGACATTACTTTTTCCTCATCTGTCTAAGCAGTATGATCACTATAACTACCGCTACAAATCCGAGGACTATGTCTACTAATGGGTTGTTGAGAGTCGCTAGTATGCCTGAGACCACTTGCGGATCGAAGTAGAGAAACAACAGTAGCATTGCTAACCCTACCAAAGCTACAACGTACTTGGTCAGCCAATCACCCCATGTGCGACCTCTAAGCATTCTAGCAGCTTTGTCTAAACTGTGGCAAGCTTCTATCATAGTGAGTAGGATTTCAAGAGCAAGACCTTTGGCCGCTGTGACCGCTTGTTTTAAAGCATTTATGTCATTGCGCTGTTGACTGTTTTCATGAGCTAAAGCATAACACTTCTGTTGCCACTCGTTAGCTCGGCTCTGTGATACTTGAATTTGGCTTTCCAAAGAAGCGTTTTTCAGAAGTATGGCTTTAAGGTCTTTAACCTCAATGTTTTTGCCTAAAAGAGTCAGCACCTTAGTATCTACATTCTCAATGTCAACATCTGGAACCATATCCTGCGAACCCATAATAAGCTGAAAAACAGGCACTGGCTCCGAAAATTCAAGGCTGAAAGGACTATGCTCAAGCTGTTTAACCTCTATGATTTCTGTAGCTGGATGCGGAACATTGTAGCCTCTGTATGTGCCGGTTCCAGGTCGCGAGTGAACATGACTTGTCCATTCACCACTATAATGAATCAAGATTTTATCTGTGCTAACGTATGTTTGTGTGCCGGTTGCATCTAGGAATGGAACTTCAGTTTTGTAAGCAAGAGGAATAAACGCTGCCTGTTCCCTGCCAAGTTCATATTTACGAGTTCTGTCTGGAAGAGCAAAAAGGTTCAAAACATTGTTCGTCGGACGAACAATCATCTGATAATACGGATAGGGATTAGCCATTTCACGACAGTAAAGCTCCATAAACAAGACTCCAAAGAGAATGATGCCAAAGTAACCCCCAACGCCAAAGCTAATGCCTATGTCTTTAGGAAGAAGGGTTGTTGCCACCATAAGCCAAACAAAGCTAACTACGAAAATCAGAAGCAAAGTTGCCTCAGAAGGGTGAAGCTTAACGTAACTGCTCATGTAGGGTTATCACCGCAAAGGAACCTTCGTGATTGTTTTAGGTTTCTCTTCCTTCTTAACATCAGGTTTCGGAACGGCTAACCTTGTTTCAAGAGTAGCAGGAGCAGTTTCAGGCTCATTAGCCGCCAAAATGTCTTCAGCCGTTTTAATCGTCACCGCACCAGAACGCACGTCCTGCGTGAGTTTTTCATAGACAGCTTCCTTAAGTTCTAACCGTTTGATGGTTACACGTTTCCTCATGTCCTCTTCATCTTTAGCCTCAATGTTTTTGCCTAAAAGAGTCAGCACCTTAGAAACTAAGGAATCACCATTATCACCATTGTTAGGTTTTTCGTCTGGCTTTTTTGATAAGTCACGAACAAACATGGATGGAGATTGACCTAGACCAGCATGTGCAACTTCTAAAGGCTCTTCACTATCCAGAGGCGAGGAAACGATTGTTTCTTCCTGCACAGACTCCGTTGAAAGCTCCGTGATTCCTATTTTCTCAATTTCTCTGCCAAATTGTTGGCCAGCATTTTTCAATTCATCAACACCCTTCAGAATGTTCGCAGGAAGCTTCTTCTGCCTTCTGAAATGCCGAATTTGAAGACTACCATAAATCGTGATAAACGCCACTTCTATGAAGGCAAGAAGTTCTTGATATGAAGAAGGTGACATGGAAGTTTCAAGATTAGCCACGTTGAAGATTTGAAGCCCAACAAACCAGACGATTACGCAAACAAGCACAGCGATGAGAAACGCTGAAAGTTTCTGATTCATTTATTGCTCACCAACGATTTCGCGGTTTCCGATTCCTTAATAATTCGTTCAACTTCTGCTCGAACATCACTAATCATTATTTTTTGTGGATCACCCGTTTCTACAAAATCAAGAACCCCTATCACGCCTATCGCCCATTCCTTCGGAGTTGATGCTATCACACTTCTGTAACTGCCAAACCTTGACATTGGCGATTTCTCTCTAACCATCAAAACAGCATTCCTTGCCACTTTGATCCTATCTTCCATTGTGAATTTGTTCATTCAGGTTTTCTCCTTTTCCCCTCGCATATAGGCTAAATAGTCATTTTGGCGTTTCTCGTTGTCCAAAGTTATCTCTGGAATACCTAGTGAATATTGTTTTTTATGTTTCAGCCTTTCTTTGTTTTCATTGTACTGCTCAACCATAGATACGATAAGCGTACAGACTCCCGAAAAGAAACCTACTGATACAACTACTGCATCTCTCTGGAATGCCATTATCGAGAGGACGAAGAAGCAAAAACTGAACATCCACATAGATAGTGAAAACGTCTTTATCTTCATGATTCATTCACCATTGCTTTCTGAAGTTTCCATTTTAACCGTTGGTTCTGGTCTTCGATAAGGTTGTCTTGAAATTGACAATCCTTGGCCGCGAAGAAACTGAAAAGTCCTAGAAAGTAACAACTGAAAAGTCCTAGAAAGTAACACAACACCCATATTAGCGGATTTGATGACAGAATTAGAAGAGGCCAAGCTAGACTCCATAACCCTAGAAGCAATAAACAAGCCGAATACCGGTTCATTTTGAATCTTCCTTTGTTTCTGCCTCGCATGGCTTTCCGTCTTTCAAATTTGGAACTTTATATGTAACCTCAACATGAATC
>Ga0315280_10007855_pt1 | contig 14174 bp, 7 predicted proteins | sample YL17G06_40_MG_FD_203697 | JGI IMG/M metagenome (GOLD analysis project Ga0315280, IMG submission 203697) | Sediment microbial communities from Yellowstone Lake, YNP, Wyoming, USA - YL17G06_40 | ecosystem: Environmental > Aquatic > Freshwater > Lake > Sediment | place: USA: Wyoming | collected...
CCGGTCGGTCCTCCGACCGACAGCGATCCTCACAGCTTGACGATCTCCCCCGTCTCGATCGACTCCTTCTCTGCCATTATCAGCCGAACCGCCTCGCGACCGTCCTGGCCGGTCACGCGCGTAGGGGGAGTGCTCTCGGCGAGGCAGCGGGTGAAGTACTCGAGCTCCTGGAGATACCCCGTGGTGACGCGGTACTCCGGCGTCGAGGCGTCGCCCGCCATCGGCATCCACCTGAGCATCGGGCTCTGTGAGGTCGAGAACTTCAGGCAGCCCTTCTCACCCAGCGCCTCAAATGCCATCTCGAACTGGTAGGTCGGCGGCATGGCCCAGCCGCCCTCGGCCACGACCACCACGTCATCGTAGAGGTAGTGGGTGATGACATGATCGACCTTCGGCCCGTCGGGGGCGAGGTGCCCGCAGCGGGAGAGAAGAGCCGGCGGCATGCCGAGCACCGACATGATGAAGTCGGCGTCGTGGATGTGCAGGTCGAGCAGCGCGCCGCCGCTCTTCGTCGGGTCGTTCAGCCAGCCGCCCTGGCTCCAGAACGGCGACGGCGAGAGGCGGGTCATCTTGAGGCTCACGAGTCGCCCCAACTCGCCCGACCCGATCATCCGCGCCAGGACCTCGTACTCGGGCCAGAAGCGGATGCAGTGGGCGAGGAAGAGCATCTTCCCGTGCTTCTCCGCCGCCGCCAGGATCCGGTCGCACGAGGCCACGTCCAGCGCCATCGGCTTCTCGCAGATGGCGTGTACTCCGCCCGCCACCGCCGCCTCGACCATCGGTGGATGCAGGAATGTCGGCAGACACACGTCGACGGCGTCCAGGCCGCCGGCCTCGAGCATCGCCTCGAGCGACGTATGGCGCGCGAGGCCGGAGAGGTCGACGCTGGCGCTATCGCCGATGTTGCCCCCGATCGCCGCCGCCGAGGCCGCGACGCGCTCGACCTCCTTGTCCGCGACGGCGACGACCTCCGCTCCGTCCACCTCCTTCCACGTCGCGAAGTGCTGTTGGCCGATGAAACCCATGCCCAGAATGCCGATGCGTACCATGGCAGTGCCCTCCCACGGTGGGGTGTGCTGATCGCCGTTGCCTGCCGCGCGCAATTCCCGCAACAGGGCTGGTAGACCTCCGCGGCGAGCGCTGCGCCGCTAAGGCCTCTTCAGCTTCAGAGCAGCATCGGTCTCCAGCGCGGGCACGGAGACCGGGAGACGGCCGTCCTTGACCGTGACCGTCTCCTTGCGCTCCAGGGCGCCCTTCCAGGTCTCCCACCACTCCAGCGAGTACCGGCCGTCGGGCAGGCCCTGGAGGGTGACGGTGCAGGGATCGACCTGACCCACCTTCCCGTTGCCCCCGTGGTTGTACCAGTCGCTGTCCTTGTTCTGCAGCCAGAGGATCGCGAGGCCGTCCGTCTCCATGCCGCAGACCAGCAGGTTGGGCTTGTCCAGCACCTTGCAGCCGGTGAAGGTGTAGCGGGTGACGCGCACCCAATCCTTCCCGAAGTTCTCGATGCGGATCCGATGCCGGCCGGCAGGGACGTCGACCGCAACGTCTTCGTCGTAGGTGGTCTCCCACAGCTTCCACTCCTCCCGCCACACGCTCTCCTTGCCGAGCCCCTCCGCGCACGGGAAGTCCTTCTCGAGCTTCAGCTCGTCATCGACCCAGATGCGCAGGAGACCGGAGTTCGACACCACCGTGACATGCGCGATGAACTGGCCCGGCTTGGGGTAGTTGACGGCGAAGGTCGGCTCGTTCCTCAGGTCCGTGTGCCCCTCGCCGTGGAGGAGGTCCTGCGGGCGCCGGTCCCCCTCGATGGTGCCGTCGGGGAGGGCGACGAACTCGTTCTGCTCCGGCTTCCCCCACCGCCCGAGGGGGATGATGACGGCATCGCGGGTCTCCGGCACGCGGTTCTTGTCCACGAACTCCGGCGGGCTCGTCTCAAGCAGCTCCCACTTGGCGGTCCCCAGCGGCAGCCCCTCGGTGAAGTTGGCCAGGGCGGTGAAGTGGAAGTACAGGTTCAGCGGGTCGATGTAGTTCTCGTGCCACCACGGCATGGGGCCGCCGGCGCAGAAGCTGAAGAGGCCCGCCCACAGCGCGTTGTGAATGCCCCACCCCTTCGGGTCTTTCTCCTCGGTTGTCGTGTGACTGCGGATGCCGAACTCGCCGAAGATGTGGGGCTTCGCGAAGCTTCGCCACTGCTGCAGGCTCATCTCCCGCACCGGCAGAGCGACGTTCCCGTCGTCGTTAGTATAGAGGTGCGTCTGCACGATGCCGATGTTCGGGAGCTCCCAGAACCGCGGCGGGCCCGTGTGGCTCCAGAAGCTCGTGGTGATGAGGTGACCGAAGGGATCGATGGAGCGCAGGTGGTCGGACATCTCCCGGTGCCAGGGCAGCTTGATGTCGTCGGGTGAGTCGGCCCAGCCCTCGAACTCGTTGCCGAACTCCCAACACAAGACGTTGGGGCTGTAGCCCCAGCGGGCGACGGTGTACCGCAGGCGCTTCTTGTAGAGCGCCCGCGCCGTCTCATTGGTGAACCAGTCGCCAGCCTTCTGGCACGGGCCGCCGTTCCTCGCGTTGAAGGGGTTCCTCTCCCAGCCGCCCTCGCGGAAGTCCTGGTGCGTGTCCATGCACATCATGTAGTAGAGGCCGAGCCCCCGGGCAACGTCGAGGACGAGGTCGATCCGCGCGGCGGCGTCCTGCCGATACCACCCGAGCTTCTCCATCCCCTCGATGCCGAAGCCGTAGGAGCACATCCACCAGCGGTTGAAGTTCTCCTTCGCCTCCGCGAACTTGCGCATGGCCTCGTCGCCGAGCTGGCCGGTCGTATGGTAGATGGGCAGGTTGTGCCCGATGGCGAAGTAGCCCTCACCGTTGTCGAAGGCCAGGTAGTGCGGATCGATCTTGCTCGTCCGTACGAAGCCCTTGCTCCGGGGCTTCGTCGCCTTGAACGACCCCTCGCCACCCGTCACCTGACCCGTGCGGTCGCGCAGCGAGAGTTGCCAGGTGTACGTGCCGACCTCGGTCGGCGTGAAGCGCACCCTCCACCCGCTGCCGCCCGCGGGGATCATCAGCTCATTGCCCTCGCGGATCTCCCGTCGGTAGTCGAGCATGAAGAACCCCGGCACGGTGATCCGCTCCCCGGAGGGGGAGGTGAACCGAGCGTCGAGGGCGACCTCGTCCGGGTCGTAGGGGTTGTCGTAGGTCGCCCCGAGGTCGACTGCCAGCTCGAGGCGGTCGTACACCGGCACGGCGAGGGCGTTGGCCTTCGCGCCACGGATCGCCAGTCGCTCGTGCATGGGCCTCACCTCCCCGGGGAACTCCGCCGGCATGTCGCCGAAGGAGATCGTGTACTCGATGACGCGCTTCTCGCCGAACTCGAAGTCGCCGGGCAGCACGTTCAGCCGGAACGTGTAGGACGGCCCCCCAAAGGTCTCCTTCTCGGCCTGTCGGTAGTCGGCGGGGATCAGGCAGAGGGAGCGGCCGTCGCGTAGCTCGACGAAGAACGCGTCCACAACACCATTGCCTCCGCCGCTGACCGTGGAGTGCCACGACGGCCGGCCCCAGACGCGCTCCGTACCGGTGAACTGGTTGGGCTCAGGGCTGACGTGCAGCCAGACGCCGTTCGTCAGCTTCAGCTCGGCTGTCTTCTCCAACTCGCATCGCACACGGACGCCCTCCGGGGAGGGGGTCATCCAGAGCGCGTACTTCACGGGAGCGGAACCCTCGCGTGCGGAGAAGGCGCCGGTCATGGTGAGCGAGCCGTCCGGCTGGAGCGCCGGGCCGGCCTCGACCGCGCCCCCTTGCAGCGTCTCGTAGACCCAGTTATCATGCCACAGGAACATGGTCCAACTGACCCCGCGAACCCCCTCGATGCCGGCGAACCAGACGCCGCGCTCGAAGCGGATGTACTCCTGGCCCTGACGGAGCACGAAGACGTTGCCATCCTGCTGGAAGGCCTGGGTCAACCCGAGGCTGTTCACCAAGAGGAGAAGAGCCGTGGCGAGGATTGCGGCCCTCATCGTCGCCCTCCGGGGGAGGCCATGACCAGACAAGACACGCTCCTGATCGCGGTGTTTCTCATCGGCAGTTCCGTGGTCCTCTTCGCGCTGCAGCTCTGGGTCTTCCACGATCCCCGCAGCACCGGGTTCTACCTGTTGCAGGACCTGGCGTTCCTGCCGCTCACCATCCTCATCGTGACGGTGATCGTGTCATCGATTCTGTCCGCGCGTGAGAAGCAGGCGCAGCAGCACAAGATGAACATGGTGATCGGGGCCTTCTTCAGCGACGTAGGGCAGCCGCTGCTCAAGCTGATGGCCGGCCTGGTGACGAACGCGGAGGCGCTTCACCGAGGGCTGGCCATCGACCCAACCTGGACGGCGCGGGAGCTGCGGCAGGCCATCGACTTCGTGAGGAGTACACCGATCGAGATCGAGCCGCATCCCGCGCGGCTGGCCGAGGTCCGCGACCTGTTGCGGCAACACCGCGAGTTCGCGCTTCGGTTGCTCGAGAACCCCACGCTGCTGGAGCACGAGGCCTTCACCGACCTGCTCTGGGCGGTTCACCATCTCGAGGAGGAGCTGAGCGCACGCGAGTCGCTGGAGAACTCGCCACCCGCCGATGCGGCGCACCTGGCTGGGGACGCGAAGCGGGCGCTGTCGGGCCTGCTCACCCAGTGGCTGGCGTACATGATCCACCTGAGCAGGGACTACCCGTTCCTGTTCTCGTTCGCGGCGCGGACCAACCCGCTCAGGGCGGGGGCGAAGGCGGAGATCGCGTAGGGCGGGGTCTCAGTACTCCACCCGCACGGTCACCTCTCCGCTGCCCGTTCCCACCCGCACGTACTCCCTCTCGGCGTCGAAGCGCGTGCAGCGTTCCCCGTTGACGGTCACGTGTCGCATCGGCTTGCCGTCGGGGTGCCTGAGGCGGATGACCACCTCGCGTGGCGCGTTCCGGGTTGGTCGGTCGATCGTCGCCTCGATATACCCGTCCCTGACGTGGGACATGATGCGGTAGCTCACCGGGCCGAAGTGCGTGGGCGCATTGCGGACGCTCACGACCATTCCGTCCTGCAGCCAGTTGCTCGTGACGAAGGGCGCGAGCCACAACTCCTCGCCACGCTCGGTCACCAGCATCGTGCGACTTTGCTGCAGGAACCAGCCGGTCTCGTGGGTCTTGTTCCAGGCGCCCTGGTTGTGGAAGTGCTCCCACAGGGAGAGGTTCTCGGTGTTCAGGAGCGAGGGCAGCGCGTTGAGGTACGAGCGGATGAACGGCTTCACTTCGTCCCGGGCAGCGTACACATCGGTGATGCGCGTGTAGTACGGCTGGACCTTGGCGAAGCCGCCGAGGTTGAACCAGTCAGCCTGGTTCTTCTCCTCGGGGTAATCGCCCATGCCTGAGTGCAGGAACCAACGGTCCTCCAGGGTGTCGGCCATCCACCCGACGTGCTGGTCGTCCGCATCGAGAGCGCCGAGAGGCACGAGGTGGTGTGGTCCGATCTCCACATCGCCCGCCCAGCTCCGGTTCCAGTCTTCGCCAGGGAAGAAGTCCCAGACCGGGCCGGGGCAGTAGAGCATGGATGGGCTGCCCGGCACCCACGTGCCGTCCTGCAGCGGCACCACCGGCGTGTAGTAGTTGCTCGCCCAGGTGTAGAGACCCCCGAGGCGCAGGCGGAAGGCGTCGGCATCGGCGATGAACCGACCCGCGCCTGGATAGCCGATCGCCGCCAGCGCCTTCGCTGACTGGCTGAGCCCGGCGTAGTAGTGGCCCTCCATGAAGAAGCGATAGGCGTACACGTTCCAGTCCGCCACGACGCCCGGCGGGACAAGTCCCCTCTCGGGCAGATCGAGAGTGTCGCCGATGCGGCCGCCCGTCTTCTCCCGCTGCTTCACTATCCACTCGCAGGCACGGGCCACTGTGGGCGTCGCCGCTCGCAGCCAATCGTCGTCGCGCGTCAGCCCGTAGTGCTCCGCAAGGGTCCAGAGGTGCCACCCGGTTCCCATGAGCGTGTAGCCGGTGGTCAGGTAGCCGGCCGGGCTGTAGCGGCGCAGGAAGAAGTCGTGGGCCCGGCGGGCGAAGTCGGGGTGCCCCGTGAGGTCCATGCCAAAGATGACGGACTGCGACTCGCTCTCGAGTGGGCCGTAGGTCGCCGCGGCGATCCACGGCGCGACAGTCGCACCGTCGTCCGCACTGCGGGCGGCGATCAGGCAGTGCACCTGCGACGCGCGGATGACGTTGACCAGGAGCGGATCGGGCAGCTCGACCCGCATTGCGTCACCCATGACCCGCTGCCAGTAGGCCCTGGTCGCCTCGAGCAGGGCATCGCCGCCCGCGAGCGACGCGCGGTCGTCAGGCCCCATCTCCCAGCTCGGGACATGGACGAAGCACCGGGCCGTGGCTCGGGCCGGCAGCTCCCCCGTCACGGCGATGGAGCCTTCCGTGACGGCCATCTTCAGAGCCCCAACGTCAGCGGCCTGCACGAAGGCGAGGAGGCGCCCCGCCTTCTGTGCCACGGCGCCTTCCGGAACGGACCGGACCTCCACGGCATCGCCTGCCAGAGCGAGAGAGAGCGAGGCCGGGGCGGGCTTGTCGTTCGCGTTGTCGAGGGTGAACTCGACGACGCCCAGAGGGCGGTCATCCCTTCCCTGCCACGGCGCCACAAACGTCCGCTGCCGGTAGACCACGCCCCCTTCCTTCACCTCGTCCACCACAATGGGCAGCCAGCCGCCTTCGAGGTGGCGGGAGAGCCCCTCGTTCTTGCCTGTGCCGAAGCAGGGAGTCAGCGTGTAGGGGTACGTCTCGGGGGCGTCCGCGCTGCTGCGGAACTGCACGGCCCCCTCGCGCTGCACGATGGTCTTGTGCTTGTCGCAGGCGAGGGAGAGCATCATGGGGCCGTTGTCTTGCACCGGGTTGTGCACGGCGGCGAGCGCCTGCGCGAAGGTCTGGTCGGGCATCGCCCGCACGCGCTCGAGGACCGTCTTCCGGCCGGCAAGGGTCTTGCGGTACTCCGCAAGCGTGTACTTCGCCGGCTCGCGCGAGACGAGGAGCCCGAGGTCGGGCACGTACACGCAATCGTGGGCCAGCAAGTCCTCCACCGAGACCGCGCACCTGCCGGCGGGCACGCAGAGGCGCAGGACGGTGCGATCCGCTTTCCACGTCGTCGGCCGGCAGTACCGGATTCTCACGCGATCGGGGCCCGAGAGACGCAGGCTGACAGTGCCGCTTCCCGGCGTCTGCGACAGGAACGCTCCGTTGTAGATGTCCACCGAGCCTGAGTGGCCGGCCGTGGAGGGGTCGGTCTCGACGGTGACCTCCAGCTCGTCCCAGCGAGACCGCGTGAAGGCCCAGAACCCTCGCAGGCCTCGGGGCTGGTTCGCGGCCGGGGTGATCCATCGTATCTTCCGGGTCCCCAGGCGCAGGTCAGGGTTAGCGCGCAGGTCGAGTTGGGCGGTCAGCCGGTCGCCCTCAGACACGATCGGCCCCTGGACGCGCACCCACTTCCCCTGCCAGGTCGACTCTCCGACCCAGTACTGCAGCTCGACCCGGTCGGCTGGCGGCGCGCCGCCCGAGAACTCCAGCCCCGCCTCGCGCAGCAGGCGCCGCTCGAACCACCGGAGGCCGAAGGACCCTCGCCCCCAGTACTGGGAGACAAGCCATCCCCCGCGAGCCATCGGGGTCTCGGGGATGTCGAGGTACACGTCCTCGGCGGGGAACTCCTCCGTCCGCCCGGCGTGGGTGCCGTCCATGCGGTTCGGGTCGGAGGTGAAGATCACCGCGAACTGGCCCACATCGACGGACTCCTCGGGCCGCCTTGGCTTCGCGGAAGGGTCGGGGATGAGCCGCGCGTCGCACCAGTTCGCGCAATCGCAGGTGATGCCGTCGCCGGCGTCGGTCACGACGAGCCGGAGTTCCTCCGCTCCCTTCGTGTCCACCTGAACGGGTCTCGCAGCATCCTGCTCGGTGATGATGCCGCTGTCGAAGCGCTTTTCGCCGTCGACGAACACCTGGAAAACAACCGTGCCCACGTTGCCTGTCTGCCACTGGATACCGATCTCCGCCTCGAAGGCCACGTACTGGCCGCCGAGGTCGAGGATGATCTCCCCGGGCGCGTGGTGCCCGAGGCCATGCTCGAACTCCTGGTCCTTGACGCGGAGCTTGATGGGTTCGCGACCGGGCGCGACGGCGGCCGTATCGCGTCCGAGTTCACCGAAGCCCTGAGAGTGGAACCAGATGAGGTCAAACAGGGAGCCGCTCAGGTAGTTGCCAGTCGCCCTTGCCACCTGGGTCAAGCCTCCGGAGGGGATGGCGAGGGGCAGCGCGATGGCCGCCACCGCGACGTGTCGCCCGTAGCCGGAACGCATGGCGCCTCCGCCGTTCGAGCTGTTACTGCGCCGTCAGCCTCCCATTGGCCCAGTCGGCGTGGTCGCAGTTGAGACCGTGCCCATGGTTCGTGGCGAGGAGGGGTAGCCCTCCCCCGCCTGGGGCTGGAAGACCAGTAGCTGGAGAGGTGCGTGGCGCAAGGGCGGGGAAACGCACGCACAGTGCTGCCGCCAAGGGAGGGAGCCACGGATGGCGACGAAGACGCTGTTCGGGAGGGGCGCGACGCTTGAGGAGGCCCGCGAACAGCTGGAGCGGCAGGTGCCCCCGCCGGGGGCACGGCTGGTGCGAGAGGCGGTGGCGCAGGAGCCCAGGGCAGCGCAGGCGGGCACTCTCGAGCTGGAGGCGTGGGACCTGAACGAAGCGCGCTCGGGAGCCGGTGAGCGCACCCCGGAGGGGGCCGACTACTCGCTGAAGTCCGACTCATGCGTTCGTGCACCGCGCAAGGGGCTCCTCGGGTTGGGGCGGCGTCGCGGTCTGTATCGCGTCGAGTGGACCACCGCGCCCCGGGAGGCCGTGGTCAGGCGGGATTACGTCGTTACCTACCGAGAGGATCCTCCGTTCGACGGGGACCTCTACTTCTTCGTGAAGTGCCTGGGCGACGCGTACCACGGGGCCGACCAGCACAAGATCGGCGATGACTATGTCCAGTTCATCATGACCCCCGCCGAACTCGCGACCTTCGCCGAGCGCCATGCGCCCGACTTCGACTGGTACCAGCATGCGGGCACCCACAGCTACGGCCACGCCCAGTACTTCTGCTTTTACCCCAGGGGCGGAGGGGGCGGGCATATCCAGACCCTCGGGCTCAGCACTCTCTCGGCACCCGAGCCCTGGCTTCGCTACCACAACATGACCTCATCAGAAGACCTGGGGCTCCAACGGTGCCCTCGCGGGGACTGGGTCCAAGCCCGGTTCTATGGGAAGCATCAGGGCGGCGGCACACCAGGGTCCTACGAGACGGCCATTGAGCCCGGCGATGTGAGGCGCCGCTGCCTCGACCGCATCGAGGGATTGGGCTGGACCGGACCGGAGGCCACACGTGTCTTCGAGCGGGGTTAGCTCGGCCCCCAAGGAACCGCCTGTGGGCGGCCATCACCGGGCACAGAGCCTCCCGTTGGCCCAGTCGGCGTGGTCGCAGTTGAGGCCGTCGCCGGCGTCGGTAACTACCAGGCGCATCTCGCGGTCGCGGTTCAGGGCGACACTGACCTTCCGCGCTGCATCCGTGCCCGCTATGCGCCCGCTATCATAGACCTTCTGCCCGTCCACCCACACCTCGATCGTACACGTACCCGCGCCGCCCTTCTCGCCGTCCACACCCACCTCCGCCTCGAACAGGCGGTAGCCCGAGACATCGTACGTGATGACCGAGCGGGCGTGGGTGCCGAGCCCACGCTCGTACGTCTTGCCCGCGATGGTGATGCGATTGCCCTCGACACTCGTGTTCCGGCGGAGCTGTCCCCAATCCTGAACGGCGAAGACCGGCACGAGTTCGTCCAGCCAGGCGTCCTTGGCGGGCGGCACCGTGAACTGGCCGAGCGACGTCCGCGGAGACTCGTCGCCGGCCCAGCCGACGGCTGCCACGGCATAGCGGAACGTCTCGTTGGCCCCGAGCGGCGTGTCCGTCACCTGCGTGTCGGCCGTGGTGCCCACCAGTTCGTCGTTACGGTAGACGCGGTAGACCATCGCGGACGCGACAGGCTCCCACGTGAGAGTGACCATTCTCTCGACAGCTAGCAGCTTCCCACCCGTGGGCGCGGTCAGGGATGTCGGCTGCTGCGGCACGCGCTTGAAGCAGACCTCCCAGGGGAGCGACTCGCCCTTCTCAGATCGAAGGGTGAGCAGAGCGACGGGCCCGGCCTCGGTCACGCCCTTCCCCACGGCCGCCCAACCAGGGGGAAGCGTGAACCGTAGCTCGTATGGATCGCCGCCGACGACCTCGCTCACTCCGCGGACGCAGAGAGCCTTCGGCACCCACTTCACTTCGCTCAGGTCGTCCGCGCCTTGCGTGAGGTGGCGTGAGCTCGCGATGAGCTGCGGACGGTCCTCCAGCGCCCGCACCAGCACCACCCTGCAGGACGTGGGGGCGAGGCTCACCACGAACGGCGCGTCCCCCACCGCCAGGAGCTTCTTGCCCCAGACGTCGTAGTAGAGGTAGCGTCCGCGGTCAAGGCCGAGGACCTCCGGGCCGATGGTGAGGCTGCGCGACGAGTTCGCACTCCAGTTGAACAGCGCGACGACATCCCAGGAGCCCCAGTCGCGACCCACCTTCAGGTCAAAGATCGCGGGCCGGCCCTGGTAGCGGTAGAGGTCCATCGGACGGACATCCGCCACCGGGAAGACGCGCCGGAGGAGTTCGACCCGCTCCTCGGGGAGCGAGTACATCTGGTCGCTGGCCAGGGTCATCTGGCCGGTGATGCCGAGGAGGGTGGCCCACATGCGCGCCTGATCCATCGTTAGCGGCTCCCGCACACAAAGCGCGTCGGGGTCGGTGTACCAGGCGATGTTGTTCTGGTAGAGCCACTGCATGGTGCAGTCGATCGCAGGCTGCATCCCGTCCCAGGAGGCCCCGATGTCGCCCCCGGTCCGACAGCCGTCGAAGAGGCCAATGGCGTCCCAGCCGCCTCCGCAACACAGCAGGTAGCGGTCGTAGCCCATCACCTCCCGGATGGCCTCCACTCCCTGCCGGTACGCCGCATCCCCGTGAACCTGCGGGTCGGCGAGCTGGGCTCGGTTGGTCTCGTACGTGTTCGCCATGCCGCCCTGCCCGTCGATCTTCACGTAGTCGTACCCCCACTCGTGGCACAGCATGGCGAACAGCTTGTGGAGGTACTCGCGCCCGGGCGTGCCCGTTGGATCGACGAGGTAGTGGCCGACCCAGTTGATCTGTCCGTTCTCCTCGCCGACCGTCGTGGCGTCAGGTCGGCGGACGAACACGGCCGGATTCTGCCGGAAGAGTCCCGTGTCGCTCTGCCCGAACGCGCAGAGCCAGATGCCCGGCTTGAAGCCCGCGGCGCGGATCTGGTCCGCCAGCCACTTCATGCCGTGCGGGAAGCGCTTGGTCGTGACGAACCAGTCGCGGTTCTCGCCGCCGCCCTGACCGACTCCCTGCCAGCCGTCATCGATCTGCACCCACTCGCAGCCGAACTGCTTCAGGTTCTTCGCCAGCCACTCGGTGTTCTTCATCACCTCCTCCTCGCTGATGCCCTGGTAGTAGTAGTACCAGGAGCACCAGCCCGCCGCGGCACGCGGGAAGGTCTGCTTGCTGGGGTACGAGGTGAACCACTTGAGCTTCCGGCCGACCTTGTAGACATCGTGCTCGACGCGGATGGCGTCTAGCTGATCGGCAGTCAGATGCCACACGCCCGAAGCGCGAGGCACGAGCACGATGCCCCGGCCCTCGAACGTCACGCCGTCGTCGCGCGAGGGAGAGAAGAGCGAGTGAGCCAATCGGCTGCGCACGCGGCCGATACTGAGCTGGACGACGTTCTCATCCGGACCAGGGGCCAGCCGACAGAGGAAGCCATCCTCGCCCCAGGTCACGTCCGCCTGCACGCGGGCGGCAGGCCTCAGGGTGAAGTGGACACCCGGCTCAGGTTCGGTGCCGATGCGCGGCGCCATCGCGATCCGCACCTCGAGGCCCTCCACGGTGATCTGCGGTGCGGTCTTGGCGTTGATCTTGCCCCGGATGAAGGTCCGGCCGCCGTCGGCGACCGAGAAGCTCCGGCCGCCCTTGACCGTCAAGTCGGCCGAGGCGAGCGACACGCTGACGAGCAGTCCCATGAACGCAGCGAGGATTCTCACCGATCGTGTCCCCTGGACATCAAGGATTGCCGCACACCCCACCCAAACCCCGGTGGGGGCTTTGCGGCCAGTCGGCGGCCAGAACGGACTCCACGTACCTCAGCACGATGGCCTGCTCAACGCCGGGCCGCTCAGCCGTGCCGACGGCGTAGTACATCGTCACAATCGTCTCATCGTCGAGCTGGACAGTGCTCGGGTAGCCGCAGTCACGGTTGTCGCAGTCCCAGGCCAGCAGGGCCCCGCCCTCAGGGCGCCAGGTCCTGCCGCCGTCCGAGCTGGCGATGACGCCCACGCCGAACGGTCCGGTTCGGTTGCCAAAGGTCACCAGGATGGTCCCGCTCCGAAGCTCGCACGCCCCGGCCGGCCACTGGCTCGGTTGGAGTATCCTCACCGGCTGGCTCCACGTCCGCCCACCGTCCCTCGACTCGGTCAGCTCCAGCCCATGAGTCTGCGCCCCCTCGGCGCGGATGAAGCCGAGCACGCGCCCATCCCGGGCGGCCAGCAGCTCCGTCTCATCGTGACCAGGGACCGTTGTGAGCTCTCCCCACGAGCGCCCGCCATCGCGGGACCGGACGGTGAAGGTGCGTTCGCTCGGGAACTGGTAGAGCGACATGAGCGCCTCGCCGTCACGCAGCACGACGATGTGGCCATAGGGCGAGCCATTGGGGATGGGCCCGGTGTCAACGACCTGCGGCGGCGACCAGGTGCCGCCGGCGTCGGTCGACACCACGAACTTCGGTGTGTACGTGCCGGCGTTCACATCGAACTCGCCACGAGCATTGTAGGTGCTCGCCTCGGCGTAGGCGACCACCACCGCGCCATCGGGCATGACGCCGACCGCCGGGTTCCGGTCATCCCACTCGCTATCGACAATCACGGTCGGGCTCGTGCACGTCCGGCCGCCGTCGCTCGACCGAATCCAGTCCAGGCGGCCTGCCCGGCCGACGTGCGGTGCGCCTCCCCGGATGACCGCGCCCAGGGAACCGTCGCTCAGACGAACCAACACCGGGAAGTAGCCCTGGCCGGTGACCGCGACGACCCGCTCGATGCCCTGCTTGATCCGTCTCATCGCGGCACTCCTTTGGGCTCATCGAGCAGACCGGTCGGGGAGCTACCGGCATGCCTCTGCAGGACCCACCGGTACACGCGGATGGGGATTCCGCGCCGATCCGGTCACTCCTTCGAGGCGACGAGCGCCACCAGGCTCCCGGGAGGGGGGCCTCAGCCTCGCCGTTGGTCACGTCGGCCTTGCCCGGCATCGCGCCGCGCCGGGCGGACGCTGTCTGTGGTCGCAGCGCCTAGTGGGGCCGGCCCCTTTGGCGCTCAGCGCACTCCTCCCCACAGCCGGCGTAACCTCCCGCTGCGGACCTCCGCCAGAGCCGCCGCACCAGGTAGCCCGCGGCACCGATGACGATGACCGCAGCAAGGATCCACTGAGCCATGATGTGTCTTACCCCAGCCCCAGCAGCCTGCCGCGCTGGTAGATCACAAAGGCTGCGATCCAGGCCAGGAGCAGGAGGTACCCGACGGCGATCACCGGCGCTCACTGCTTCGCGAACGTGACCCGCTTCGACTCGCCCGGTTCCAGCGCAACCTTCTCCTCCAGGCGGTACCTCTCGACGATCTCCGACGGCGTCCGCACGGTCGCGTCGATGGTCTCGTCCGTCGGGTTGTTGACCTCCAGGGCGATCCTGTCGCCGGTCCAGTCGAGCAGGCCGATGCGCAAGCGGGAATCATCAGCCGTCACGAGGTTGCCTGCATAGAACGGTCCGCCGTGGGTCGCGTCGAGCCTCGCCCACCCCGCGCCCTCGAACACGCCGCACTGCTTGAGCGGGTTCTCAAGGCCAGGCTGCCACACACCCGCCGGCCAGTTCCAGTTGACCCCGCTGATGTGCAGCGTGAGCGGGATGGGCATCTTCGAATAGGGGGTGAGGTCCCCCGCGACGCCGTGGTCCTGGGCCGTCAGGTACGCGACATAGGCGATACGGTCGAGCTGGCCT